>OCZT010000642.1_pt1 | contig 35001 bp, 38 predicted proteins | sample 1539031 | NCBI WGS metagenome assembly OCZT01 (sample SAMEA3539308, study PRJEB22396) | soil metagenome | biome: tundra; feature: field; material: soil | place: USA | collected 2010-05 | depth 0.15 m | reverse complement strand
TGCGCTGACAGTTGCACAACACAGAGGTGTAAAAATGGATAAGGTTTTTAACGGTTAATATAATAATTTTTACAGACGATGAATTTAAGTAATCTGAAACCTGCAGAAGGTTCGACAAAAAATAGAAAACGTATAGGAAGAGGGCAAGGCTCAGGAAGAGGCGGAACTTCGACACGTGGTCATAAGGGAGCACAATCAAGATCCGGATATCATTCCAAACCAGGTTTTGAAGGTGGTCAGATGCCATTGCAGAGAAGATTACCAAAGGTAGGATTTAAGAATATCAACAGGAAAGAATTTCATGGAATAAATTTAGATACTATCAATACTTTGGCTGAACATAAGAAAATTGATATTATCGATAATAATGTATTAGTGACGAATGGTTTGGCATCGAAAAATGATAAGATAAAAATTTTAGGCAGAGGAAAGATAAATAAGAAAATACAAATTAAAGCACATGCTTTTTCCGATTCTGCAAAGTCTGCAATTGAGGCTCAGGGCGGAGTAGTTGAAATCATAAAATAGAGTATGAATAATTTAATAAATACTATTCGTAATATTTTCAAGATAGAGGATTTAAGGATTCGTCTCCTTAATACTTTGGGCTTTTTATTGATTTATCGTTTAGGCTCACATATAGTATTACCGGGAGTTGATCCTAATAAACTTGCATCGTTGCATACACAATCATCCGGAGGAATTTTGGGACTTCTTGATATGTTTGCTGGAGGTGCATTTTCACACGCATCTATTTTTGCTCTTGGAATTATGCCATATATTTCGGCTTCAATTATTGTTCAGCTTTTGGGAATAGCAATACCCTATTTCCAAAAAATGCAGAAAGAAGGAGAAAGTGGAAGAAAGAAGATAAATCAGATTACACGATATCTTACTGTTTTAATATGTGCAGGTCAGGCTCCGGGATATTTAGTTAATCTTAGAGCTACTGCCGGTGAAGCAATCCTGAACAACTCATTTCAATTTTGGATTACCTCAATAATTATAATGGTTGCAGGAACTATTTTTGTAATGTGGTTGGGAGAGAGAATTACAGATAAAGGAATAGGTAATGGAATTTCAATGATAATCATGATTGGAATTATCGCCCGTCTTCCCGCGTCATTAGGTGATGAAATCAGGTCAAGATTAAGTGCAACTCAGGGAGGATTAGTTGTTCTTTTAATTGAATTAATTGCATTAGCATTTGTTATAGTTATGGTAATTCTACTGGTCCAAGGGACGCGGAGGATACCAGTTCAATTTGCTAAAAAGATTGTAGGAAATAAACAATATGGTGGTGTGCGTCAATATATACCTTTAAAAGTAAATGCTGCTGGTGTAATGCCAATTATCTTTGCACAAGCAATTATGTTTATTCCAGCTACCATTGCACAATTTTTTCCTGAATCTGCTGCAATGAGAGGTTTTGGTTCAGCATTTACAAACTTCACATCATTTTGGTATAATTTTGTTTTTGCACTATTAATTATTGTATTCACTTACTTCTATACAGCTATTTCAGTTAATCCAAATCAAATGGCAGAGGATATGAAACGAAATGGGGGATTTATTCCCGGTATAAAACCTGGAAGAAAAACAGCAGATTTTATTGATGATATAATGTCAAAGATTACTTTGCCTGGTTCTTTATTCCTTGCCTTAGTAGCAATTCTACCAACCTTCGCAATTATTTTTGGAATTAACAGTAATTTCGCACATTTTTATGGAGGAACATCATTATTGATTTTAGTTGGAGTAGTATTGGATACATTACAGCAAATAGAAAGTCATCTTTTAATGAGGCATTATGATGGTTTAATGAAATCTGGTAGGATAAAAGGAAGAACTCAACAAGGTAATTCCACAATGTAATTGAAAGAGATTAGATTGAAAAATGATATATTATAAAACTCATAGCGAAATAGAATTAATCAGAGAGAGTTCTCAACTGGTTAGTAAAACCATAGCTGAGGTGGCAAAGGCTATTCATCCCGGAGTTACAACAATATCTTTAGATAAAATAGCAGAAGATTTTATTCGCGATAATGGAGGAGTTCCATCTTTTAAAGGATATAGGTCCTTTCCGTATACTCTCTGCATTTCAATTAATGAACAAGTTGTTCATGGAATGCCGGGGAACAGAGAGTTAAAAGATGAAGATATTGTTTCTGTAGATTGTGGGGTATTGAAGAATGGTTTTCACGGTGATTCCGCATATACCTTTTATTTAGGAGAAACTGATAGTAATAAGTTGAGATTGATAAAGATAACTAAGGAATGTTTAGACCTTGGAATTGAGAAAGCTGTTATTGGAAATAGGATTGGTGATATTAGTGAAGCGATACAGAGTCATGCTGAAAATAACGGATATTCTGTAGTAAGGGACCTTGTTGGGCATGGAATTGGCAAAACATTGCATGAAGAACCTGAAGTTCCTAATTATGGTAAAAGAGGTTCTGGAATTCTACTGAAAGATGGATTAACTATTGCTGTTGAGCCAATGATTAATATGGGAACAAGACATGTTAAAAGTGAAAATGATGGATGGACAATTTCAACTGTGGATAAAAAACCATCAGCTCATTTTGAGCATACAATATCTATAGGGAAAGGTAAAGCCGAAGTTTTAACCACTTTTGAATATATTGAAGAAGTTTTAAATAATACTTTAGTATATTGATTAATTATGCCAAAACAATCATCAATTGAACAAGATGGAACCATTATCGAAGCTTTATCAAACGCAATGTTTAGGGTTGAATTGGAAAATGGTCATGAAATTATTGCCCACATTTCTGGAAAAATGAGGATGCATTATATAAAAATATTACCGGGAGATAAAGTAAAAGTAGAAATGTCTCCTTACGATTTAACAAAAGGAAGAATTACATTTAGATATAAATAAAGATTAAAATGAAAGTTAAACCAGCAATAAAGAAAAGAAGCACTGATTGCAAAATAGTTCGCAGGAAGGGCAGATTATATGTAATTAACAAAAAAAATCCTAGATTTAAACAAAGACAAGGATAATCAAGAATTTAATAAATTAAATATTTAATATTAATGGCGAGAATTTCCGGTATTGACTTACCAAAAAACAAAAGAGGTGAAATAGGGCTGACATACATTTATGGAATTGCCCGAAGTACTGCTAGAAGAATTTTGAACGAAGCAGGAATAGACTTAAATAAAAAAGTTTCTGATTGGGATGATCAGGAATTAACAAAGATTCGCTCAATTATAAATGACAATATAAAAGTTGAAGGAGCTTTAAGATCAGAAGTTCAATTAAGTATTAAACGATTAATTGATATTGGATGTTATCGAGGAATCAGACATCGTCTTGGTTTACCAGTTAGAGGTCAAAAAACAAAAAATAATTGCCGTACCAGAAAAGGAAAACGTAAAACTGTGGCAAATAAAAAAGTAGCAACTAAAGGATAATAATTGAAATAAAGAAAAATGGCAACGAAACAAAATACAGGGGGAGTTACTGCTAAACCCAAAAAGCGCAACGTAAGAGTTGATTCATTTGGCGAAGCTCACATAAATGCAACATTTAATAATATTATTATTTCTCTTACCAATACTTCCGGCCATGTAATTTCATGGGCATCTGCTGGGAAAATGGGATTCAAGGGTTCTAAAAAAAACACACCTTATGCTGCACAAACTGCAGCGTCTGAATGTACAAAAACTGCATTTGATTTAGGTTTACGTAAAGTTAAAGTCTTTGTGAAAGGTCCTGGAGCTGGAAGGGATGCTGCTATTAGAGCTATTCATGGTGGAGGAGTAGAAGTAACTGAAATAGTTGATATTACTCCAATGCCTCACAATGGCTGTCGTCCTCCAAAAAGAAGGAGAGTTTAATGCGGTTTTAATAAATTAATAATTAATAAATACATTACTAAATGGCAAGATATATAGGACCAAAAACAAAAATCGCCCGAAAATTTAAAGAGCCAATCTACGGCCCTGATAAGTATTTCGAGAAAAAAAATTATCCACCAGGACAACATGGTCCCAATAAAAAAAGATCAAAACAATCTGAGTATGCAGTTCAGTTGCAGGAAAAGCAGAAAGTGAAATATACTTATGGGATCTTAGAAAGACAGTTTGCAAATTTATTTGAACGTGCTTCAAGTAAAACAGGGATAACAGGTGAAAATCTATTACAATTAATAGAATCTCGATTAGATAATGTTGTATTCCGTATGGGAATAGCTCCAACACGGGATGCTTCTCGTCAGCTTGTTAATCACAGCCATATTGTAGTTAATAGTAAAGTTGTTAACATTCCTTCCTATACTGTAAAATCAGGCGATATCATTGGTGTTCGTGAGAGATCAAAATCTTTAGAAACCATTACTGACTCATTATTTAACAGATCTCACAAATATTCCTGGATTGAATGGGATAATGCAACAATGAGTGGCAAATTCCTATCCCCTCCTAGTAGAGAGCAAATTCCGGAAAACATAAAAGAGCAATTGATAGTTGAGTTATATTCTAAATAATTTAATTCTCTTTTCTTGACATTTATAGTAACTTAGATTAAAATAAAAAATAATATTATATAAAAATGGCAATATTAGCATTTCAGAAACCAGATAAGGTAATAATGAACGTTGCAAATGACCTTTTTGGTCAATTTGAATTCAGACCGTTAGAACCAGGTTATGGTATTACAATAGGCAATGCATTGAGAAGAATTCTTCTTTCATCTTTAGAAGGATATGCAATTACTTCAGTTAAAATTGAAAATGTAGATCATGAGTTTTCTACAATTAAAGGTGTTGTTGAAGATGTTACAGAAATTATTCTTAACTTAAAACAAGTGCGATTTAAAAGACAGATTCAAGAGTCAAAAGGCGAAACAGTAAGTTTGACACTTACTGGTTCGGATAAATTTACTGCCGCAGATATTGGGAAACATGTTAATGAGTTTGAAGTTTTAAATCGCGATTTTGTGATTTGTAATCTTGATCCAAAAGTGAAACTAAAAATGGAGCTAACAATTGGTAAAGGTAGAGGATATGTTCCTGCAGAAGAAAATAAACCTGCAAATGCATTAATTGGATTAATTCCAATTGATTCTATTTTCACCCCAGTAAGGAATGTGAAATTTATGGTTGAAAATTTCAGGGTTGAACAAAAAACTGATTATGAGAAATTAATAATTGAAATTACAACTGACGGATCTATTTCTCCTAAGGAGGCATTAAAAGAAGCTGCTGATATTTTGATTAAACATTTTGTTTTGTTTTCAGATGAAAAAATCACTTTTGAATTACAACCTAAAGCAGTTGCAGATGATATTGACGAAAATTCGTTACACCTGAGACAATTATTGAAAACAAAATTGGCGGATATGGATCTTTCTGTACGTGCTATGAACTGCTTAAAGGCAGCTGATTTGGAAACTCTTGGCGAATTAGTGTCATTCAGTAAAAATGATTTGTTGAAGTTCAGGAATTTTGGAAAAAAATCTTTAACTGAGTTAGAAGAATTAGTGAAAAACAAGGGATTACAATTCGGAATGAACCTTTCAAAATATAAATTAGATAAAGAGTAAAAAATATTCGATTTACGAAATAAAGAAATCGGGAATCATAAATCTTAAATTAAATGAGACACGGAAAAAAAAATAATCATCTAAGCAGAACAGCTTCCCACCGAAGTGCAATGCTTTCTAATATGGCAGCGTCATTGATTTTGCATAAAAGAATTAACACAACTTTAGCAAAAGCGAAAGCCTTGAGAAAGTATGTGGAGCCCCTTATCACTAAATCTAAAACGGATTCAACACACTCTCGAAGAACGGTATTTAGTTATCTTCAAAATAAAGATGCTGTAACAGTTTTGTTTAAAGAAGTTGCTCAAAAAATTGGTGACAGACCAGGTGGTTACACACGTATCCTAAAAACAGGTCATCGTTTGGGCGATGCTTCCTCAATGGCTATGATTGAACTTGTTGATTACAATGAAAACATGCTTTCATCTGGGACAGAAAAGAAAAAAGCTGTAAAAGCAACTCGTAGAAAAAGAGGAAAAGGAACCAGCAAAGTTGCTGATGTTTCTTCTACAAATGAAGCTAATCAAGAAGTTGAAAATTCAGAGACTTCTGAGGAAAACGAAGAAACTAATGAATAAAAGTTATTCCCCTTATTAAAGATAATTCAATAACAGAATTTAGGTATAAAATAAAAGCACCCCGATAATTATAACTTATCGGGGTGCTTTTTGTTTTGAGTTATTCTTTACATTTTGTTATTTTGTGATTACCAGTTTTCTTCTGAATATCTTATCATTTAATCGAAACTCTCCGAAATAAATTCCTGAAGATAAATTTGAAGTTCCCAATTGAAAGATTTGTTTCCCGCCTGAAATATTATTGGAACGATTATCTGTCATAATTTTTTGCCCGGTTATATCAAATAAGGAAAAGCTAAAGGCAGAAATATTTTCGGATGTATTTATGTCCATAAAAACATTATTGGTTGTAGGGGAAGGATAAAAATTACCAACATTAATTTCATTTGTAACAATTTCATTTATTCCTGCCGGGCTTTTCTCTATTGTAGCTCGAATTAAAAAATTTTGATTTTCATTATTACGATATACCGACCAGGTACTATTTAACAATTCAAACGCTCGATGTGAAATAAGTGTATCTGAATTGGTGCCAATACCAATAAAGGCTCCACCCATATACCACCCAACATAAAATCCTCCATTGGTTAGGTAAATTGGAGTAGGAAGAACCACATCATTCCATCCTGTATTAATTACATTCACACCATCAATATAAATCGAATCTAATAAGGTGCCTGCCGAATTATAATTCCCATCATCTTTATAAATCTTAGCATAAAACCCAACAGAATTCAGATTCTGGGCGATATAATAACTCACTTTAGATATTTTACAAGGATGAAACGGAGGTATAAAATATACTCCGGCACCCCCATTTCCACCTTGCCAACTGACATTTGTAAAATCAGCAACACCATTATCATAAGCCAAAACAATTTGTGCAAAAGTGGTATCAACAACAACAATTTCCTGAGTTAAAGTATTATTATTATAAACTCCATCGGTGGGTACGGTAGTTGTAAATTTATATCTTCCAACCAAAGTTGGTTGCCAAGGAACATTACTAAGTGCTAGTGTTTGGTTTTGATAAATGCCAAGACTTCCTGTCGAATCAACTCCTTGTTGTTGCACTATATTGGAAATGTTTTGAATCTGACAATTAGCCACAACAGGAGCCAATGGCAAATTACCTGTATTAGCAATATTGGTAGTCATGACAAAAGGGTTTCCATTTCTTGAAACAAATATCCCCCCTGTTCCCGGATTATTATTCCAATTAACTGAGGCATCATTAACAGTATAGCTGGAATTACTGGGATAATAAAATTTGATAGCATAATTTGCAGTAGGATAGGTATTATATGATTGTTGCAAGCCAATCTGACCTGAATAATTCTCAATACCAATGCTCATGAATTGAGGATTATAAGGATAAGTCCCAACTTGTTGTTGATATTGATAAGTTATAGAACTATCAACGCCACTTAAAATAATCTGAAAGGTATTCGAGCCGGAATAAGTCGATGTAGTTGTATCCCAAAAGGGAACATTGATAAAAGATACAATCAGTGTATCCGTTCCATTCGACCAATAATAACAAAGTGCAGGATTTCCAGGACCAGAGAAATTAAGATCGGCAGCCATAACGGCAAGGTAATCCTGTGGCTGACCGATATTTGGAATTGTCGGAACCGGCACAGCTATCTGCCCTCCCGAAAAATCAGTGAACCCTATATATCCATTGGAACCAACCCAGAAGTTGGAAACATTTTCCCAGTAATAATGGAAATTAAAACCAACTCCGAAAGGTCCGCGGACATTATCATCACCAAGCAATTTCACTTGCGTTGCTCCTGAAAGAGACAGAATATCAATCCAATTATAAACCGGTCCTGTGGTGTCGTTGCTATCTTTCCAGATATATCCAAAAAGATCAGGACCACCATTTAGGGCAAAACATTGCATTGCAAATGGCGAGCAATAAGCCACAAAAATTAAAATGATTATTCTTTTGTATATTTTCTTCATTTGATGATTTATTTTTAGTCTGTCAAAATTAAGAACTATTTTGATAAGAACATACATCCTGATGAAAATAATTGAAAGAATCTTTTGAAATCCCTTCCCCGAAATTTTCCTATCTTTGCATCGATAAACAAATAAATAATCATAAAATCTTTAATAATTAAAATGAAAAAAATTCTAAACATCACCTTCGCATTATGCTTAATTGCATTCATGCCATCAATCTCGAAAGCACAACTTAAAATGCCACAGGCAAGCCCGAAAGCATCGGTAATGCAAATGGTCGGATTGACTGAAATTTCTATTGACTATCATGCTCCAAGCGTTAAGGGCAGAACCATCTGGGGCGATTTGGTTCCTTACGATTCCGTATGGAGAACAGGTGCCAATGAAGCCACTGTTATTTCGTTTTCCGATGATGTAAATATCGAAGGAAAGAAACTTACTGCCGGTAAATATGCCCTGTTAACCATTCCTTCAAAGAGCGGCGACTGGACTATCATCTTCAATAAAAAGAAAGACCTTTGGGGAGCATTCGGCTATGATAAGGCTGATGATATTTTGCGTGTGAAAGTTAAACAAGCGCCTCATGATATGACCGAAACCATGATGTTTGCCTTCGGCGATGTTACCATCAATTCAACAAATGTTGTTTTGAGATGGGAGAAAATTAAATTCAGTTTCAAAATACAGGTAGAGACTGATAATAAAGTGATGAAACTTATCAAAGATTCCATTGCCGTCAATCCTAATAAAGCTTCCATCTACCGTCAGGCGGCGGGTTACACGGTTACCTCAGGACTTCATTTAAATGATGGTTTAACCTGGATTAACAAAGCCATCAGCATCAAAGAAGAAGACCGTTCTTATTGGACTCAAGCCCAGATATTAGCCAAGTTGGGTAAATATAAAGAAGCAATTACGGCAGGAAATAAAGCAATTGATTTAGCAAAAGACGATAAAGATTTTGCAGAAGCAATTCCATCTATCAAAAAAGCGGTTGAAGAATATAAAACCAAAGCTAAATAAATAGTTTAAGGTTTAAAGTCTAAAGTTATTAGAAGACGTTTGGGGATAACCTTAAACTTTAGACTTTAAACCTTAAACTGTTTTTTGGGCGAGTACTTCATCACTCGTTCCAAGTTCAGTCCCGCTATCACCATTTTTCCTGCCACAAAGTTCAGTTCTTAATTCAACATTCATCTCAGGCAGGAAAAAATGGTATCTATCGGGCGCAGTCTATTCAGGTTCAGTTCTTCGTATTTAGTTTACTGCCATCAATCGCCCCACGCACGACTCGGCATTTCCTAACGGGTTTTTCTCCCGTCAGGTATCTGAATTATTTTTTATTTTGGATTAATGGACTTAATCTGACGGGAGAAGAATACCCGTCAGGATTTTTGGTCATTTTGTTTTAATCTTATAAATGAAATTAATTAATCTTTACCCAATGTGTACCAATAGGATTATCAAATTGCAAAATACCATTTTGCCTTGTATAATATGTTCCAAAATCTAAAATATAAACATTATTATAAGAGATTCCGTTTATGATAACATTATTTTGTGGAGTATAATTTGAGAATTTAAAACCATTAAGGCTAGCTGAATTGATATTTCCGATATTCCATTGATTATAATGAGAAACTAAAATTCTAAAAGCACTACCAATGTCATTATATCCCGTTTGAAAAGAATGTGTACAGCCATTACCATCAGTCTGTCCCACTGACGATTCAAAGGATCTATTAACAATAAATGTATCAACTAATCCAGAATCATTTTTAAAAATAATCAATTGACCATTTGTATTGGGAAGCCATGATAATTCATCAGCCGTCAAATTTGGATCGTCCTGACATTTCGGCTCACAACCCCCAAACAAAATCATCCCAAAAACTATAACCAGATATTTTTTCATCTATGCAAAGATACCATTTAAATTTAGTTATATAATAATCCCCTTATCCCCCAAAAACCTAAAAACACCTCTAAAAGTCCATTCCTGCATTCTGTGGAACAACAAACATCAAATGTTGAACTACAAACATCAGATGTAGTCATGCAGACATCAGATGAAGTCATGCAGACATCAGATGAAGTCATGCAGACATCAGATGTAGTCATACAGACATCAGATGAAGTCATGCAGACATCAGATGAAGTCATACAGACATCAGATGAAGTCATACAGACATCAGATGTAGTCATGCAGACATCAGATGTTTGACTTCAGATGCTAAATGTTTGACTTCATTTGTCAAATCAAGTCGTGCAAAATGGTTTTTATCAAATAAAAAGTCCATGTATTCATTCCGTTTTTTGGTTGGAAAGAGTACATGGACTGGTTAAAATCCATTAAAATAGAGTTTTTTAACCTATTTTGTGGGGGTAAATGGCAACCATGCAGACCAAGTGGAATATTGGTCGTGGGTCAAAATCTGACGGTTGCGATAATACATCGTTTGCTTTAAAGTTAGCCCTCCTATTACTTTTTCGCCCTTTCTTGTTCCACCAAGCGGAACAATGGTTGCGCCATTATCAGGGCTTGTTTCTATTTCATGAGGACCTGTGCCTTTCATTTTATAACGAACAGTAAGCGGCAGCGGACCATCCAATAATTCATCCTCACGCTTGCCTCCCGGATTAAAAGTTTTCAATTCCATATTAAAACTTTCGGCTATCTCATGGGCAACTATTTCATTAGGTGCTGCATTTACCAATCCCTGGCAGGCAAGGCGATACATTTCTGTGTCGCCTTCCATAGTTAATATAAAACCATCACGCTGTTTAACAGTATTGGTGGGCGGAGTGGTTTTGGTGGCTGCTTCCGAATCGCCTGCTGCTTTTATATGCCCGTCAAAAACCGTGAGCGGCGGATTGGCAAGAGGATAATAAGTATTCCCTGTCAATGACAGTTCGATTGATTTTGCAAATGTTATTTTGCCATCAACATCCCTGGGTTCATGAACTACTACTATAAATTTTTGTCCTAACATTTTTTAATTATTTGTTTGAATGATTTTATTTGATTTTTATAACGCTACAAATTTAAGATTTAATAGTAATGCCAACCTAATCGAAATACGCAAATGACACATTTTGTTTATAACCCATTGATACTAAGGGGTACTTAAATTCAGAGATGACATTTATTTATGCTGAAAAAGATAAAAAGAACGTTTTTATCTTGCGAAAAAGAGTGCTTATTGGAGATTTCGGAATTTAATCAGATATTATCTAAAGGAATTTCGATGCCTGTTTTCTTAATTGTTTCAGTGAAAGGGTCGCCGTCTTCAAAATAATCAGCATTATAAGTATGAGGTTCAATATCTACAAATTTAATATTTGCACGAGAGATTTTTTTTCTGTTTTCAATTTTATCACTCGTGAAATCATCAGATATTAAAGCCAAATCCACATCACTCCACTTATGTTGGGTGTTCCGTGCGTAGGACCCAAAAAGAATTACCTTTTTAAACCGTACGCCCAATTGATTACATGCATTTATATAATCGTGAATATATTGTATTAAAGATTCTTGAGTAAACATTGGCTGATATTATTAATTTTGATAATGTATTCAATAGCCATTTCCTTCGTAGTTTTTTTCTTTAGTTGAAATTCATATTCGGGATATCTTCCTTCTAATTGATATTCGTTCAGATTATCCAAGAAAGTTAAATCATCCTCTGACAATCCGGTTTCAATTCCATTTAATAATTTCAAAAGGTTGTGAGTAAATGGGGCAATATTTTCAATATTATGCTTTACCCATACTGCCTTACAAACCTTTTCAAGAAAAAGGTGACCAAAAAATATAGCATGAACAAATCTTTCCTCCTTAAATAAGGAATTTAATGTAATCAAATCATCTTCCGAAGATTTAATCCAATGAGTAATATGCTCTTCTTTGGTCATCATTATAAAAAGTGTATTTTATTTTGAAGTGGTAAAGATAATGAAAATAGGTGAATGAGGATAAATTGCATTCTCCAAAACTTTAAACTTTAGACTTTAAACTATTTATTTGGATACAGATAATTCGAAAAAGCCAATAAACCAGCCTCATCAAATTTCCGACCCATCAACTGCACCCCGAAAGGCAATCCGTTGGAATGTTTTCCCATGGGCAAGGAGATAGCAGGCAATCCGGCAAGTGGCGCCTGAACAGTAAAAATATCCTCCAAATACATCGTAATCGGGTCGCTGATTGCACCAAGTTCAAAAGCAGTTTTCGGAGTTGTGGGTAACAAGATAAAATTATAATCCTTCAATATCTCGAAAGTTTTATCCTGCAAAATCCTCCTCACTTTTTGTCCTTTCGAATAATAAGCATCATAATATCCTGCACTCAAAACGAAGGTCCCGAGCATGATGCGGCGCTTCACCTCCTCACCAAAACCCTCCGTCCGCGATTTCACAAAAATAGAGTCAATATCCGTTGCGTTGGCGCTCCTCTTGCCATAAACCACCCCTCCAAAGCGCGAAAGATTCGATGAAGCCTCCGCCGTTGTCAACACATAATAAGTAGGAACCATATATTCGAGGTAAGGAAAACTGACAGGCTCCACAGTGTGCCCCTCATCCTGCAATTTCTTTATCAGGTCTTTCAGATAAGCCGCAATTTCAGGGTCAAGACCAGGATTATCAATACATTCCGAGATATAAGCAATCTTCGCCTTCCCCTCATAGTTCAGATTCTTCGAATATTCAGGAACTTCCTTCGATGAAACCGTGCTGTCATATTCATCCCTCCCTGAAATCACCTCCAGAATCAAAGCAGCATCCTCAACACAATGCGTAATCGGTCCAATCTGATCAAAAGAAGAAGCATAAGCAATCAATCCATATCTCGAAACCCGCCCATAAGTAGGCTTCATACCCACAACTCCGCAAAAAGAAGCCGGCTGACGGATAGAACCACCTGTATCACTCCCCAAAGCCGCAAGACATAATCCCGCAGCCACAGCCGCAGTCGAACCTCCTGATGAACCACCGGGAACACGTTTATTATCATGAGGATTTAAAACAGGTCCATACGCCGAATTCTCGTTGGAACTTCCCATCGCAAACTCGTCACAATTTAATCTACCTATAATAATAGCATCCTCAGCCAATAATCGCTCAGTAACAGTTGCAGAATAAATAGAAGTGAAGTCCTCAATTATTTTGGATGATGAAGAAACTTTATGGTCTTTATAGCAGATAACATCCTTCAAACCGATAACCATTCCGGCAAGTTTACCAGCGGTTCCTGCTTTTAGTTTAGCATCAACTTCCTCCGCCTTTTTAATAGCTTCATAAGTATAAACTCCCAAAAACGCATTCAGATGTTTCTCATTTTCAATCCGTTTTAAATAATCGGTAACAAGGTCAACACAAGTGACCTCATTAGCTTTCAAATCAGATTGAATAGCTGCTAATGAGCGGTAATTTTTCAATGAAATAGGATTGGGGATATAATAATCAGGATTCACAATGCAAGATTTTCAACAAATCACACACTGCAAATCCTACATATTAAAATCGAACTTATTTCTTTTCTTCGATTTTTCCTTCGCCAAGCTGTGGCTCGTCGGAACTGCCATCCTTATAAGCTTTCTTGAAGTCATGGATACCTTTTCCAAGTCCTTTAGCTAATTCAGGAATCTTTTTACCTCCGAATAATAATAGTATCACAACAATGATTATGATACCGTCCCAACCTTCAAATAAGTTGGTAATAAACAAATTGATATTACTTAACATATTATAATATTTAGGATGCAAAAGTACGAAAAATAATTGGATTAATCTAATACATCCGTCATTTCATATTAATATTGTACTTTTGCAGGATGAATCGTGCATCCATTAAGCTAATCATCCTATTATTATTCGTAGGAAATCTCTTTTCCTGCGGACAAACATCTCAAACCTCTACTGTTAAAATAAATTCAATTAAATTACCTTTAAAAATGACAAATCCCGATACCGCAACATTCGGCATGGGCTGCTTTTGGTGCAGCGAAGCCATCTTTCAAAACCTCGAAGGAGTTAAATCTGTACAATCCGGATATAGCGGAGGCACAAAAGAAAATCCAACATATCGCGAAGTTTGCACCGGAACTACCGGTCACGCAGAGGCAATTCAAGTTGTCTATGATACAACAAAAATATCATACAAAGACTTATTGGAAATTTTCTGGTCGAGCCATGACCCAACAACATTGAACAGACAGGGTGGCGATGAAGGAACCCAATATCGTTCTGCCGTTTTTTATCATAATGATGAACAAAAAGCACTTACAGAAACTTATAAGAAAAAGCTGGATGAATCGCATGCATATTCTAGTAAGATTGTGACCGAAATAACTCCCTATACTAATTTCTTTAAAGCTGAAGATTATCATAAGGATTATTTCTTGTTGCATGGAGATGAACCTTATTGCACGCATGTTATCGCACCTAAAGTAGAAAAGTTTAAGAAAGTTTTTAAGGATAAATTAAAGAAGTAATTTCTTTATAAGTCTTGCGAAAACAAATCGTTCTTGAACCAATTATTTTCGTGTTTTAATAGCCAGTCTTTTCTCCATAATCCTCCACCATATCCAATTAATTTCCCATCAGAGCCAATCACCCGATGACAAGGAACTATTATAGATACAGAGTTTCTTCCATTTGCTGTTCCCGCTGCCCTGATACTTTTAGGGTCACCTAAATTCTTGGCTAATTGAAGATAGGAAATGGTTTTCCCATAAGGTATTTCCAATAATTTATTCCATACCTTCAATTGGAATTCTGTTCCTTGTAAATCTAATTCTAAAGAAAATTCTTTTCTTTTTCCATCAAAGTATTCCTTTAATTGTTTATGAACTTCCTTTAATAATGGAGGTGTATGAGGGCTAATTTTAGCATCTTCAACAAATATTAGTGACGAAAGTCCTTTATCAGAGCCCTCGAGCTCGATAATCCCAATTGGAGAATTCATCCACATCTTTTGTTTTACTTCCATATAATTGTATTATTAACCATGCAAAAATAGCTTCTTTCGTCAATATTTCCCTATACCTTAACAATTTGATAATATATCTTAATTAATAATAGCGTAATTTTGCCGTAAATAAATTAACAATGACAGAAAATAATAATAACAATGCTTCCATTCTTTTGGTTGATGATGAACCGGATATTCTGGAGTTCATGAAATACAATCTCAAAAAGGAAAATTATCGTGTCTTCACTTCAGGGAATGGAAAAGATGCTATTCAAATGGCAAAGAAACACCTCCCTGATTTAATCCTTTTAGATATAATGATGCCAGAAATGGATGGCATCGAAACCTGCCGCCTTATAAGGGAAATCCCTGCTTTGAAAGATACCTATATAGTATTCCTCACCGCTAGAAGTGAAGATTATTCACAACTCGCAGGTTTTGATGCAGGTGCCGACGATTATGTTTCTAAACCCATCAAACCAAAATTATTATTAAGTAGGATAAAAGCTTTATTAAGACGTAAAAAAGGCGAGCCTCAGGATAGAAAATTTATCGCCGGAGACCTCGAAATAGACCGTGAACAATATAATGTCACAAGAAATGGCATTGCCATGGATTTGCCTAGAAAAGAGTTCGAATTACTTTCCTTACTAGCTGCAAAACCTGGAAGAGTCTTTACCAGAGATGAGATTTTGCGAAGCGTTTGGGGCAACGATGTTTTTGTTGGCGATAGAACTATTGACGTTCACATCCGAAAGATAAGAGAGAAAATCGGAGAAGAAAGCATAAAAACCGTCAAAGGAATAGGTTATAAGTTCGAGTTCTGATAAAAAAGAACTAATTTTACCGGATGACTTCCGCAAATCCAAAGTTAATTTCATTCATTGCTGCTCTTGCGCTGTTTTTAGTCACAGCAATTGTATTGCAAATAGTTAATTCAATAGGAGATTCATTTTCTGCTACCCATAATATCCTCATCGTCTCCATTTCCGTTTTCATCGTTTCATTCATCATCACGCTTCTTATTATTGAGGTTTTTATTTATCGCAAAATTAAAAACATTCATGAGACATTAAATAGGTTCAGAACAAAGCCTGATGAATTGGTTCCATCAGCTAGTGGCGACATATTAAGTGATATCGTTTCTGAAGTAGAAACCTGGGCACAACAAAGGAAAGATGAAGTAGAGAAGCTAAATAAACTCGAAGTTTACCGTCGCGAATTCCTAGGTAATGTATCTCATGAATTAAAAACTCCTGTCTTTAATATTCAGGGATACCTCACAACATTAATAGATGGTGGTTTGGATGATCCATCTATAAATAAAGAATATCTTCAAAGAGCTGAGAAAAATGTTGAGCGCATGATTATGATTGTGGAGGATTTGCAAGCCATTACCCAACTCGAAACCGGCGAATTGGTGCTCGAGAAAGAGCGTTTCGATATTTTAGCGCTTATCCATGAAGTTTTTGATGGACAGGAACTCAAAGCAAAAGAAAAGAAAATATCTTTAGCCTTTATAAATGAGCCAGATAAGCCAGTTTTTGTTTATGCCGATAAATTCCGAATCCGCCAGGTGATTACCAATCTTGTTGTAAATTCAGTCACTTATGGAAAAGAAGGTGGCGAAACAAAGATTAAAATCTCTGATACAGGTAAAAATATCCTCATTGAAATTTCGGATAATGGCATCGGAATAGCCCAGGAACACCTCCCAAGACTATTTGAAAGATTTTATCGGGTAGATAAAAGTCGCTCGCGCGAACAGGGTGGAACTGGCTTGGGATTGGCTATTGTCAAGCATATTATTGAAGCCCATAATCAGAAAATAAATGTAATCAGTACAGAAGAAGTTGGCTCATTATTTTCTTTTATGCTGGAAAAAGATGATATTTGAACCCTTGAAATAATTCAAGGCTTATCTTATCAAAATAAATAAATGAATAAAATTGTCATCTTCGCCTCAGGTGAAGGAACAAATGCCGAATGGATTTTCAGATATTTTCGAAACCATCCGAGTATTAAAGTGGTCTCACTTTTTTGTAATAATTCAGATGCTCCAGTCATTAGAAGGGCTTTCAATCATCATATTCCGGTACGGGTTTTCAATAAAAAAGATTTTTATGAAACCGATGCTATCTTAAACGAACTTATCGAGCTCGATGTTGATTTAATTGTCCTAGCCGGATTTCTTTGGTTGGTTCCTGAAAAGATGATTGAACAATTTCCTTTAAAAATTGTAAACATTCATCCTGCCCTTCTTCCCAAATATGGAGGCAAAGGCATGTACGGGGCAAAAGTTTTTGCTGAGATAATTAAATACAGGGAGAAAATGAGTGGAATCACCATTCATTATGTGAACAAACAATTTGATGAGGGCGAAATTATATACCAGGCAATGTGCCGAATTGATAAAGGCGAAACTCCCGAATCACTTGCAGAAAAGACGCATCGCCTGGAATATCATTATTATCCTGTCACCATTGAAAAAGTTATCATGGAACAAAATCAAATTAAATCACTGCTATGAATTTAAACTTTCGAGACATAGTAACCATCAGCATGATTTTATTTTCAGTAATTGATATCTTTGGGTCCCTGCCTGTAATCATTGAATTGAAAAGAAAAGTGGGACATATCCAATCGGAAAAAGCAACAATTGTTTCTTTAATCATTATGATAACTTTTCTTTATCTTGGAGAAAATATTCTTAAACTTATCGGTATAGACACCAAATCATTTGCCATTGCTGGTTCATTTGTTTTGTTTTTTATTGCATTGGAGATGATATTAGGAATCAAACTTTATAAGGATGAAACACCAACAACGGCTTCTATAGTTCCTCTTGCCTTTCCCTTGATTGCAGGGGCAGGAACTATGACCACTCTTCTTTCTCTCCGTGCCCAATACAACCATGAAAATATTATTGTCGGCATAATAATAAATCTGATTCTTGTTTTCATTGTTCTAAAAACAACCCATGTCTTCGAAAGACTTCTCGGTCCCGGTGGCATTGCTGTTTTAAGAAAAGTATTTGGATTTATTCTATTAGCAATAGCGATAAAACTATTTAGAACTGGAGCAGGTGTTTAATATTTATCGTAAATCAACAATCATCAAATGATACATATATATACAGATGGCGCATCAAGAGGGAATCCAGGTCCTGGAGGGTATGGTATTATTATGAAATCGGGGCAGCATTATAAAGAAATATCTCAAGGTTATAGACTCACTACAAATAACAGAATGGAGTTGCTTAGTGTTATTGTTGCATTAGAAACTATTAAGAGCCTTGGACAAGATGTTTTAGTTACTTCCGATTCCAAATATGTTATTGATGCCATCGAAAAGCGATGGGTATTCGGTTGGGAAAAGAAAGGTTTCAAAGACAAAAAGAATCCTGATTTATGGAAACGTTTTCTGCTCATCTACCCCAAACATAAAATTAAGTTCCAATGGATTAGAGGGCATAATGAACACAAAGAAAATGAGCGTTGCGATGAACTTGCCGTTGCCGCCGCCCTTAGCAACAATCTCCTCATTGATGAGGCTTATGAGAAAGAGCCTTCTGATGATATGTTCAGTTCGATTTAATAATCTTAATTTATAAATAAAATGAAAAAAATTATCTCTATCGTAAGCTTACTATTAATGCTTATTAATTATTCTTCTAGGGCAGATTCACCACTAACTTCAACCGATTTCTATACTGCCTATATGGATGTGGATATGGTTAAAGAAGCAAATAAAACCCAGAAGTTCTCCGATAAAATTGGAGAATATTTATCTTCACCACAAAACTCCATTGATAAAAAAGTTGCAGTGGTTAATGCTCTCAGATGGAACTTTGATGGGAAAAAAGATGCCGAATTATTCCGTGCTTATCTTGGAAAAAAATACGGCATCCGAAATAAATTAAAAGTTTCTATGGATGATTTCTCTACCGATGAACTTCTATGTCTCGGCTATATGACTGCAATGGATGATTATTTCAAACCACAAGACGGAATTGATATTGTAGATATGGCACTTAAGAAGAACCCAAAAAGTTATACATTCAATATAATAACATCACTGGTGAAAGCTCAGAACATGATGGATAAAAGCTGGTGCGACCTCTTCAAATTAACCGATGCCGTTGGTAAAAATACATCTCTCACGATGGACATGAAAAAAGAAGCTGTCAAAATTATCTTTGATTATATGAATTTGTATAAGGATAGTTGTAAATAAAGTGGGATTGGGAATTAGAGTAAATTAAACAGCCATCTTTTTACCCTTCCACTTTTATTGTATAAATTCATTTTTATATTATCCTTCTTAATCCTTGCTTATTTTCAAAAATGTTCATGCTTAATTATCCAATTTTGGGATTAATTCCAGTTTTTCCTTGCAAAGCACCTTTTTCTCATATCATTCAGGTTGTGATTTACAAGCTAAAATAAGCCATCTTCAACTAAAAATCCACTCGAATCGTTCTTTCAACTACTCAAATCGTACTTTCAACTGCTCAAATCCAACATTTAACTACTCAAATCGTACTTTTATCTATCCTAATCATACTTTCATCTACTCAATTCCAATATTTATCTGCCAAATTCGTCTTAAAATCCACTCGAATCCAACATTCAACTCCATCTTTCCAATAATTAGCTTATCATATCCTCCTCATTCCATCTAGAATCCCCTTCTTACCAACTCTTTTTGTCTTTCCATCCCAACAATTCACAATTATACCCTTAATCATTACCAAACAATCATAATCAATCAAATAATAACCTTAAATTTTAGACTTTAAACCTTAAACTTATTTCCCTATCTTTGCCAACAATAAAATAATATAACATCATGGCAATACGCAGAGCATTCAATTTCAAAAAATGGATAGATGAAAACCGTCATCTCCTCAAACCACCCGTAGGCAATCAGCAAGTCTATAAAGAAGCCGATGATTTTATTGTGATGGTAGTAGGCGGTCCTAATTCGCGCAAGGATTATCATTACAATGATGGCGAAGAATTCTTCTACCAGCTCGAAGGAGACATAGTTGTCAAGATAATTGAAGATGGCAAACCAGTTGATATTCCTATAAAAGAAGGAGAAATATTTTTATTACCAGGTCGTACTCCTCATTCACCTCAACGTGGTCCAAATACAATTGGTTTAGTAATGGAAGTGATAAGAGAATCCTCTGAAATGGATGGTTTCCAATGGTATTGTGAGAACTGCGGCAATAAATTATATGAAGAATATGCCCACATCGCCGACATTGTAAAGCAACTCCCCCCCATAATGAATAAATTCTACTCATCCTTAGAACTAAGGACATGTAAAAAGTGCGGAACGGTGATGGAACCACCGAAATAGAATTGAAAATAGATATACACACCCACATCATTCCGGAACACCTTCCGGATTTGAAGAAGAAATATGGTTATGGAGGATTCATTTCCCTTGATCATCATAAGCCATGTTGTGCACGGATGATGATTGATGATAAATTTTTCAGAGAGATTCAGGATAATTGCTGGGATCCTCAAGTTCGGATGAAAGATTGTGATAAACATGGTGTAGATATACAAGTATTGTCAACAATTCCCGTAATGTTTAATTATTGGGCAAAGGCTGACGATGCATTAGATAGTTCGATGTTTTTAAACGACCATATTGCTTCAATTGTTCATAAATATCCAGATAGATTTGTTGGCTTGGGAACATTGCCTATGCAGGCTCCCCAGCTTGCTGTTAAGGAATTGGAGCGATGTGTGAAAGAGCTTGGATTGGCAGGAGTTCAAATAGGTTCACATGTGGATGGATGGAACTTAAATGCCCCTGAATTATTCCCTGTATTTGAATGTGCTTCGGAGTTGGGTGCTGCGATATTTGTTCATCCCTGGGAGATGATGGGGAAAGATAAAATGCCTGAATATTGGTTACCGTGGCTGGTTGGAATGCCCGCTGAAACATCGCGGGCAATTTGTTCGATGATATTTGGAGGTGTGTTTGAACGACTGCCTAAGTTGCGTGTTGCTTTTGCTCATGGAGGTGGTTCATTTCCTTTTACCATTGGGAGGATTGAACATGGATTTAAGGTTCGCCCTGATTTAGTTGCTGTTCATAATGATGTAAATCCACGTGAGTATTTGGGGAAGTTTTACCTGGATTCATTGGTTCATGATCCTTTGATGCTGGAAGTTCTGATAAAACTTTTTGGTGAAGATAAGATTTGTATGGGTAGTGATTATCCTTTCCCACTTGGTGAACTGGTGCCTGGGAAACTTATTGAATCTATGGGCTTTACAGATGATTTAAAGGGAAAATTACTTCATCGGAATGCTTGGGATTGGTTGGGGAAGACAGGAAAATAGGCTCAATGCTTAAATGTTCTGAGGAAGAATTAATGTAGAAAAAGGATTATAACTTGATTAATTTATTAACAATAATTTTATTCTTATACTCAACCGAAAGGAGATAAATTCCTTTAGAATAAATTGATGTATTGAATTCAAATTTATTAAATCCTGTTACAGCTAGTCCGTCATAAAATATTGTTACCAATTGACCAGTATCATCATATAATGAAATCTTTATTTCATCAGTCAAAGGAACAATTGCTTCAACAGATATTGTATTCAGAGTTGGATTTGGAAAAAGATTAATCACCTGGAAATCAGGTAATAAACTTGCACATTGTTCGTCATTTGCAGGATTATCATCTGGCGAAATACCATTAGGGTTTTTAGCTATTACACATACATAAGGAGGAGGACTATATTGATTGATAGCAAAAGCCTGGTTAAAAGTGTAATACGAAACTCCTTCGGGGTTTAGGGTATTATTAAGATGAACAAGTATACTATTTCCGGCAACATTTACTTCCAGATCATAATTATAAATAATTTCAGAACCTTTATTCTTAATAATAGCCGAAACATTTAATACATCTCCGTTGGGAGTTGCAATGACGCTATCTACGGCTATATCAAGAATATTATGATTAAGGCAGATAGAATCAGTGAATAAGCTTTTACACCCTGTTGTAGTGTCGGTAACAATAAGTTTTATAGTGTCACAGTTAGTATCTTTATAAATATGAACTGGATCGAAATAGATGCTGGTATCTCCATCTCCAAATGTCCATAAGTAACTATTAGCATTGGTGGAAGTATTAGAAAAAGTAACCTCAAGTGGCGGAGAACCATTAAGCGGACTAAAAGTGAAACCCGCGATGGGTGAGGGTTGAATATTCAGAGTATCGATGATAGTTGATGAACATCCTCCCCAAGTAGACTCCGATAATATAACAATATGGTTTCCTGTTGTTGTAAAAGTATAATAAGCCGTATCCCCAAAGGTAAAATGATTCGTATCAAAAGTCCAGGATGACCAGGCAATGCTATCTGAATTATTCAAAACAAATCCATCGTCAATAAACTGGATTGGGTAATTTACACAAGCAGTTGTATTGGTAAATTGAACAACAGGAACAGGATGAATAATAATTGTAAGGGAATCAACAGAGGTGCATCCATTGGTGCTGGTAACCGTTAATGAAACAATGTAAACACCCACATTTGAATATATTTTGGTTGGTGATGTTAAATTTGATACTGCTGAACCATCGCCAAAATTCCATGACCATGTTTGAATTAAACCTTGAGGTTGAGAGTAATCATTAAATTGAACTGGTGTTCCAAAGCAAATAGTAGCAGGTGTTGTATTAAAAAGAGCCGTAGGTGCTGTAAATGGAATATTTACTGTGTCGGTTACCGAACTTACACAACCATTACTATTGGTTATGGTTAATGTAACAAGGAAATGCCCTGAACTGGCAAAAATATGGGTAGGGTTTTGTGTAGCTGCTTGGTTACCATCACCAAAATCCCAATGCCAAGAAATTATCGGAGAATCGGATGAACTGTTATCAAAGAAAGAGATTGGTTCATTGCTGCAAACTCCAATATAACTGAATTGTGCAACCGGCGGGCAAAAAACATAAACGAGTTGGGTGTCTGTTCCTACGCAACCTGCAATAGAAATAACAGTATGAATTACCTGATGAAAACCACAAGAATCAAACAAATGGAGATAGTTTAATCCTGACCCAAAAGCACCGTTAGCAGTATCCGGAAAAGTCCAAAAAGATGAATTAATACTATCTAAATTAACAATAATTGATGAATCATTAAGTTGTGTTGGAAAACCTAAGCAAACACTATCGAATGTGAAATGAGCTGTTGGACCTGCCGTAACTGTTAATGTATCAAAGGTAGAATCTATGCAACTTGTTCCGGTACGAGTTATTAATTTCACAATATATATTCCTGGAGATGAATATTGGAATACGGGGCTAGCACTATTGGATGTATCATTTGGAAGATTATCAAAATTCCAATGATACTGAATCGGAAGTGAAGAAGTATCATGAAAACTTACTGGGGTAGCGCCGCAAATGGATGTTGGGCTATAGATAATAAATGATTGAGCAACCTGACTGACATTTATCGTGCGGATAAGAGTATCCTTGCATCCATGTAAAGAAGTACAAATCAAGGTATCAGAAAAATTTCCTGTGGATAAATAGGAATGCACCGGATTTTGGATAATTGAATTTCCTCCATCTCCGAATCTCCAATTATAGGTTAATGGGGTATCTATAGAGGTAGTAAAATTTGTAAATTGAATGGATGAGTCAACACATGATGTTGAAAAGTTAAATGAATCTTTGGGCACACCGTAAAAAGTTACAGGGTGCATTATGCTGTCAAGACATCCATTTATTCCAACAATTAACCAGACATTATAGGTTCCGCTTATTGCATAAGAATGAGCCGGGTTTATAATAGTATCGGTATTCCCATCTCCAAATTTCCAAAGTTTATAATTTATCAATTGAGAAGTATCAGAAGAAAAGAATCTTGCAGAATCTGTACAGCCACCTTGAAAAGTAAAAGCTGCAGCCACACTATCCGCATTAATTATTCGTGAATAACTACTTGTGCATCCATTGGCAGAGGTTATTGTCAGGGTAACATTATAACTTCCAAATGAGGAATAAACATGAGTAACTGGTGAGGCTATCGAAGTATTCCCATCTCCGAAATCCCAAAGTCTTGGGCGATTATTTGGAGAAGAAGAATCGGTAAAGGTAAAAGTATTACTGCAGTTAATGTTTGTGGGTATTCCAAAATAAGCGGTATCATTTTGAACAATTGTTATCGTTCCACAAACCGAATTGTTGTCTCCATTGATTGTATCTGTTGCAGTGAGGGATATATTATAGGTGCCGGGTTGATTAAAAATGATATTATTCGGAGAAAAAAGACTCGAAGTATCATAATTAGATCCGGAATTATTTGGGAATGCCCATCTTGTTAAACTGCCAGAGCCTGCATGCTGAATACTTAAAACCCTATATTTAGAATTAACATTAATACATCTTAAAGCTCGGGCAGATCCATTTGGACCGGAAATAGGTATTACAGTTGGGGTGTTGTTTATCATATTTCCATAAGATAGTTCGTAAATAGTTGAGTTTCCATCATAACTTACAAATCCATAAATATTACAATCTTCTTCTATCATATCTACTCCGGCACCGTTACCTCCACCTAAAGCACCCAATGAAAAAATATTGAAAGTTGAATTTAATGTACTGTCGAAAGTTATTTGGGTTATTATTCCGCCACCAAAATAGTTAGATATCAATCCAACCCATTTATTACAAAACTTTTTAATAGTTAAATAACCTGGTGCGTTTAACCCACTTATAGCTAAATCAGTTGGAGGCGGAGAAATATTAGTTATCGTATCGAAATCTAAACGCGTAACATTTCCACTAAAATTACCTACAAACCCATAAAACTTTCCACTATCTTCTCTTACCACAATAGAATATGGGCAAGTAATGTTTGAACTAATAACAAGTTGTGTTATTGAAGGAATATTTGATAGGCTTGAACCAAAATCAAGCCTGTAAATTGAATTTCCACAAGAGCATACAAACCCATACCAATTGTTATTAACTTTAATAAAATCCGAACCTGTTGCGCTGGGAATGGAAGCAATGTTTAAGAGGATAGGGGAATTATCAATATCATTTCCAAAAGTTAACCTTGTAACCGAAGCACCTGAAAGATCAGATGCAAAACCATAAATGCTATCAGTTTCGTTATCTACTGCAATTGCAAAACCATCCGCATAAAGTAAGTTTAATGGAATATTATTATTAGTTGGCGCTGAAGCCAAATCGCCGGCAGCAAAATCCCAGGAATAAACCAAGTTGTTGCCAACTGTTGTATTGATAAAACTCAAAGGATTGCCCGTACAAACCGGAGATGTTGGAGAAATAAATGAAGGGTTAACAGTACATTGGGCATTTATCCCAAGAGAAAAGAAAATTAAAATTATAAAAGAGTATATTTGTTTCATCCAAATTGTATTACTTTGCAAAGATATGAATTTAATAATTAGCCAAGCACATCTTTAATCTTAAATCTTATAACACTCTGGTATGGAAATCGTTTTCGCAACCCAAAATGAACATAAGATAATAGAAATACGTAAAATCTTAGGAGAAAGTTACAAAATCATCAGTCTTTCTGATATTGGGCATTTTGATGAATTAGAGGAAAACCATGATAATATGGAGATGAATGCGCTTCAAAAAGCTCGGTTTATCTATCAAAACTATCAAAAAAACTGTTTTGCTGATGATAGCGGAATGGAAATAGATGCCTTGAATGGACGACCGGGAGTAAATTCTGCCCGATATGCCGGATTGGATAAGGATATGAATGCCAATATTGAGAAGATTTTGCAGGAAATGAAGGGTAATCCAGATAGAAAAGCTCAATTTCGGACAGTTATTGCCTTAGTTTTGGATGGAAAGGAATTTCTTTTTGATGGGGTAATAAAAGGTTCAATCATCAACGAAAAAAGAGGAAACAATGGTTTTGGATACGACCCTATCTTCATCCCCGAAGGGTATAATCAGACTTTTGCCGAAATGACTTTGGAGGAGAAGAACAAAATCAGTCATCGGGCAAAGGCGGTGGAGCAATTAAAGGCGTTTAAAATGCCTTTTTGAAGTTAAAAAGACAATCTGGCGATGAAATAAAATATTTTTTGGGTTTGATATAATATAATTTGAGAGGCAGATTATATAATTTGGGAAACAGATTATATAATTTGGGAGACAGATTATATAATTTGGGAGGCAGATCATATAATTTGGGAGACAGATTATATAATTTGAGAGGCAGATTATATAATTTGGGAGACAGATTATATAATTTGGGAGGCAGATTATATAATTTGGGAGACAGATTATATAATTTGGGAGGCAGATTATATAATTTGGGAGACAGATTATATAATTTGGGAGGCAGATTATATAATTTGGGAGACAGATTATATAATTTGGGAGGCAGATTATATAATTTGGGAGGCAGATTATATAATTTGGAAGACAGATTATATAATTTGGGAGGCAGATTATATAATTTGAGAGGCAGATTATATAATTTGAGAGGCAGATTATATTCTCTAAGCCTTCAAAAAAAATCCATATACCCTTATAATCAATGTTTTTAATTAAAAAGCGAGGTTTCATGACAGAAAAATAGATTCGAAAGGTACTCCGTAACATACAGGCTCATTTTTGTAATTTATGATTTTGGATTTAATTAATCATATACATCTGCCATCCTTCCTCTTCCATCTTACCTTTTTTCCTATCTTTGCAGCCTATGAAAATCAAGGTAGGGATAATTTTTGGAGGCAGATCGAGAGAACGCGAAGTTTCATTTGCGGGTGGAAGAACGGTTTATGATAATCTGAACAAAAGCATTTTTGAGCCCGTTCCGATATTTATTGACAGTTTCGGGAATTTTGTCCTCTTAAACTGGCAACATATATATAAAGGTAGTATCCGCGATTTTTATCCTCCGATAGATAAAGTGCCGATAACGCCTCTTGAATTTCAGATTTATGCCGAAAGTCTGGGTGAATTGAATAAAGATGAACAAGAAGAGTTGATTGATAAGATAGGGACAAAAATTAATATTGAGGACATGAAGGATGAAATTGATTTTGCCTTTCTATGTCTTCACGGACCTTATGGCGAGGATGGCAGGATTCAGGGTTTATTGGAATATCTCGGAATTCCTTATTCGGGTTCGGGCATACTTTCATCAGCCATTGGGATTGATAAAAGCCGACAGATGTTGTTGATGGAAAATGTTGGGTTCGATGCTCCCTCAAAAGCAATAATTACTTATGGAGATTGGGTAATGCAGGAAGAATCGGACAGAAAAGATTTCTACAAGTTTATTGTTGATGAAGAGGAATTTGAATTTCCATTGGTGATAAAACCGGCAACCCAGGGTTCATCCATTGGAGTGACAATTTTGAAAAAAGCGGGTTATGAAGGTTTCAAAAAAGCAATTAACAAAGCTTTTTTCAGGTTCGAATTGACGATGGAAGATTGGTTTAATAAGGATGAAAACGAAAAAATAGATTTTATAAAAACCATTGCCGATATCAGGGAGGGAATCGGAATGCCGATTAATATTTCTTCTGATGTTATTGATCAATTTGTTGTTTATCATCCCAATGAATTATTGACATACATCAATTATTTTTATCAGAAATATCATAGCAATCTTTTTTTAAATGGCATTGATACCGAGAGTAATGTTTTGATAGAGGAATTTATTGAAGGAAAAGAATTTTCGTGTATAGTTATTGAAGACCAATTTGGTGATGGAGAACCTTTTGCGTTACCGCCTACAGAAATTATTAAAGGAAAAGCATTGTATGATTATCGTTCAAAATATCTTCCTGGCTTATCCAGAAAAATTACTCCGATAGATATTTCGGAAGAACAACTTAATAATATCATCATTGATTGCGAACAATTATTTATTGAATTTTTCTTTGATGTCTATGCTCGTATAGATGGATTTATAAGTGATGATGGAACAATTTATCTCAATGACCCGAATACAACTTCGGGGATGTTGCCCTCCTCTTTCTTTTTTCATCAGGCAGCGGAGATTGGATTAAATCCATCTCAGTTTCTGACTTATATAATTCAAATTTCCATCCAGAAAAGAATAATTGATTTCAAAAATTATTTTGAGCTCACGCATTTATGGGGAGATATTGAAAAAGGATTAATAAAGATAGAAGCAGAGAAATCGGATAAGATAAAAATTGCGGTTATCCTCGGCGGTTATTCTTCCGAGAGACATATTTCGGTGGAGAGCGGGAGAAATGTTTATGAGAAATTATCATCGTCCGAAAAGTATGAACCCATTCCGATTTTCCTGACGGGAGATGAAAATAAATATGAACTCTATAAAATTCCGATAAACATTTTATTGAAAGATAATGCGGATGATATTCGCGAGAAAATAAAAGATTACCAGCTTCATCCTGTTGTTGAGGAAATAAAAGGAAGATGTAAAGGGATTACAGAAACGTTTGCGAATAAATCAAATCTTGAACCTCCGAAAAAAATATCTTTCAAACAACTTGCCGAAATGGTTGATGGAGTTTTTATAGCTTTGCATGGTCGTCCGGGAGAGGATGGAACTATTCAAAAGGAACTGGAAAAAGTTGGATTGCCTTATAATGGTTCAAATCCTGATGTGTCTCAAATCACGATAAATAAATATCAGACCAATGAACTATTAATGCAAAATGGATTCTCAGTTGCAAAACATTTATTGGTTCATCAAAAGGATTGGGAAAAGGATTCCGAAAAGATGTTGAAAGAGATTACTAAGAAATTCTCATTTCCATTCATTGCAAAGCCGGTTGATGATGGATGTTCTTCTGCAGTTAAAATGATTAAGAATGAAGCTGAATTAAAAGCGTATTCCGAAATGATTTTCCGCAAAGAAGAAAAACTGATTACTGCCAATCTTAAAATATTAAACCTTCAACCGAATGAAGAATTTCCAAGGAAAGATGTTTTTTTGGTTGAAGAATTAATAACCGCAAACGGAGCAAAACATTTTCTTGAAATTACAGGAGGTTTATTAACTCATTTCAAAAACAACAAAACAGAATACGAAATCTTTGAAGCCTCAGAAGCACTTTCGGTAGGGGATGTCCTTTCATTGGAAGAAAAATTTCTTGCCGGCGAAGGACAAAATATAACTCCTGCCCGATATTCATCAAACCAATATGAAAGAAAGGTAATTTCTGAAAAAGTGAAAGCAATATTCCTCAAAGCTGCCAAAGTTTTAAATCTTGAAGGTTATGCCAGGATAGATGCTTTCGTTCGAATATTTAATGCTGATAGAATAGAAGTTGTGTTCATCGAAATAAATTCTTTGCCCGGAATGACACCCGCCACCTGCATCTTCCATCAAGCCGCTATCAATGGTTATAAACCTTATGAGTTTATTGATGAGATATTAGATTTTGGTTTTAAAAAATCTACCTCCTTACAAAATCAAGTTCAGTAATATATGCCTGAGTCGAAAAATATTCTTCATAAAATCCTGGAATTCCTTAAAGGAAAGAAATTCCTATTCCTTAATATCCTTGCTGCTGCCGGAATAATTTTCATAATTATGTTCAGCGTTTATAAATACCTCGACAGTTATACTAAACACGGCGAAACAATTACGGTTCCTGATTTAAAAGGAATGACTCCTGATAAACTTTCTGATTTTCTTACAGATAAACATTTGAAATATATCATTATTGATTCGGTTTTTCTGGCAAAGAAGCCAAAAGGCATGGTTGTGGAGCAAGACCCACTTCCAAATGAGAAGGTAAAAGAGAACAGAACAATTTACCTTACCATTAATAAATTAGTTCCGCCTGCAGTAAAGTTCCCTTCTTTGGAAGATTATTCATATCCGTATGTAACCGCCTTCCTCGAAACCTATGGATTAAAAGTCGGTGATCTGATTTACAAACCTGATCTGGCAAAGAACAGAGTTTTAGCTGCCCGGTATAAAGGTAGGGAAATAAGACCCGGTGATATGATTCCAAAAGGCTCGGAAATTGGATTGACTCTTGGCGATGGTTTAGGAAATACTAAAGTAGCCGTTCCTTCGTTAATAGGCTTACCATTAGATGAAGCATTGTTCGTATTAAAAGCCTCTTCGTTAAATAAAGGAGCCGTAATTTCCGACTCTCCTATCAGCGACACCGCTGCATTTCGTGTTTATAAACAAAAACCCGATCCTTCGACCACAGCGCGTTTAAGCCAAGGAGAGTCGGTTGATATATTTGTAACTCAAAACTTATCTAAAATACCTAAGAAATAAATGAAGCTACTTAAATCTACCCTCACAATCTTCTTTCTTTTTTCATTAAGCATTAATTTTTCTGATGCTCAGGAAGTTATCATGACAAAAGATTTCAATCCTGTTATCCGACAGTATCTGAAAAACCATCCTGAGGAAAAAAACAGAACTAAAACATTAATCAATGATACTTTAAGCCTTCCTTTCTTCGATGATTTTTCAAGTGGCGCATCTGTTTATCCTGATACAAAAAAGTGGTTTGATAAAAATGTTTTTATCAATGATGGCTTTGCGATATATCCTCCTACCGTGGGCGTGGCTACCTTTGATGGAATTGACAGCGTTGGATTTCCTTATGCAAACACAAATCTGGATTATCCTGCCGATACATTGACATCAAAATATATCAACCTCAATGCTCAAACTTATGCCAGTGATACCTCAATTTACCTGAGTTTCTTTTATCAATCTGCCGGAAATGGAAATGCTCCTAACGATGGCGATTCTCTGATTCTGCAATTCAGATATTATGATACCACCACACATACTTATGACTGGGTAACGGTTTGGGAAGTGAATGGAGAATCAATTATCACTCCTTTTAAGCAGGTATTTGTTCGTGTTAACGATTCCATTTTTAATTCTTTTGATACCTCACATATTTATCCTGACTCCCTCACGTTTTTCACAAAAGCTTTTCAATTCAGGTTTATAAATCTTGTTTCAGGATATGGTGATGTGGATATCTGGAATCTCGATTATGTTTTACTCAACAATAATCGTTCGCCTAAAGATACCACTATGCTCGATATAGCTTTTGTTAATGAGCCGCCTTCATTCCTGAAAAATTATTCTGCCATGCCCTGGACACATTATGTTCAGGATACTGTCAATCAAATGGCAATACAATATCCTCTTACCATCCGAAACAATGATAGCATCAGTCATCTGATCTGTTATACTTCAACCATTGATAACATATATACCTATCCCGGAAGCGGTTCGTCATGCGTTATTATTAATGCACAAAGTGATACTACGGTATATAGCCAAGTTGGTAATGGCACACCTGTTAATTTTACTTTTCCAACAACTCAATATGATTGGGCACAATTTAATGTAAAGCATTTTTTAACGATAACTGCAGGAGATACGGTTCAAAGCAATGATACTATTAAAAGCCTTCAGCGGTTTTCTGATTATTATGCCTATGATGATGGCATCGCCGAATCGGGTTATGGATTGCATGGAATCGGGGCTGAACTTGCAATGCAATTTACAACGACAAAACCCGATACTTTGAGAGGCGTTTATATGTTTTTCAATGAAATAGAAACTAATGTAAGTCTTCGTTTATTTGCATTGACAGTCTGGAGTACGATTACCCCTTTAGATTCGCACCAGGTTATTCAATATAAGATGATTGACCAAAAACCACAATATGATTCAGGGCTGACAGCGTTTCATTATTATGAACTGGAAACTCCGCAATTTATCCCGAAAGGAACTTTTTATGTAGGATGGATTCAGGACGATGATGTTTTGCTTAGCATAGGGTTGGATATGAATTCCAATTGGGATTCGACCCGATTATTTTATAATTCTCAAGGAACATGGTATCCATCCTATTTAGCTGGAACCGTGATGATTCGTCCGGTTTTTGGGGCGAGTGCTACTATTAATGGTATTCAGAATCCGGATAATTCATTGGTTAATTCTCTTGAAATCTATCCAAATCCGGCAACTAATTCAATTCATCTGAAATGGACTTCCAAAGACCATATTCCCTCTTCGGATTTGATTACTGAAATTTATGACCCTACCGGCAGATTAATTCTTTCTCAAACGGGTTATCAGGATGAAATAAATATTTCCACTATCAGTGAAGGTTTTTATTTTGTCAAGATGAGTGACAGGAATTCGAGTGCCTCTTTCACCCGAAAGCTGGTTATCAGCAGGTAAAAATCGTTTAAAGTTTAAAAAAGAGGTTCAAAATCCTCAAAAAATGACTTTATAATTATAAAAGTAGTGCAGAATACATTCTTGGAGACTTTTATAATTATAAAAGTAGTGTAAAATACATTCTTGGAGACTTTTATAATTATAAAAGTGTTGGAAAATACATTTTTGAGCACTTTTATAATTATAAAAGTAATGGAAAATACATTTTTGGGTACTTTAATAATTATAAAAGTGATGGCGAATACATTTTTGAAGACTTTTATAATTATAAATTGAAAATTGACCTTTATGGTGAAAAAGAGGTTTGGTTTATACCTATATATAGGTAGGTTTTTTTGAGGATGATGGGAAAAAGAATGAATCACGCAGATGCGTGTGGAGGGCGATTGATTGAGGTGAACTTGATGCGAGCTACGAACCGTATAGACTGCGCCCGATAGATACCATTTTTTCCTGCCTGAGATGAAGTTCGACAGGCTCACTTACCATGGAGGCAGGAAAAATGGTGATAGCGGGACTGAATTTCGGACGGGCGGTGAAGAACTCGCCCAAGGAAGTCCTATGTATTAAGTCCAAAGTATTAAGTATTTGTGGTTTTACTTAGTACTTAAGACATGAGACTTAGGACTTAAACCCTTAATTATGCGTATTTTTGCATCTTATTAAAGATTAATTGAAAAATGACCACCGAAACTGAAATTACAGAGCAAGACGATCAGGAACTTTATGAGCATCATCGGTTTGTGGTGGATAAAGGGCAGTCGCCGTTGCGGATTGATAAATGGCTGATGAATCATGTGCAGAATGCTTCGCGGAGTAAGATTCAGAGTGCGGCAGATGCTGAAAGTATTTTGGTGAATGATAAGCCCATAAAGTCGAATTATAAGGTGAATCCGGGTGATGTGATTTCTATTGTGATGGCGCATCCGCCACGCGATACGGAGGTTTATCCAGAGGATATTCCGCTGAATATTTTGCATGAGGATCATGAGGTGATTGTGGTAAATAAGGAGGCGGGAATGGTGGTTCATCCCGGTCATGGGAATTATACAGGCACTTTGGTGAATGCTTTGGTTTATCATTTTCAGAATCTGCCGACGGCTTCGGAACATGGAATGCGACCGGGTTTGGTTCATCGGATTGATAAAAATACTTCGGGATTATTGGTGATTGCCAAGACAGAACTTGCTATGATGATGCTGGCAAAGGAATTCTTTGACCACACCATTGAGCGGACTTACCAGGCTTTGGTTTGGGGAGATTTTAAAGAGGATTCAGGAACAATTGAAGGTAATATCGGGCGCAGTTTGAAAGACAGAACGGTGATGGATGTTTTTCCGAATGGGGAATATGGGAAAGAGGCAATAACTCATTTTAAAGTCATTGAGCGTTTTGGATATGTGACGCTGATTGAATGTAAACTGGAAACCGGAAGAACGCACCAGATAAGGGCACACATGAAATTTATCGGGCATCCCTTGTTTAATGATGCAACTTATGGCGGAGATAAGATTTTGAAGGGGACTACTTTCAGCAAGTACCGACAGTATATTGATAATTGTTTTAAGATAATGCCTCGACAGGCGCTTCATGCAAAGTCATTGGGGTTTATTCATCCGGGAACGAAGAAGAAAGTCTTTTTTGAGAGTGAATTGCCAGAAGATTTTAAGCTGCTCATTGAAAAATGGAGGGCTTATGCAGTGAATGTTAATCAGTAAATAAATTAATCTTTTACCTTAAGATTCCATTATTTGGAACGGGAGGATGGGAATTGTCCTTTGGAAGTTTGGTGCTTGTTTTATCTTTTTTATTTCTCACATCAGCAGCAGGCTCTACCATCCATGTTCCGGATTTAAAAATCAAAGCATCGTAGCTGCCATCGGGACCATAGAACTCGTACATCCCTTCTAATTTCGGATCGTTTGGTTGAAGATGATCATAGGTTATTTTTTTATCCTTATCATCATATCTCAAGGACATGGATACATCGGCAGAGTAGGTAAAAAGAACTCTATCCTGAGTTTTCTTATCAATCTTAAACATCGGGAATCCGAAGGAAATCTTTTCGCCGGATATATAAACCACATCAATAACCTTTTGAGTTTTCTTCCAGTCCATCCATCGTTTTCCTAATAAAACATAATACATTTTGCCATGTCGCTTGCATGGAATCATTTGATAATACAATGCGCCATACCAGTTTTCAGGAGATAATTTTGCTAATTGAGGATTCTCAATATCGCCTTTATTCATTAAAGAATAAACCTTCGAGGATTTCTTTTTTGCGTTATAAGTCTGAACAAACCCAAAGTAATCGTAATGCGATTTATCTCGCTTTGGCAATATCCAGGTAATTATTCGGAATGAATTATCGGTAGCGGTTTTTATTTCCACATTCTTCACGGAATCAAACGGGAAGAAAAAAGAATTATCAACGATTAAAGCGGCTTCCATGAATGTTGTAAATTTTTTATTTGCAGCTATTCGGGTGCTGTCATCCTCCGCACTTAAAATAGTTTTTCCAAATACTTTCAGGCTATCTGAATAAGTTTGTAGTTGAGTATTCTGCGAAAAAGCAAATCCATTTATCAGAACAAAACAACTTAACAAACTTAATTTCCTCATGATTTCCATAATTCCTGATTATAACGTGAGAACCTG
>OCZT010000641.1_pt1 | contig 35018 bp, 31 predicted proteins | sample 1539031 | NCBI WGS metagenome assembly OCZT01 (sample SAMEA3539308, study PRJEB22396) | soil metagenome | biome: tundra; feature: field; material: soil | place: USA | collected 2010-05 | depth 0.15 m | reverse complement strand
TGGCAGCTGACCGCGGCCACCCTGGTGGGCCTGATGTCGCTGCCCGGCCTCGCTGTCCTCTACGGGGGCGTAGTGAAGCGGAAGTGGGCCGTGAGCTCCGCCGTGATGTGCTTCTACGCCTTCGCGGCAGTGCTGGTGGTGTGGGTGCTCGCGGGTTACAGCCTCGGATTTGGTCGTCCCTGGATCGGTACCGTCATCGGCTTTCCCCAGCCCGTCCTCAGCGCCCTCGGGGAGACCGCTCAGGCCAGCATTCCGCTGCTCAAGGGCCTGGCGCCGAAGTTCGCCTTCCCCCAGGCATCGCTCATCTACTTCCAATTCGCCTTCGCGGCGATCACCCCAATCATCTTGGCCGGCGCTCTCTTTGGGCGGATCAACTTCCGTGCCTGGATGCTCTTCGTACCCCTGTGGTCGCTGCTGGTCTACAGCGTCAATGCCTTCGCGCTCTGGGGCGGGGGCTGGCTGGCCCAGATGGGAGTGGTCGACTACAGCGGCGGCTACGTGATCCATGTCGCGGCCGGGATCTCTGGGTTTATCGGCGCGGCGGTGATCGGTCCCCGGACGCTCCAGGACCAACAGGACTTCAAGCCCAACAACATGCTGTTGGCGGCAATTGGAGCGGGGATTCTCTGGCTCGGATGGAACGGATTCAACGGCGGTGACCCCTACTTCGCCAACGCCGATGCCGCCGCGGCGGTTTTGAACACCAACGTGGCGACGGCGGTGGCCATGCTCGCCTGGTTCTTCCTGGACATCTCGCTGAATCGCAAGCTGTCCTTCCTGGGTGCCATCAACGGGCTGATCTGCGGCCTGGTGGCGATCACGCCGGCCGCCGGCTATGTGGACGGCTACGGGGCCATCGTGGTCGGACTGTTTGGGGCGGTCGTCCCCTGGCTGACCATGAACAAACTGTCGGGGCGGTGGCCGTTTCGGCGGGTAGACGACACCCTGGGGATCATCCACACCCACTTCACCGCCGGAGCTGTGGGCGGAATCCTGGTGGGCCTGATCGCCACCCCCGCCATGGTCATCTATACCGGCGTGGGCCGCGCCGACGTCCGGGTCGCCGGTCTCTTCTACGGCAACCCCCACCAACTCCTGGTCCAGGTGATCGGGCTGGTGGTGGTCAGCGTTTATGACGGTGCCATGACCTTCGCCATCCTCAAACTCGTCGGGATGGTGGTCCCGCTGCGGATGAACGCGCTGGAGCTGGAACACGGCGACCGGGTCCTCTTCGACCAGGAGGTGTTCGAGCTCCATCACCCGATCCCTACGCCGGAGCCCCTCCCGACGCAGGACCCCCTCCCCTTCCCGACCCCTGGCTAAGCACGAGCGGACTTCTGGAGGCTGCTTACGCGCTCCCGCCGGTTCCCGACGGGATCCGCCACCTCCGGCTCACTAGAATCCGCCCGGGAGCGGTCGCCTAGTTGGCCGAGGGCGCGGCACTGGAAATGCCGTAAGGGGGCAACCCCTTCGAGGGTTCGAATCCCTCCCGCTCCGCCAATCACCCTCATGTGAATTCCCAGGGTGGTGGGGTTAGCGTGGGCACCAATCGAGTCGAGGCTCTTCGGGTTGCCTGCCCTCGGATGGGCCAAAGTCGATAGCCTCAGCGCTACCCTTCGACCGCGTCAGGTAGCTGCCTCCACTGAGGTGCGAGCTCGGAAGCTGCTCTAGACCATTCCGACAGTAGCCTCTAAGTTCGGCCTCAGGCACCAGACACTTTTGCAAGCTTGGCTGCCCACCGGGTTGCGCTTTTCCTACATCGGCCCGAAGCTGCCCTAAAGAGCCAACTGCGATCCGTCCACAGCAATCCAGATATCGCTTCGCCGCCCAGACGGGGTGAGGCTGTCTGGGCTGGACTTGGAGGGAGAGTGATCCCTCACCGTGATCTTCTACGGCCTGGCGCGACACGCTGGCGAGTGGAGCGAAGTCATGTCCGCGATGTCGCCTCGGCGGCGCACGGTGGCTTTCGGTCAATGGGGCCACGGTCTGAGTTCACGGCGGCCCCCTGGCGTGTCTCGCACTCACCATGGGGGGATGCGGTAGTGGTGAGCGAGCACTTCTCGCCAGAGAGGCCGGTCTACTCGGTAGGCCATTCGCGCGGAGGGATAACTGCGATGTCGGTGGCGGCAGGCCACCCGCACCCGGTGTCCCGGTTGGTGCTGGTGAAAGCCAGCCCAGAAGGCCCGACTGCTGACGCCATCGAGCGCGCAGGTCATTGGTTCGAGAGCTCGCCTCGACCTATGCGCTCCGCGGAGGAGGCCGCCGAATTCTTCGGGACTGCCCCAGCACCAGCTCGGCTGGCGGGCATGGAACGACGTGAAGACGGCTGGTGGCCACGCTTCGACGACGACATCACGCTGGCCACGTGGGAGGGGCCGCGCGGGGGATGGCGGGGGGACTGGGTGGCGGGACGGTGCCCCGCGCCGCTCGTTAGAGGAGAGGAGGACTGGATTGCCGACGATGATGTCAGCTGTATGGAGATTTCGGGCCACCAACTGAGCGGCTTGACGGGGCCTGGAGCAGGTCACGACGTCCACCTCGACGCACCCCATCCGCTGGTTGGCGTACTCGGCGACTTTCTCCAGCGAGCTGGGGCGCCCCCACTGACCGCAAAGCGATGAGCTGCCGGGTGAGGTCTCGTCCGGGGCTGCCACCAAGCCGCCTAGGGTCCGATCCTCACTTGATGCTGGCGAAGGGCCGCGAGTATTTCGGCAAGGGTGTCAGCCAAGCTCTTGCCCGAGGTGTCGAGGATCAGGTGGGGACGCACCCACGGCTCATACTCGCGCTTGGTCACCTCTGCCCAACTCGGAAGCCTCAAGCCCACAATGTCAGTACTGCGCACCTCCACGTGATAGCGGTGGTCCTCAGCGTCGGAGCGAATTACCTCGACCTCAACCATCGGCACGCTAGCACGATCTGCCACCGCCCTCCAGGCGGCACGAGTCAGCTGCACCGGATTGACCGAATCCGCCACCACCGTCCGGCCCAGGCGAAGATTGTCCTCGGCTAGGCCGTAGGCGACCAGGTAGCCGGATTCGCCGACCTCTCGATCCCAGCCCGGCGTAGTACGCAACGCCTGCTCGATGGTATCAATCCGCACATGGACCCCATCGATCTTGGCGCAAAGAGCGCGCGCGATGGTGGTTTTGCCCGTGCCGGGAAGTCCACCAAAGACAATCAGCACCCCCAAATGCTAAGGCCGCGGCCAGCGTCGGACGCTCGTCCTGAGACGGCCTCGATCCCTGAGGCCCGTGGCGCGCCGAGGCCCGACTGTTCCATCATCGCGGAAGCCACCTAGGACTCCCGAGGAGGATCATGACCAGGCCCCGCTACTCCCCGATCCGTGATTACGGGATCATTGGCGACCTGCACAGCGCGGCCCTGGTCGATCGCTTCGGGTCGATCGACTGGTTCTGTGCTCCCCGGTTCGACAGCCCGGCCGTCTTCGCCCGGCTTCTGGACGCGGACAAGGGCGGCTCTCTGAGCGTCGTGCCCGAGGGTGAGTACATCGCCGACAGCCGGCACTACCTGCCGGGCACGAACATCCTGCAGACGGGGCTCAGCGGCCCACAGGGCCGTTTACTGATCACCGACTTCATGGTCGCCAAGGAGCAGATGAACCAGAGCGCCGACGACCACATTTTGGTCCGCCAGCTGGAGGCTCCCGACCGGGACATGGTGGCCAAGGTTCTGGTCGACGCCCGCTTCGACTACGGCCGCCAGGCGCCCGAGGTCCTGAGCGACGGCCAGTGCCTGGTGCTCAGCCACCAAGGGTTCCATCTGCACTTCGACGGGCCGGGTGTGTGGGAGCGTGAGGGCCGGGCCATGGTGCAGCGGGTCGAGCTGGCTCAGGGCAAGCCCCAGGCACTGCTGCTGCGCTACGACGGCGGGAGGTCCCACCATCGCGACTACGATCCTCAGGAGCTCCTGGCGCTGACCCGGCACTTCTGGGAGGACTGGATCAAGCGCTGCGAGTACGACGGCCCCTACGTCGACCTGATCTTCCGCAGCGCCTTGGTGCTGAAGCTCCTGATCTACGCCCCCGAAGGATCGATCGTGGCCGCACCCACCACCTCCCTGCCCGAGAGGATCGGCGGCCAGCGCAACTGGGACTACCGCTACAGTTGGCTGCGGGACTCGGCCTTCCTGCTCTACGCTCTCCAACTCCTTGGCTACCACGACGAGGCGGCCAACTTCATCGCCTGGTTGGAGCGGATCCACGAGGGCCAGCCCAGTCGCTTCCAGACCATGTACGGAATCGACGGACGCACCGACATAGACGAAACTGAGCTCACCGAGCTGGAGGGCTACCAGGGCTCCCGTCCCGTGCGGATCGGTAACGCGGCCGCCAAGCAGAGGCAGCTCGACGTCTACGGCGAGGTGGTCGACTCCGCCTACCTCTACCTGCGTTTTGGCAAGGCCAAGGCGGCACCCATGCGGGGCACCTTGGTGGCCATGGTGGACGAGGCTGCGGAGTACTGGGAGGAGCCCGACAAGGGCATCTGGGAGATGCGCGGTGGGCCACAGCAATTCGTCCACAGCAAGTTGCTCTGCTGGGTGGCTCTGGACCGGGGCATCAGCCTCAGCCGCGAGCTCAAGGTGGACAAGTCCCGACGGGACCGGTGGGTCTGGACCAGAGAGCGGATCCGCCACACTATCCTGACCAGGGGCTGGAGCGACAAGCTCGGCGCTTTCCGGCAGGTCCTGGATGAGGATCAGCTGGACGCCACCGCCCTCATGATCCCGCTGCTGCGCTTCCTGCCGCCGCTGGATCCACGTATGCGCCAGACCGTGGCGACGATCCAGCGCGACCTCACGGACGAGAATGGATTCGTCTACCGGTACCGCCGCGACGACGGGCTGGGAGCCAGCGAGGGCACCTTCCTGCTGTGCTCCTTCTGGCTGGTCGACAATCTGGCTCTGCAGGGGCAAGTGGTGCCCGCGCAGCACCTCTTCGAGCGGTTGACGTCCCACGGCAATGACCTTGGCCTGTTCTCCGAGGAGCTCGACCCAGACAGCGGGGAACTGCTGGGCAACTTCCCCCAGGCCTTGACCCACCTCGCCATCGTCAATGCCGCGGCCCACCTGGAGCGCGCCACCCAGAACCGGGGACCGCTGGCCCGCGGGCTGTCGTGAGCAGCCGAATGTCTAGACCAGCCCCGAGTCGGCACAATTATTAGGTGGCCATCCTCGAACTCGACTTAGATCCGGTCGACGCCATCACCGTCGGCGTCGAAGGTGAGCCCGGCTCCCGGATCTTTTTCCTGGAGGGCCGGCAGGGATCGCGGCAGTGCACTTTGATGGTCGAGAAGATCCAGCTCCAGGAGCTGGGTGGCCAACTCCTCCAACTGCTGGAACCGCCGCCTCTCCGCTCCGGCCCGGCCCCGGAACCGGTCACCCGTCCCGGCGACCCACCCGGCTGGCGGGTGGGCAACATCCAGCTCTCGCTGGACGAGGAGGGCGGACAGTGCACCCTGCTCCTAGAGGAGCGCCGGAGCTTGCCACTGGTGGAGGGAGATGACCAAGCCGCCGAGCTGGAGGAGGCCGTCGAGCTCGAAGAGCTGGCCGAGGACGACGACTCCGAGCTCCGCGCAGCTCGGCTGGTCGCGACCATCTCCCAGGTCCGGGCGCTGGCTGAGCGCGCCCTGCAGGTGATCGAGGGCGGTCGGGCCATCTGTCCGCTCTGCCACCTGCCCATCGATCCCCGAGGCCACGTCTGTCCGGCCAGCAACGGTCACCATCGGGCCTGACCTCGATCTCGTAGGATGGCCCGGTGGGTCGGTCCCATTCGGTGCCGACGGATCAACTCGTCAAGCAGGAGCGTGGCTAGATGGGACGAGGGCGGAACCTGGGGGTCGGTCTAGCCGCCGCCGGCGCGGTGCTGGCCTTCCTCCTGAGCGGCTGCGGCGCCTCACTCGATTCGGGGGTAGCTGCACCTAGCCCCACCCGGCAGCCGTCCTCGATCGCCGCGCTCCCGAGCCCCACCCCGACCCCCAGCCCCTCGGCACCGGCCTGTGTCTCTCCTTCGACCCAGGCGACCTATCAGCTGGCCGGTGCTCACGTCCTGCCCGGCAACCTCCAGGTCAAGGACCAGGTCATCGGCACCGGAGCCCCAGCCAAAGCGGGCAGCACCATCAAGGTGAGCTACACCGGCACGCTGACCGACGGCACTGTCTTCGACAGCAGCTCGGCCGACAACAAGGGCCAACCGATCAGCCTCACCCTGGCCGCCGGTAAGGTGATCGCGGGCTGGGTCGAGGGCATCCCGGGTATGCGGGTCGGGGGCACTCGCAAGCTGGTCATCCCGGCCGCGCTCGGCTACGGCTGCCAGTCGGCTGGCTCCATCCCCGTCAACTCCACTTTGATCTTCACCGTGCAGCTAGTCGGAGTCAGCTGAGGGTCGATATCGCTCCGGGAGCAGTTCCGCGACTCGGGCTCTGATCTCACTGCTCGTGGCGACTGAGTCTTTTCCAGTAGGCCGGAAGGGCTCCCCAACTCGAACTGAGAGTCTCGCCCGCCGGGGCACCAGCCGCCGCTTGGGGAGCACCTGCTCGGTGCCCCAGATGGCACATGGCAGCACCGCGGCCCCCGACCTCAGGGCCAGGTACCCGGCCCCGGGCTCGAACTCCAGCATGCCTCCGGGGAGCGCCCGGTGACCCTCCGGAAAGAGGAGCAGGGCTCCTCCCGACCGCAACACCGCCAGGGCGCCCCGAACCGCCAGACGGTCGGGAGAGCCACGCCGAACCGGGATGCAGTTGCAGCGGAGCAGGAAGGCGCGCATGACCGCGTTGTCGTAGAGCTCAGCCTTGGTCAGCGCATGGAGAACCCGGGGCAGGATGGCGGCGTAGACCAGGGGGTCAAAGTTGGAGACGTGGTTGGAACAGATGAGCAGCGGGCCAACGCTGGGAATGTTGGACAGTCCCTCGATCTGGACCCCACCCACCGCCACCACCTTTACCGTCACCCGCAGCACGGCCCGGGTCAGGTTCAGCAAGGCCGACTGGCTCCCGTCCAGACGAATGCCCGGACTCTGCTGACGTGCTGGCCCCCGGCCGGGTCCTGGTCCCGGGCCCAGATCGGGGGTCGGGCCGGTGCTGACCGCCATGCCTGCCTCCCCTTTTCACTACTCGAAGACGAGTGCCCCCTGGTGGATTCGAACCACCGACCGTCGCCTTAGAAGGGCGCCGCTCTAATCCACTGAGCTAAGGGGGCGTCGTTCGGGGCCATTCTGACGGCTCAGCGTTTCTCTCTCGGCGGTCCGGCTCCAGCGCCCGAGGTATCGGCCGATCCGAGCCAGGACGGGAATTCCTTACGATGGCTCAAGTGACAGCCTCCCCCGCCGCCTCACCCGTCACCCGCTGCTACCTGGCCCGCCACTGCGATGTCGCCAACCCGGACGGGGTCCTGTACGGTCACCTCCCCAACTTCCCCCTCAGTGCCAAGGGCCGCCAGCAGGCGGCCGTCATGGGCAGGTACCTGGCCGAGGCCGGTATCCGCGCTATCTACACCAGCCCGCTCCAGCGGGCCCAGGAGACCGCGGACCTGCTCGCCACCGAACTGTTCCCGTTCCCACCTGTGCTGGTGCGCCCGGAACTGGTCGAGGCCGAGTTCGGTCGCTACCTCCAGGGCACCCGCTACCGCGACGTCCTCTGGCGCAAGCCCCGCTGGTGGGTCCACATGGTCTGGCCGGGACTGGTCCCCGGCGACGAGTCCATGGGCTCGATGGCCCGTCGAGTGGAACGAACGATTAGGGAGGGACTCCGGGAGCGCGCAGGCGAGGCCTTCCTCTGCATCAGCCACGGCGATCCCATCCAAGCCTTCTGGGCCACCAGCGACCACCGCCTGCCCTGGGCCCTCCATCGGCTTCAGTGCTCCAAGGGCGGCCTCCTGGAGCTCCAGTACCGGGGCGAGGAACTTATCTCCAAGACCTACCTGTCACCCGAGGCCCTCACCGCGTCCGTGGGCCTCTCGGGGGCCGCTACCGAGGCGGCGGCAGTCGCCGACCCCAGCTGACCCGGGATCTCCTGGCGGAGGATCAGGCGGACGGAACATCCTCGTCTGAGGCGGCAGGGCTGGCCGCCGGCCGGTGCTGGCCCGGGCGCAGTAGCGAGAGGGCGCCGCGGATGGGGTCGAAGTGGCGGTCGGCCATCCTCTCCTTCAACGGGATGATCGAGTTGTCGGTGATCTTGATGTGCTCCGGGCACACTTCGGTGCAGCACTTGGTGATGTTGCAGAGTGCGATGCCCGCCTCCCCATGAAGTTGGGGGATCCGGTTGGCGACATCCCGGGGGTGCATCTCCAGGGAGGCCACCCGCACCATGAAGCGGGGCCCGAAGAAACGGTTCTTACCCTCATGCTCACGGAGGACGTGGCAGACGTCCTGGCAGAGGAAACACTCGATGCAGCGACGCTGCTCGCTGAGTCTCTCGATGTCCTGTTGATACATCACGAACGGGGCGTGATCCCCCTCCGCCGGAGTGAACGGCTGGATCCGGCGGTTGACCTCGTAGTTCCAGCTGACATCGGTCACCAGATCCTCGATCTTGGGGAAGGCCTGCATCGGCCTGACTGAGATCTCGGTGGCGATCTCCAGCACCTGGTCGACCCGCGTCTTACACAGCAGCTGCGGCCGGCCGTTGATCTCGGCGCTGCACGAACCACACTTGCCGGCCTTGCAGTTCCAGCGGCAGGCCAGGTCGCCGGTGCCGTTGGCTTGGATCCAGTGGATGGCGTCCAGCACCACCATCCCCTCGATCTGTGGAACCGAGAAGTCCTGGAAGTCGCCCCCTGAGGCATTGCCCCGCCAGACCTTGAGCTTCACCTTGCGGTCGGTGGCGCCATCCTCGTAGTTGATTCGCAACCGGGTCGGCCGCTCGTCCTCCGGCGAGGCCTCGACCTTAGGCGCCGGCTTGCCCTTGAGCCGCGCCTGCAGCTTGGCCTCCACCGCATCCGCGATCCCGGTTGCCGCCACCCTGGTCTCCCCCTCAGTCAACTTACGCAGCCGCTCGGGCATGGGCGGAAGCGGGGAATGGACCACCTCCATGCGGCCGTCCCCGCCGATACGGGTGACGAGATTGACCTGGCCCAGCTCGGGGTCACGCTCAGGGTAGTCGAGCCGCCACTGCGCTCCTCGGCTCTCGCGACGCTCGAGCGCAGACCGCACGATCGCCTCGCTGACGGTCAGCATGAAGAGGTCGTCGCGGGCTCCGCTGAAGCCCGGGTTGTAGGCGGTGTTTCCCGGGACCCGGATCCGCTTGGCCCGTTCCTGGAGCTCCAGGATCTCCTCCAAGGTGTCCTGCAGCGAGGCCTCGGTGCGGGCGATCGCCGCCCCTGACTGCATGGCGTTCTGGAGGGTGCGGTGGAGCTGGAAGGGATCCTCCCCGTCCCCTCCTGACAGCGGTCGGAGCAGGATTTCCTTCTCCGCCTCGATGTCAGCCTGGCTCACCTTCGGCAACGAGCTGCGCGAGCGCGCGTACTCGGCGGCCGCCACCCCCGCCCGCCGGCCGAAGACCAGGATGTCGCTCAGCGAGTTGCCGCCCAGCCGGTTGGCCCCGTGCAGCCCGGCGGCGACCTCGCCGGCCGCGTACAGCCCGGGTACCGTGGTGGCTGCGGTTTCGGCCTCGACGTTGACCCCGCCCATGGTGTAGTGGATCGTCGGGGCCACCTCCATCGCCTCCTTGGTGATGTCCACCCCGGCCAGGCTGTGGAACTGCTCGTACATCGACGGCAGCCGGCGCCGAATGGTCTCGGCGCCCAGGTGGGTCACGTCCAGGAAGGCGCCCCCATGCGGCGATCCCCGGCCCGCCTGCACCTCCTTGAAGATGGATCGGGCCACCACGTCCCGCGAGGAAAGATCTTTCTTGAGGGGGTCATAGCGCGCCATGAACCGCTCGCCGACGCTGTTGCGCAGAATGCCCCCCTCGCCACGGACCGCCTCGGTGACCAGGATTCCTCTGGCGCCTGGCGGCCAGACCATCCCCGTCGGGTGGAACTGGACGAACTCCATGTCCTTGAGTTCAGCGCCCGCCTGGTAGGCCATCGCGGCCCCATCGCCGGTGCCCTCCCAGGAATTGGAGGTGACCAGGAACATCCGGCCCCAACCGCCGGTGGCCAGCACCACCGCTTTGGCCCTAATCACCACGAACTCGCCGGTCGCCCGGTCATACCCAAAGGCGCCCGCGATCCGGTCGCCGTCCTTGAGCAGGCGGGTGAGCGTCGTCTCCATGTGCACCGTGACCCCCTCGGTGTGCACCAAGCGGTCCTGGCAGGTGCGGATCAGCTCCAGCCCGGTTCGGTCCCCGATGTGGGCCAAGCGGCGCCATGAATGGGCGCCGAACGCCCGCTGGCTGATCCCCCCCGCCGTGGTGCGATCGAAGACCCCGCCCCACTCCTCCAGCTCGATGACCCGGTCAATCGCCTCATGGGCATGGAGCTCGACCATCCGCCAGTTGTTGACCATGGCGCCACCGCGCATGGTGTCCCCGAAATGCACCTCCCAGGAGTCCTCGCTATCGAGGTTGCCCAGGGCGGCGGCGATGCCTCCCTCGGCCATCACCGTGTGAGCCTTGCCCAGGAGCGACTTGCAGACAACCCCCACCTGGCAGCCGTCCTCAGCGGCGGCGATGGCGGCCCGCATGCCGGCCCCGCCGGCGCCCAGCACCAGCACGTCGTAGTTGGCCTCGATGGTCACGGCCTTCCCCTCAACTCAGAACCCCAGGTGGGGGTCATGAATAACCCCGTATTGGAGCAGCCGGATGTAGACGTCGATGATGATCAGGCTGAACAAGCTCAGCCAGGCAAAGATCGAGTGCCGCGCGTTGAGCCAGCTGGTCCCCTTCCAGAGCTGATGGCGCTGGGCCCCCGCCAGGACGCAGGAGAAGCAGTCCACGCCGCCTCCCACCAGATGCCGCAGGGAATGGCAGCCGAAGGTATAGCCGGACAGGAAGACGATATTCACCAGCATTATTGCGGTTCCCAGGCCGAAGCCGAGATGACCGTGGTAGGAGAACGCCCGGAACGTGTCGATCCAGAGCACCACCACGAACCCCACCGCCAAGTACATGAAGAAGCGGTGCAGGTTGTTCAGCACAAACGGCAGCTTGCTCTCACCTCGGTACCCTCTCCCGCGGCCGGTGGGCGACAGGGTCGCCAGCTGAGAGGGCTCGCCCTTGGCGCAACCGGGAGGGTCGGCGAAGAACGAGCGGTAGTAGGCCTTGCGGTAGTAGTAGCAGGTGGCCCTGAACCCCAGCGGGATGAAGAAGATGAAGAGGGCTGGGGAGACCGGAGTGCGGCCGACCGCCACCTGCGGCGAGTAGAACGGCGACAGGTACTGGTGGAACTGGTCGCTGTGGAAGAACACGATGGTCCACAAGCTGTAGACCCCGAAGAGGCTGAGCCAGAGGACCACGTTGGCCGGGTACATCCACCACAGTTGCCGGAGTTGGGCTCTGCTCACACGGCCCAAGCCAAGGCTGGCCGCCATCAGCCCAGGACCGCGATGGTCTCGCGTACCGCCTCGGCGGAGCGGACCAGCTCAGCGCGCTCGGCCGGGGTCAGCTCCACCTCGATGACCTCCTCCACCCCGGCCGTCCCGAGCTTAACCGGGACCCCCACCACGACGCCGTCGAGGCCGTATTCGCCCTCCAGGTGGATGGCGCAGGGGAGGATCTGACCGCGGTCGAGCAAGATGGCCTCGACCATCTGGGCCGCCGACGCCGAGGGCGCATAGAACGCGCTGCCGGTCTTGAGGTGGCGGACAATCTCCGCCCCTCCGTCGCGAGTGCGTTGCACGACCTCCTCCAGCCGCTCGGGTGCGATCAGCCGGCCGATCGGCACCCCCGCCACCGTGGTCACCGCTCGGAGCGGAACCATGGAGTCCCCGTGTCCGCCGAGCACGTAGGCCTCGACGCTGCGCACCGAGACCCGCAACTCCGCCGCCAGAAAGGTGCGGAAACGCGCCGTGTCCAGGACCCCGGCCATGCCGATCACCCGCGTCCGGGGTAGCCCGCTGACCCGCAGCGCCAATTCGGTCATCACGTCCAGCGGATTGGTGACGATGATCAGGATCGCATCGGGCGAGTGCTCCATCACCGCGGTCGTGACCTCGCCCACAATCTTGGCATTCGCAGTGACCAGGTCATCCCGACTCATCCCTGGCTTGCGCGCCAGGCCGGAGGTGATCACGACGAGCCGGGATCCATCGGTGATCGCGTAATCGGTGCTGCCGACCACCTGGCTGTCGTAGCCAACGACTGGCCCCGCCTCGAGCAGGTCCAGTGCCTTGCCCTCGGCCAGCCCCTCGACCACGTCGACCAGGGCGACGTCGACCAGGTCGAGCTCCGCCAAGCGCTGGGCCAGGGTGGCGCCCACATTCCCAGCACCGATGACCGAGACCTTGTCCCTCATGGAACCTCCCAGAAGCGGGCGCGGCTCGCCCAACTCAAACTGATCCCCTCTCATGATAGGGACTGCGGTCACTTCGCCTCAGGTCAGGCGCCCGGGGCTTGGCGGGCCCGAACGCGGCAGGCTTCGGTGGCGGCCAGCGCCGCCGCTCGGCCCTCCCAGCCACCCACCGACACCTCCTTCTGGTCCTCCAGCTGCTTGTAGGTCTCGAAAAAGATCTCGATCTCCCGCAGCCAGTGGGGAGCCAGGTCCGTGAGCTCCTTGATGGTGTCGAACCTCGGGTCGCCGGCGGCGACACATAGAAGCTTGATGTCGATGCCGTGCTCGTCCGCCATGTGCAGCAGGCCCATCGGGCGGGCGGGGCCGAGCAGCCGGGGAAGGTCCCCTCCTCCACGATCACCAAGGCGTCCAGGGGGTCGCCGTCCTCGGCCAGGGTGTCCGGGACGAAGCCGTAGTCGGTCGGGTAGTGAACCGAGGAATGCAGCACCCGATCCAGGCGAATCCGGTGGGTGCGGTGGTCCATCTCGTACTTGTTGCGGCTGCCCTTGGGGATCTCGACGACCACCTCCAGCACGTCGTTAGTCATCTACCGCACCCCTTTCTGGAAAACTGGGTTGGGTACTCCCAGGGTACGGAGCTGGGCCCGGGGGCGCGCGAGGGAGGCAGCCGCCGCCGCCGCCTCGGATTTCCCCGCGGGCGCCGCATCCTTCCCCGGCTCGGTCGCGGATGTCAGCGTCCGGGCCGCCACATCGGACCGGACCCAGAGCTGGCCGCCGTCGGCCGATTCAACCTCCGTATAGGCCCTGTGCAGCAACGGCTTGATGGCGGCCGGACTAGGGTGAGAGCCCTTGGTCACGAGGATGACCACGGGTCGTGCCTCCCGGACCCGGTCGACCAGCCCCTTGGCGCCGAGCCACTTCTGATCCATGTAGATCGGCGGCACCGGCAGGACAGGAGTCAGTCCCCCCAATAGGTAGGCCCAGGAATCCGACGACCAGACGACAGCGGTCGGATGCTCGAGGCGGTGCCGGCGCACCCACCCCAGGGCGGCTCCCTCGGCAAGGGGGAACTGCTCATAGACGGCGGCGAGGTCCACCGGCGAGATGACGCCGGTGATGCGGCCCACGAAGGCCGGGTAGTACTCAGCGGTGAGTTTGACGGTGAAGAGGCTTCCCCCCGTCAGCTGGCTCCCGAGCAGTCCCACCCACAGCACGGCCGAGACCAAAGCTGATCCCCGCAGCGGGATCCGGTCGAGGGTCGCCCGGCCCGGCCGGCGCCAGCGACGGATTGGAGTGGCTCGGGCCAGGAGCAAGGCCGCCGCCGGCACCGCCGGGAGCAGGAAGTGGACGTAAGGCCGGTTCGGCAGGACATAGACCAGCAACAGCGCGCTCAGCCACACCCAGGGCAAGAGCCGCTCGGCCGCCCAGCGGCGCGCCCACCAGACGCCCACCAACAGCAGCAGACCAGCCACCACCCGAGGGCCAAGGCTGGCCAGGTTGGGGTGGAGAGAACTGGCGGTGTAGCCCTGGTAGCTCCTGACCAGGAAGAAGTACACGTTGTGGGCGCCAGCGGCTTCAACGTAGGGGATCAAGGCCAGCCCCACGGTGACCACGAGCGCCGCAGCCGCCACCGAGCCCAAAAGCCAGCCCCGCCGACCAGCCAAGAGCACGACGAGCATTCCCGCCAAGGCGTCGGCCAGAGCGGTCTGCTGGATCAAGCAGGCGACCCCCAGCAGGAACCCCGCCACGCCCGCGAAAAGCACCGCCCTCGGCACCTCCCTGGCCCGCCGGGAGGCCAGCAAGCAAACCATGGCCCAGGCCGTGAACGCGATGAGGAAGCACTCCGGCAACGCCAGATCGCCGCTGAGGATCGGGGTCCCCAGCAGGAACGCGCTGATGAGCATGGCCGCTCGCGTCCGGGCCGGGCTGAGATAGGAGCGGGCCAGCACCCAGGTGCCGGCCAGGGTGCTGAGACCCGCCAGGGTGGACATGAGGTGGAGAGCCAACTCGCTGGGCCCAAGCCAGGCCAGCGCCACGTCGTAGATCCAGAACAGCACGGGAGGCTTGTTGTTCCAAACGGTCAGATAGAGCACCTTGCCGTGGGTGGTCAACCAGGCAGTGGTGGCGTAGCCCGCCTCGTCGGTGTACCAGTGGGGCTCGAAGAGCGAGGGCAAGCGCAGCAAGAGCAGCAGCAGCAGCGGCACCGTCAGACTGGGGACAGGGACCAGCCGCAGCCATTGACGCCCGCGAGACCCGGGTCGCGCGATAGCTCGGACGGTGGCCGAACCCCACGATTTCACGCCCACCTCAGTTCCCTCTGGGGGAAGAGCGGCCGACCAAGGAAGGCGGCGCCAGATCCCCTCCGGCGAGCGCGCCGTTCGGCGTTGCGGCCAGGGCCTCCTTGAGGCGCCCCGAGACGCCCAGAGCCCGGGGACTCCGAGGCACTCGGCCCCGACCCCTGCCCACCTAGCCCCTCAGAATCCAGACCGCGCCCCCCGCGGACACCTCCTCCTCGCGATAACGGGCGTTGAGCAGCTGTTGAATTGGCCCGAAGGAAGTTAGGGCGTCGTCCGTCACCACGATCACCCGCGGATGCAAGCGCCTGGTCCGCTCCAGCAGCTCCTTGCCGCCGAGCCAGTCGAAATCCTTGTAAATCGGCGGAGCTGGCAGCACGGGCGTAAGCGGGGTGAGTAGGTACGCCCAGGAGTCCGCCGACCAGACGACGGCGGTCGACCCCTGCAGGTGGTGGGCCCGGATCCACCGCACTGCCTCCTGCTCGGCGAGCACGCGGCGGTCGTAGAAGTCGTCGTACTCGGTGAGCCCCACGACACCCACCAAGCGCCCCACGAACATCGGGTAGTAGCCCGCCGACCTGGCTATGGTGTAGAGGCTGCCCTGGGGGTCGGTGCCGGCGAACATACCAACCGCCCCACAAACATCGGGTAGTAGTCCGCCGACCTGGCTATGGTGTAGAGGCTGCCCTGGGGCTTGGTGCCGGCGAACATACCGCCCCAGATGGCTCCGCTCACCAGCGCCGACCCCACCAATGGCACGAACGCCCAGGCCGCCCAGGATCGCCAAGTGGGCCACTTGGGTCGCTTAATGGCACCCAGCAGAACCACCAGCGGAACTGCGGCCGGGAGCATATGAAATGGGTACGCCCGATTGGGGAGCATGTAGATGAACAGCTCGACCGCGAGCCAGCCCCAGAGCAGTAGGAAGGCAGAGCTTCGGCGTCGCGCGACCAGGACGCCCACCACCAGCAACACGCCACCCGCCACCCGGGGCGCCACCGAAGCCAGGTTCAGTGGCAGAGTGGTGGTGGTGTAGCCGCCATAGGACGTGACGATGAAGAAGAACACCCGATGGAACCCGGCCGCCAGCAGCGCCGGCATCAGGCCAAGGACGATCACCAGCACGCCCGAGACCGCCATCGTCGCCGCCGCCACAACCGACCGGCGGCCGGGCAGGATCGCCAGGAACACGACGCCGACCACAGCCACGCCCGCCGCCGTCTGGTGGACCAGGCAGGCCAGGGCCACGAGGACCCCGGCGGCGGCCGCCTGGAGGTACTGGCGCCGTCCCGGGCTTCCACGGGCGGCGCCCAGCACCCACACCATCGCCCACGCTTCCGGCGCGATCAGAAAGTTCTCGGGGAGGGCGAGATCGCCGCCGAGCAAGGGCAGTCCAAGCAGGAGCGCTCCCACCAAAGTGCCCATCCAAGACCATCGACCCGGCCAGTTCTCGCGCAGCAGCCGCCAGATCGCGGCAAGTGCCGCCACCTCGGCGACGGTGGAGAAGAGATGTAGGCCGAACTCGCTGGGGCCGAACCAGGCGAGGGCCAAGTCATAGATCCAGAAGAGCAGTGGCGGCTTGTTGTTCCAAACCGTGAGGTAGAGAACCTTGCCGTGCGTCATCAGCCAGGCGGTGTTGGCGTACCCCGCCTCATCCGTGTACCAATGGGGCTCGAACAAAGACGGCAGCCGCAGCAACAACAGGAGCAGTACGGGAACGGTCAGGCTCCAGGGTGGAACCCACCTTGAGGGCCGGGACGCGCGCCCATCCCTCTTGGCCACCGCCCCCCGGCCCCCGGCTCCGGCCGCGCTCCCGGCGTCCAACTTCTGTTTACCTCTTTGTCGCGGAGAGATGGCGGCGCCACCGACCCCTTCGGATAAACCAGCGGCCCGCAGCACCGCTCACGGTCCTCCGGCCGGTGACCCGTCGGTGGCGACACCCGGTTGCAGGGAATCCCCTCTGCCCAGCCGGTAGTATGGCCGCACCATGGAGCCTGCACAGATTCCCGGCCGGGTGGTGGTGACCGGCGGCGCTGGCTTTATCGGGACTCACACGGTGCGGCGGCTCCTGGATCTGGGCATCGAAACCCTGGTCATCGACGACTTTCGCCACGCCTGTCCCGAGCCCGTGCCCAAGACGGTGACGCTGCTCCGCGCGGATATTGCAGCCCCGGCCGCCCGCCGCGCACTGCTGGAGTTCCGACCCCACGCCATCATCCACCTGGCTGCCCAAGGCGGGGTGAACCGGTCGCTCAAGGATCCCGCCGCCGACGCGATCGTGAACGTCGTGGGGACAGTGGCCCTGCTCCGGGCGGCGGTCGACGCGCAGTGCCCCCGGTTCGTGTTCGCCTCCTCGGGCGGCGCTATCTACGGCCGGGCCCGGCGCCTGCCCAGCCGCGAGGGGGATCAGGCTAAGCCACTCTCCCCCTATGGGGCGGCGAAGCTCGCCTGCGAAGGGTACCTGGGCATGTTCTCCCGCACCTTCGGCGTTCACTTCGTGGCCCTGAGGTACGGCAACGTCTACGGGCCCTTCCAGGACGGCACCGGCGAGGCAGGGCTGGTGGCGATCACCGCCAACCGCCTGCTCCAGGGGAAGGCGCCGCAAATTACCGGCGATGGAGGCCAGACCCGGGACTTCACCTACGTCGCTGACGTCGCGGCCGCCAACATCGCCGCGCTGACCACCCGCTTCCAGGGCGCCTTGAACATCGGCACCGGCCTCGCCACCTCCGTGACTGAGGTGGTGACCACCCTGGCCGGGTTGGCCGGCTTCCAGGGCAGAGCCGAGCACCTAGACGGTCGCCCGGGCGAGGTCCGCTCCAACTACCTGAGCCCGGCTCGGGCCGCCAGGCACCTCTCCTGGGAGGCGCAGGTCACCCTCGCGGACGGGCTGGCGACCACCTACCAAAGCTTCGCTGGCGTCAGCTAGGCCCGCCCGCACGTCCCGCAGGTGGCGGCCTCCAGCTGCGGGCCAGCTCCAAACGGAGTCGCACCAGCTCTCGTACCGCCCTGAGGATCGGGATCAAGCGACCACCGGACCGCACTCCCGCGACCCGGGGATGATGCTTGATCCCCACCTGACGGACGATCAGCCCGCTGCGCTTGGCCTTGAAATACAGCTCGGTGTTCAGCAGGGCGGAACGGGCCAGGATGGGGCTGGCGATCTGCAACAGTTCTCCGCGCATCAGCTTGAAGCCACAGTCGATGTCCCGGTAGGAGATACCGTAGAGGATTCGTACCAGAACGTTGAAGGTGCCACTGACCACCGACCGGTGCCAGGGATCAGCCCGGTGGATCCGCCACCCGGCGACCATGTCGACCCCGTCGGCGATCTCGGCCAGAACTCGGAGGTCCCGAGGATCGAACTGACCATCACCGTCGACGAAGGCCACCCAGTCGCCGGTCGCGGCTCGGAGGCCGTCGGCCACGGTGATCCCATAGCCGGACTTGCGAGCGTGGGAGACGACTCGCAAGTTTTCGGCCTGGTCCCCCATCTCCTCCTTAGCCACCGCCACCGTCTGGTCGGTGCTGCCGTCGTCGACCAGGACGATCTCGAAGGAATCCGCGAGTTGGCTGAGGGTCTCCCGGGCGACCGGGATCACCCGGGGCATGTTCGCCGACTCGTTGTGCACCGGGATGACGAGGGTGACCTTCCCCGCGAGATGGACGCCCCGGCTGCGGACCGCCTCAGCCACGGACCACGCTGACGCCCTGGAGTAAGGCGTAGATCACAGCCGGGAAGACTCCCAGGATCAGCGTCCCGGCGGCCGCCAGCGCGACGACGCCCAAGCCCCCGCGGGAGAGGGCACCCGAACCAGCCAGTTCCCCACCCGCGAGCGCCGCCCCCGGCACCGACACCCCGGCGGCATCGACCACGGCGCCGGGGGCGGGGACCCTCGTGTACATGACCAAGATCACCCGCAGGTAGTAGAAGAGCGAGACAGCCGAGGTCAGGATGCCCCAGATCGCCAGGGGCAACTGGCCGTCATGAATCGCCGCCGCGAAGAGGAAGAACTTGCCGAAGAATCCGGCGGTGAGCGGGAAGCCGGCCAGGGAGAGCATGAAAACCGACATGAGAGCCGCCAGGAGAGGCTGACGCTGGCCCAGTCCCCCCAACTCCGAGTAGCGATCGCAATCCTCGCTCCGGTGGCTCAGCAGGGTGATCACGGCGAAGGCGCCCGTGTTCATGAAGGCGTACACGGCGAGGTAGTAGAGCGCCGCCTGGGTGCCATCGGGTCTCCCGACCGCGACGCCAATCAGGATGTAGCCCGCCTGGGCGATCCCCGAGTACGCCAGCAGGCGCTTCAAGGATCCCTGGGCCAGGGCCACGACGTTGCCGAAGACCATCGAGATGATGGCGACCAGGGCGAGCGGAATCTCCCACTCCGACCGGTAGGGGGCGAAGGTCGCGGAGAAAAGGCGCAGGAATACGGTGAAGGCCGCGACCTTGGTCGCGACTGACATGAAGGTGGTTACCAGCACCGGAGACCCCTGATAGACGTCGGGAGTCCACCAGTGGAACGGTGCGGCCGACACCTTGAACAAAAGGCCGACCGCCAAAAGCGCCATCCCCGCCAGCACCATCGGATCGAGCGCCCCGTGCAGCGCCGACTGGGTGAGCGCCTGGTGGATCCCGGTGAGCATGGTGTTGCCGGTCTCGCCGTAGATCAGGGCCATTCCGTACACCAGGAACCCGGAAGCGAAGCCCCCCAGGAGCAGGTACTTGAGGGCCGCCTCCTGGGGCAGTCGTTCGCCCCTGGCGAAACCCGCCAGCACATAGAGCGGGATCGACAACAGCTCGATCCCCAAGAAGATCACGAGCAGGTTGGTCGCCCCGTCGAGGACCAGCATTCCGGTCACCGAAGCGAGCAGCAGGATGTAGTACTCCCCCTCCTCCAACCCGCGGCGGCGCAGGTACCCGGGGCTGAGGGCGACCACCGCCAGGGCGGTCGCCAGAACCACAAAGTCGGAGAACAGAGCGAACCGGTCATCGGCGAAGGCCCCGTCGAAGATCAGGGAGTGGACGGGGTTGGCCACCCACTGCCCGATGACCGTGCCCAGGCCGGCCACCAGCACGAGAGCGGTGAGCCCGGGCAGGAGCGGGTGCCCGCGGCGGGGGACGGCGAGATCGGCGAGGAGCACCACCACCGACCCAAAGGCCACGATCAGCAGCGGGAGGATCCCGATCAGGTCGGAGGCCGGGATGTAGTGAAGTGGGTACCAGGACGGCGCGGCCGCCGCCACTGGCAGGAATGCTCCGCTCATTGCCCGCCTCGTCCCGGCGGGACCCCAGCGCGGGTGGCCGGAGCGGCGGTCACCGCCATCCCGCGATCGACGGCGGACACATACTGCCCAGCGCTGAACCGGGTGTAGCGGATCACCGGGCCGGGGTAGACGCCGATCACCAGGATGAGCGCCACCAGGGGGGCAAGTACCGCCAATTCGACGGCGCCCGCATCGAGATGCCCCAGCCGGGCGACCGTCGTGGTGGCGGCACCTTCGACCTGACCGTTGGGAAGCTGGAGCCGGCCCTGGGTGACGCCCTGGTAGAGCCTCAGCATGTACCAGCAGGCCAGCACCACGCCGAGGCTCGCCACCACCGCCCACGCCGGCGAGACCTGGAAGGCGCCTAGGAGGGTTAGGAACTCGCCCACAAAGGAATTCAAGAGCGGCATGCCGAGGCCGGCCAGCGCCGCCACCAGGAACAGGCCAGCCATGATCGGCATGGGCTTGGCTAGGCCACCGAGCGTCCGGAGGTCGCGGGTGGCGAAACGGGCCTCGTAGGCGCCGACGCAGATGAAGAGCGCGGCGATGATGATCCCGTGGTTGACCATCTGGATAATCGCGCCGTTGAGGCCGTCAATGTTGAGCGAGAAGATCCCGAGGACGATGAACCCCAGATGGCTGATGGACGCGAAGGCCACGATCCGTTTGATGTCACGTTGGGCCAGCGCCGAGAGCGCGCCGTAGAGAATGCTCAGCACTCCCAGCCCCATCATCAGCGGCTGGAAGGTGTGGCTGGCCTGCGGGAACAGGGTCAGGTCGTAGCGGATAAAACCGAAGGCCCCGAGCTTGCTGACGATGCCTGCGAAGAAGATGAGGAATGGGGTGCTGCCTGAGCTGTAGGCGTCAGGCAGCCACGAGTGGAACGGGACCAGGGGCACCTTGATCGCGAAGGCCAGAGCAAAGGCCAGGAACATCCAGTCCTGGGGGTTGAGCAAGGTGAAGCTGTGGCCGAAGAGGGTCAGCACCGAGCCGTGGGTCGAGTTGACGAAGGACTGGGCGGCAATCAGGGTCGGGACATCAAAGGTGTAAACGCCGGTCTGGGAGCCGGTGATGAAGTAGACGCCGATGATCGCCAGCAGCATGAAGAGGCTGCCCGCGACCGTGTAGATGATGAATTTGAGCGCGGCCCGGCCCCGGTGCTCATCCCCCCAGCCGATCAAAAGGAAGTAGAGCGGGATGAGCGCAGCTTCCCAGAAGAAATAGAACAGGATCAAATCGAGCGAAGTCAACACCCCGAGCACCCCCACCTCGGAGAGCAGCATCAGAGCGGCGAATCCGCGCATCCCCTGTTGTCGGCGGCTGAGGGCGATGGCGGCGAGGAAGAACAAGAGCGCCGCCAGGGCGATCAGCCAGACGGACAATCCGTCGACCCCCAGGTGATAGGAGAAGTTGATCGGTGGCGGACCGGCCTGGTTGACGTCGTTGTTGCCTTCGTTGAACGCCGGATGCGAGGCCGAGAGCGAGCGGCCGGTATGCAACCACCCCACCCGCTCCTGAAACTGGAAACTGAGGGGACCGTTGACCCGGGTCAGCGAGGAGCCATTGGCGGTCCCGCTGAGGTGGGCCGCCGATGGGGGTGGGGTCGCCACGAAGGCCACCAGCAGGACGCAGGCGAGGCCCAGCGTCACGGCGGTCGCCCCAATCAGGATCAGCCGCGCCAGCCGGGGCCGGTTGCCGGGCACGGCGAGTACCGCCAGCGACCCGGCGATCGGGATGGCGAGGATGACCGTGAGGATGGGCCAGCTCATGCCAGGCGCAACCCCAGGACCACCATGCCAATCACGGCGCAGACGAAGAAGATCAGGGCGTAATCGCGAAAGAAGCCGGTCTGCAGGGTGCGGAGGTCATCGGCCAGGGTCGCCACCCCGCCCCTGACCCCGCCCACCAGCTCGTCGAAGAACCTCGGCTCCAGCACCTGCCGCACCAGAGCGGCGCAGGCCAAGGTCGGGCGCACCAGGGTCGCGTCATAGATCTCGTCCCAGTAGAACTTCTGTAGGGAAAGCTGGTAGAGCCAGGGAAGCCGCTGGCTGATCAGATCTGGCGAGATCACCTTGCGTCCGTAGACCGCCCAGGCGATGGCCAGCCCACCCAGGCTGAGCGCCGTCCCGGCCACCAGGGCCAGGGCCTGGGTCCCCGATCCGGCCTGGGCGCTGGGGCTGCCTACGACCGGGCGCAGAAAGTCGCTGAACACCGTGATGGGATGGAAGCCGAAGAAGTCGATATTGAGGAAGCCGACCACCGCGGAGAGAAAGGTCAGCACCAGCACCGGCACCAGCATCGCCGGCCGGGCCTCCTTGGCGGCGGCGGCCCGACTGGTCGCCGGCTGGCCCCGGAAGACCGTCCACACCACCCGGAAGATGTAGAAGCTGGTCAAAACGTTGACCGAGACCCCGAGGACCCAGAGCCAGGGCACCGCCGGCCCGAGCGCCAGCCCGGAGCTGAGCAGCTCCTCCTTACTGAACCAGCCCGCGAAGAGCGGAATGCCCGCCAGGGCCAACGAGCCGACGAGGAAGGCGACGAAGGTCCACTTCATCCGGGTCGAGAGCCCGCCCATGGCCCGAATGTCCTGCTCGTCATGCAGTGCGTGGATGACGTTTCCGGCTGCCAGAAACAGCAGCGCCTTGAAGCAGGCGTGGGTGAAGAACTGGAACATCCCAGCGCTGTAGGCGCCCACCCCGACCGCGAAGATCATGAGGCCGATCTGGCTCATCGTCGAGTAGGCGATGACTCGCTTGATGTCGAACTGGGTGCACCCGATCACCGCGGCCATCAAGGCGGTACCGATACCCACCGCAGCCACCACCCCGGCGGCCACCGGCGCCTGCTGATAGATGGGGTGGAAGCGGGCGACCAGATACACCCCGGCGGTCACCATGGTGGCGGCGTGGATGAGGGCTGAGACCGGGGTGGGCCCCTCCATGGCATCGGGAAGCCACGTGTGGAGTGGCCACTGGGCCGACTTGGCCGCGGCGCCCAGGAAGAGCAGAATCCCAATCGCGGTGACGAGGCCACCACCCGCCAGCCCGAGGCCGTTGTGGAAGTGGGCACCCGGTCCGACATTGGCAAAGATGGTCTGGAGGTCGACGGTGTGCAGGAGTTTGCCCGTGCTTCCACGCAGGTTCAAGAAGATCAGGAAGGTCCCCAGCACCAGGCCCACATCACCAATCACCTGGGCAATGAACGCCTTGCGTCCCGCCGCCACCGCAGCCGGCCGCTGATACCAGAAGGCGATGAGCGCATAGGAGGCGAAGGCCACCATGCCCCAGCCGATGATGAGGAAGATGAGGCTCTCACTCATCACCAAGAGGAGCATGCTGGTGATGAAGAGGTTCATGTAGGCGAAGAAGCGGTTGTAGCCACTGTCCTCAGCCATGTAGCCCACGCTGTAGACGTGGATTAGGCCACCGATCCCGGTGATGACCAGCATCATCAGCACCGAGAGCGAGTCGATCCTGACGCTGAAATCAGCGTTGAACCCAGATCTCGCCACCGCCCCCCCGGCAGATCCGACGCTCAAGTTGAGCCAATGCCAGAAGACGACGGTGATGCCGCGCCCGGCCGGAGGCTGGGCCAGCAGCTCCACCAGCAGGATCAAGGTGGCCACGAAGGCGCCCAGGACCACCCCCGGTCCCAGGAATGACACCACCTTGCGCGGAAGTTTCCCCCCGGTCAGGGCGTTGACCAAAAACCCGGCCGTGGGCAGTCCCAGCACGACCGCGCAGAGGACCAGGGTGAAGCTGGGATTCATCGGCCGATCACTCGCGCATCTCGCTCAACTCGTCGATGTCCAGGCGGCGACCGCTGCGATACACCCCGGTGATCAGGGCCAGGCCCACCACTACCTCACTGGCCGCCACCGCGATCACGATCAGGGCGAAGACCTGGCCCGCCATGGTGTGGGTGTAGCGGGCGTAGGTGACCAGTGCCAGGTTGCCGGCGTTCAACATCAGCTCGATGGACATGAAGACGACCAAGGGGTTGCGCCGCACCATCACCCCCAGCGCCCCCAGGGCGAACATCGCCGCCGAGAGCGTCAGGAAGCCGGGGAAAAGCCCAGTCACCGCGCGGTCCGCCGATGCCGGGATAGATAGACGGCCCCGACGGCGGCCACCAGCAGCAACAGGGAGGTGACCTCGAACGGCAGCAGAAAAGTCGTGAAGAGCTGCTCCCCCAGGGTCTGCACCTGCCCGTGGGCGTTCACCGCCTGGGGGCTGAAGGGTCCGAGTCCGCCATGAAACTGTCCGCTGGCATTGACCGTGATCCCGTTGAGGGCTAGACGCCCCACCATCACGGTGAAAGCGATGGCGGCGACGCCCCCCACCAGGACCCGCAATTCGAGGGGCCGAAGCCGCTCCTCGGCCCCCGGAGCCAGCAGGGCAATGATGAAGACGAAGAGCACCATCACCGCCCCGGCGTAGACGATGATTTGGACGGCCGCCAGGAACTGCGCGTCCAACAGCAGGAACAGCACCGCCAGGGCGATCATGTTGGCCACCAAGCTGAGGGCCGAGTAGATGGTGCGCTGGCTCAGCACCACCCCCAGCGCCCCCACGAAGGCCAGCACCGCCGCGATGCCGAAAATTACGGTCATACCGGCGGCGTGCCCCTCCCCTCTCCCGGCATGAGCGGGATCGGCGGGTTCAGACCGGGAGCGACCCCTGCCGGACCCTGGTGGGATGAGCCCGCCCCCAGCGGCGTCGGCTGCGAAGCGGGAGGCCCGGTGCCCTCGCCAGCTCCCTCCTGCAGCTGCTGGGCACCCGGCCAGGCCTCCAGGAGGTCGTCCTTGGTGGCCACCAGCCGCTCCCGTTTGTAGTCGGTCAGGTCAAGCCGGGGACCCAGGGTGATGGCCTCGGTCGGACAGGCCTCGGCGCAGTAGTTGCAGTAGATGCAGCGCATCAGGTTGATCTCGTAGCGCACCGCGTAGCGCTCCCCGGGTGACACCGGGTGCTGGGGGTCGTTCTCGGCGGACTGCACGTAGATGCAGCCCACCGGGCAGGCACCCGCGCAGAGCTCGCAGCCAATGCACTTCTCCAGGCCGTTGTCATAGCGGTGCAGGATGTGCCGGCCCCGGTGCCGCGGTGGCACCGGGCGCTGCTCCTCCGGGTACTGGATGGTTATGGGCCGGCTGGTCATAGCCCGGAAGGTCGTCCGAAGGCCACCGATCAACTCACGGAACATCTCAGCTTCCTCCTCGGGGTCGACAACGGTGACCAGCTATCCGACTCATCGCACCGCCACGAAGACCGAGGTGATCAGCAGATTGATCAACCCCAGCGGCAACAGCACCTTCCAACCAAACTGCATGAGACGGTCGTAGCGGAGCCTGGGGAAGGTCCAGCGCACCCACATCATCACGAAGATGAGGATCGCCACCTTGGCCCCGAACCACACGGGCCCCAGCCAGTTGGGCAGGAACCAGAGCGGGGCCATCCACCCACCCAGGAACATCACGGTGGCGATCGAACAGACGGTGATCATGTTGATGTACTCAGCCATGAAGAACAGACCGAAGCGCATCCCCGCGTACTCGGTGTGGTACCCCGCCACCAGCTCCGCCTCGGCTTCGGGGAGGTCAAAGGGAAGGCGGTTGGTTTCCGCCAGAGCCCCGGTGAAGTAGAGCAGGAACCCGAGGGGCTGGAGGAAGACGAACCAGAGGCCGTGCTGCTGGTTGACCACCGTCTCCAAGTTCAGGGAGCCGGCCAGCAGGATGGGCCCGATCAAAGCGAAGCTGACCGCCATCTCGTAACTGATGAGTTGGGCCGAGCTGCGCAGAGCGCCCAGCAAGGAGTACTTGGAGTTGCTAGCCCACCCGCCCAGGAAGATCGCGTAGACCCCGAGCGAGCTGATCGCCAGGATGAAGAGCAACCCGACGTTGAAGTGGGCCAGATCCCAATGCAGGGGATAGCCGCCGGGGCAACTGGCGGAGAGGGGCCCCGCGCCATGGCTGCCACCGATGCAGATGGTCTGGTCGATGGGGATGGTCGAGAAGGCGAAAAGGGCGGCAGCGGCGGCCAGGGCCGGCGCCAGAGTGTAGAGGAAGTGGTCGCGTCCCTCGGGGGCGGCCTTCTCCTTCAGGAAGAGCTTGACCGCGTCCGCGGCCGGCTGGAGAAGACCGAATGGGCCCACTCGGTTGGGCCCCAGCCGGAGCTGGATGCGAGCCGAGATCTTGCGCTCGGCCAGGGTCATGTAGGCAAACCCGGTGGCCAGGACGATGATGATGAGAATGCCCTTGACCAGGGCCACGATCACCGCTAGTAGGATCGAGGTGGCGGCCGGACTCAAGCCGACAGCGTCCAATTGGCGCGCAGGCCACCTAGACGGCCGCGGTAGCCGGGAACTGCCCGCGCGATCAGGTCGTACACCGGACCGGCCAGCGGCTGGACCCCGAGGTCAGCACCCAACCCCACCGCCAGGTCACCCAGGATGCGCAGGTCGGAGGGGAATGCGAAACGAGGTTGGACCCCGGGGCGCACCCGCTGGACCCTGCCCTCGGTGTTGGTCACCGTCCCCGCCTTCTCGGCGATGGTCCGTCCCGGCAGCAGCACTGACGCGTGCCGGGAGACAGCCCCGACGAAGGGGGTGATCCCGATCAAGACCTCGACCCGGGTGAGTGCCTCCTCGAACCCCGGATCAAGCTCCCAGCCCTGCCCCACCACCACCAGAGCCTTGAGGGAGCCGTCCACCGCAGCCTTGAGGATGCCGCCGCCGTCCCGCCCTGGGGAGGGCGCAGGCCGGTATCCGGGCAGCCATCCTGGGGTCAATCCCAGGTCCTGGCAGCCCCTCGCGTTCATGCCGTCGACGATGGTGAGGACCTTGGCCGGAGTTCCATGGCGCGCCAGGCTGGCCGAGAGCGCCATCGCGGCTTGGCGGTGATCCTGATGGGCCACGATCCCCACCAGCTCCTTCCCGGCCAGCTGCTCCGCCAGCTGCTCGGGGTCGGCATCCCGCGGTTGCCGCAACACCTGGCGGTGGAGCTTGGTCTCAGCCTTGAACAGCCGTAGAGTGAGCACCGGGTCAGCCAGCTCCGGCTCATCCCCGAGCACCACCACCGCGTCGCACTCTTCAATCTCGGCGATGCCCAGAGTGAACTGCTCCGGAGAGATCCCCTCCAACGCCGAGAGCCGGTGGTCCAGGTGCGGAGTGCCGACCACCTCACGCCCCAACCACTGGATGAGGAAGGCCTCCTCGTTGGTGACCTGAGTTGAGCCCAAGAACGCGATCGCCTCCGGCCCGTGGTCACCGAGCACCCGAAGCAGAGCCCCCGCGGCGCGCGAGACGGCCTCTTGGTACGAGACGGTTTGGCGAGCCCCGGCTAGCCGCGCCTCTGGGTTGAGCACCCGATCCGAGCGGTTCAGCTCGGGGAAGCTGTAGCGGCCGGTGTCGCACAGCCAGCTGTCGTCGACGTCGGGGTTGTCGTTGCTGACGAAACGGGCGACCTGATCCACGCGCGCGTCGATGAAGACGTTGCAGCCGTAGGAGCACTTGGGGCAGACGCTGGCCGTGCGCCGAAGGTCCCACGGCCGGGCTTGGAAGCGGTACTTGGCGTGGGTGAGCGCACCCACCGGGCAGATCTCGGCTACGTTGCCCTGGAATTCGCTCTGCAGCGGCTGACCCTCAAAGGTGTCGATCAGGGTCTTAACGCTCCGCTCCTGAAGCACGAGCTCCTTCTCGCCGGTGATCTCATCGTAAAAGCGGACGCAGCGCCAGCAGAGGATGCATCGCTCCTGATCCAGGACGATCTTGTCGGACAGCTTGATCGCCTTGCCGAAGTGGACCTTCTCAGTGATCGAGGTGCGGGTTCGCCCGGGGCCGTAGCGGAGGGTGAAGTCCTGGAGATCACACTCCCCGCCCCGGTCGCAGACCGGACAGTCGAGGGGATGGTTGACTAAGAGGAATTCCAGGTTGCCGTCGCGGAACTTGCGCACCTGCTCGGTAGCGGTGCGCACCACCATGCCCTGTGCCACCCGGGTGGCACAGGCCGGCTGCAGCTTGGTAGTGCCCTCGATCTCAACCAGGCACATTCGGCAGACCGCCACCGGCTCCATCTTCTTGTGGGCGCAGTACACCGGCACGTACACGCCCGCCTTCTCGCAGGCGTCCCAGACCAGGGTCCCGGAGGCCACCTCGACACTGCGACCGTCGACCGAGACCGCCACCAGCTCCACCGCCGGCTTGGTGCCGGCCATCTACGCCACGGCCTTCAACTCCGCCCGCACCGGGCAGCGACCGGCACCGCAGTGGCTGGCGAACTCTTGAGGGAACATCTTGTAGGCGGACATCACGAACCAGGTGGCGGTGTCGCCCAAGGGACAGAAACAGCGCCCGTCCATAGTGGCGCAGATGTCGGCCAGGGTGGCCAGTTCCGCCGCCGATGCCAAACCCGCCTCCAGGCGGTGCATCAGCTCACTCTCGAAATAGGTGCCCTCTCGACAGGGCACGCACTTGCCACAGGATTCGTGCTGGTAGAAGGCGACCAGGCGCATCGATACGTTGACCAGACAGGTGGTCTCGTCCATGATCACCAGCGCTCCGGCCCCCAAGGCCGAGCCAGCATCGGTGACCGCCTTGAAATCCAGCGGCAGGTCCAGGTGCTGAGGGCCCAGGATCTGCATCGACCCACCCCCGGGCTGCATCGCCTTGAGCGACCTCCCGCGCCACACCCCTCCGGCCATACCCAGCAGCTCCCGGATGGTGGTCTTGCCCATGGCGACCTCGTAATTCCCAGGACGCTCGACGTGGCCGCTGACGCAGAAGAGCCGGCTGCCGGGGCTGCTCTCAGTGCCAATCTCGGCGTACTTGGCCCCTCCCTCGCTGACAATGTATGGCAGGTTGGAAAGGGTCTCGACATTGTTGACGACGGTTGGCTGACCGTACAGCCCCTTGATGGCGGGGAACGGCGGCTTCAGCCGGGGTTGCCCGCGCAGCCCCTCCAAGGAGTCCAGCAGTGCCGTCTCCTCGCCGCAGATGTAGGCACCGGCTCCCCCATGGACGATCAGCTCGCAGTTCCAGTCCCGACCCAGGATCCCCTGGCCGGCCAACCCCGCCGCATATACCTCGGCGACCGCCTTCTCCAGCAGCTCGCGCTGGGCCCGGTACTCGCCCCGGATGTAGATGAAGGCATGCGACACCTGGAGGGCGTACGCCGAGATCAGCACCCCCTCCAGCAGCTGGTGCGGAAACTCCTCCATCAAGAACCGGTCCTTGAAGCAGCCCGGCTCGGACTCGTCGGCGTTGACGCAGAGATACCGCGGAAAGACCCCTCTGGGCAGGAATGACCACTTGGTGGCCGTCGGAAAGCCCGCCCCGCCTCTCCCCCTCAGCCCCGACGCCTTTACCTCGGCGATAATGGCTTCTGGTCCCATCACCAGCGCCTTGCGAAGCGCCTGGTAGCCCCCGACCCGTTGGTACCCTGCCAGGGTGGTGAGGCCCTCGGCCCCCAGATGGCGGGTCAGCACCCTTACCTCAGGCATCGGCGCCCACGCCACCCGCCGACCCGCTCTTGGTCCTGACCTCGGCCAGGACCCGGTCCGCTTGCTCGAAGTCCAGGTTCTCGTAGCTGTAGTAGTCCACCTGCATCATGGGCGCCCCCCCGCAGGCGCCCAGGCATTCGACGGTGCCCTCAAGCGTGAACACGCCGTCCTCGGTGGTCTGGCCATCCTTGACCCCCAGCGAGGTCTCCAGGTGGCGCACGAGCTCATCGGCGCCGCGCAATCCGCAGGAGACGTTGCGGCACACTTGGATGAGGTGCCGGCCCGGCTGGTGCTGAAAGTACATCGAGTAGAAGGTGGAGACCGCCTCCACCTCTGATGGCACCAGTCCCAGCTCGACCGCGACCTCGGCCAAGCCCTCGGGAGCCAGATAGCCGAGCTGCTCCTGCACCGCCCACAGGGCTGGTAGTACCGCCGAGCGAGGGGACGGATAGAGATCTTTGGAATGCCGGATGTGCTCCCTGGTAGCTGCGCTCAATACCCGAGCACCCCCGTCCGGCGCACCTTTTCCCTCAGCCATCAGATGGTGACCCTGGCCGCCGACTGGGAAGATCGAATGACGGCCTCCTCAGGGGGCAGAGGGCGCGCTTCTGCATGCCGCAGCTCATTCGGGGCCCACTTTACCAACCGGGCCACTTCTTCGGCGGCGGCGCCCCACGGCCGGCGGCTTCGGGGCCTCAGGATTACCGCTGTGACACCGCCGCCCCCTCCCGCCCACGACGGTTCGCCGGACGCCGCCACCTCGGACCCCGGCCCCGGGGCGGGGCGGCTCCGCCGCCTCTTAGCCAGCCCGCTGATCCGGCAGAACCTGCTCTACCTGCTCGGCATCGGGGGCTCCGGTGCCGGGGTGCTGATCGCCCAGTCCTACGCCGCCCACCACCTCACCGCGATAGAGAACGGCGAGTCCACCTCGGTGGTGGCCGTCCTCAACCTGCTCTACACGACGTCATTCGTGGTCGCCGCGGGCGCGGCGCGGGAGGTAGCCGCGACCGTCTCGCATGGGGTCCCCGCGATCCAGCGCTGGGCCGACCTGCGGCGCAGCACTTGGAGGATCGGACTAGCACTGGCGGCGATCATGATCCCAGTCGATTTCCTGCTTGCCGTCCTTCTCCACCTCCCCCACCCTGAGGTGCTGGTGGTGACCGTCGTCGCCGGCCCGCTATCGGCCTTCGCCGGGGCGCAAAGGGGGTATCTCCAGGGCTCTCGGGACTTCCGCCGTCTGGCCATCAACTTTCTGTTCTACGGCGGCACTGTGTTCGTGGTGGCGGTGATTCTCCTCCACCTCCATCTGGGTGCGGCGGCCGTTCCGGTGGCCACCGTCGGAGGCGCCACCGGATCGGCCCTCTACCCCCGGCACCGGGGAGCCCACCTAAACCGGGCCTCGGCCAGCCCACGACGCCTTATCGACCACACCGTGGTGGCGGGGGCCGCCACCGCGCCCCTGTTCAACAACATCGACGTGGTCGCCGCCCGCCATGTGCTGTCGCCTGGAGGTGCGGGCCTCTACTCGGGCCTCTCCGTGATGGGCAAGATCATCTTCTTCGGGACCAGCAGCCTCAGCGCGGTCATGTACCCAAGGATCGCCGCGGCCGCCACCGCCTCGGCGAGGCGCCGGCTGCTGCTGCAGACCCTGGCCGCCCTCGGCGCGATGGACGCGGTGGCGTTGCTGGCTTACGGACTGCTGGCACCGCGGTTGCTCAAGGTTGTCCTCGGGCCCCAGTACATCCGCGATTCCTCGCTGCTGTTCCTCTTTGCGGTAGGGGTGGTCGCGCTGACCTTCGTCAACCTGCTGGTCTACTACGGAATGGGAGCGCGCGCCCGCCACTTCGCGATAGTTCCCGCCATTGGCGTTCCGGCGCTGATCGCCTGGCTCTTCGCTTCACCTCCAGCGGTCTCTGACTTCGTCCCCCGGATCGCCAGTGCGCTGGTACTGCTGGCGGTCCTGGAAGCGGTGCTGGTGCTTCCAGGAGTGTTCCGCAGAGAGGATCGGAAGCGGGTGGGCAGCTAGCGCGCTCGCTTAGCGGTCGACGTCCCCGAGGGTGATATCGATGCTGCCGATGACCGCGACCGCATCGGCCACCAACTCGTCCTGGACCATCCGGTGGAGCGCCGAGAGGTTGCTGAAAGAAGGGGCCCTCACCTTGCACCGGTAGGGCCGGTTACCCCCGTCCGAGACCATGAGGAACCCGAGCTCGCCCCGAGGGCTTTCGATGGCGTGATAGATGCTCCCGGCGGGAGGCCGGAAGCCCTCGGTGGTCAACTTGAAGTGGTGAATCAGCGACTCCATTGAGGTGTCGATCTCGGATCGCGGGGGCAGGGTCACCTTGCGATCGGGCGTGTTGGTGGGCCCACCCGGGAGCGCCTTGACCGCCTGATCGACGATCCGGCACGACTCCCGCATCTCCCTCACTCGGATCAGGTAGCGGTCGTAGACATCGCCGTTGAGCCCGATCGGGACGTCGAAGTCAAAGTGGTCGTAGCTCGAGTACGGATGGGCGCGTCGGACGTCGTAAGGCACTCCCGAGCCTCTCAAGGTCGGGCCGCTGCACCCGAATCCCAGGGCGTCGGCCGCACTGATGACCCCCAGCCCGATGGTCCGCTGGCGCCAGATTGGATTGGCGGTCAGCAGCCCCTCATACTCGTCGACCTTCTGCTGAAAGTCGGCGGTGAACGCGCGGACCATGGGAACGAACTCCTCCGGCACGTCGGCCATGAGTCCGCCCACCCTGATGAAGCTGGTCATCATCCGGACCCCGGAGATCCACTCCAGGATGTCGAGGATCCGGTCGCGCTCCCGCCAGCAATACATGAAGACGGTGGTGGCCCCAAGGTCCAGGGCGTGGGTGCCCAGCCAGATGAGATGGCTGGCGATTCGGGACAGTTCCACCACGATCACCCGGATGTACTGGCCCCGCGGGGGGATCTCCAGCCCCATCAACTCCTCCGCGGCGAGCGCGAAGCCCAGGTTGTTCATCGGAGGAGCCAAGTAGTCCATCCGGTCGGTGAGCGGAATGCACTGCTGGTAAATGTGGGACTCGAAGCTCTTCTCGAAGCCGGTGTGGAGATAGCCGATGTCCGCCCGGCAGCTCCGCACTCGCTCGCCGTCCAAGCCCAGGACCAGCCGCAGCACACCGTGGGTGCTGGGGTGTTGGGGGCCCATGTTGATCTCCATGAGCTCATCAGCGGTCTCGATCTTGTCCAGGAACTCACCCGTGCCCCCGGGGCGGATCCGAGGGATCCCCTCCTGACGGGGAACCGCATCCGGCGGAGTACCGTCACCGACTGGGGGGGGCAGGATCGCCATCAGGGGCGCTCCACCGCGCCACGGGTAGCCCCCGGCAGGTACTCGGGGCGGTCCTGAGCGGAAAGCGCCCACTCGATGTTGTGGGTGAAGGCCACCGGCTCACCAAAGGAGACGTAGTCCTTGCGGAGGGGGTGGCCCTCCCAGTCGTCAGGGAGCAGGATCCGAGTCAGATTGGGGTGCCCGGTGAACCTAATCCCGAAAAGGTCGTAGCACTCCCGCTCGTGCCAGTCCATCCCGGGGAAGATCCCCGAGAGCGAGGGGATCTCAGTGGTCTCCGAAGCCAGGACGCTGATCCAGGCCAGGTCGTTGTGGACCAGAGACCGCAGCAGGTACACCACGTCGAACCGCAGCTCGCGCTCGGGCCAATCGATGCAGGTCATGCAGAGGGCCATCTCGTACAGAGCGCTGGGGTCCGACCGCAAGGCGGTCGCTGACTCCAGCAGCCGACCCGGAGGGATGGCGAGCTTCAACTGTCCCCGCTCCAGACTCACCTGCAACTCGTCGGCCGACAGCAGCCTCTTCAGCAGCTGACCTGCCCGCCGGCCCTGCTCAACTGGCGTGGGCGGGGTCCGGGGTCGCCGTGGCACTGAGTTCGGGGACAGGTCCCTACCCCCTGACGCTGCTCACCGGGGTGGCGGCGATCTTCTTCTGAAGCTTGATGACGGCGTCCAGAAGGCCCTCCGGTCGGGGAGGGCAACCGGGGATGTAGACATCCACCGGCACTACCTTGTCGACCCCCTGGATGATCGCGTAATTGTTGAAGATGCCCCCACAAGACGCGCAGGCCCCCATCGAGATCACCCACTTGGGGTCGGGCATCTGGTCGTAGATGTGGCGCAGGACCGGCCCCATCTTCTGGGAGACTCGGCCGGCCACGATCATGACATCGGCCTGGCGGGGCGAGGCTCGAAAGACCTCCGCCCCGAACCGGGAGAGGTCGAAGCGGGCGTTGCTCGCTCCCATCATCTCGATCGCGCAGCACGCTAAGCCGAAGAGAGCCGGCCAGAGCGACGAGTACCGGCCCCAGGCGATCACCTTGCCTACTGTCGTGGTGAACACCCCGACCTGGGCGGCGGCGTCGGCCAGATCCCGCTCCGAAGGGATCACTCCGGGGATGGCCGGAGCCCCAGCGGGGCCGACTCCGACGGCTTGGACTCGGCCGGGCAGCACCAGTCCGCCTTCTGCAGTGCTCAGTCCCATTCCAAGGCCCCCTTGCGCCAAACGTAGAGCAGGGCCACACCCAGCAGGGCCACGAAGACCACCATCTCGATGAGGCCGAACACATGGAGGGTGTGCTTGACCAGAACCGCCCACGGATAGAGGAAAACCGCCTCGACGTCGAAGAGGATGAAGAGCATGGCGGTGAGATAGAAGCTGACCGAGAATCGGCGGCGGGCGGTCTCGGCCGGGATAATCCCGCACTCGTACGGCAGACCCTTGGCCTTGGTCGGATGGCGGGGGCCGAGGAGGGAGATGCCTAGCGTCATGCCCCCTCCGAAGAGGACCACCATTACCAAGAAGACGAGCAGGGGCAGGTAGTCGAAGAGCATCCGCTTTCAGTCTAACAACGGCTCAGATCCGCATCCCTGGGCCCTGGCGGGGACCGAGCCTGGGTGGCCTCCCTCAGGCGAAGGGCAGGTATCCTTATTTGCCTGCCCGGGCGGGAGTAGCTCAGTTGGTAGAGCGCTAGCCTTCCAAGCTGGATGTCGCGAGTTCGAGTCTCGTCTCCCGCTCCACCGCCGTCCGATCGGCCGGCCCGCTCTCGCCTCAGATCACCATTTCTTTAGCCTCACGTGTCTCCACCGCCGACCCCAAAAGGGAGAAATAAGCGCTCGATGATCCAGTCCCTACTCACCCGGGCGGACGTCTCCGCGGTGGCACTCTGCGAAGCTGGTGTGGACCCGGAGCACCGTGCCTCCATCGGGTGCCTGGAGGTAGCCGGGTTCCAACCGCACAAGCCCGATCCCGAGTTCGAGGGGATGCTGTACTACCTGCGCGGGCGCCCCCGGATACCCCTGCCGCTCGGGGCACCGTTGCAGGCGGCCTCGACCGAACTCTCAGCAAGCCTCCCTCAATGAAGGTTAGCTGCGCCGATGGCGGCGGCGTTGTCGAGTCCGGAGTCAGGGTCGTCCGTTGCGGCCCTGACTGCTGCGGTAGGGGCGCGCCGGTGAGCCGAAATCTCCTCGGAGCCGGGACCACGGTCGGGTTCGCTCGCGGTGGAACGAAGGCGCCGGACACCGCCGAT
>OCZT010000640.1_pt1 | contig 35033 bp, 35 predicted proteins | sample 1539031 | NCBI WGS metagenome assembly OCZT01 (sample SAMEA3539308, study PRJEB22396) | soil metagenome | biome: tundra; feature: field; material: soil | place: USA | collected 2010-05 | depth 0.15 m | reverse complement strand
AGATGCGGCGCGCGTCCCGTTACGCAAAGAACAGTTTGTTGCGAGAACGAGGAATGCGGAGTTCAGATCCCCGAAACCTCACGCAGGTTTGCAGGGGCTGACCCCTGCACCCAATGTTAAGGCCGCCCGCCGTTGTCGGCGGCATGAAGGAAGAATCACCTGCGCGGTGGGCGCCCGTTGCGACGGGGGCGCAGTGAGAATCGCGAGATACGCGCGGCGCGTCTCTCGCTCTCGGCCGTGGGAGAAAATGACGCACCAGGGGTGAGCCCTTGTATCTTGCCGTTAGCGTCGCAAGATGGATTCAAACTTGGGCGCGGCAGACCGATAACCCCTAGGACCGCGATAGCTGGTAGTTGAGCGTAGGCGCATCGTTATAGCGATTCTCGTAGAACGTTCCGTCGGAGGATTTCATCGTGAGCACGCTTCGCCAATCCCATCTCCGGGTAAACAGGGCAAAGGAAAAGCTGGCGCTGCTGAACCGCGCTATCGAACGTGCTCGGAAAGCTGCACTCAAGACGGCTGCCGAACAATCCGATCTGCACGCTAGAAAGGAACCTCTCGATAAATTCTCGGGACAACTCTGGGATGAGACGCGCCTTTTGATTAGCGAGTTCGCTTTGCACGCTCGCGTCGCACTGGATTACGTGGTTTTTGCACTCGCTACACGAGATAGCGGCAGTGAGCAAAAGTACACACGATTTCCTATCAATGAGTCGCCGGAGGAATTCGCTCGCAATCGAACGCGTTGTCTCAAACACCTCACCGACGAACACGTCGCAATGATCGAGCGTTTTCAACCTTACAAAGGACGGCACCTGCTTGCGCCCTTGCTCATCCTTCATCGATTCTCCAACAGAGATAAACACCGTGAACTCGTTCACATCAGTTTCGAGAGTGTGGGGCACCAAGACCCCGAATTCCATGCACGCCCGCCAACCATCGGCATTACCAAGATGGAGGTGAATATTGGCCGCTCCTTCGAGGTACCGGTCCACGAACACGGACTTGAGGTCGAAAACCTCCCTAAAGCGCTGGCGGACATTCTCACGCAAGTAAGCGAAATAGTTGACGATTTCGATAGGGTCTTGGGCTAACCCTAACACCGGCCTGTCACAATGAGACTCGCTCACGGATTTCCCTTTCCCGTTAACATCGGGATACTCGCCTAAAGTAACGGGCGAGGTAGCGGCGAGGCGGGCTCCGCTCGGGATGACACAAAAAAGCGGGCCCGATGGCGTTGAGCGCGATGCGGGCGCTTGGCTCTACGGATGTGCGGGATTCGATGGCTTCGACAGCTCGTCGCCGAGTTGCTTCATCTCCGCGCCGAACGCAGTCCAGTCGCCGGCGCGAATCGCTTCCAGCGCGCGATTGTAATGCTGCGCCGCGCTCTGCATGTCGGCCTTGGGCGCGCCCGCGCCCTGCTGCGCGATCGACTGCGGGACCGCCTCATTGGCGATCGCTTTGGCGATCGTCGGCCCCGGCAGGGCCTGGTTCGTGAACAACGCCGCCAACGTCAGGTCGAGCGTATCGCCCATCACCACCCGATCGCTGTACGACGCGACCACCCGCTGCAACTCCGGCAACTGGCCGTTCTCGGCGCGGATGAACAGCGGCTCGACGTAGAGCAGCGAATCCTGAATCGGTATCACCAGCAGGTTGCCGAGCAGGACCTTCGAACCCATCTGATTCCACAGCGAAAGTTGCCGCGAAATTTCGGGATTCTGATTGATGCGCGCCTGGATCTGATAGGGACCGTAAATGAGTTTGTCCTTGGAAAATGCATACTCGAACAGATGACCGTAATCCGCCCCGTCGCAGCGCGCGGCCATCCACGCAATCATGTTGTCGCGTCCCGACGGCACCATCGGCAGCATCAACATGTATTCCGCCTGCGCCTCGCCCGGCAGCCGCATGATCACGTAGTAGGGCTGCATCGGGACCGTCTGCCCGGCGTAGTTTTCGCGCGGGAATCCCCACAGGTCCTCGCGGTTATAGAAGACCTGCGGATCGGTCATGTGATAGGTGCGGAAAGTGTCGGCCTGAATCAGAAAAAAATCTTCGGGATAGCGGATGTGCGCGCGCAATTCCGCCGGCATCGCCGACATCGGCTTGAACATCGCGGGAAACACGCGCTGCCACGTCTTGATTATGGGGTCTTCGGGATCCGCCACGTAGAAATCGGTGTCGCCGGTGTACGCGTCGACCACCACCTTGACCGAATTGCGGATGTAGTTGATCCCGTCGGCGTTGCGCTGCGAGTAGGGGTAGTGATCGCTGGTGGTATAGGAGTCAACGATCCACACCATGCGGCCGTTAAGAATGACGGCGTATGGGTCGCGGTCGAGGTTCAGGAACGGGGCGAGGTAGGCGATTCGGCTTGCGATATTGCGCCGGATCATGATCTTGCTGTTCTTTACGATATTTTCGGTGACCAGCAGATTGATGTCGCGACAGAAGATGCTGAACAGGAGGCGGCGAAAGAAACCCGCCACCGGCACGCCGCCCGATCCCGCATAATACGAAAAGACGTTGTCGGCGCCCTTGGGATAGTCGAACTCGGGCGTCGCGGAATCGACGACGGCGTAATTGTCGCGCCCCTCGCCAAAGTAGATCGCCGGCTGGTCAACCTTCAGCCCCACATCCGATTTCGCCGGAATATCCTTCATATAGAACACCGGCAGCCCCTCGGTGTCCTTCCTGTTGACCGGGCTCATCGCCAGCCCGGCGCCGTGGGTGAATTTGAGATGCTGGTTGACCCAGGTCTGCGCGGTTTCGGGCAACTGGTCGAGATTCATCTCGCGCGCCGACAGCATCACCTCGGTGTACTTGCCCTCGATCCAGTAGCGATCGATGTCGACGTCGCGAAAATCGTAGTAGGTGCGAATTTCCTGCAACTGGCGGTAGGTGTCGATTAGCGGGCGCGGGTCCCACAGGCGGATGTTCTTGACCGTCGCCGAATCCTCTTCGAGCGCCGCGGGCGTGAGCGCGCCCTGCCCCGCAAACGGTTTCACGTCAACGGTGTCGAGCTTGTACGCGTGGCGGGTCGCCTCGATGTTGCGTTGCAGGTACGGACGCTCGACCCGAAGCTCGTCGGGCTTGACCCACAAGCGCTCGATCACCGGCTGGATGAAATTCATGATGAGCGCGGGGCCGAACACGATAACGAAGGCGGCGACCGGAAGCCTCAGCCCGCCCTCGCGCGCGTTGAACATGCAGATCACGGCGGCGCCTAACGACAGCGCCACCAGCAGCCATAGCCCGGGCTGCCACAGGATGCGATCGACGTAGCGCAGTCCGAAAACGACGCCGTCGGTATGCAGCAGCAAGTCGAAGCGGCCGAGCCAGTAACCCATCGCGCGCTGCACGAAGAACAGCCCCAGCAGGACCGACAGATGCCCCGCCGCGCCCGGCGACACGCGCGGCGGCGATTCCTTGAAGTCGAGCGCGCCGCGCGCCCAATAGACCGCGATCGCAATTCCGGCCGCCAGCACGATGAGCATCAGGAACAGATCGCGGATTTCCTCGAGCAGCGGCATCGTGAAGACGTAAAAGCCGATATCGTTGCCGAACGCCTGCTCGGCGATTCCGAACGGCGCCCCGTAGAGACCCTTGAGGTAAGTATCCCAGCTGCCGGCCTCGCCTTGCGCCGCGAACACTGCCAGCAAGGCCGCACCGCAGGCGACGATCACGCGCCACGGCACGCGTTCGCCGAGCGAGCGAATCAGCTCGGGCAGATTAACCTCGACCATCTCGTCGGGGCGGCGCACCACGCGCAGCCGCTCGCGATCGCGGCTCGAGCCGATTGCAATCAACCCGCTCACGAAGATCACGACGAACGCGACCAGCCACACGACGACGAAGATCGCGATTTCCGCGGCGACGGTTGTATTGAAAACTCCGCCGTAGCCGAGTCTGCCGAACCACAGGTAGTCGACCAGCAACTGGTCAGCCATGCTCAGCGCCACGAGCGCGACGATAACGACAACGGCGAGGCTAATCAGGATTACGCGGGGTCGCATCAGTGTGCCGCGCTATTCGCCACGGCCGATTTGGCTGACGTGTTCCCGCACGACGTCGGGCGGGCAGAGCCAGATGAAAACTTTGAGCGAGAGGTAGGCGATAAGAATCCAGTCAAGTTCGCCGACTATCGGAATCATGTCGAGCTCGAGCGCCGGAGGCGTCAACATAAGCAGCAAACCCATCGCCGGCACCATTTTCGCCAGCATCGGCACGCGTCCGTCGTTGATCAGCCGGTAAAACAGACGGACGAACTGCGGCAGGTACATCACCAACCGGCTCAGTTGCATCGGCCCGAGAAATTGCATGCGAAGCATCTTCGAAAACATCAGCTTGACCCGTTATCAGCATACTCTAGCACAGCGCGGCACCGAAGATGTCCTGCGGTGGGGGTGTTTTTGTTACAATTAGCACCGACTCGAGGAGGACGAAGCGGAGTGAAGAGACACATGGCGCTGGGCGATTTCCTGGTCGCCTACTTGCGCAAGATCGGCGTGTCGCACGTCTTCGGCATCCCCGGTGACCTCGCGCTCAAGCTGTTTTTCGCGCTGGGCCGCAAGCACGGGCTGGAAATCATTACGCTGTCGCACGAGCCGGGCGTGGGATTCGCAGCCGATGGCTACGCGCGCGCGACCGGAAAAATCGGGGTAATCTGCGTGACTTACGGCGCCGGCGGCCACAACATGGTCAATCCGGTCGCGGGATCGTTCTCGGAACGCGTGCCGATTCTGATTTTCTCGGGCGGCCCGGGCGAGGAGGAACGCAAACTCGGCACCCTGATTCATCACCAGGCCCGCGAGATCGAATCGCAGCGCCGCATCTACGACGAAGTAACTTGCGCGTCGGCCGTGCTGACCGATCCGCGCAGCGCTGCCGATGAGTTGCATCGGGTAGTGCGCGCCATTTGGGCCGAGCAGCGGCCGGGCTACATCGAGATTCATCGCGACATGGTTGACCGGCGGATCGAAGTCCCCGACGAGCTGATCGCATGGGACGGGCGGCTGCATTTCCAGGAATCCGACACGCGCAAGGTCGAGGAAGCGGCGCATGAGACCGCCGCGATGTTCAACGAGAGCCGCAAGCCCGTGCTGATCGCCGGCATCGAGATTCATCGCTTCAAGGCGTCGCATGAGTTGGTGAAACTGGCCGAGCAGATGGGCGCGCCGGTGTTCACGACCGTGCTCGGCAAGGGCGCGTTCCCGATGGACCATCCGCTGTACATGGGCGTGCACGTCGGCCCGATCAGTCCGCCGTCGATCGTCGCACGGATGGACGCGGCCGACTTCGTGCTCAACCTCGGATGCCTGAAAACCGACATGAACTTCGGCAACCGTCCGCCGCACGTGATTCAAGGCAGGACGGTGTGGGCGGCAGATCGCAAGGTCGAGGTGAAGTATCACACCTACACCGACGCCGGGGTGCGCGATTTCGCGCGCGCGTTGCTGCGCGAGAAGCTGCGGCTTCATCATGAGAAGGTTCGTTACGCCGACAATCTTCGCGAGATTGCCGCGCGCGACGGCAAGCCGGTCAAGGTCAGCCAGATCCTGGCCGCGGTCAACGAATTCCTGGCCGACAAGCGCCAATACCTGGTGGTCGCAGAGTCGGGTGACATGCTGTTTGGCGGGCTCGATATCCGGGTGCCGCATAACGGCGGCTATCTGGCGCAGGGGTTTTACGCTTCGATGGGATTTGCGGTGCCGGCCTCGCTTGGCGCGCAAATCGGCAGCGGTCTCCGCCCGCTGGTGTTGTGCGGCGACGGCGGCTTTCAGATGACCGGGCCCGAGATTTCGCACGCGCCGGCCAAGGGCGTGAATCCGATCGTGGTGGTGATCAACAACGGCGGATGGGGCATCTTCCGGCCGATCGCCGAGCGGCGCGAACTGCTCGAGATTCCACTGTGGCCGTATGCGAAGCTCGCGCGCGATTGGGGCGGCGCTGGATTCGAGGCGGCCACGGTCGAGCAACTGAGAAATGCGCTGCGCGCGGCGCACGAATGCAAATCGTTTGCGATAATCGACGTGCGCGTCGATCGCGACGATCTGTCGCCGGTGACGGTGAAGTATATCAAGGCGGCGGCGAAGCGCTCGCAAGTGCCAGTGGAGCACGCGGCGCGCGGGAATTTGCGCCCATGACTGATTCAATAAAGACTGATTCAATAGAGACTGGCGCGATCAAGGCCGACACGCTCGAGAAGTATCGGCGCGCGTACCGCGACTTCAGGTGGGAGACGCCGGAGCATTTCAACTTCGCCGCGGCCATCGACAAGTTCGCCGAAGATCCAAGCCGGGTTGCAATCCTGTGGGAAGACAGCGAGGGCCGGCGCGCGCGGCTGACGTTCGCGGATATCGCGCAGCAATCCAAGCGCATCGCGAACGTTCTCGCCGGACATGGAATCAGGCGCGGCGATGCGGTCCTGCTGGTGCTGCCGCGAATCACCCTGTGGCAGGCGGCGTATATCGGCGCGCTCAGGCTCGGCGCGATCGTCATCCCGTGCACCTCGATGCTGCGCGAGAAGGACCTGGTGTACCGCGCGAATCATTCCGGGGCGCGCGCGATAATCGCCGCCGTCGAGAATGCCACTATGATCGCGGAACTGCGCAAGCAATGCCCCAGCGTCGAGCATTACCTGATAGCCGGCGCCGCCCGCACCGGCTGGATAAGCCTGCAGGAATATATGGGTCACGCGTCGCCTACGTTCAAGACCGCCAATACGAAATCGTCGGAGCCGGCGATTTGCTATTACACTTCCGGCACGACTATGGAACCGAAAGCGGTTCTGCATAGTCACGCCTATACCTACAGTCATCGGTTCACGGGGCTTAACTGGCTGGACGTGAGGCCGGGCGACCTCCATTGGACAACGTCGGACACCGGCTGGGCCAAGGCGGCATACGGCGTGCTGTTTGGGCCATGGATGAACGGCGTGACGACGTTCATGTACAACGGCCGCTTCGATGCGGCGAAAGAACTCGAGTTGATCGCGCGCTACGGAGTTACTACCTTCTGCGCGCCCCCGACTGAGTATCGAATACTCATCAAGGAAAACCTCGCGGACTACTCATTCCCGAAACTGAGGCATTGCACGGGTGCCGGCGAGCCGCTCAATCCGGAAGTGATCGAGGTCTGGCGGGAGAGGCTGGGACTCACGATTCGGGACGGTTATGGACAAACGGAAACGACCATCCTGGCCGCCAACATGCCCGCGATGCCCGTGAAACCGGGCTCCATGGGGCTGCCGTTTCCGGGTCACGATGTCCGCGTAATCGACAACGAAATGGCCGAAACGAAGATCGATGAAATCGGCGAGATCGCGGTGCGGGTGAGTCCCGAGCGGCCGCCGTCGCTGTTTCTCGAGTATTGGAAAAATGCGGAAGAGACCGCCCGCGTGTTTCGCGGCGATTGGTACCTGACGGGCGACCAGGCGACCCGCGACGCCGACGGCTATCTATGGTTCGTCGGACGCGCCGACGACGTGATCATTTCGGCGGGCTACCGAATCGGGCCGTTCGAAGTCGAAAGCGCCCTGCTCGAGCATCCGGCAGTGATGGAATCCGCAGTGGTCGCGAGTCCCGACGCGGATCGCGGCTCAATCGTCAAGGCCTTCGTGAAGCTGAGGCCCGGCGCCGAACCCAGCCAGCAGCTGGTGACCGAACTGCAGGAGCATTGCAAGCGCGTGACGGCGCCCTACAAATATCCGCGCGAGATAGAATTCATCGACGAGCTGCCCAAGACGGTCAGCGGGAAGATCCGGCGCGTCGAGCTGCGCCGCCGGGAAGCAACGAAAGCGAAACCTCGGTAAGGTTTCGCTTTCGTTGAAGGCTAAAATCAGCGGGGAGTCGCCTCGACGGATCGCACCGGCAGTGCATCGCGAAATCCCGGCTGTAGCATCAACCGGCCGACGGCGCGCGAGAGTGCAACCGACAGAGACTCGGCGGGTTCGGTCTCGAGCGGCAGGAAGACCTCGGCGCCGACGGGATTTGGCGGTTCATTTTCGATGCCGCTGATCTCGCCCGAGTAAAGCACGGCGCCATCGCGATTCTTGAGCTCGAACTTTACGCGCACCACGGCTCTCATCGAGAAATACTGGCCGTGGACGGTCTGGATCGTTCCGAACCGTTTGTTCACTTCAAGTTGTTCGAGGTCGGAGGTGAGGATGAAATCCGAGCCCTCGGGCGGCTTGCCGTCGCCCGGATTCGAGTCGAGCGCCACCGGCGCCAGGCCGGCGTCTGCCAGTCCCTTGATCAACGCGTTGTTGAACGCGCGGGCCGCATCGGCAACCACGAGGGGAGTCTGGGGAGCGCCGTCGGCGGCGTAGATCATGCCGACGTCGGAATTGCCGGAGCCGAAATTTCCGGTGGTGGGAGGCGCCGCAACTTTGACGGGACGAAAAATATTCTGCGACCCCGGCACGAAGCCTGGAAGATAGTGAAGATCGATACGCGTGCGCGGCTTGCATCCAGCCAGCGCGAGCGCGAGCGCCACCATCGCGACGCAGTCGCGAACGCGGCTACGATTGTGGCCGCGACACCGCAGGATGCCGATCCCTCCGCCAAAAGACGAAGATCACGATCGCCACGACAACCCCGGCCAGCCCAATCCATCGCGACACCTGATGAGCCGTCGTGATGGCGCGATACAACTCGTCGCCCACCAGATAGCCGACCGTGACGACGAGCGAGCACCATACGATCGCGCCGAGCACGTTCCATCCGAGGAACTGGAAGAACGGCATCCCGCACGCACCCGCCATCGGACCCGCCATGAATCGCGCGCCGGTGATAAATCGCGCCATGAACACCGCCTTGCTGCCGTGGGTCTGAAAGAAAAGTTGCAGGCGGTCGTAACGCGTGCGCATGAAGGGAAAGGCGGACGCGAGCCGAACGAGCACGCGCTGTCCGCCGGTGCGGCCGATGAGGTAGCCGCAACAGTCGCCGATGACCGCGCTGACGACTACGGTGACGTAGACGATTCGCAGGTCGAGCAGCGCGCGGCCGGCCAGGAATCCGGCGGCAAGCATCACGGTTTCCTCGGGCACCGGGATGCCCAGGTTGCCGACGAACACGGCAATGAAGATGCCGAGATAGCCCCACGCCGTGAGCAAATCCGCGATATGCGCGGGGTCGGTTATCCCATGCATTGAAAATCCATCTGTCGCGAAGTCGGCGCCACTTCCCCCCGGCTCGGCGATCTCTAGCTTGCCGGATTGAGTGTGCCAGCGTAAGAGGCTTTTGGCTAGTCAGGTGTTAAAATTACGCGCCGGAAGCAAACCGGCGTATATTCGCGATTCTTAGGTAACGACCGACAGTTTTTTGAACACGAGAAACTTGTAACCGAAGAAGTTCGTGAAAAGCGTTAACCCGGCGCCCGAGACGGCCCCGACGTTTGCCCATAGCCTGATACTGATTCCTCGCGGCGCGCCTATTACGTTCACGATCACGTCCGCGCCCGCCACGTTGAGCGCCACTGCCACCAGAGTCACTACCAGGAAAGCAACGAACTCCCGCCGTGCTGCGCCGGATTTCGACGAATCGAATGTCCAGTACTTATTCCACAGATAGCTATTGATCACCCCCAGCGTAACCGAGGCTGATTTGAACGCAACAAACCCGGCACCGATGACCACGCCAGTTATCAGAATCAGTAAGTTCAGGACCCCGAAATCAATAAAAGAATTCAAAGCGCCCACCAGGGCAAATTTCGAAAATTCAAATAATGAAGGAACTCGGCCGGCAGCATGGCGCGCGGCCAGCAGCGCGATCGCTGAAATAGCGGCGGCGATAAGGGGCAAGGAAGCCAGCGGGATCTTGAGCTCGATCCCGAGGTTGATCACGACCGGGATCGCCAGCGCGCCAGACGAAAATCCGATGATCAGCGCGAGTACTATGTCACGCGCCAACGTACTGCCACCGTCCGAGCCGCTAAACTCCCGTGATGCCATCTGTGGTGATTTCGGATACGGAATGAGTATCACATCGGACGGACGCCAAGTACCTCCGCGCGACCTGATGAGGCAGAACCGGCGCGTGGCAGCGCCTTGGGACTCAAAGCCGGGCACGGACCTCGCGGTTGCTAACGGCGTGGCGCCTGTGCGAGGCTGCGGCGGATTTCAAAATTAAAATTCCGGTTACCTCGTGCTGCTGCTGATTCCGTTCGTGCAAATAGTTGCAGCGGCCGGCCAGGATCGAGCCAGCCGCCGCGCACTCTGGATGGCGGCCGGAAGCTATCTCCTGGCCGGCGTCTCGGTGCCGATCACTTTTCGACTGCTCGCCCGGCCGACCGCATTTCAGCTCGCTTTCCCGTCTCTGTCCGCTCCCCTGTTGGAGACCGGCTTCTTCACCCTGTTGATGGGATACATTGCTGCTTACTGGTTCACCGTTGATTTGAGAAGTGACGATCGAGCGGTCGAGCTTCACGACCTCGCCGCGTACGCATCAAGCAAATTGAGCGTAACCGGCGCCTAGCGCATCGCGTGCTTTCGAGCGCGAGGGCGGCCGGCGCTCGGCAATCGCGACGTTCGCTGATTCGCCGCGAGCAAATGAATGCCTCCGTCAGGTTGTGAACTGCCTGCGGTTCGCATTTATGCTATTTGATCTAGTTTGATGCGACCGAGAGAGTTCATGGCTAAGAAGGCGGAAAATCGTCTGGCGGGAAACCGGGTGGCAGTCACGGGAGGCGCTGGATTCCTGGGCAGCCACGTGGTCGCGGAATTGCGGCGGGCGGGATGCGCCGAGATATTCGTGCCGCGTTCGCGCGACTACGACTTGCGCCGCGCGGACGCCGTCGGGCGGATGTACGCCGACGCGCGCCCGGAAATCGTGATTCATCTGGCCGCGGTGGTAGGCGGCATAGGCGCCAATCGCGCGAGTTCGGGACGATTCTTTTACGACAACCTGACGATGGGCGTCGAACTGATGGAGCAGGCGCGGCTGCGCGGCGTTTCGAAATTCGTCGCGGTCGGCACGGTCTGCGCCTTTTACCCCGGTGCCGTTCAAGGAAGACGACCTGTGGAATGGCTATCCGGAAGAGACCAACGCACCGTACGGATTGGCGAAGAAGATGCTGTTGGTTCAGGCGCAGGCGTACCGCGAACAATACGGCTTCAATGCGATCTATCTTCTGCCGGTGAATCTGTACGGCCCACGCGATTCATTCGATCCGTCGAAGTCGCATGTGATTCCGGCGCTGATCAAGAAGTGTCTCGACGCGGTCGCGACGCGTGCCCCGCGCATCGAAGTATGGGGCACGGGCTCGGCCAGCCGGGAGTTCCTGTTCGTCGAGGACTGCGCGCGGGCAATCGTTCTCGCGACTGCAAGATACGACAAACCCGAAGCGGTGAATCTGGGCGCGGGGACGGAAATCAAGATTCGCGATCTGGTCGCGCTGATCGCGCGGCTGACCGGCTTCAAGGGTGAGATCGCGTGGGACGCGAGCAAGCCCGACGGACAGCCGCGGCGATGCCTGGATGTATCCCGCGCCGAGCGTGAATTCGGCTTCAGCGCGTCCACGGAGTTCGAGGCGGGGTTGCGGCGGACGATCGAATGGTACCGGCGCAAGTCCGGGACGACCGCCGCTTTATGACTGCGAGAGTCGCCGGGGTCTGTTGTGCATACAAAGGAAAAGAATAAGTATCACATCGGGTGTATGCTGTACGCCAAGGCTTTCCCGATGGAAAGTTCAGGAATCGCGCGGGTTTGCTCCGGTGACTAACGACCTCAACTACCACGAACCGATCGCGCCCGATCTAGCGCGAAGTCGGCCGCGTCTTGCAATCGTTGTCCCCTGCTTCAACGAAGAGCTCGTGATACGGGAGACGGTCAGCCGGCTCGTCGGCCTACTGCGCGACCTGCGGGAAAAGGGACAGGTAGCATCCGAAAGCTTCCTCTTCTTTGTTGACGACGGCAGCATCGACAACACCTGGGGTCTGCTGCGCGAACTCAACAAGTCCGATCGCGAGATCAAAGGCCTGAAGCTCGCCAGGAACTTCGGTCATCAGAATGCCGTGTTAGCCGGTCTGCTGACCGTCAGGCATCGAGCCGACTGTGTGATCTCGATGGACGCCGACTTGCAGCACGACGAACAGGCGATATACAGCTTCCTCGACAAGTACCGCCAAGGCGCGGACATTGTATACGGCGTCAGGCGAGACGCCGGCAATGCCCCCATTTCCAAAAGACTCGGCTCATCGATTTTCTATTGGTTGATGAGTTCTCTGGGCGCCAAGGTCATCAAAGACCATCCGGACTACCGGCTGATCTCCGCAAAAGTCTTGGACACGCTCGCCGACTACAAAGAGGTCAACATATTCCTTCGCGGCATTTTCGCGAATATGGGCTTCAAGTCGGAACTAGTCTATTTCGACGTGCACGAGCGGCTTGCGGGCACGACGCACTATTCGTGGGCAAAAATGATCGGGCTTGCGCTGGATGGAGTCACGTCATTTACGGTGGCGCCGCTGCGAATGATCGCGATCGGCGGCGTACTTATCACGCTCGGCGCCCTGGCTATCGCCGTGTTTATCGTCGTCAGCGCGCTGCGTGGCGACGTCGTCCCGGGCTGGGCGTCCACGGTCCTTCCCATCTACGTGCTCGGCGGCCTTCAGATCATGACTATAGGTCTGGTCGCGGAATACATCGGCAAGATCTACTCAGAGGTGAAACAGCGGCCGCGCTTCATCAGCGAGCAAGAGCTGAAGTGACTCCCGCCGACCGGCCTTCGGAGCACGCGATCGAAGCGGCCCACACACCGAGTCATTCCGCACCCCGCTGTGCGGCGTGCAAAGCCTCAACCAACGAGCCGATCTTCGGCGGACTTCTGCGCTGCCTCCGATGTGGTCATGCGTTCGCTCCGCCCAACGCAACCGACCAGGACCTCGCGGCTATATACTCCGAGGGCTACTTCGCCGGCGAGGAGTATCACGACTATCTTGCTGACAAGGACGTCGCCCAGCGCAACTTCCGATCGCGGCTGCGCGTGCTGAAATCGTTCATGGACCCGGCCCGTCACCGGTGTCTGTTCGAAGTCGGATGCGCCTACGGATTCTTTCTCGAGGTTGCCAAGGACAGCTTCGACTCCGTCCAGGGTATCGACGTGTCCGCGGCCGCGGTGAATCACGCGAAAAACAACCTGGGACTCGACGCCACCTGCGCAGACCTGCTGCAGTACGACTTGGCCCGCCGCGAGTTCGACGTCGCATGCATGTGGGATACGATCGAGCATCTCGCGCACCCGGATTTGTACATCGCGAAGCTCGCCGACCACATGCGGACCGGCGCGCTCATCGCCATCACGACCGGCGATTTCGCAAGCCTCAACGCGCGCCTGAGGCGCACGAAGTGGCGGCTGATGCATCCACCGTCACACGCGCACTATTTTTCGATCGCCAGCATGACCACGATGCTCGACAGGTTTGGCTTCGACGTGGTCTATGCTCACCATTGCGGCTTTTACCGCAGCTTGCGCAGCATGGCCTACGGAGTATTCGTGCAGAAGCATGGCGACATGCGCGCGCTCGATCTCTTGAATCGGCTGGGTATCGGCGGTTGGCGTCTCTACCTGAACTTCTACGACATCATGTACGTGATCGGCCGCAAACGATGAGCCGCCACCTGCGAGGGCTCTCAGCCGCCGAGGCCCCAAAACCGGACGTACCAAACGCCCCACGTTATCATGAACACCGAAGCGGTTATCAGGATGCGCGACATCTGATCGAGTCGCCGGTGCACGCCAAGCGCCATGAGGACTAACAGAAACGGGAACGCCTGCAGGTAGTGGCGCGTGCCGAACTGCGCGCATCCATTGCCGACGTAAAAGAGGCTCGGCGTCACTACGATCAGCGTGCCCAGCGCGATCAGTACTGCCTCGATCCGCCGGCAGCTCGCCTTGAGCGCGAGCAGGAACGCCGGACTGGTAGTCAGGATCGACTGTCCCCCAAACGTCGGATGGATGTAAGGAAAGTTTCCGTCCAAACCGGGCGCCATGAAGAATACCGTGAAGAAGTTGCCGGGAAAGAATCTGAACGCGAACAGCGTCTGCTGGTCTTTCGGCATGTAGTAGGTAACCCCACGGTCAAAAGGGCTGTGATAGCGGACGAGGTTGAAGGTTACGTAAGCCATCACCGTCAGCGCGCATCCCGGAATGAACCAAAACAACTCGCGGATGCTGCGGCGGCGCCAGAATAGCAACAGCGCGAGATATACCGGCCATACGAACACGAGATCGTAACACGCCAACCCGGCAATTCCCGCGAAAAACCCGACCACCGCGGGACGCCCTTTGTCGAACGCCTCGTCGAGCGCGATCAACGTAACCAGGATCGCGACCACCATCGAGACTCCCCAGCTGCCACCGTTGATCGTCTCGTACCAGATGATTGTGCCAGCGCCGAAAAAAACCGTGAGCCATTTCCGAGCATTGAGCGTGACGCGGAAACGGCCCAGCAGCCGCCACGCCAGCGCTATGTCGAGCGCACCCACAACGATCGAAAAATAGTTCTGATTCGTGCTCATGCCCCAAATCGCCACAAATGGCATCAGGAGGAAGGCGGGCAATGATGGGTGGAGCTGGTAACTGTATGGGCCAACCTGCGCGTGCTCGATGTAATTCGGCGCGTCGATATAGGCGTGGCCGTGGATGAAAGCAAACGCCTGGCGCACATGGACATCGTAGGGACTAATGTCCGAGCCCGCCGTTATCGAATAGAAGGCCAGGAAGACCACGAAGACCGCGAACTGCGAAAGCAACTCGTCGCGCTTTATTGCCTCCTCGGTCATCGGCGCGGGATCGGCGAGCATGAATGAGTAGGGCAGCGCCCCGAGCGCAACGATTGCCGAAATGTAGTCGATGCGCGTCAGCACCTATCCGTGCTTGAGGATGACGGCGTATCCCACAAACACGATAACCGCTGCGACCGCGAGGAACTGGCAGCTCGTCGCCAGGGTCGGGCGCGTCGCGACTGCGCGCCCGTCAGTGCGACCCATGCTTTATCGCGACTTGCGCGCCTACCCAGTTGAAGAGTTGCGGAAAACTGAACTCCGTTTCCTCGGTGGTGCCGTTTTGACTCTGCCAGGTCGCGAGGATCCAGTATTCGTGCGGAGCCTTTTCCTGCGTCACGACCGCGCTCATATCACCCGGAGTCTGCGCGTGCAGCCCGCCGTTCGCAAAATCCGTCACCTTGAAAATCAGGATTAGGTCGCCGTCTGCCGTCGTCGTCAGCGAGTCGGAATGCACCGTGCCGCCGCCGCCGGGCTTGCCGTTGCTCATATCCACTGGTGCGGTTGACGCGACATTGTCCAGCAACACGATCGCACCCTGCGCATCGACCGGCTCGCTGAACGTCCACGTCGCGGTGCTCGCGTCGCTCGCCTGGATTGCATGCCAGTACACCGACTGCCGCGTCGTTGGAGTGGAATCGTCGCGAATCTTCTGCCATCCGTCCGGCGCGGTGATCGTCACTTTCGAACCGCCATAGCTGATGACGTCAGCGATCGCGACCTGGCCGGCTTGCGCTTTCTTGCCCCAGTCCAGCGAAAGACTCGTCGTCGCCGTCGCCATCGGCGCTTGCGTGGAAGAAACCACGTTGGCGCCGCCCACCGTGTTCGTAGCGCTCCCCGGTGGCGGCCCGGAATTGCACGCGACTACAAAAACTGCGGCGGCCAGCATCAACGCACGTTTGATCATTTTCTCTCCTAACATAGTTCCCGCCCCGGCTATGGTCTCCGCTATGCTTTCTTCGCGAACGGCCGATCGCGGTCCGTCAGCGCGCTTTTGAGCCCTTTCTCGCGGCTCGCCTTCATCCAGTTCTTCACCGTATCCGTCTGATGCGCGATCACGTCGATGTCGGCCGCCGACTGCTCGGCCGCCCGAATCCCGAGACCCGGCCTTCCGGGTGATCGGCTCCAGGAAAGTCTGGGAGCGTGGAGCAGCGTTGACCTCCCGCTTACAGTCATTCGAGACGGAACTGCTGACGCAGGAGGAAAACCTCGCCGGTATGGCCGCGCTCAATCGGGAGCTGGTCGGCAGGGCCGAAGCCATCGATTCACCTCGCCGGGTAGTGCTGGACATGGACAGCACTGAGATCCCGGTTTATGGCGAGCAGGAGCAGAGCGCGTACAACGGCCACTGGAATTTCCAGTAGGGACAGGCGGCGATAAGGCCGAGTATATGGCGGCAATTCCATGGGCGCATAGACTCTCAGGGTCAGTCGCGCTATCGTCACCGCATGGTAAAGAGAGATTTGAGGTTCACCACCATGGCAAAAGAGTCGAGGAGCGTGGTCGTGGTCGCCCAAAGCGCGAAGGAAATCGATGGGTGCAGGCGCGACTCGCGTAGTCGGCACGCTTCGTCGGCGGGGGTGACCGTAACTGTGCTGAAGCCAGTGAAGCGCATCCTGCTAATTGCAGCGGTGGTTACGGCGCTCATGTCGCCCGTGCGGGCGTCCGCGCAGGTAGCTTGCGTGCCTGCCGCCGCAACAGACGGTGGGGGCGGTATTGCGTGCTTCCACCTGACTGACACCGGGAATGTGACGCCCGACGTAAGTATTAGTGGGAGCAACACCACGCTTACAACGGGCACCCGCACCGTGCGCTCGGTGTGGGTTGATAGCGCGGGCAATTACTATGCGAGCCTTGACGGTACCGACGCCTTTTTGTGGTTCGCCGCAGGCGCTGACGGGAACGTAGCACCAAGCTCGACGACTACAGGGTCGAATCTTACCAGCGGGCATCCATATCGCATCATCACCGATGCCAGCGGCAACATTTGGTCGGTCAGCTATACCAGCAGTACGGTTGCCAAATACGCGCCGTGTGCGAGTGGCACCTGCAACACCGCGCCGAGTGTCACACTCAGTGGCTCAAATACTCAATTGAGCGCGCCGGACGCGATAGCGTTCGACCCGGGCGGGAATCTTTGGGTAGCGAATGTCGGTTCCAACACGCTTATAGAATTTACCGCCGCACAGTTGGTGAGCGGCGGTAATGTCGCGCCAGCAGGTAACATTATTTCCGGCGGTGCCACGGACCTCGACTTTCCGTACGACATGGCCATAGACACCACTGGAAATATCTATGTAGCGAATTACTCCGGTAACAGCATCACTGTGTACGACGTTGGCAGCCAAAGTGGGAACGTCACGCCCAACCAGAATATCGTGGGCGCGGCAACTCTGCTTAGTTCCCCCGTTGGTGTCGCAGTTGACTCCGACTCGAATATCTACGTTGCCCAACCTGGCAACCTTTTATCTTTTGCGTCCGGCACGACCGGCAACGTAGCGCCTACTACTAATATCACCGGAGCCAGTTCGCTTCTAAACTGCGGTGTCGGTAGGATGGGAATTACGCAGCCGACGCAGGAGTGATTCGCGCCGTGCGCCAGATTCACGCTGTCGTGATACTTAGCGTGATGCAACAGCGGATAACGGCCGGAGGATAATCGCCGTTTAATGGTACTTGTCCAAGATACCTCTCCAGGCCCAGGCGAGGCCTTGGCGTCGGTCAGCAAAGCGCTTTTATTCTACAGTGGCGGTGCAGGCTATAGTTATGGTTGCAGGAGTACAGCCTGGCGACGGGGGAATGGTACATGCATTGTCAATCGCGAATGAATCACTTGTCGGCACTGTAACGCTACAGTACGGATTCTCATTGAGTCCAAAAAGGCAATTCACCGAGCAGCAGCGAGCGTCTCGGTAACCCGACGTTGGGGACAACTCTGCTCTACCCTGGAAGGTCAGAAACCTCAGAAAGGCCAGTATCCTGCCTGCCGCTTCTGCGGCTGACGTTTCTGGCCTTACTGACCTTCCTGAGGTTTCTGAGGTTTCTGCTACCGGTGCCAGAGGGTGCGTCTCAGTCGGTAATTCGTTTATTTCGTTCGTTAGTAGAGCGTGATTGCAAGCTACATGGCAGGGCTACCCGAGATGGTTGGCGCTCAGCCTAGCGCTCCAACGGGGTCGCCGGGATACGAACGTACGAATTTAACGAAATTATTATGGAATGGCGGTCGGCGCACCGCCTGGAACGAGAGAACCTTGAGGTGGCGCTTCGGCCTTCACGGTCACCACATACTTAACTTCTTCCCCCGTAGCGAGCGTCACGTTGATTTCCCAACTGCCGGTATCGGGCCCAGCTCCACTATCGCAGTTTTTCTCGCGCTGCACGAGGACTAACCTCTGGGTGTCGTGCTGGCGGCGGAATCAAGAAACTGCTCGGCCGCGATTTTCGGATCGGCCACTGTCCATTTGCCGGACCGGCGCCGGGAAAGATCCTTCGGACTCAAAACCGACTGGAACTTCGCATTTGCAAACCGTCCGGCGTCGGTGCGAGTCTGAATCGCGATTCAAAATGGATTCCGATCGATATCTCAACCGATGAGCGTAGCAATCCCACATCGCTGTGCGGATGTGAATCGTGGCCCGGTTACGTTATGGCGGGCTTACGATAAGTTTCGGCGTGGCGACTGATAACTCATCCGAGAGAGCCGGGGGGTCAATCGATTCGACCGGAGTCATCTTATGGTCTTCGAGGAGGCCGGAAATCTTCTTCGCCCGGAGAGAGATCAAGCAGCTCGTCCTCATATCGCTCGCGTTCGCCTTTGTCTTCCTTTACCCGGTTTTGTGCGATAGCAGCTTATCCGCCGGCCCGGGAGTCGGCGCCTGGCTAATCAGGCCCCAGCTCGGACACTTATCGCAATCCCAGGCGACGGCTCAGACCGTGACATGTTCACGCAACTGCGCTGGGTTCCCTATTACACGCTGACACACTTTCGCCAATTCCCGTTTTGGAATCCGTACAAGTGCGGCGGGATGCCCATGCTCGGCAATCCAGAATCGGGAATCGTCACTCCGTTTCTATTGTTCTATCTGATATTCGGTCTGATACCGGGAATGCTGCTCGAGATTTACCTGCACGTCGCGATCATGTTCGCCGGCGGTTACGTACTCGGGCGGGAACTTGGACTCGTCCCGCTGGCCGCTCTTGTGCTCGCTGCAATGTTTCCTTCGAGCTCCTGGCTATCGCTGCATGTTGCCATGGGTCACCTCAACTTTATTTCGATCGCCTATATTCCGTGGATTCTGGCCCTGCTGCTCGCGTCGTGCAGGTCGCGGGGATGGCATCTCGCGATGCTGGGCGGATTGTTGTGTGGGCTGACGCTGACGGAGGGGAATTACGGGTTCGTATTTGCCGCGATGCTGGTCGCGATCGTTGCAGTGTGGTACGCGATGATTCAACTGAGTATCCGGCCTCTCATGGCTGCGCTTCTGATCGGAATTTTCGCCCTTGCCTTCAGCATGCCAAAGCTCGCCCCTACAGCCGAACTGTTGGCGATAAATCCGCGCGATTGGGGATTGTCTTTTCTGACCTGGCCCGGCGTTCTTGTCTCACTTTTCTCGAGAGACCAGGAGGTTGGCCGCCCAATGGTCGCGTCATTCTTCTTCTCCGAGTACGCAGGCTACATCGGCGCACCCTTTGTTTTGCTCGCATTGGTCGGAACAATCGGTGATGTGCGCAAATCATTTCCGTGGGTGCTCGGGGCGATCTTTTTCCTCATGTTGTATCGCGGTGACACCGGCCCCGATGCGCCAACGATGTGGTTGCGGCATCTACCACTTGCCGGCAACATTGGCCTGTGCGGACGCTGGGTGATTCCGCTCTTTTTCTGTGTCTGTGTGCTGGCCGCGCTCGGTGCGCAATCATTGTGCGAGCGGCCACAACAGTGGGGTCGGCGCCTGGCCAAGATACTGTTCACGGTGGGCGTGGCTGATGCCTGGCTGGTATGCGCGCCAAACTACCGTTACCTCTTTCAACCGGCGTCTCCGGGTCCTGCTCCATCGCAGACGTTTCGGCAGTACTACAGCGGATTCCCCGTCGTGTTGACGGATATTGCCAGAGCCGGGATGGGCTCCGTCAATTGCGGAGGCGTCGGTTATACAGTGCCGAGGGGCAGCGTGCTCGGATACAACGAGAAAGGGTATAGGGGTGAGTACTACTTGCTCGACGCAGGCAGCGTGACCCAGACTCTATGGACGCCCAACCGACTGAGCTACGAGGTAAAGGCTTCCGAACCAACCTCGCTAGTGGTCAACCAGACTATGTATCCCGGCTGGCGTTTGACGCACGGCAATGGATTCGCTTACGCGGAGGATGGACTTATCGCTGTGCGTGTTCCATCCGGTCGCCAGGAAATCGAATTGGTATACACTCCGCATCACATCGTGGTGGCATGCGTGGTCGCGCTATTCACTTTGGCGGTGCTCATAGTAGTTTGGTGGATCGAAATGCGATCCATCGGCAAGATCTATTCAAAGAAACAGGGGCCCCGCTTCATAAGCAAGCAGGGACTGTCGTGACTCCCGCCGACCGGCCTTCGGAGCATGCGATCGAAGCGGCCCACACACCGAGTCATTCCGCACCCCGCTGTGCGGCGTGCAAAGCCTCAACCAACGAGCCGATCTTCGGCGGACTTCTGCGCTGCCTCCGATGTGGTCATGCGTTCGCTCCGCCCAATCGCAACCGACCAGGACCTCGCGGCTATATACTCCGAGAGCTACTTCGCCCGCGAGGAGTATCACGACTACCTTGCTGACAAGGACGTCGCCCAGCGCAACTTCCGATCTCGGTTGCGCGTGCTGAAATCGTTCATTGACCCGGCCCGTCACCGGCGTCTGTTCGAAGTCGGATGCGCCTACGGATTCTTTCTCGAGGTTGCCCAGGGTATCGACGTGTCCGCGGCCGCGGTGAATCACGCGAAAAACAACCTGGGACTCGACGCCACCTGCGCAGACCTGCTGCAGTACGACTTGGCCCGCCGCGAGTTCGACGTCGCATGCATGTGGGATACGATCGAGCATCTCGCGCACCCGGATTTGTACATCGCGAAGCTCGCCGACCACATGCGGACCGGCGCGCTCATCGCCATCACGACCGGCGATTTCGCAAGCCTCAACGCGCGCCTGAGGCGCACGAAGTGGCGGCTGATGCATCCACCGTCGCACGCGCACTATTTTTCGATCGCCAGCATGACCATGATGCTCGATAGATTCGGCTTCGACGTGCTCTATGCCCACCATTGCGGCTTTTACCGCAGCTTGCGCAGCATGGCTTACGGAGTATTCGTTCAAAAGCATGGCAATTCGTTTGTGTTCGACCTGGTACGGCGACTCGGTATCAGCGACTGGCCGCTTTATCTGAACTTTTACGACATGACATTATGTACGTCATCGGGCGCAAAGTGGCCGTTCTCGGTGAACGGCCGCGGGGAGCGAAATGCTGCGATTGTGCCCCCGAACTCTTGAAGCGGCGATGTGGCGTTACGAACGCCGGCGCGGAGGCAAACATTGAAGACCGGGAAGGCGGACAGCGGCAACCGGCTTGGCGGCATATCGTGGGCGACGATAGCTAGTTCTCGAACCGGCCGCGAAATTGCCTGGGTGGCGCTTGGCTCACTCGCATTCGCGCTTTGCTTCTTCTACCGGTTTTTTGGTCGTTTCTCCCGGTTATTTGTGTGGAGCGGTTTCGGCCGGCTCGACTGGGATTACCATATGCAACTTCACTGGGTCACTTGGTACACTATAACGCACTTTCATCAATTTCCGTTTTGGAATCCGTACAAATGCGGGGGAATGCCGCTGTTAGGTAATCCTCAGTCACCCATCCTTACTCCATTCCTGCTTCCTGACTTACTATTTGGACCGGTGATCGGGCTGCACCTTGGCAGTATCGTTCATGTCGCGATTGCTTTCGGCGGCGCTTACTTTCTCGCCCGCGTGCTGGGGATCTCCAGGCTTGGGGCAGTCGCCTGTGCGGGTGCCTTCGCGGGCAATGCATCTTTCTACATGTGGTGGTCGTCAACCAGAATTACGATCCGGTATGGCATTTGGCGCAAGGGCAAGGGATGGTCGTTTCAAAATACAATCTTATTGGCGTAAAGATTCCCGCCGGCAAACAGCATATCGTTCTCGCCTATGGCAGCAGGCCGTTTCTGATCGGTCTTGGGATCACGCTAGCTACTTTCGTAATGATGCTACTACTCTGGCGTTGCGAACGCCTGCGGGGAGGAAAATTGGGGATTGCGGATTAAAGGCGCACCGCCCCGCAGAGCCTTCGGTGAAAGGTCATCGCGACGGAAAAGGCGAATCGTGTGACCGCCTCCGGCGCGGAAGCGAGGTTTGGCGTTGCGGATTGATTTTGAGACGTGGCAATATATCCAGTCGAACAACACCGCCGCTGGAAAGCCAAGAAAATAGGGGCACCAATACTCCTTGTACTTTTAAGGGTCGAGCCCAGGCTTGGACTATGCGACGCGATCATTGGCGGCGCAGCCGGCACTTGGATATTTGCGTATCTCGCCGGCAACCTCCTTGGCCCAATCGGGCTTTTTCGATCTTGGACGATTTGGCTGATCTTGGTCGCGGCAGTCGTCTGGATTGCGCGAAATTCGCCCAAGCTAGAAATTCCTTCTCCTTCTACCGGTCAGAAACTCGCACTATTGGCCTGCGTGATCATGGCGGTTAGTACGGTGCCGGTGGAACTGGGCTCACCGGTGCCTCCTTACATGGATGCTCTGAATGTCCCCGCCTCTGTCCAGCGTATTCTGACTTTCGGCAGATATCTGCCGTTCGACAACGACCCCTACGGCTATTGGAGTCCGACCAACCAGACTCCGGGTACGGAGTTGCTATATGCATTCCTTGGACTCGGCGCGCACATCTCGCTCGGGGTTCTGGCGGTGACGGCAGCGATGGTTCCGATGGCCGGTCTAATCATCCTCGCTACCTACCGGCTCGGCCGTGCGATGATGGGGGACGTGGCAGGTGGCATGGCTGCGGTGCTCTTGTTCGCGGGCACACTGCTGATGCGCGTTAAAATCATGCGTGGGACACCGGTGGCCTTTGCGCTCGTGGCAATTGGACTCGCTTTCTTTGTCGATCGCGGCCGACGGCCAATCCGGACCGCGATTGGGGCATTGGCGCTGGGAACCGCCATCGCTGCGCATGCGATCGACGGCGCGTTCGCCATTGCGACAGCCGGCAGCATCCTTTTCATCCGGTTGCTCGACGACGACCCGTTAAACGCCTTGCGCGAGGCAGCTTGCCTGGCAGGAGCCGTCTTAGCCCGCATTTCCACAAAGCCATCCGCTGATGGCCCGGCCCTGGATATCTGAATCGTAGGGCACCGGATAGAAAAAGACCAGGGCAAAGGCGCGCGAGCCGGCAATCAGCCAGATCGTTTCTTGCCGCGACACAAGGAAGACCTGAGGACGCGTCGGTGACGGCTTTAGGCCGCCCGTCGATCGGTTGGGATTCCCCAACCCGCCGGTTGCAACTCCCGATTCCATGGCGAGTCTTATGGTGAGGCCTCCGCTCGCCTCTGTATTGTCACAAGCCCCAAAACCGGACGTACCAGACGCCCCACGCTATCAAGAACACCGAAGCGGTTATCAGGATGCGCGACATCTGATCGAGTCGCCGGTGTACGCCAAGCGCCACGAGCAATAGAAGAAACGGGAACGCCTGCAGGTAGTGGCGCGTGCCGAACTGCGCCGATCCATTGCCAACGTAAAAGAGGCTCGGAGTCACCGCGATCAGGGCGCCCATTGCAATCAATACCGTCTCGATCCGCCGGCAGCTCGCCTTGAGCGCGAGCAGGAACGCCGGACTCGTCGTGAGGATCGACTGTCCGCCAAAGGTCGGATGGATGTAAGGAAAGTTGCCGTCCAAACCGGGCGCCATGAAGAACAGCGTGAAGAAGTTGCCTGGAAAAAATCTAAACGCGAACAGCCTCTGCTGATCCTTCGGCATGTAGTAAGTAACCCCCCGGTCAAAGGGGCTGTGATAGCGAACGTAGTTGAACGTTATGTAAATTGCCGCCGTCAGCGCGCATCCCGGAATGAACCAAAACAGCTCGCGGATGCTGCGCCGGCGCATGAAGAGCAGAATCGCGAGATATACCGGCCATACGAACACAAGATCGTAGCGCGCCAGCCCGGCGATCGCGGCAAAAAATCCAACCACTGCCGGACGCCCCTTGTTGAACGTCTCGTCGAGCGCGATCAACGTAACCATGATGGCGACCACCATCGAAACTCCCCAACTGCCGCCGTTGACCGTCTCGTACCAGATGATCGTGCCGGCGCCGAAAAATACCGTGAGCCATTTGCGCGCGTTGAGCGTCATCCGGAAACGCCCCAGCAGCCGCCACGCCAGCGCCATGTCCAGCGCACCTACAATGATCGAAAAATAATTCTGGTTGGTGTCCATCCCCCAGATTGCCACGAATGGCATCAGCAGGATCGCCGGCAGTATCGGATGAAGCTGGTAGCTGTATGGCCCAACCTGCGCATGCTCGATGTAATTCGGCGCGTCGATATAAGTGTGGCCGTGGATGAAAGCAACCGCCTGGCGCACATGAGCATCGAAGGGGCTGACGTCCGAGCCCGCCGTGATTGCATAAAACGCCAGGAAGACCACGAAGACCGCGACCTGTGAAAGCAACTCGTCGCGCTTCAAGGCCTCATCGGTCATCGGCGCGGGATCGGCGATCCTGAACGAGTACACCAGCGCCCCGAGCGCAACGATTCCTGAAATCCAGTCGAGACGCGTTACCACCCATCCGTGCTTGAGGATGACGACGTATCCCACGACTAAGATAACCACTGCAGCCGCGAAGAACCCGTGGCTCGTCGCCAGGGTTGGGCGCGTCGCGACTCCGCGCGCGTCAGTGCGACCCATGCTTTATCGCTACTTGCGCGGCTACCCAGTTGAAGAGTTGCGGAAAACTGAACTCCGTTTCCTCGGTGGTGCCGTTTTGACTCTGCCAGGTCGCGAGGATCCAGTATTCGTGCGGCGCCTTGTCCTGCGTCACGACCGCGCTCATATCGCCGGGAGTCTGCGCCAAGAGCGGCGAGTTCAAGAAATCAGTTGCCTTGAAAATCAGGACCACGTCCCCGTCTGCCGTCGTCGTCACGGAACTGGACTTAATCGAGCCGCCGCTGCCGGTCTTGACGTTGCTCATATCCACCGGCGCGGCTGCCGCGGCATTGTCCAGCAGCAGGATTGCGCCCTGCGCATCGACCGGCTCGCTGAATGTCCACGTCGGCGTGCTGGGGTCATTCGCCTCGATCGCATGCCAGTACAGCGACTGCCGCGTCGTTGGAGTGGAATCGTCGCGAATCAATTGCCAACCGGCGGGCGCGGTGATCCCCAGTTTCGAGCCGCCGTAGCTCAATACGTCAGCGATCGCGACCTGGCCGGCTTGCCCTTTTGAACCCCAATCGAGCGTGATGTCCGTAGTCCCCTTTTTCATCGGCGCCTTCGCGGAAGAAACTACGTTGGCGCCGCCAACCGTATTTTCGGGGGTTTGTAACGGCGACGAATTGCACGCGACTGCAAAAACGGCGGCAACCGCGATCAATGCGTACCTGATCATTCTCTCCTGCTCGCAGCCATCAACAATAGCACGATATTACATTTTCCAATCCACCAACAATCTTGTGCCGGCGATACGCGTCAGGCTTTCTTGGCGAATGGGCGGTCGCGATCCGTCAGCGCTCCCTTGAGGCCTTCCTCGCGGCTCGCCTTCATCAAGTTCTTCACCGTGTCGGTCTGATGCGCGATCACGTCGATGTCGGCCGCCGACTGCTCGGCCGCCCGAATCCCGATGATATCGAGATAGCGATTCACCGCCGCCTTGTGCAGCATCAGCAGCTCCGCCGGCACCATCGCGACCCGGCGCGCATAGTTCATCGTCTCTTCCTCGAGTTTGTCCTTGGGGAAAACGCGATTGACCAAGTGCCATTCGAGCGCTTCTTTCGCCGACATGTAGTCGCCGGTGAAAAAATACTCTTTCGTTTTGCGTGGACCCATCAGCACCGGCCACATCGACATCGTCGGCAGGATACCGAGCGAACGGCCCGCGGGATGCCCGAACTGCGCATCTTCGCTGGCGAACACGATATCGCAGTGGCCGACGAACTCCGTGCCGCCCGCCAGGCAGTAGCCCTGCACCTGCGCGATCGTGGGTTTGTTGATCGCCCACAGCCGCTGCCATCGCTCGATCGTCTTGTGCAGGCCCATCCGGTCGTTGGTGACGGTGAACGTCGCCCCGGGATGCTGCGTGCCCTGCAAGTCGTAGCCGGCTGAAAACGCGCGCCCCGCGCCGCGGATTATCAGCACGCTCGCGTCGGCATTCGACTCGTACTCGTCCATCACGGAATCGAGTTCCTTGAGCAGCTTTTGCGACAGCGCGTTGAGCTTCTCGGGACGGTTGAGCGTCAGCCGGTAGATTCTGTCTTCGGCTTTTTCGTAAATGACGGTTTCGTAGTTCGCCATCTGAGCCTCCCGCCGTTACTTCACCGCGGCCAGGAAGTCGCCGGCTACACGCGCGGTTTCCTCCGGCACTTCCCAGAAAAACGTGTGACCCGCGGCCTTGAGCGTATGCTTTTTCGACCCCGTTATCGCGCCATGCAGAACTTCTGCGTTCGGATACGGCACGATCCCGTCGTCGTCCCCTTGAATAATAAGTGTTGGCGACTTGATTTGTCCAAGCCGCGCGAAACTGTCAAATCCGCCAATCGCCTGTCCCTGCCGCATGAACGTATGCATCGGCGTCATCGGGTAGTTGCCCATCTCCACGATCGCCTGCGCCAATGTCGCTTGCCCCGCCGCCGAATTCAGAAACCTCTTTCCGCACGCCACTGAAAATGCGCGCCGCGCCTGCTCGAGCGGATCCATGCCCGGCACCGGCATCAGGTTCGCTATCGCCGCCGGATCGGCCGCGATCGAATGGCTCGCGCCGCAGTTGGTGCATCCAAGCACCAGCCCGCGCGTGCGCGCCGGATACGCGAGCACGAATTCCTGCGCGATCATCCCGCCCATCGAGATTCCGAAAATATGCGCGCGCGGAATCTTGGCATGGTCAAGTACCGCGGCGACGTCCGCCGCCATATCGCCGAGCGTGAACTCGGTGTCGGGCTTGTCGCTCTCGCCGGTGCCGCGATTATCGATGACGAAAAGCCTGAACCGCGCTTCCATCAGTTTCAGAAATGGCTCTCCCCATCCTCGCGCTGAGCCGCTGAATCCCATGATCAGCGCGACCGGCTCGCCCTCCCCTCTCACCTCGTAGCGAAGCTTGAGGCCGTCTTTGGTCTCGGCGAAATCGCGAACTACTGCCACGTTGGAAATCTCCTCCCCACTATAATCTTCGAAGATGAATAGAACTACGGCCGGGTATGGTTCAAGCCGCTGCCGTCTCGATCGCGGCTTCAGCAAGAATCGACCCGAGGATTCGATAGACCTCGCGATTGACTATCAGGCGCGCGTGCAGTCCCGAGACTTCGAAATTGGTTCCCGCGTCGTCGATGCACGCTTTCCATTGAACGATCTCGTCGCGGCGCGTGTAGATAGCGCTGAAGCGGCTGCGCTCCGGAGTCGGCGAACACCGCGTCGGCCAATCCGCATGAGCATTGCATCGTCCCGCAATCTTCAGGCACGCCGGAAAACGTCTGCCAAAACGACTGGATCGCCAGCAGCGCGGGACGGATTCGATCGTGCACTCCGTCCATCCGTCGCGAACCAGCGAGCCCAGCGCGATCGCATGGCTTACCACCGTAAGGGTTTCCGCGGCGATTGCGCGGCCCAGTACGCCGCCCAGGCTATGCCCGATGATCGTCACTGGCCTGACTCGCGCGCTATTTTCTCGACGCGCCATCCCACCAGCCATCTTGCGTCGCGGGCAGCCGACGTTGAGAGGTGCCGCCCGTCAGACAATCGCGCCGCACAGGTGTCCCTCACCCGCGCCCGAGGGGATCCGGGTTCCTTCGCTAGGGTCAGGATGACACAAAAAAGTTCCAATAGGGCGAAGCCCGCATCCTCTCTTCTTCCTTATTAAGGTGCGGGGGTTACCCCTTTGAGTGCCACCTCGGCCGCCTCTTTGATCAACCGGATCGGATGGTTGGCAACCCTGCCGCACCCAACCTCGGCGGCCAAACCAGCACTGCTAATCCCAACTCGCTTCCTCCAAGATTGCAATGAAGCTGTGTAATCAAACCCTTTCCTCAACAACATGCTAGTCCGCGAATACGTCACGCAGACGCGCGAGTGTGGCTCGCAGGATTCTGCGCTCAATCGCTCCCAAGCGCCTCACGAGACGTTGCTTGTCGAGAGTGCGCATCTGATCGAGCAAGATCAGACCATTCTTTCCCCCGAAGCTGACCGGAATGCGAAAAGGTGCCGGACGGTTCCCGGTCGTCATCGGCGCCACTATCACGGTCCTCAAATAATCGTGGATCTCCGGCGGTGAGACGATGAGGCACGGGCGTGTCTTCCGGATTTCGCTGCCGACCGTGGGGTCAAGCCCTACAAGCCACACATCTCCGCGTGTGACGGCAAGGGACCCCGTCCTCGCCGGCTTTACCATTCCAAGTCCGCGTCGTCGGCGTTGCCAAACTCGGGCCAGACAAGGACGTCATCACCACGCTCTGCAATGCGCTTTGCCGCCTCGGCCCAGCCGGCACGCGGATGCCGTCGCGCGGGCGCTAGCACGATCCGGCCATCGTCGAGCGACAAGTCGAGGTCGTCTCCCGTCTCGACACCAATCTGGGTAAGGATCGGCTTGGGGATGATGACGCCCGAGGAATTGCCCATCTTTCGAAGCGGGGCACGCATAGCTAGCCTCCTCATCATGTAATAACAATATTATTACCCGACTGCGCTTACATTCGCAACAACATCGGTGACTCCGGACGTCAAAAATGCCTGTGCCCTTCGCCCGGGGCCGGGAGGGCGCGAAGCTTGCGCGTGCGCGATCTGCATCATGAAGACCGCTGCTCGGCTGCCCCGTCGCGCGCAGCGGCCGTCTGCGACCAGCCCGCACGCACAAAATCCTTGGGCAGAACTTGGGCAGATTCGGCCAAAAACCGGGGATACCATAATTCGTGACGATAAATCGGCAACCCTGGGTCAGTCCGCAGCGGCGGCTACCTCAGTGCGACTTTGTTTGCATGATGCCCTTGCCCTGGAGTTCCGCGTCGATCATCGCTTCGAACCCGGCAGTAGACACAATACCCGCGTGCGGATGGCCATTAACAAAGAAGGTCGGCGCGCTCCTGATTCCAAGGCGCACGCCCTCGTCGATGTCCTCTTCGATTGCGCTTGAGTACTTTCCGCTATCCAGGCAGGAATCGAACTTCGCGGAATCGAGTCCAAGCTGTCGCGCGGACGCTTTCAGATCAGTTGAAACGACGGTCTGCCGCTGACGGTCACCACGACCGGCTCGCCGTGGCATAGCCGACCGTATCGGCTCAGTTTGGCCTTAGCCTCGCTCAGTGGAACGACTTTCATGGGCGGTAATCCTCTTGCCCTGCACTTACAGCGAGTTCCCACGCTTCTCCCCGACCAGGACGATACTGACCGTCGCTTCAGCCTCGGCGACTGCAAACAACACCCGGCTCCGCCGCCTGCTTCGGTCGCAGTGTTTTGAGATGCCGCGTCTCAGCCAGCGGGTTTTCCGCCAAACGCGCGCTGGCCTCTTTCAGCACAGCGCGTCCTTGTTTGAAGCCGAGCGCTCGCCGAAGGATCCGCAATCAAACAGACCAACGAGGGGGAGGTCCCCCTCGCGCTCCCCCCTGAGTCAGATCGCTCCAAGTGGGTCAGTTTTACTTCGGCGACCTGCGGCTACGGTGGTCAACATTCAACCGGCGTTGACAGCAGCTTTGGAGTCCGCTTAAGAGGTTTCAACCGGCCACCGTTTCTAGGAATTATCGAGGTTTTTTATCCATTCGACATCATTTAAGCGCACCGCATTTGACCATCGAACCGGCACCAAAACCGGCACCAAGGCGCTACCCATTTGCGGTATGAATGACGGGCATCTCGGATTCTCTCTAACGCCGTGCCCAAGGGTCGACCAACTCAATCCTGAGATCCTGGAAGTGGCGAGCGTTACGGGTAGCGAGTGTCGCCCGCCTCGCGGAGACGATACCTGCGATCTCGATGTCACGAAAATCCACAGACTTCCCGACTGCCCGCCGCTCCGCGGCGCGACTTGCCGCTTCCTGGGCAGCCTCGTGGTCGAAGGGGAGAATTCGCCCCTGGAAATCCTCATCGAGTACGCGACTGAACGCATCCTCGAGCTGCCGTCTGCGGCGTCCAGGCGCGAGCAGCTCTAGACCGAAGCGGATCTCGAAGACCGTCACCGCTGTAGTCCAGACTGATTCGGACGGTTGGAGGTCGAGCCAGGCAACGACGGCCGGATCAGCCTCGCGTCGCATCAGCGCCGACAGGACGTTGGTGTCGAGAACGATCATCTCTCGAAAACCATCGGCCTCGCCTTCTGCCCGCGGAGTTCCGGTATGTCCTCGTCCAGGCCGATGCGCTCGAACCGCTGCCGCAGGCGGCTGCCCAGTGGAACGGCGGCGCGTTCCTCAGCCCTCACGGCATTACGGAGAATGTCCCGAACTTCCTCCTCCATGCTGTGGCCGCGACGATTTGCCCGACGTTGGAGTCGAGCCTTGACGCCTTCTTCGAGATTTCTGACGACGAGCTGAGCCATGGGAATTCACCGCCCTTGATATCCTGATATCATTTCCGAGGTTGCCCTTCAAGTTTCGGTGAATGGGAAGGAGGTCAGGCTCGCGTGGCCACAGGCGCCTGTCAAATCCGGAGAAATGATACTTCGCAGCGAAGTAAGTATTACCGGAGGGAATCAGATTCTGCAGATTAGATAAAATGAAAAGGATAAGCGCAACAGAATTGGCCCGCAACCTACGTCGCGTTCTCGACCGCGTCGTAGCGGAAGGCGAAGAAATTGTGATCGAGCGCAACCATGAGCAAATCGCCCGGCTTGTCGCCGGGCCGGGTCGGCAGAATGCACCGGCGAATAGGAACGCGCGTATGATCTGTGCGCTGCTCACGCGAAGCGACCATCGGCCCCCGAGATTGTCGACGCGATCGTGGCAGGTCTTCAGCTGCCGGAGCTTACCGCGGAGGCTCTGGCCGAACGTATGGAGCTTCCTTGTATGTTCGTCGAAGGGAACAGTTGGCGAGCGAAATTGGGAGCGCGCCACAGCTTTGCAAACGCAAGTGCGAGAGCATCCGCTTTCGCTTCCGGCCGGCCGGCGTTCTCTTGCGCTTGATGTCTTCTCGTATAGACGACGATATCTTTGCGACTACACAGGAGCGCTGCAGTGCCACTCAACATCCGCAACGAAGCAGTCAATCAGCTCGCCAAGAAACTGGCCGTGCGTAAGCACCTGAATAAGACCGCGGCCGTGAAGGTGGCCCTGGAGAATGAACTACGCCGCATCGAGGAGGCGCTGCCTCTCCGCGAAAGGCTTCGCCCTCTGCAGCAAAAGAGTGCTGGCCAGGCCGGTTACTGGACTCGAGGCGGACAAGGCTTTCTACGACGAGCTAAGCGCGGACCCCTGATGTTCGTCGATACCTCTACCATCGTAGCTATTCTCACTCGTGAGCCGGAAGCCGACGCGCTGGTCGATCTGTTGGACGCGGCAGGCGCACCCCTCACCTCGCCGATCACTCTCTTCGAGGCGGCGCTGGGCATCTGCCGTAAGCGACACGCCAGCGTCGAGGAGGCCGAAGAGGATGTTCGCGAATTTCTAGAAGTGGCTGGAGTCGAGCTCGTTCCGATCACTGCGAAGGAAGCAGAGACGGCACTCTCTGCGTTTTCGCGCTATGGCAAAGGACGCGGCCACCCCGCGCAGCTCAACCTCGGTGATTGCTTTGCCTACGCCGTGGCCAAGAACCACCGCAGGGCGCTCTTGTTCAAGGGCGACGATTTCGACAAGACCGACATCCGCTCCGCGAGTCACTCCCGCTGAACGGACGAAGAGAGGAGAGGGATCGTCATTGTTAGTGTAATGTTCCCCGTCAGCACAAGTTGGACAGTTTGTAGCGATTGAGGAAGAGAGGGTTTTTGGCTCATCTTAACCGCGAAAGGAAAGGAGAGTTCTTTGACTGCGCCGATTATCACGCTCGCAGATGGCAGCGACCCAGGCTCTTCTTGTCCTAGCGTTGAAAATTACGAGTGGCCTGAACCCTGTCAGACCGCTCGTCGAAACCTTCAAATGCGTCGTGAACGATGCTTTCAAGCATACCGACCTCGCGATCGCTGAGTTTCTTGTATTCGTTGGCGCGGCGTTTCTTCGGCAGCGTCCCATTGTTCTGCCGTATAAACAAAATGAGATTTTCCGCAAGCCGGTCCGGCATCTCGACGGCTTCCATTACGCGGCTGAGCGCTTCGTCGTGACGGCGCAGATAGTCAATTTCTCCGGGCAAGTCTTGCTGGACGGTCCGCAAAGCGCAGGCATAGAGAAACTCCGCAGCGCCCGTACAGTCGAAGTAGCGGTACAGGTCGCCGGTATCGTTCAAGACTTCGACGTTGCGGTCAGGGGTTGGACGCCAGTCGATGCAGGCCATGAGCGGCCTCGAATGGGCCTCAAGGGTTGCGCGGTAATCATCGATCCGATCGAGCATGACGGATGAGACCGGAAAAATCATTCCCGGCGGGGTGAACTTCCGCTCGGCAAGAACATGATGGATGAGGCAGCGGTGGAGTCGTCCGTTGCCGTCCTGGAAAGGATGAATGTAGACAAACCCGAAGGCGGTGGCCGCCGCCTGCAGCACGGGATCCAGACCGTCATCGCGCATGCGGTCGTTTGCTTGCAGCATACTTGCGATTAAATCGCTGAGATCCGCGGGCCGGGCCCCGATGAATTCCGGTAGTGGGTCGCCCTTGTGATCTCGCTCGCCCAAAAACACTCCATCGGGCCGCACGCCGGCGCGCACAAACCGGGTATCTTCGATCAAAACGGCCTGAAGGCGGATGATCTCGGCAAAAGTCAGCTTGTTCTTGCCCGCCTGAAGAACGGCGCGGCCCCACCGCTCCAGCCGGTTGCGAGGCGGCCGCATGCCCTCGATTTCGAAGCTCGCACGGCTATCGGCCAGAAGCATGAAGCTGGCCGCGCGCGCCACGAGATGCGCGCCCGTGCGGCCGACAGTTTGAGCTGCTTCTTTAGCGATGTCACGGGCGACAAAGGCCTCCAAGGCCTTTGTCCGGCGGATCACCGGGCAAAAGCGTGCCGTCCCGAGCAGGTTGTCGCGAACCCGGTGCCGCTTGGACAGGCGCGGCTTTCCTGTGAAATAGGTCTTCGGGTCGAGAACATCGATCGCTGCTACCTCAGGCGCATCGGACACCTTCAGTGTTCGGTCCGTGAGGGCTTCGTACAGAAACCAGGCGCGCCGCGTGGTCTTGCCCGATGGCACGGCGCGGACGAAGGTTGCCATCGTGTTTGGGCTGACCGCCTCGAAGACACGCTTTAATATCAGGAGGTCGACGTCTGCGTGCCGAAGAGCAAAGGTCAGGTGATCGGCAAAGGTGTCGCCGGGCCAATATCTCCTGTCGAATACTATCCAGGCATCTTCTTGCCGAAGGCTGCCGCGGACATGCTTCTCGGAGACACAGGATGGCCGCCTGACCGGCGCCCGGATCAAAAACGCATGTGCAAGCGCGGCCAGCCCGACAAGCTTCGTACCTCTCAGCACAATATTTTCCTGAAAGGTCGCAACCTTGGCAGACTGAAGGCGCATTTGTCGAAAAACCTTTGCCTCGGTCGAAAATCGGCTCATCATTCGGCGATATGTCGAAGTTTATTACCGTCCTGCGCGGTCGAAATCCGGTCATTTCTGTCGAAATGTTCGCCAAAATGCGGCTGTTGGTCGAAAAATACCCCGCCGTAAAGGCCGAAGCAATCTAGGTCTGAAGCCGACTTCCTTTACCATCTCCCTGATGACGTAGCGGTAACTTTCGAGACGAATGCCCGAGGACCCCGTTGGAACGCGAACAAAATCGCAAGGGACGTGTGCGATCCATGGGCTTCCTGATCGACACGTGTATAAATCGACGAAGAACTCGAGCTCTGGCCCCAGCTGACGTCGCCTCTGACCAGCAACGAGTCCGTTTATCTGTCTCCAATTACCATCGCCGAACTCGTTCGGAGCCGAAGGTTGAGCGGGAACCACGAATGCGCCAGCGGCGCCTCGCGGCGCTGCATCGGATTCGACGCAAACCGCTGGTCGTCGTAGATGCGCTTGTAGCGCGCCGATGACGTCACGCACTCGACGTGACCGGTGCTTTCGGCCACTACTTCGCAGTCTTTCGTCGTCTTGTTGCCGAAGATGCCGGCGACGTAGGTGTCGGTCTGCGTACCCTGCGTGCCGATGCGGACGGTGTTCGATTCCTCTGCGATCTTCCTTACGCCAGACGCCGACGACAGCGAGCGCTTGCTTAGACGCTGCGCGGCGTCCGGCCCCTGACGTATAGCCCCGCATTGCGGGAGTTTGGTCGAGCATGGCGTCACGCTGGTGCGGCCGTGGCCAAGAACCACCGCAGGGCGCTCTTGTCCAAGGGCGGCGATTTCGACAAGACGGACATCCGCTCCGCGAGTCACTCCCGCTGAACGGACGAAGAGAGGAGAGGTAGTGTTTTCAAAGAGGTAAATCATCGTCAGCATCGTCAGCACCGTCAGCATACGAACGCAGGTCCTGAAGAGCATTTTCGGCACACTCCTTTGGGTCAAAACGCTCTATTCAGCTAAATACTGTCGCTCTCAGGGCGCTGACGGTGCTGACGATGCTGACGATCTTTGTGGGACCAGTGAAGCCGATTTCACCGATATTACGCGTCTGCCTTGGTGGTCCGCGCGATTGAAATCGATCTCGATCCCGGTAGAGCGTAAGCTGCCCGCCATGCGCCGGAGCGCGCTACTAAGTGCGTTCGGCGCCTTAGGCCACCGCCGCGAGCGCCGAGTGCTATCGCTCGCCAGCTTGCTCAAAAGAAATAGAAGCTCGCTGGAGGTACCGCTGAATCCGGCCCGAGCCACCTCCCGAAGGGGTTCGTAAACCGGCGATGCTTCGAGTGCGAGATTGTGCGCCTCGGCGCAATTGGCCCGGTAGGCAGTCAGGGCCTCGCCTGGTTTCATTCCGAGGCTTTCCTCGCACGCATTTACCCAGATCG
>OCZT010000639.1_pt1 | contig 35113 bp, 30 predicted proteins | sample 1539031 | NCBI WGS metagenome assembly OCZT01 (sample SAMEA3539308, study PRJEB22396) | soil metagenome | biome: tundra; feature: field; material: soil | place: USA | collected 2010-05 | depth 0.15 m | reverse complement strand
CATTCTCGTTTTTCTTACCGACAATTGCCACAATTTTTGTGGTTCCTATGTCGATGGCTGCTACATACTGTTCCTTTTTGTTCATAACTAAATAGGGTTATTTCTGATTATCTCTTTTTTTACAAACTATCTGATCTTTGAATTCAAGGTTTATCAATGAATATTTATTCCAACCTACTTCAGGCAGCACCTCATCGTAAAATGCTTCAAGATTTCTGAGTTTACCTTCGTAGTTTTCAGTGGTTCCAAGGTGAATCTGTTGGTTTCCGGCTCTTGGGATCAGGTCAATTTCATCGTTTCCGTCCACATAGATCTGATCGATCTGCGCCGACCAGAATTTGTCATCATTTATATAATTCACAAGTGGATAAATATCTTTAAGAATTGATCTTTTTATACTCGTGTCAAGAATGCTAACTCCATTAAGCATGGCAGCGCTGATGTTTACGTTTCCCTCGATAATATGCAGTCGCGGGTTATAAAGGTTTCTTCTCCTCATAACAACCCCTTCTTCATCAATAAAATAGTCTCCGCCATCGCCAGGCATCACTCTCATGACCGGATTACGTTGTTCTACAAAAACATGGATTATCCCATCAACTGTCATATACACTTCAGCTTTCTTTAGTTCTCTCAGCACATTGATCCTGCTTTCAATTGCCGATACCGAAACTTCTTTAACAGGTTTCCCTACTATTCTGCCTGAGTTACCATATGCCAGGTCTAAAAGCTGCCTTTTTGTAACAAAATGATAATCAGTCGAATCGCTTATATCAATAACAACTCCTCCACAGGGTCTTGAGTTTGTAGACCTTGCCATATATACCGGTATTATAATAATATATAATACAGGGATGATCAATAGTATCTTCAGGAGCTTCTTCATTTCTCTCTCTCTTTCTTAAGCTTTTCCTCTATAGGTTTAACAAGTGTATCAATATCGCCGGCTCCGATTGTAAGGAGAACATCAAGTTTTCGTGTATCCAGTTTAGCGGGGATATCATCTTTTGACATCATCCGCTTTTTACCTGACTTCATTTTATTGAAAATCAATTCTGATGTAACTCCTTCCATAGGTTTTTCACGGGCAGGATAAATTGGTAACAGAATTACTTCATCCAGTTCATCGAGTATTTTGGCAAAGCCGTCAGCATTGTCGCGGGTACGTGAAAAAAGGTGAGGTTGAAAGATCCCTGTTATTTTCCGACCGGCAAAAAATTCCTTAACACAAGTTATACAGGCCCTGATCTCCTCGGGATGATGAGCATAATCATCAACATAGGACAGCCCAGGGTAATTTATCCTTATATCGAACCTCCGCCTTACTCCCTGGAAAAGCAGAACACCTTTCCTGATTTCCTGTTCCGTCACGCCGCACATCAATGCAACGGCAATAGCTGCCGTAAAATTTTCTATATTGATAATACCGGGGAATGCAAAGTGCAGATCATCAATTCTTAATGAAGGTGTTTTAATATTGAAACTATAATAGTCTTTCTCATGCTTTATACCCCACGACTGAAAATCAGCATTCTCGTCAAATCCATAGGTGAAGCAGGTAACTGCTTCAGGAACAATTATTTTTTTACGTATCCTTGTATTTACAATAAGGTAGCCTCCCGGTCTGATTTTTGCACAGAATTCATTGTATGCCTTTATCATGGTGGACTGATCTCCATAAACATCAAGATGGTCAGCATCAAGTGCAGTCACTACTGCTATAAGAGGTTTGAGATGGAGGAAGGAACGGTCAAATTCATCAGCTTCCATTACCGTATATCTGCTATCGCCCAACAGAAGATTCGAGTCGTAGTTTTTTGATATCCCTCCCAGAAATGCCGAACAATCAATATGAGACTGCTTCAGTAAATGAGCTATCATCGTCGATATAGTGGTCTTGCCATGGGTACCCGCAACGGCAAGAGTATCGGTATTTAGTGATATTTCACCAAGGATCTCCGACCGTTTATAAATAAGGTATCCGTTACTGCGGAAAAAAGAGAGAATTTTGTTTTCGGCAGGAATTGCAGGCGTATAAACTATTATGACCTTGTTCTTCTTTTGAACATTTCTGAAAAGATCAGGAAGAACACTTAAATCATCAGTAAAATTTACTTCACAGCCATTTTCAATTAATGAATTGGTTATTCTGCTTTCCGATCTGTCATACCCTGCTATTGTGTATCCGCATTTGGCAAAATAAAGTGCAAGTGCACTCATGCCGATACCACCGATCCCGACAAAGTACATTCCTTTAATATTTTTAAACTCAATCATTTCGTGGCAAGCTTAAGTATTTCTCGGGCAATTCTTATATCAGCATCCCTGTCAGCCATTTTCAGGATGTTTTCCGAAAGCATGTCTCTTCTGCTTTTATCAGATATCAATTTAATAGCCTCATCTACAAGAGTTTCGGAGGCCTTATTATCTTTTATTAACAAAGCTGCATTCCTGGTTGTCAAAGCTTCGGCATTCCTTGTCTGATGATCTTCTGCAACATTCGGAGAAGGGATCAGAATTACAGGTTTGCCAACGAGGCATAATTCAGAGATGGTTCCCGCTCCTGATCTTGAAATAATTATATCTGCGGCAGCATAGGCATAATCCATCCGGTTAATAAATCCATATACAGATATGTTTTCACTGAATGATAAGGAAACGAGTGCCTTGACATTTTCAAAATAATATTTCCCTGTCTGCCAGAGCCATTGACAATCAGAGTCGCGTAGCACATTTATGTTTTCGGAAAGACTAGTATTAATGCTCCCGGCTCCGAGTGAACCACCCAGGACAAGAATCACCGGGAATTCTTTTTTAAGATTAAAATAGGTTAGTGCCTCGTCCTGTAAGCTTTTAAGGTTGTCGAAATTCTGGCGGACAGGGTTACCTGTTTTTATAATTTTCCCGGAAGGAAAATATCTTTCCATCCCCTCATATGCAACACAAATTGCTGAAGCTCTTTTTGCAAGAAGCTTATTTGTGATACCGGCATAGCTGTTCTGTTCCTGTATCAGAGTAGGAATTCCCATCCTGCCTGCCTGTCTGAGAACCGGGCCGCTGGCATAACCGCCGACACCAACAACAACATCGGGTCCGAATTCCTTTATAACTTTTTTTGCTTTCCTTAGACTTTTTAAAAGTTTTATCAGTACTGAAAAATTCTTAAAAGTGAGACTTCTGTATAAACCTGCAACCGGTAATCCGATTATCCTGTAACCTGCAGCAGGAATTTTTTCCATTTCCATTCTTCCTTCTGCACCAACAAAGAGGATCTCTGTCTCAGCATCAATTTTCCTGAGAGCATTGGCAATCGATATAGCCGGGAAGATATGGCCGCCTGTACCACCGCCGCTGATTATGATCCTTTTAAGCTTTTGCTGGTTCATATATTTTATCTCCTTCATCAGAAATTTCTTCTTCCGGAAGTTTTTCTTTTTTTATCCTTGCATTAACGACTCTGCTTACACTCAATATCGCTCCTATTGAAAAGCTCATTACGAGAACAGATGTTCTTCCCCAGCTCACCATAGGAAGTGTTTGCCCTGTAACCGGAATCAGACCAACCGCTACCATCATATTAACTATTGCCTGGATAACAATCATCACAATGAGCCCCAGTACCAGAAAGGCTGGGAACGCAGTTTCACATTTTTTCGCTATTGTGATCCCTCTGAACAGAAGTATTGTATATGCCATTATCAGTGGGATTGCTCCGAACAATAGTCCATATTCTTCTATTATTATTGCAAAAATGAAGTCAGAGTTTGATTGTGGAAGTATGTTTCTCTGGGTACTTTTCCCCGGTGCTTTTCCGAATAACCCGCCTGTAGAGATTGCTATCTTTGCCTGGTTTGACTGATAGTCTTTATCTTCATTCCCCTTTCCTGAGATAAATTGTTCAATCCTGTTTTTCCATACTTGAACCCTGTTGTCCTTTTTAACCACTGTAAGCACCATGGCAAAGAGGAGAATTGCCACCACCCCAATTCCTATATATGCCAGGATGAATTTTAGAGGGACCCTGCCGATGAACATTATTATCATGCTCATTCCAAATATCATCAGTGCGGTAGAAAGGTTTTCAGGCATTATGAGACCGCAGACAATTCCTACAGGAAAAATAAAATACTTTGAGACCAGCATGAAATTATTCAGTTCTTTTTGGTATTTGGCAAGAGATCTTGCCAGATACAAAACTAGAGCCACTTTGGCAATATCTGATGTCTGAAGTCTGAATCCGGTTCCGGGAATAGTAATCGAGCGTATTGCCTCATTAACCCTTGACCCAAAAGCAAAAGTCAGTACCAGCAATCCAACTGCTCCCAGAAGAATCAATCCTGCCAGGGAAAAGTAAATTCTGTAGGGAAGATAATGAACGACCACAATAATAACCAGGCTTAATACAAGCATAAGAAATTGACTCTTAAGAAAATATGTTGTATTGCCCTCGTATTTCATAAAGGCTATACCTACTGAAGAGCTATAAACTGCTAAAAGAGAATAGACCATAAAAAGAGCCACAAGACCCCATATCGCCTTGTCTCCTTTAAATGTCTTTGTAAGCCAACCCTGTTGCATTTAATAATTGGTTTATTATAGGTTTCTGACAGCCTGTTTAAACTGACGACCCCTGTCTTCATAATTCTTGAAAAGATCAAAGCTTGCGCAGGCAGGTGATAAAAGTACCGTTTCGCCTTTCGTGGCAAGGTAATAGGAAGACCTTACTGCTTCTTCCATGGATGTTGTTTCTATAATAGTTGCAACCTTATCTTTAAATGCCTCGATTATTTTCTTGTTATCTTTTCCAAGGCAAACAATTGCTTTTACTTTCTTTTTAACCACCGGGAACAGTTCTGAATAATCATTCCCTTTATCAACTCCCCCGACAATCCATATAACATTGTTTTCCATGCACTCAATAGCATACCATGTGGAATTGACATTTGTAGCTTTCGAATCATTAATGAAATTGACACCACAGACTGTAATAACAGGCTCGAGGCGGTGTTCAACTCCCTGAAAATCAGCCAGACTTTCCCTTATAACATCCTTTCGGATATTAAGAATCTTACCTGCAATGGCTGCCGCCATTGAGTTGTAGGTGTTGTGACGGCCTTTAAGCGCAAATTCATGAATAGTCATAAGTTTGGTTTTATTTTGATAATCAATTATCAATTCATCGTTTTCAATATAAGCGGCCATGCCTTCCTTTATTTCGTCGGAAAAAGGCAACATTATCATTTCATGCTTTTTTCTGAACAATTCAGTTTTAATAATAGGGTCTCCTTCCCAGAAGATCAGAAAATCATCTTTTTTCTGGTTCTGTGTTACTCTGAATTTTGAATCTATGTAGTTCTGAAGTTTGTAATCGTATCTGTCGAGATGATCAGGTGTAATATTTAATAGAATTGCAATATCAGCCTTGAATTCATACATACCATCGAGCTGAAAGCTGCTCAGTTCAATAACATAATAATCATAAGAACCTTCTGCAACAGCCATGGCAAAGCTATTACCGACATTGCCTGTCATCGCAGCATTCTTTCCGGCTTTTTTCAGAATATGATAGATGAGGTTAGTTACAGTTGTTTTACCATTGCTGCCGGTAACACAGATCTTTATGCCCTTAGAGTATCTGCCGGCGAATTCTATCTCTGATATTATATGTATACCCTTCTTGAGGATCTTCTTAATTATTGGAGCACCTTCAGGTATTCCCGGACTTTTAATAATTTCATCTGCAGAAAGTATGATTGATTCGTTATGATTCCCTTCCTCCCACCTGATGCCGTTTTTTTCAAGAATTTCCTTATAGTTTTCTTTTATCTGTCCCATGTCAGAGACGAAAACATCGAATCCATGTTTTTGTGCAAGCACTGCCGATCCTGTACCACTTTCACCTGCCCCCAGTATTACAATCTTCTTGGTCATTTTATTATCTGATCTTAAGCGTTACAATACTAATAACTGCCAATAATATTGCCACTATCCAGAACCGGATGACAATCTTCGGTTCGGGAAAACCTTTTTTTTGATAATGGTGATGCAGAGGAGCCATCAGGAATATTCTTTTCCCTGCTCCATATTTTCTTTTTGTTCTTTTAAACCAGGCCACCTGCAGTACAACCGACAGATTTTCGACAAGGAATATTCCGCACAGTATCGGTATCAAAAGCTCTTTTCTTATTATTATGGCAAATACAGCTATAATGCCTCCCAGAGCCAGGCTGCCCGTATCACCCATAAAAACCTGGGCAGGGAACGAATTATACCAAAGAAACCCGATTGTAGCTCCGATAAATGCACTGGCAAAAACAACAAGTTCCTCAGAGCCGGGTATATACATTATCTGAAGATAATTCGCATAAATAATATTACTGGAAACATAGGCAAGTATAGCTAGAGCCGTTCCTATTATAGCCGAAGTTCCTGTTGCAAGTCCGTCAAGTCCGTCAGTCAGGTTTGCGCCATTTGAAACAGAAGTAACTATGAATATTACTATGATCACAAATACGATCCAGGTAAATGGACGCCTGTTCTCTTCACTTATAAATGACACAAGCCATGCATAATCGAATTCATGATTTTTTATAAACGGGATCGTGGTTTTTGTTGATTTCCTATCCATAGTAATCACGCCATGATCAGGGATTTGTAAAGAAGGAGAGATAATTTCATTCCTTTCGTTTAGCGTGAGATTGGCAACATTTACTTTCTCCGTAGTTCTGACCTCATTGCTAAAAAACAGAGTTAACCCTACTATAATCCCAAGTACAATCTGACCTGCTATCTTGAATTTACCAGCAAGTCCTTCTTTGTGCTTTTTAAAAATCTTTATATAATCATCAAGAAAACCGATCAGCCCAAGCCAGATTGTTGTCATCAGCATCAGAATGATATAAACATTCCCAAGCTTTGCAAATAAAAGAGTAGGAATAATAATTGATGCCAGAATTATAACCCCCCCCATTGAAGGTGTTCCCTGCTTCTTGTATTGCCCCTCCAGACCCAAATCTCTCACAACTTCACCAACCTGTTTTCTCTGAAGATATAATATTATCCTCTTGCCTATCAGAAGGGAAATGACCAGGGAAGTGATGACAGCAGCTGCCGAACGGAAAGAGATGAATGTAAACAACCTTGCCCCCGGGAAATCAAGTGATTCAAGATATTTAAATAATGAGTAAAGCATTTCCCTTCTGTTTTATCTGAGTAATAATGCATTTTTAAGTTCTTCCCTGTCGTCAAAGTGATTTTTCACTCCCTTAATCTCCTGGTAAGTCTCATGGCCTTTGCCGGCAATGAGTATCACATCACCCTGGTTTGCAAGCATAACCGCTGTTTTAATAGCCTCATGCCGGTTGGTTATTCTTAGAATTTTCCTTTTTAGGTCTGGGGTTATTCCGGCTTCCATCTCATCAATGATTTTTTCCGGATCCTCACTTCTTGGATTATCGGAGGTTAGTATGACTTTAGTACTTCCTTCAGCCGATATAGCTGCCATCTTCGGTCGTTTTGTCCGGTCACGGTCACCACCGGCGCCGACGACAGTTATAAGCTGGACACCTCCTTCCCTGATCTTATTAATTGTATCTATCACATTTAAAAGAGCGTCAGGCGTATGGGCATAATCTACTATGCCTGAAATACCTCCGGGAGATTTTATTACTTCAAGCCTTCCAGGAACGGGGTGCAGATCACTGAGAACGGTCAATATCTCTTTCTTTGCAGCTCCAAGAAGTTCCGAGGCAGAATAAACCGCAAGAAGGTTTGATGCGTTAAAATCGCCGATAAATCTTGTCCATACCTCTTCTCCCTGAATTTTTAATCCCATTCCCCCGAAACTCTGCTCTATAATATTACATCGGTAATCGGCCATTCCCCTTACAGAAAAAGTATAGTGACGTGCCTTGCAATTCTGAAGCATTACCCTTCCATTACGGTCATCTGCATTTACAAGTGCAAATGCATTAGAAGGCAATAGGTCAAAGAAGCTTTTTTTTGCAGCCAGGTAATTATCAAATGTCTTATGATAATCGAGGTGATCGTGAGTGAGGTTCGTGAAAATAGCTCCTTCAAAATTTAGTCCGGCTATACGCTTCTGATCAGCAGAATGAGAGCTGACCTCCATGAACGCATAATCGCATCCCTCATTGACCATTTCTGACAACAAGCTGTTAAGTTGAACAGGATCAGGTGTTGTATGTGTAGCATCAAGTTCCTTTTCATTAATGTAATTACAGACAGTAGAAAACAGTCCGCATTTATAACCCAGACGGATAAACATCCTGTACAGCAGAGTAGCAATTGTTGTTTTCCCGTTTGTTCCTGTAACACCAACCAGCATGAGTGAAGATGAAGGGTTTCCGTAGAAATTAGATGCCGCCAATCCGAGTGCCTTTGCCGAATCGTCTGTTTTTATCCAGCAGACAGTTTTTTCCGGATTTTCAGGAAGTGTTTCACATATAACTGCAGATGCACCGGAGGCTATTGCAGGGCTGATAAAATTATGCCCGTCGGTTTTATATCCCTTAACAGCTACAAACAGGGAATTCTTTTGCACCTTCCTTGAATCAAATTCAATACCGGATATAACTTTGTTTTTGGTTCCGGTTACTGAAACAATTTCTATTCCTTTTAATATGTCTGCTATCTTCATCATTTCACATATTCATTTCGAGAGAAACGACTGTTTCTTCATTGTATCTTGCGCCATGTTCAGGAGATTGTCTCAGCACTTTACCTTTACCACTTATTTTAACTCTTAACCCATTGTTCTCAAGGAGATAGACTGCATCACGCAGACTCATTCCTCTCACGTCAGGTACAAGACCGGGCTGCATCTTCAAACCGGCCAGACTTACTGTATCACCGCTTTCCCGGGTAACAACCCAGTCATCATCAGCAATTCGCCGGTACTTTATATCAAGGTTTTTAAGCACTTCATTTATATCGGCTCTGTATCCGTTACCGGCATCAGGAGCAGATGGTTTTATATTATCTTTAGTTTCAGGCTTGTAAATCCGGAAAAATCTTGTTGCATAGACCTTATCTGAAATTTCTTTGAATACAGTACCAGCAACCACATTTCCGAAATAAACACCGTTTGATGGTGAATTAACTACAACAATGCAGGAGTAAAGAGGGTTCTCTGCCGGAAAATATCCGACAAACGAGGCTGAATAAGAGACCCTGTTACCCGAGCGGTATCCGTATTTTTCTTTAGCAATCTGGGCCGTCCCGGTTTTGCCTGCAATCTTATAGTTCGGGTTTTTTAGGTTTGTAGCCGTACCATTCTCAACAACACCTTCCATCATTTTTTTTGCTTTTCTGATTGTTGAGCGCGATGCTATAGAATTGATAATTACCTCAGGGTCGTAACTTTTTATTACTCTTCCGTTTCTCATGATAGCAGATACAAACAATGGTCTCATCATCTTTCCATCGTTTGCCACTGCATTATAGAATGTCAGGATCTGCAAGGGAGTAAGCTGCACTTCATATCCATGTGACATCATCGGCAATGTAAGTCCCGACCATAGTTTATCTCCCGGATACCTGATCAGAGGTTCTCCCTCTCCTTTCAGCTGAATACCAAGGGGTTTATTTAATCTCATGGCATACAACCGGTTCACAAAGTCTTTTGGGTTATTCTTGTAATGCTCATAAATAAGCTTGGAAGTTCCTACGTTAGAAGATTCTTCAAATACCTGTTTTACTGTAATTACTCCGTGTTCTTTTGTGTCGCGGATAATATGATCGTAGTATTTGACCATTCCGTTACCTGTATCTACTATATCACCTGTGTCGATTACACCATCTTCAATAGCAGCCATCAGAGATGGCAGTTTAAAAGTCGAACCGGGTTCTGTACTTTCGCCAATTGCATAATTATACGATTCGTGATAATCTCCATCATCCTCCAGACCAAGGTTAGCAATGGCTTTGATATTCCCGGTTGAAACCTCCATCAGGACAGCACAGCCATGGTCAGCATGATTCTTCCTGAGTTGGTTCAAAAGTGCTGTTGATGCAACATCCTGAAGATCGAGATCAAGCGTTGTGACAACGTCATTTCCATCTCTCGATTCGACGCTGTTTGGACCCTCAACTGAAATCCAGTCACCTCCGGTTAGCCGTTGTTTCACTGCTACACCGTTTTTGCCTGCCAGATCTTTATCGAATGCACCCTCGATCCCAACTTCATTGCCTTCACTGCCCATATTAAGATAACCGATGGTGCGGGCAGCAAGCTCACCACCCGGCATTATTCTTTTATTTTCAGCCTGAGCCACCATTCCTCCTCTATACTGGCCCTCACTGAATATTGGCAATTGTTTTAGCTTTTTAAGTTTTTCATAGTCAACTTTTCGTTGTATGAGGAAATAACGATCTCCCTTTTTCCTGGCCTCTGTTATTATTGATTTCCAGCCTGAAGCTGACCTTTCGCCCAGTAGTTGAGCCAGACCTGCTGATAATCCGTTTATTCCGTCCGACCATGTAGCTGATGACATTCCACTACTGCGGGTGTCCATATAAATGGTATAATATGGGACTGAACTTGCGAGAAGGCGATCATCGCTGGTTAGTATGTCACCCCGGTTTGCAGGCATCTCAGCAGTCTTAAAGACATATTTTTCGCTCATATCTGCCCATTTGCCCCGCTGAACATATTGCAGAATAAGAATGCGTACAAATATGGCGACAGCAAGAAGTCCAATTATCAAATAGACCAAAGCACCACGCCATACAATTTCATCCCTTGCTGCCATTTTCTCTACTTATTATTAACCAATAGTTTAAAAGGAGGCGTTTTCAGCTCTTCGAGGTTCAACCCTTTTTCCCTGACCATACTGAATACTTCTGACTGTTTACTGATATACATCAGGGCTGCTGATGTTGATAATGCCTCTGCTCTCAGGTCTTTGACCTCTCTTTGAAGCTTTGTTTCTTCTCTGGTTATTTTTTCAGCATGAAACCTGTTTCCAATGTAAACTGCAGCGAGAAAGGTAATCAATGAAATATACCCGAGATTTTTAAGTATAATCTTTTCAGAGACCATACTCCCGCTCAGGAATTCTTTAATGAAACTTCCCGACTTAATCTGCTTGCTGGTATTTTCTTTATTAACCTCTTTATTCTCTTCCATTTGTCAGATCTTTTCAGCTATCCGGAGTCTTGCACTCCGTGATCTGTTATTAATTGCAATCTCTTTATCATCGGGTGTTGTTCCTTTTTTGTTTATTATCCTGAAAGGAGTTTCTACATTTCCATAAAAATCTTTTTTTTCTTCTCCCTCAAAATTGCCTGTTTTCATAAAATTTTTAACCACCCGGTCTTCCAGCGAATGATAACTGATGATAACAAGTCTTCCACCTGAATTCAATACTGAGAGAGCCTGCTCAAGCATTTCCTGCAGATAATCTATTTCATGATTGACTGCAATCCGCAATGCCTGAAATAACTTTGCATAGAATTTATGTTCCTGACGGAAGGGCGCCAGTTTCCCAACCGTATTAACAATATCGTTGACAGTTTCTATTGGTTTAGAAGATCGGGAAACAAAGATTTCTCTGGCTATCCTTCGTGAATTTGAGAGTTCACCGTACCTGTAAAAAATATCGGCTAACGATTTCTCATCCAATGTTTTAAGAATATAGGCAGCTGTGACGGTCCCATTTTTATTCATCCTCATATCAAGCGGAGCATCCTGTCTGAAAGTAAATCCTCTTTCAGGTTCATCAAACTGGTGAAATGAGACTCCCAGGTCAGCAATCAGTCCATCTATTGATTTGATGTTATTAAACAGCAGGTTGTTTTTCAGGAATCTGAAATTCTGGTTTAGAAAAAGGAACCTTTCATCGGCCGGAATATTTATTCCTGCATCCTCATCCTGATCAAAAACTATAAGCTTCCCTGTTTTAAGACGTTTAAGAATTTCCATTGAATGCCCTCCTCCTCCGAATGTTACGTCGACATAAATCCCATCGGGCTGTATGTTCAGCCCATCAATACTCGCTTTGAGCAGTGCGGGAATATGGTAAACCATTATACTTCAAGCTCATTATTACTACCACCCAAATATTTCTCTGCGAGGTTGGCAAGATCGTCAGCAGGCATATCAATTTTGTCGTAAATGTCTGCTGCCCAGATCTCAATCCTTCCATCCTGTCCGGCAAGAACAACATCCCTGTCAGCTCCGATCAGGTCCATTAATTTTTTCGGTACGAGAATGCGGTTATTGTTATCAAGTGAGAGTTCTGCTGTTCCTTTAAAAAAATTCCTCAGGAACATGTTTTGCTCACGGTTAAAGGGATTTAATTTTTTCCTGATCTTTACCAATTGCCTGTTCCAGTCTTCGATCGCAAAGAGTACAAGACAGTTTTCGAAGATATCCTTCCGTACCACAAAATGATCCTGAGCATCAGCCGGCATCTGCTTTTTGAATGCCGCCGGAAGTATAATTCTCCCTTTGACATCAACTTTGCACGTGTAATCACCTATAAATGTGGCCATCCTCGTTTTTTCCTTTTAAACGGCTAAAATAAAGAAAAATATCCACTTTGCTCCACTTTGCCCCACATTTTTTTGTTTGTTGTTAATAACTTTTAATCTTTAATTTCTTGTATATTCCTTCTTCATAAAACAGTCTATCTCAGCTCATTCCACTTTTTGCTGAATCTTAACCCTTCCTCCTACTCCTTCCCTTAAACAATAAGGGAAGGAGTGAAATCATTGTATATCTGTAATTTACTCCCCTTCCCTTAGACAGAAGGGAAGGGGTTGGGGGAAGGGTTTCTGACAAAACAGAGAAGGGCTCGGATTGGTCAAAAACGTAAGGCGTACGCTTATTTTTTTTCTGTAAATTTGCCCTTCCACATTTTTAAAACGGGATAAACAATGGGCAGTGAACCGGACAAAACGGAAAATCAGAAAATAGATGTCAAACATGTCCTCTATTCAAAAAACCCGACCCTTGCGAGAGCCATACCAGGTTTTGTAATAAATTATCTGAAAAAGATTATACATCAGGATGAATTGAATGTCTTCCTGCGGAAATGGGGTCACCTGAAGGATTCCGAATTAATAGCTGCCGGATTAGAGCACTTTGAAATTAAATTCACAGTTACCGGGAGCGAGAATATTCCAAAATCCGGCAGGTTCATATTTGTTTCAAATCATCCTCTGGGCGGACTCGACGGGCTGGTATTTATCTACGAAATATCGAAACATTTCCGCGATGTTAAGTTTCCTGTAAATGATATACTTACAAATATTAAAAACCTGTCTGGTATCTTCCTTCCCATAAATAAGCACGGTGCCCAGGCAAAGGATGCAGCCCTGATGATTGAAGAGGCATACTCTTCAGATAGTCAGATACTCTATTTCCCTGCCGGACTATGCTCAAGAAAAAAAAGAGGTGTTATTAAAGACCTGCAGTGGCATAAAAGCTTTATAACTAAATCAGTACAACATAGAAGAGACATTGTGCCTGCATTTTTCTCAGGCCGAAACTCCAATTTCTTCTACAATCTTGCCAATTTAAGAAAACTAATAGGTCTGAAAACAAATATTGAAATGCTCTATCTTGCCGATGAGATGTTCAAGCAAAAGGATAAAGAGATCAGATTAGTCTTTGGCAAGCCTATTCCATGGGAAACCTTTGAAAAGACAAAATCTGCTTTAGAGTGGGCCGGCTGGGTAAAATCGAAAACATATGATCTTGAATCATTTATTTCAGGATAACCATTAAACAAAAAAAAAGATTAAATTGCACCAGAATTTGTGAAAATAGTATTCAGATATATCACCCCCATTCCCCCGGTATTAAATGAAACCAGTTGTTGACCAGATACCAAAGGATCAGATTATTGCTGAACTGACAAGTGATAAGCTTCTTCGCAAGACCAACAATGGCAATAATGAGGTTTATGTATTTGACAATAATAATTCTCCTGCCCTTATGCACGAAGTAGGACGGGTGAGAGAACTTACATTCAGGCATGCCGGAGGTGGTACCGGGAAAGAGATCGATATTGATGAATTCGACACTGCAAAAGATGATCCTCAGAAACAACTCGTTGTGTGGGATCCTGAAAACAAGGAAATAATTGGCGGATATCGTTTCTATTTTCCTGAAAAAGGATGTACAAAGTGTGATATTACCAAGCTTGCATCATCGTCATATTTCCATTTTTCTGATAAATTCCTTCATAAGTATTATCCTCACCTGATGGAACTTGGCAGGTCATTTGTTCATCCCGATTATCAGTCGCGTTCCATGGGAAGGAAAAGCCTTTTTGCCCTTGATAATCTGTGGGACGGACTTGGTGCAGTAATTATCGATAATCACCACCTTAAATATCTTTTCGGAAAAGTGACCATGTATCCCCATTTCAATCAGAAAGCAAGAAACATGATCCTTTATTTTCTTAAGAAGCATTTCAATGATCCTGACGGCCTTGTTACTCCAATCGACCCCGCCAATATTAATTTGAATACTGAGGAAATGAAAAAGATCTTCAGGGCCTGGGGTTGGAGAAGATATAAGGAAAACTATAAGATATTGTCAAGGGAGGTCAGAAATCTCAACGAGAATATACCTCCGCTTATCAATGCATATATGAACTTGTCGCCCACAATGAGGACTTTCGGCACCTTTATAAATCATAAATTCGGAGATGTGGAGGAGACGGGAATAATGATTACCCTCAGGGATATTTATGTCGAAAAGATAAACAGGCATCTCGCTTCATATAAAAAGGATTTCGAAATCACCTGGTTTTCACACGAGAATCAATAGGCCCGGATATTTCTTCCTTCCACGTAGTTAATAAAAGACTGGTTTACCACTTTATTGCCCCCGGGAGTAGGATAATTACCTGTAAAGTACCAGTCACCCAGATGTCCGGGACAAGCTTCATGAAGGCCTTCAATTGTTTGAAAGACAATTCTGACTTCTGATTTAATTTCGTCAGATTTAAGCATCGATGAAATTTTAGCTGATATCTCATCAGCAGAGAAAGGCTTATAAATTTCACGCACAAGGTTTTTCATCTCGTCGACTGGTTTCTTAAGCTCAGACAATGCCGCATTATAGACAGATTGTATCACCGATTCCTTTCCTGTATCTTTCAGAAGTTCAATAGCTGCTTTGAAGGCAATAAAATCACCAAGTTTAGCCATATCAATTCCATAACAATCGGGGTATCTCAATTGTGGTGATGAAGAGACGACAACGATCTTCCTGGGATCAAGCTTATCAAGGATCCTGATTATACTTTTCTTCAGCGTAGTACCTCTTACAATTGAATCGTCTATAACTACCAGGTTATCTATACCTCTCTTGATCACACCATAGGTTACATCATAAATATGTCCGACGAGATCATCGCGGCTTGTATCTTCCGTTATAAATGTGCGCAACTTTGCATCTTTAACAGCTATTTTTTCAACTCTGGGCCGCTGGTTAATAATTTTTTCGAGTTCCTCTCTTGACAGGTACTTTCCCCTGCTGAGAATATGATCAATTTTTACCTGGTTCAGATAATTCTCAACTCCTTTTATCAGTCCATAAAAGGCACTTTCAGCGGTGTTGGGAATATAAGAAAAAACGGTGTGGTCAAGATCATAGTCGACAACCTTCAGAACGGTATTGGCGAGCAACTCCCCCAGCTTCTTCCTTTCTCTGTAAATTATCTTATCTGTTCCTCTTGAGAAATATATTCTTTCAAATGAGCATTTTCTGGGTTCAGTTTCCTCCCTTATCTTTTCAACGGTAGTTTCTCCCGATGCTTTAATAATAATAGCGCTGGCGGGCGGAAGTTCGAGGACATTATCTGTTCTTACATTAAAAATTGTCTGGATAACCGGCCGTTCGGAAGCTACAACAACCACTTCATCATCAACATAATAATATGCAGGTCGTATGCCGGCAGGATCTCTCATTACAAATGCATCGCCATGGCCAATCATACCGGCCATTGCATATCCGCCATCCCAGTTACGGCTTGCTTTTTTCAGAATTGAACTGACATCAAGGTTTTTTTCTATTAGCGGGGAAATTTCTTTTTTTGAAAAACCCTTTTCTTTGAATTTGCGGAATAACCTTTCATTTTCTTCATCAAGCCGATGTCCGACATTTTCGAGAATTGTAACGGTATCTGAAAAATCAACCGGATTCTGACCTAACTCAACCAGGCTGCTGAATACTTCTCCTACATTTGTAAGGTTGAAATTCCCGGCCATGACAAGGTTTTTTGACTTCCAGTTATTCTCACGGCTCACTGGATGCACATAGTCAATATTATAATTTCCGTAGGTGCCGTATCTCAGATGTCCAAGATATATATCGCAGGCAAACGGGACTTTTTCTTTAATGAAATCAGGATTTTTAAAATCTTCAGGATGTAATTGTGTTAGTACATCAATATCCTGGTATATGAGTCCAAAAACTTCTTTAATGGGATTTGCTTTGTTTGATCTTTGTCTGAAAATATATCTGTTTCCGGGTGGAACATCGAGTTTAATTCCTGCAATACCTGCTCCATCCTGTCCCCTGTTATGTTGTTTTTCCATCATCAGGTACATCTTCTGCAGGCCATAGTTCCAGGTACCATATTTATTAATATAGTATTCTATCGGCTTACGCAATCTTAACATTGCAATGCCGCATTCGTGTTTGATGTTATCGCTCATAATTATTTATTATTCAGGTCCTTGAGATTAATAATATCAGGAATGATATCGACTTCAGAATTAGGGAACCGCTTGCTAATTATTAAATATAATTTCATTGCTTCTGTTCTTGATCTGAAATTACCTACCCTGACTTTATAATATCTGGGTTCGGCGAATATAAGGTATGAAATAATGTCGGGAAACTGGCTCATAAATTCTTGTCTGATTTTACCTGATTCTGCTTTTGCATTTCTGTCGGAACTGTTGTAGATCTGGATTCTGAATCCTTCAATACCGGTGTATCCGTTTTTTTCCTCCTGAATCTGATTGGCCAGTATATATCTGTTAATAAGTGTGTCTAACTCCGGATCCTGTATAATGTTAAGCTGGCCTGACTTTGAAGTACCATCTGCCCTTTCAAATAAATCCGAAATTCTGACAAAAGACTGTGACCGGACAATCATGCTTGAAAAACAAACAACAACTGTCGTCAAAAAAAGTTTTCTGATCATGTCACAAAGGTAACAAATATTTCTATCCCAGCTCTGCAGCGAGCTCGTCAGTCATTTCAAGATTATGATATACAAACTGGATATCATCGTCATCTTCAAGAGTATCGATAAGCCTCAGGACTTTTCTTGCAGATTCGAGATCCAATTTTTTAGTGTCGTGGGGAATCCTTTTAAGCCCGGCTTCTTCAGGCTCTATCTTAAGTTCATAGAGCTTTTTGTTCACACTTCCGAAATCTTCTTTGGCACATGAAACGGTAATCATGTCACCGTCAACATCAAAATCTTCAGCACCGGCATCGATCATTTCAAGCTCAATATCTTCCAGATTCAATCCTTCATTTTTTATTGTGAATATCCCTTTCCTTTCAAAAAGAAACGTAAGAGATCCGTTTGTTCCAAGATTACCGCCATGTTTATTAAAAGCCGATCTTACTGAGGCTACAGTTCTGTTATTATTATCTGTCAGACACTCAACAAATATGGCAACGCCGCAAGGGCCATAACCCTCGAATGAAGTTTCGATAAAGCTTTCAGCATCGGCGCCGGTAGCCTTCTTTATTGCCCTGTCAATATTGTCTTTCGGCATATTGGCGCCTTTTGCATTCTGGACTGCAAGCCTTAACCTGGCATTAGATTCGGCATCGCCACCGCCTTCCTTAGCTGCTATAATTATCTCTTTGATAATTTTGGTGAATTTTTTCCCCCTTTTAGCATCTATTGCACCTTTTTTCCGCTTTATGGTTGACCATTTGCTATGTCCTGACATACTTTAGATATTTATTATACAGAATGCAAAATTAAATAATTCTTTCAAACCTCGGTCATAGTTTATAGATTTGTGCGATTAAAGAAAGGCGTCAGGCATCGGGCGTCAGGTAACAGGCCTTCCCATATTTAATACCTATCGCCTGTAGCCTGCAGCCTGTAGCCATTTACTGAAATTAGATGAGATTGTAATGTCAAAAAGAGTGTATATAGAGACATATGGTTGCCAGATGAATGTCGCTGACAGTGAAGTTGTTGTTTCAATTCTTTCTAAAGCCGGATATGAACCGACAGAAAATATAAAAGATGCCGGATTAATATTGATTAATACCTGTTCAATACGCGATAATGCCGAACAAAGAATATGGGGTCGTCTTAAAGCAATCAGTCATCTGAAAAAACAGAAAAATGATTTGAGAATTGGCATAATAGGCTGTATGGCTGAAAGGCTGAAAGAGAAACTTATCGAGACTGATCAGCTGGTTGATCTGGTTGTAGGACCTGATGCCTACAGGGATCTCCCATTTCTTGTAACTGAAGCTGAAGGAGGTCATAAAACAGTAAATGTTCTTCTCTCACGCGAAGAGACCTACGCCGATATTTCGCCTGTAAGAATGGATAAGAACGGCGTTTCTTCATTTGTTTCAATAATGAGAGGCTGTAATAATATGTGCGCATACTGCGTTGTCCCTTATGTGCGCGGAGCAGAGAGAAGCAGAAACCCAGAGTCGATTCTGAAAGAGGTAAAAGAGTTATTTGAGACGGGTTATGGAGAAGTAACTCTTCTTGGCCAAAATGTCGATTCATATAATTGGAATGATGGTACAGGGATAATGGGATTTCCCGAGCTTCTGGAAAAAGTTGCCCTGATCAATCCTTTTTTGCGGGTAAGGTTTTCAACTTCCCATCCGAAAGATATTTCTGATGAACTTTTATACACTATCGCCAGGAATAATAATATATGTAAACACATTCATCTTCCTGCTCAGAGCGGCAGTAGTCGTATTCTTAAATTAATGAACCGTGAATATACCAGGGAGTGGTATATGGATCGTGTCAATGCCATACATGCCATCATTCCGGAATGTTCCTTATCGACCGATATGATTACAGGGTTTTGTACTGAAACAGAAGAAGATCACAAGGAGTCCCTATCACTTATGGAGTGGGCCGGCTTTGATTTTGCTTATATGTTTAAGTATAGTGAAAGACCCGGAACAAAAGCCGCAAGAAAGCTTAAAGATGACGTCAGCGAATCTGTAAAGGCAGAAAGACTCAGTGAGATGATCGCACTTCAGAACAGGCTTTCAGGAAAATCGAAAAAAAGTGATATCGGAAGGACCGTTGAGGTTCTGATTGAAGGATATTCAAAAAGATCAAGTGAACATTTATCAGGCCGGACCTCACAGAACAAGGTTGTCGTTTTTCCGGCCGGTGATCATAAAAAGGGAGAATATGCAAAGGTTTTAATTGAAAGAAGCACCTCTGCCACTTTGATAGGAAAATGTATCTGATCCACGAATTATCTGCCCTTTTTATTTTTTCTTTCCAATAGTTAGTTGCAATTCATCTAACTGTTTATTTGATATCATTGCCGGAGTATCAAGCATTACATCGCGTCCTGAGTTGTTTTTAGGGAACGCTATAAAATCGCGGATTGAATCCTGTCCTCCGAACATAGCTACCCACCTGTCAAATCCGAAGGCAATTCCTCCATGAGGAGGAGCGCCGAATTTGAAAGCATCCAAAAGGAAACCAAATTGCTCATTTGCCTCTTCGTTGCTGAATCCTAAGACTTTGAACATTAATTTCTGAACTGTAGCATCGTGAATTCTTATTGAACCTCCTCCGATTTCAACACCATTGATTACAAGATCATATGCATCAGCTCTAACTTTCCCTGGCTCTGTTTCCATAAGCGGAATATCTTCAGGGACAGGAGAAGTAAAGGGGTGATGCATTGCATAAAACCTCTTTGACTCTTCATCCCATTCAAGAAGAGGAAAATCGACTACCCATAATGGCTTGAATTTACCTTTTGTTCTTAATCCAAGCCTGTTGCCCATTTCAAGCCTCAATTCGGACAGGGCCGTCAATGTTTTCTTTTTATCCCCTGCCAGTACAAGAATAAGGTCCCCGGGTTTCGCATTCACAATATCAGCCCATTTCTTCAGATCCTCCCGGGAATAAAATTTATCTACCGACGATTTGAGGGTTCCATCTGTATTATATTTTAAATATATAAGCCCTTTTGCTCCTATTTGTGGCTTTTTCACAAACTCGGTCAGTTCATCAAGCTGTTTCCTGGTATATTCTGAACATTTCTCAGCACATATTCCACCTATATAATCTGAATTATCAAATACGGCAAAATTATGACCCTTGACCATGTCGGATAAGTCATTGAATCTCATACCGAAACGAAGATCCGGTTTATCCGAACCATAAAATTCCATTGCATCCCTATAAGGTAATCTCTCAAACGGTTCATTGAATTCTATACCTTTTACCTGCCGGAAAAGAAATTTAGCCAGCCCTTCAAAAGTAACAAGGATATCATTTCTTTCAACAAATGACATCTCACAGTCTATCTGTGAAAACTCGGGTTGTCTGTCAGCCCGAAGGTCTTCATCCCTGAAACACTTTACAATCTGAAAATATTTATCAAAACCGGCTACCATAAGAAGCTGCTTTAAAGTCTGGGGTGATTGAGGTAATGCATAGAAAGTACCCGGTTGCATTCTGGAAGGCACCACAAAATCTCGTGCACCTTCAGGAGTTGACTTAATAAGAACAGGTGTTTCAACCTCAATAAACCCTATGGAATCCATGTATTTACGGACTTCCTGAGATACCCGATGACGAAGTAAAATATTGTTCTTAACCGGGTTTCTTCTGAGGTCAAGATAACGGTATTTCATTCTTAATTCCTCCCCGCCATCTGTTTCTTCTTCAATTGTGAAAGGAGGGATCTCGCTTCTGTTCAGGATATTCAGCTCATTAACATCAATCTCGATTTCACCTGTAGCAATCTTCAGGTTCTTGTTACTCCTTTCTCTCACTTTACCTTTAGCCTGTACTACAAATTCACGTCCCAGTTTGCGGGCTTTTTCACACAGCTCTTTATTTGTTTCCATATTAAACACCAGCTGGGTAATTCCATACCTGTCGCGAAGATCAACGAACGTCATTCCGCCAAGATCCCTCGCTTTCTGAATCCAACCGCATAGAATAATTTCCTGACCGGCATTATTCATGTTTAGCTCGCCGCATGTGTTTGTTCTGTACATTTATCAATATTTAAGTCTCAGCAAAAGTAAGAATTTTATGATTAACCTGTGGCCCTGGATTCTTATAGTAATAAGATTAGTATGGAAGATGAAACTTCGAAATCCCAAATCAATATGATTATTTATGTTGAATATTTTGAACTAATATACATTATAATTGTTGGCTACGATATACATATATGAAATGGACAAGATTGATCCTGAACAAAGAATAAAAGAATTAGAACTCCAGGTAAGTAATCTGATATCGCATAATAATGTAGCTTCTTTGCAAAAAGAGATGTCCTTTAGGGAAGCAATTGAAAATTCCATTCCAAGTGGTATAGCTGTTGTTGATAATAGCGGGAAACAAGTGTATGTCAATAAAGCATTTTGTAAAATGGTTGGCTGGGATGAAGAGGAACTTTTAGGAAAGTTTCCTCCATACGTATATTGGGCTCATCAAGATATTGAAAACATAAATAGTGCTTTAAAGCAAACTCTTAATCATAAAGCACCCGGGGAAGGATTTGATCTTATATTTTGTCATAAAAACGGAAAACCAATTCCTGTTAATGTGGTTATTTCGTCTTTCATCCAGAAAAAAAATGAGACATTCTGGTTAGCAAATGTGATTGATCTCACACAGCGTAAGCAGGCAGAGGAAGAGCTGATAAAATCGCAGTTATTACTGAAATCCAGCATAGAGAGTCAGAAAGACACAATAATTTTTTCAATTGACAAGAATTATCACTATTTGTATTTCAATAAAGCTCATATTGATTCAATGAAGTTTGCCTATAATGCAGATATTAAAATTGGGATGAATTTTTTGGATTTTATTTCTTCAGATAATGACAGAAAATTATTAAAGGCAAATATTGACCAAACATTCATTGGAGAATCTCATTCTGTTATACAAACATTTGGTGATACCAATATTGACTATTACGAAGTTTTTTTTAACCCTGTTATAAATGAGAAGGGTGAAATTATTGGCTGTGCCAGTATGGCCAGAAATATATCCAAGCGAAAAAATGCAGAATTGGCGCTTAAAGAAAGTGAAACAAAATTTAGGGAAATAATTAATCAGATTAACGATGGGATTATTGTATTTGACGAGCAGGGAAAAATAATTATCTGTAACAAAGGAGCAGAAAAAATTTGCGGAATAACTGCCAATGATATATTAAACAAAAGTATTGTAGATTTTCGATATCAAGTGACACCATCTGAACTAAAAGACAGAGAACAGATTGAAAAGACAATAAAAGGTATATTAACACAACAAACACCCGAAATTTTCAATCAGATTTTAGATTTTGAAATAACTAAACCAGACTCTGAAAATCTAATAAATCTTCAAAATACTATTTTCCCAATTGAATTAGAAGGATATAACTTATTCTGCGTTGTTTTCAGAGACACTACAGAAATAAAGCGATACGAAAAAGAATTGGTCCGGATAAGTACCGATAAAGACAAATTCTACTCCGCTATTGCGCGTTATATGTACACTCCTCTCAATACATTCTATAACTTTTCAAAAGTGATGGCTGTGGAAATGGATACCCTTCCAATCAAAGAATTTCAAAAGATGGCTGTGATGATGAGCAAATCAGCCACGAACCTTTATAGTCTTCTCGATAATTTGCTTCAATGGACCAAAATGAATCAGGGGAAAATCGCTTTTAAACCTGAAAAATTGAATTTCATAAAAACAAGTCAGGATGCTCTTTCGATTCTTAAACCAAATGCCGATCTGAAAAACATAAAAATAAATCACTTTGCCACTGAAGAGATTACTGTTTTTGCAGATGTCTTCATGATCAAAACAATTCTGAGAAATCTTGTTTCGAATGCAATAAAATTTACCGCCAATGACGCGCAAATAGATATTTCTGCTAAGCAAACGCCTTCAAATGTGACAATTTCAGTTTTAGACAAAGGGGCAGGATTATCCTCTGATAATTTAACAAAACTGCTTACCACTTCAGAAATTCATACCGCCTTAGATATTGGTGAAGAAAAAGGAACAACTCTGGGATTATTGCTTTGTAAAGAATTTGTTGAAAAACATGGCGGAAAAATCTGGGCGGAGAGTGAAAATAATAATGGCAGTGAAGTCAAATTTACGTTGCCAATATCTGCCAAAATTGTTAATAAGATCAATAATTAATTAAAAAGTCAAATCCCGATTTTATTTTTACTTTTAGAGCTCAAACTAAATGACCATGGTTCAGAGCACGGAAGAGCATTTTATGAAGGCTGCTATTGTTGAGGCCATCAAAGCATTTGATAAAAAGGAGGTTCCGGTTGGTGCAGTCGTTGTTTGTAACAATATAATTATTGCCAGGGCTTATAATCTTACTGAAACATTGAAGGATCCGACAGCTCATGCCGAGATGCAGGCAATAACTGCTGCCACAAACTGGCTTGGAGGCAAATATCTTGAAGATTGTACAATTTATGTTACTCTCGAACCATGTGCCATGTGTGCGGGAGCCATAGGATGGAGTCAGGCTAAGGCTCTTGTCTTTGGAGCTACAGATGAAAAGAAAGGATACAGAACCATATCCGATTCATTACTACACCCTAAAACCAGCGTAGAATCCGGAATACTTGAGAAAGACTGCAGAGAATTGCTTATAAAGTTTTTTAAAGGAAAAAGATAATTGTCATGGCCACACCATGGTATGTCCATACATAATAATATCCATAAATGTAGGGTCATGCCATGGCATGACTCTATGAAGTCCAAAAAAAACACTAATTTTAAATAAAATCTTTCCATTGACATTCGATAACAGCAAGACTATTATTAGTCTGAGAATAAAACTATTTGCAGCGACTATTGTGTTATTGGCCTACCTGGCAATGGCATATGTAATCAGGATGATTAAATTCCCATTTTTTGGTATGAGCGATACTGCCTGGACAATAATCCTTATAGGAATCTGGATCATTCTTGCTTTCATGCCGATGGTTCTGAATTATCAGTTTTTCAGTTACTCAGATGAAGGAGATTGCATAATCATAAGGTACTTTACGGCAGGAATAGTTGGAGGTAAGAAGAACTCTGTTGAAATAAACAAAACCACATTTTCAGGATTCAAAATTAGAAGCAGTTTTTTTGGATTCATTCAAAGTCTTGTCCTTTTCCAGAAAGTTCAGGGAGGTGTTGCTACTTATCCTCCGGTTTATATCAGTGCCCTTTCGAGGGAGGAGAAGGCAAAAGTCATAAAATCGTTAAACCTGTACACTCCTACTTTGTGAAGGTTATCATCTGATAACATGAGATTTATCATTTTTAATGACTATAAACAATCTCAATTTTGACTCACTTATATTTGAACTAAATCATAACTAAAAATTTAAATAATGAATGTAGATAAAATCATGAACAACCTCGAGAAAAAGCATCCCGGTGAGGTTGAGTATTTACAGGCAGTAAGAGAAGTACTAGAGTCGATAGAAGAGGTTTATAATGAAAACCCCCAGTTTGAATCCGCTAATATTATTGAGCGTCTTATTGAACCAGACCGTGCTGTTACTTTTAAAGTTCCATGGGTTGATGATGAAGGAAATGTAAAAGTAAACCTTGGTTACCGTATTCAGTTCAATAATGCTATAGGCCCCTACAAAGGAGGCCTGCGCTTCCACCCTAGTGTTAACCTATCAATTCTTAAGTTCCTCGGATTTGAGCAGATCTTCAAGAATGCACTTACAACTCTTCCTATGGGAGGAGCTAAAGGAGGTTCCGATTTCGATCCGAAGGGAAAATCAAATGCCGAAGTAATGCGTTTCTGCCAGTCGTTTATGCTTGAACTTTGGAAATACATCGGCCCGGAAACTGATGTTCCTGCTGGTGATATTGGAGTTGGTGGCCGTGAAATTGGTTTCTTGTATGGAATGTATAAGAGACTTTCCGGAGAACATACAGGCGTTCTGACCGGGAAAGGCAGTAATTGGGGAGGTTCATTGGTTCGCCCCGAAGCAACCGGCTTTGGTTGCGTATATTTTGCCAAAGAGATGCTGGCCACAAGAGGAGAATCATTCAAAGGAAAAAGAGTGGCAATAAGTGGCTTTGGTAATGTTGCATGGGGCGCCGCCCTTAAGGCAACTGAATTAGGCGGGAAAGTTGTTACTATCTCCGGCCCTGATGGTTATATGTATGACCCGGAAGGTATTTCTGGGAAGAAAATAGAATATATGCTTGAGCTTCGTGCTTCAAATGAAGATATTGTTAAACCATATTCCTATGCATTTGAAGGTGTTGAATTTCATGAAGGGAAACATCCATGGGAAGTCAAAGTAGACATTGCTCTCCCCTGTGCAACACAGAATGAACTGACCGGCGAAGATGCTCAGAAGCTGATTAATAATGGTTGTATTTGTATCTGTGAAGGTGCAAATATGCCAAGCACCCCAGAAGCAGTTGAGATAATTCAGAAAAATGGATTGCTTTTTGCTCCGGGTAAAGCATCAAATGCCGGAGGTGTTGCTACATCGGGACTGGAAATGACCCAAAACTCTATGAAGCTTCGCTGGAATAGGCAGGAAGTGGATGACAGACTACATGAGATCATGTGTAATATCCACGGCCAGTGTGTAAGTCATGGCAAAAGGAAAGATGGCTATATCGATTATGTAAAAGGCGCCAATATTGCAGGATTCCTTAAAGTTGCCAATTCAATGCTTGATATGGGTGTGATCTAAACCCCCGTTAAAAAGATAGGGATCTGCAATTGCATGTCTCTATTTTTTTTATCTTTGACTGTCTCAATTTCTTGTGCTATGTCAGAGGTATCGCTTAAGCATAAAATTGCTTTAGGTCTTATACCACGTATCGGCGATATTAACGCCAGAAAGCTGGTATCGTTTTTTGGCAGCGTTGAAGCCATATTTCATGAATCATACAGAAATCTCATCAAAATCCCGGGAATCGGATCAGGTATTGCAAAATATATAAGTGACAAAACTTATCTTGATACTGCTGAAAAAGAGGCTGAATATGTTACAAAGAACAATATCACAACTCATTTTTATCTCGATACTGATTACCCTTTCAGACTCCGCCAATGTGACGATTCACCTGTAGTGTTTTTCTTTAAGGGTAACTGTAGTCTTGATGCTGCAAAGATTTTAAGTGTAGTTGGGACACGTAATGCCACTACAAGGGGAAGAGAATTATGTGAAAAGATCATTGAAGGGTTGGCAGCCGGTCATCCTGATCTTATAATAGTAAGTGGTTTGGCTTACGGAATTGATATCGCTTCCCACAAAGCAGCACTCGCCAATAACCTGCAAACAATTGGAGTACTGGCGCATGGATTTAAAACTACATATCCTGCTATTCATTCTTCAACTGCAAAGGTCATGGTGAACAAAGGCGGGCTCGTTACCGACTTCCTTTCAGATGCACTTCCTGAGCGGAACAATTTCCTGAAAAGAAACCGGATAATTGCAGGTCTGGCTGATGCCACTCTTGTTGTCGAATCAGGAATTAAAGGTGGAGCGCTGATAACCGCAGATATTGCCAACTCATATAACCGTGATGTATTTGCTGTTCCGGGGCGGCCGGATGATCCATGGTCAGCCGGTTGCAACAGCCTGATCAAAAGTAATAAAGCATCACTTACCGAATGTGCTGATGATATCGAGTACTTTCTTAACTGGAAACCTGAAAAGTCAAAACCCGATGTACAGAGAACATTATTTTCCGACCTTGATGAGAATGAGAAGATCATCTTTGAATTGATTTCAAAACAGGGGGAACTAAATATTGATACAATTTGCAGGGCGCTTGATATACAGGTTAATAAATTATCATCTCTCCTTCTTCAGATGGAGTTCAAAGGATTATTAAAGTGTTCTCCGGGGAACTTATATCGAATAAGCTGAATTTATTTAAACTTGCTTAATTCCAAAAAAAATAATAATTTGGAAATATTAAATCTAATAAATTCCGACTTCCATGAAAAACACTTTAAAAATCTTATCAGTTTTATTACTGATCTCAGCAATTCCTGTTCAGTCTCAATCTTTAGATGACGTTCTTAAACAGCACTTTTCTGCCATAGGACAGGACAAACTTTTAAAAGTTAATACCCAAAAAGCTACTGGGAAAATAATCCAAAACGGTGTCGAAATTCCATTTACTCAACTCGCGAAGCGTCCGGATAAGGTGCGTGTTGAAGGCACCTTTCAGGCTTTAACCTTTGTTCAGACATATAATGGGAAAGAGGGATGGTCCGTGAATCCATTTGCAGGAGTAACTGATCCGCAGCCAATGACTGAAGATGCTCTTAAATCTATGAAATATCAGTCCGATATAGATGGAATGCTATGGAACTGGAAGGAAAAAGGGTATACCGTAACTCTTGACGGGAAAGAAGATATGGAAGGAACATCATGTTATAAAATTAAACTCACAACGAAAGATGATGATTCCTTTATTTTTTACATTGATTCTGATTCCTATATTATGATCCGGTCAAATACAAAGATCAAAGTAATGGGAAATGAAAGCGAATCAGATACTTATTATAGTAACTACATTCAGGTTGAAGGACTCGCTATTCCAGGCAAAATCGAAACTAAGATGAATGGACAAGTGGCTGCAACCATAGTGATCGATAAGGTCGAACTAAATATCGATCTCGCTGATAGTCTGTTTGAGAAACCAACAAAATAAATTTTTAACCGGAATTAATACTATTTTCTTCAGATAATGAACCTTAAATATCTCAATTTAGCTTTCATCTTCCTGGCATGTATGTCAGATCTTAAAGGTCAGGTTACCGAAGCCACTTTTGGTGACATTGAGGGCAGGCAAATAGGACCTGCCAGGATGAGCGGACGTATCTCCTGTATTGACGCTGAAAATAAAAACCCAAATATTCTATGGGTTGGCGCTGCAGGTGGTGGAGTCTGGAAATCAATTAACCAGGGAACAACTTTCAAATCCATGTTCGATGAGTATAGCCAGTCAATTGGCACAATTGCAATTGACCAGCATCATCCGGATACTGTTTGGGTTGGGACCGGAGAAGTATGGGTCCGAAATAGTGTTTCAATAGGAACAGGGATCTATCGAACTAAAAATGGGGGAGAAAAATGGGAATTTATGGGTTTGCCAAAGAGTGAACATATAGGTCGAATCATTATCGATCCAGGCAATCCCGATATTATCTATGCTGCTGTTCTGGGTGCATTATGGGGAGATAGTGAGGACAGGGGTGTTTATAAAACTACCGACGGTGGAAAGTCATGGACCAAATTGTTATATGTGAATCCCTCAACTGGTTGCGCAGATATTGTTATGGATCCTGAAAATCCGTCTCTGCTGTTTGCCTCGATGTGGGATTTCAGGCGTCAGGCTTACACTTTCAGATCCGGAGGTACTGGAAGTGGGCTTTATAAATCTACCGACGGAGGTATAACATGGAATAAAATTCAAAATGGATTGCCCGCAGGAACTTTGGGCAGAATCGCATTGGCTATCTCACAGGTCAAACCTCATTACCTTTACGCACTTATTGAATCTGAAAAGTCAGCTCTGTACCGTTCAGCGGACCATGGATCATCATGGGAAAAAATGAGCGATCAGGTAATGATGGGAGACAGACCTTTTTACTTTAGTTTACTTGTAACTGACCCAAAAGAACCTGAACGTATTTATAAACCGGGAACCTCTTTATGGGTCAGCTCAAACGGAGGTAAACTGTTCCAGAGCCCATCAGTAAACGGAGGCAGATATCATAGTGATACCCATTCACTCTGGATAAGTCCTGTTGATAATCGCCTCCTGTACCTGGGAACAGATGGGGGGGTATACATTTCAGCGGATAAAGGTAATACCTGGCGATTTGTTCAGTGTCTGCCCGTATCACAATTTTACCATGTCAGCGTAGATAATAAGGATCCATACAATGTATATGGAGGATTACAGGATAACGGATCATGGATGGGACCTTCAACTAAAACAGGAGGAATAAAGAACTCTGATTGGAAAAACATCGGCTATGGAGATGGGTTTTACGCTTATGGGGATATTACAGATCCTGATATTACTTATTCACAATACCAGGGAGGAAGGATTAACCGGACAAACCAGCGAACTGGAGAAAGTAAATATCTCAAACCATTCCCTGAAACAGGCACTGAATCTCTCAGATTCAATTGGAACACCCCGACTGTATTCGGTAAGAAATCGGGATATCTTTATGTTGGGGCCCAGTACCTGTTCCGTTCCAAAGATAAGGGAGATTCATTTGAAAGGATCTCATCTGATCTTACCACCAATGATCCGCAACGACATAATCAGGAGAAATCGGGAGGACTGACTATAGATAACAGCACGGCTGAAAACAACACTACAATCTTTTCTATCTGCGAATCTCCTCTTGACGAGAATATCATTTGGGTGGGTACCGACGACGGAAATATCCAGCTTACTTCAGATGGAGGAAAGAGCTGGTCAAAACTCAACAGTTCAATTGTGGGACTACCTCCTCTGGCTTTTATTTCACATATTGATGCTGACAATACTAACAAAAGTGCTGCCTGGGTAACAGTTGATGCTCATCGTAATGGCGATATGAATCCATATGTTTATTACACAGGTGACTTTGGTAAAACATGGAACGCACTGGCAACTAATGAGATCTCAGGCTATTGCCATGTAATAAAGCAAGATCCTGTCAATCCTGACATTATATATCTCGGTACTGAAACTGGGCTTTTTATCAGTTTTGATCATGGCAAGCTTTGGGTAAGATTCAAAAACAAAGTTCCCCGGACAGGCATTTATGATATGGCTTTTCAAGACAAACAAAATGATCTGGTTCTTGCAACTCACGGAAGAGGAATTATTATCATTGACGACCTCACACCTCTTCGCCACTTTAATCAGTCTGTTCTGGAACAGGAGTTTGCTTTTCTGCCCATTCGTCCATACTATTTCCCATCCGGAATTAATACACAGGATTATCCTGGCGATGCTGAATTCTCAGGATCAGGTCAAACCACCTCCGCTACTATCTGCTATTATCTGAAAAAAAGACATACGTTCGGTGAAATGTACCTCAATGTATATGATTCAACCGGGAAGTTTATGAAAAAACTTCCTGCAGGAAACCGCAAAGGCATTAATATTGTACAGTTATCCACCGTGATGGACCCTCCAAAAGTTCCGAAGTCCCCTAATATCCTGGATGATGCAGCCTTTGGTCCGAAGTATGTATCCGGTACATATACTTTGAAGCTGGTAAAAGGAACAGAGACATTTACAACATATCTCAAACTGAGTGATAACCCCGAAATGAATCATACTTTTGAGGACCGTAAGCTTCAGAGGGAAACACTTATGAAAGCTTATAATCTTCTGGAGGAGCTTGCTTCAGTTGACCAACAGATATTAGATACCCATGATACGCTTAAAATAAAAATAACCGGTGCTAAACGCTCTGAACTGAAAAAGATGCAAACACAAATTGCTATTTGCGAAAAACTACATGAACAAATCTCTGCAACTCAATCTGGTGAAGGTGGAATAACAGGACAGGTAAGGCTGCGTGAAAATATTGCTGAAATTTACAGTGCTGTTGCAGGTTACCCCGGGAAACCCACTAACCTTCAAATAAAGGCATTGGAGAATTATGATAATCAGGTAAAAGATTTTGCAGCCAGAATTAAAATAATTAAAAAGAATGATATACCAAAGTAAACTAAGCTTTTAACCGAAGATCCATAAAAGAAAAATATAAGTAACACAAAGGGAAAATGAACAGATCGATAATTTTTGAGACACCCTCTTTTATTTTAGTTTTCCTTAGCAAAAATTCGGCAATTATTTTATCAAATTCTCTTCCCCTTTTTATAAGTATAAAATCAGTTGGACTTATTATTAGCTGATAATAAAATAATATATGCCATTGTTTTTATACTTTTATACCTCCAATTAATCTTTTAACTAAAACTTTTTGTTATGGATCCAAGAGTACAACAATTCATGGCCATGATCAAAGCCAGAAATCCTGGTGAGAATGAGTTCCATCAGGCTGTTCAGGAGGTTGCAGAATCCCTGATTCCTTTTATTGAAGAAAATCCCAAGTATAAACATGCAAAAATTCTGGAAAGGATTGCAGAGCCTGAAAGGACAATAATCTTCAGGGTGCCATGGTTAGATGATAAGGGTGAAGTTCAGATAAACCGGGGCTTCAGAATCGAGATGAATAGCGCTATCGGCCCATACAAAGGAGGTCTGAGACTTCATCCGACTGTTAACCTGGGTATACTTAAGTTCCTTGCTTTTGAACAGGTTTTTAAAAACAGCCTTACAACTTTGCCGATGGGCGGAGGAAAAGGCGGTTCTGATTTTGATCCAAAAGGAAAGTCGGATAATGAAGTGATGAGATTCTGCCAGAGTTTCATGTCGGAACTTTTTCGTCATATCGGCGCCGACACTGATGTTCCTGCTGGTGATATTGGAGTAGGCGGACGCGAAATTGGATTTCTTTTTGGCCAGTATAAAAGACTGAAGAATGAATTCACCGGTGTTCTTACCGGGAAAGGTATCGAATGGGGTGGTTCTCTTATACGTCCTGAAGCTACAGGGTATGGAGCAACATATTTTGCACAGGAGATGCTTTCCACTCGCGGGGACAGTTTAAAAGGGAAAATCGTATCCATTTCCGGATCAGGCAATGTAGCCCAGTTTGCTACTGAGAAAGTTACAGAGCTTGGAGGAAAAGTAGTAACATCTTCTGATTCGAACGGCTTTATCTTCGATCCTAAAGGCATTGACGCTGAAAAACTTAATTTCATTATGGAACTGAAAAATGTCAGGAGGGGCAGGATAAAAGAGTATGCTGAAAAATATGGAGTTGAATATTTCGAAGGAAAAAGGCCATGGATAATTAAATGTGATATAGCTATGCCATGTGCTACACAGAATGAAATAAATGAGGAGGAGGCTAAATTACTGGTTAAGAACGGGTGTAATTGTGTATCGGAAGGATCTAACATGCCTTCCACACCTGAAGCTGTGGAGGTATTTCTTAATGCTCAAATCCTTTATGGTCCGGGAAAAGCAGCCAATGCAGGCGGTGTTGCCACATCAGGACTTGAAATGACACAAAACTCAATGAGATTACCCTGGTCGCGAGAGGAGGTTGATGAGAAGCTTCAGACGATTATGAAGAACATTCATAAGACGTGTGTTAAGTATGGCACAAAAGACAGTGGCTTTATAAACTATGTCGATGGTGCTAATATCGGTGGTTTTGTAAAAGTGGCAAATGCCATGATTGCTCAGGGGGTTGTTTAATGCAGTTTATTGATACTCATACACATCTCTATCTTCCGGAATTCGATACCGACAGGGATGAAGTGGTAAACAGGGCGATAGCTAACGGTATCTCAAAAATGCTGTTGCCTAACATAGATACAGGATCTGTTGACCAGATGCTTTCTGCTGTGAACAGGTACCCTGGCATCTGCTATCCCATGACCGGACTTCATCCCACATCGGTTAAAGAGGATTGTCTTTCCCAGCTGGATAAACTTGAAAACCTGTATACAAAACACAAATTTGTTGCTATCGGGGAAATTGGTATCGATCTTTATTGGGATAAAACATTCCTAAAAGAACAGATAATTGTGTTCAGAAGACAAATTGCATTTGCGTTGGATAACCGATTACCTGTTGTGATACACTCCAGGGAAGCATTTCCTGAAGTTTTTTATGTTCTGGATGAGTTTAAAGGATGTGAACTAAAGGGAGTTTTTCACGCCTTTTCCGGCAGTATCAGAGATGCGGAAATAGCTATAAATATGGGATTTAAGCTCGGGATTGGCGGCATTGTGACTTTTAAGAACTCCGGACTGGATAAGATTATCAAAGAGACCGGTCCTGAGAGTCTTATTCTGGAAACGGATTCTCCCTATCTTGCACCGGCACCTTACAGGGGAAAACGCAATGAGAGTTCTTATATTTGCATCATAAATAAAAAACTGGCCGATATATTTGGAATTGGAGAAGAAGAGATAGCATCTGTTACTTATTCAAATTCGGCCGCTCTTTTCAATCTTTAATTGAAAAAATGAAAAATAAAAAGGAAATCTCAATACTTATCATTTATACCGGTGGAACCATCGGAATGGTTTACGATCCGCATACCGGATCTCTCGTACCAATTGACTTCCGGCACATTTCAGATCATGTCCCGGAGCTTCGGAAATTCGGTTATGATCTTCATTCGATATCCTTTGATCCGGTGAAAGATTCTTCAAATATTGATCCCGGAGTTTGGGTTAAAATGGCAGAGATAATTGAAGAAAGTTATGACGATTTTGATGGATTTGTGATCCTCCATGGCACTGATACTATGGCATACACTGCATCTGCACTGAGCTTTATGCTTGAGAACCTTGGTAAACCTGTTATTCTTACTGGTTCTCAATTGCCGATAGGTCTTTTGCGTACAGACGGGAGGGAAAATCTTATTACTGCAATTGAGATAGCCGCCGCTATGGAAAATGGTTTTCCGACTGTTCCGGAGGTTTGTATTTTCTTCGATAATAAGCTAACCCGTGGTAACCGTACGACCAAGATGAGCGCTGAGCATTTCGATGCATTCTATTCTCCGAATTATCATACCCTTGCTGAAGTTGGCTTACATTTAAAGTATTATAATAATCTTATAAATTATCCCGATAAAGAAAAGAAACTAATTGTTCATAAAGGATTTGATACCAATGTTGCAATTCTTAAACTATTCCCCGGGATTAACAAAAAACTTGTAAATGCAATTACCAGAACAGAGGGGTTACGCGGACTTATTATTGAGACATATGGTTCGGGTAATGCACCGACCTATCAATGGTTTTTAGATGATCTGAAACAATTTATTGACAAAGGTGGAATAATATTAAATGTTACCCAGTGTCATGGCGGAAGTGTTGAGATGGGGTTGTATGAGACCAGTCGTCAGATGCTTGCTGCAGGTGTGGTTAGCGGAAAAGACATTACTTCAGAGGCATCTGTGACCAAACTTATGTATCTTCTTGGAAGGTATTCATCCGGGGCTGAAGTAGTACAATCTTTGAATATTTCTCTGGCAGGAGAAATCTCATGACAGGTCGTTTTATAAAAATATTTTTGTATTTTGCGGCCCTGTTTTTTAACCTCATCGCATTAATCAGGAGAGATGCAGGAGTGGTTTAACTGGCACGCCTGGAAAGCGTGTGTACCTCAAAAGGGTACCGGGGGTTCGAATCCCCCTCTCTCCGCTAAGTTGAGTTACAAATTTATGCAAAACCCTGAAAAGTCTTCATTTTCAGGGTTTTTTCATTTTTCACCCTGTCATTTATATGCAAGGATTGTCATATAATTCGGGGTTCATTCGGTGGAGATGAAAATCCACGTCCTTAAGTCCACCTATGTCACTGTTTGCATTGATTTACATGTATTTACATGTTTTTTGTAAATGATATAGGTTGTAACTTTATTAAAATTTTCACTATGGAATAGATGACTTTTTCTACCTGCTTTTTTATTAAAAGAAGTAACCTTCTTAAAAACGGAAAAGCACCGGTATTCATGAGGATCACAATTAATGGCAATAGATGGGAAACTTCTATGCAAATTGGCATTGATCTCGACAAATGGGATTCAAAAAAAGAGAAAGCAAAAGGCGGAGACAGAAATTCAATTATGGTCAATGACGCAATCGATAATGCACGTTATCGAGTGCAGAAGATTAAACTAAAGATTGAACAAGAGGAAAAAGCACCTACCATTGGAAATATCAGTTATCTGTATCAGGATGCAAAAGCCGGGCATATTGACCACATTTCGCCGGTCTTCCTGTCTTAAATGAA
>OCZT010000638.1_pt1 | contig 35115 bp, 35 predicted proteins | sample 1539031 | NCBI WGS metagenome assembly OCZT01 (sample SAMEA3539308, study PRJEB22396) | soil metagenome | biome: tundra; feature: field; material: soil | place: USA | collected 2010-05 | depth 0.15 m | reverse complement strand
CCGGCCTTTTCGACGACCAACTCCAAAACAGCGGCACCGAAACCTCGATTGAACTCAATTTTGCGGTCCTGAAATTCAAGCACACCATCAAACGGGCCAGGAAAACTCCCGGCGCATAACCCATTCGCAATTTCTGATTTCAGCTTTTGATTTGTGACCTCCGACCGCTGACATCTGGTCAGTGATTTCAACTTTCTGCTTTCCGAATTTCAGCTTTTGATTGATTAATTTCTGTTTTCATTTTGCGCCCTGTGACTCTGTGGCAAAATGAACAAGCCATTGATGTTGAAATGATTGAGATGACTTCGCCAGCCAATTTTGAATCTCGCGCAAGGCTTGCGCCGTCGGGAACAAGGGCTGTGATTTCAGCTTTTGATTTTGCGATTTCCTTGGCCCGTGAAATGGCGTTTTCATATTTCACCGGGCAGCGTTTCCGCTTTTGATTGATTTCAGCATTTCAGTTTTTCAGAATGTCAGCATTTGGCTTTAAGTTTCCTTGGCCCGTGAAATGGCGTTTTCATATTTCACCGGGCAGCGTTTCCGCTTTTGATTGATTTCAGCATTTCAGTTTTTCAGAATGTCAGCGTTTGACTTTAAGTTTCACCGGGCAGCATGTCAGCCTGTTGCCGAATGGTTCGTGTATTTGGTGTGTTTCGTGGTTAAAAAAATCCGACCTCTGATCTCTGGCGTCTGACCTCTGGCGTGATTTCAGCTTTCAATATTTCAGTTTTGTTTATAGGTTTCATCAGGCAGCTTTCAGTATTTTAGTGAGCAGTGCCAAACCAAAGGCCCATGCCTTGGCGCAAAAACATGACGGTTGGCGACCGGACAATGGTTGCCGACCGGATCGGAGGCGGAACCTTTTGCAAAAAAATCTGCAAAACGGCCAAGGGCGGCAGCTTGCCGATGACCGCTTTGGCTTTGGGGTGTGTTTTCAGCATTTCAGCCTGTTTCCACAATTCGTGCCAATTCGCGTAATTCGCGTCGCAAGTTTCAGAATTTAAGAATGTATCAGCATGTCAGCTTTTAAGAAATGTCCGTCATCCGCCTTGCGCTTTTTACCCGCCTGGGCTAGTATTATTCCATGGAAATCACCGCTTTAATTCACGATTGCTCGGCCGAAGCGGAAACCGGCTTCGCGGCCACCTGTGTTGAGTTTCCCGAAGCTAACGGACAGGGTGAAACCGTTGAGGCCTGCCTGGAGAACCTGCGCGGGGCCATTCGGGATGTGCTGGCGTATCGCAAAGAACAGGCCGCCAAAGGCCTGCTGGCTGGGGAGCGTTTAGAGGTGGTATACGCTTGAAACGCGAGGCCCTGCTTTCGCACCTGGTCCAGCACGGGTGCCGGCTGGAACGGGAAGGTTCCTCCCACTCGATTTGGCGCAACCCGTCCGGCGAGATTCAAGCGGTCCCCCGGCATAAGGAAATCAACCGCTTCACCGCCAAATCCATCTGCCGAAAACTGGGCTGTCCGATTCCCAAAGGCGCATAACTTGAAAATCGCAGTTCGACCACCGTTGTCCGTGGTCCTTGCCCCGTGAAGGTGGATTTGTTACTCCACCGGGGATTGCCCCGTGAAGTGTTGGAACTACTTCACCGGGGCGTCGTCCGCAGTCGGTCGTCCGTCATCTGACCTCTGACCTCCGCCCTCTGGTGTGATTTCAGCATTTCAGGATTTCAGCCTTTCAGATTTTGATTTGCAATTTCAGCGTGTCAGTGTTTGTCTTTAAGTTTCCTTGGCCCGTGAAGTCGGATTTGTTACTTCATCGGGCAGCTTTTCAGGTTTTTAGCATATCAGCGTTTGAGTTTTGATGTCCGACCTCTGACCTCTGACCTCTGGTGTGATTTCAGCCTTTCAGTTTTTTAGCATGTCAGCTTTTGAATTTAGATTTCACCGGGCAGCTTTTGCCTTATAGATGAAAATTCTGGTCACCGGCGGGGCGGGGTTTATCGGCAGCCACATCGTCGAATACTTTCAGGATCGGGCAGAGGTATGCGTGCTGGACAACCTGCGTTCGGGGTTCGAGCACAATCTGGTCGGCCTCCAATGCGAACTGATGGTCGGCTCCATTCTGGACCGCGACCTCCTGCGGCGGGTGATGCGGGAAACCGCGCGGCGGGATTCGTGCCCGGCGGCAATTTCAATGCTGGCCTCCAGGCGGCGATAGAGTTTTTCAAACAACCGCAACCGTGATCAAACAAGACAACAGAGATCCATTATTTCGAACTATGAAAACAAGCGACGAAATGGTTTCCTTGAATAAGCAGCAAGCGAGATTTTATGACGAGATACACAAAGCAGAAGCCGATACAGGTCACGGCGGCTATGCTGAAAATCAATCTGCAAACATTTTTACCCGTGTTTGGGCGGGTCTTCGTTACCGCCAACAGGCAGCCGTGCAAGCGGCTGGCATCAAAGCCAGGATCATGGAAGCTCATGAACGATGGACAAATCTAAAAGCCGGAGGAGATTTCCTAGAGGTGGGGTGTTTTTCCTGCAGCCCATTTACGTTCCGCCTTGCGGAGAAAGCCGGGAATTATCTAGGCGTGGACTTAAGCTCCAAAGCTGTCGTTGCGCTCAATGAGAAAATTTATGCGCGCGGGCTTGCTCACAAAGCCAGAGCTGAGGCGGTGGATTTTTTAGAATTAGATTCAAGTCGCCAATTTGACCTGATTTATGCTTACGGAGTATTGCATCATTTTGAGAACCCGATCCCGCTTTTCGATAAATTGGCGGCATTGGCCAAACCAAATGCTTTGCTGATTTTTTGTGAGCCGTCGGCAGTTAATTTCGTTTATCGAACTCTACGGGCCGCCTACCGGCCGTTTCAATCAGATGCAGCATGGGAATGGCCGTTTACTCGTTCCACGATTAGGGCCTTGGAGCAACATTTTGAATTTGTGGAAGGCTTTGGGTGGGGAAGCCGCAGTTTGCCGTTGAGCGTCTTCACCGGACTGCCTGTTGTCGGCGGTTTGATCCGCCCACTTTATCTTGGAACACTTAAGGCAGAGGTTGAAAAAGGCTGGCATGACAGAGTTTGGAGTAATTCATCTGTCACTGCACTTTATACGTTGCGAGATCTATCTGTAAAAAAACAACCAAGTTTGTAGAAATGAGCAGATATACGGTCAAACGGTCGGGACTTTTTTGGGGGACCCAAAAAGTGGACTGGATCATCTCAATCCACCGTGGAGCCAGATTCGGCGCATTCTACAGCAGGCCATAATGGTGGCCGACCATGTGGTATTTTTGATTTCCTTGGCCTGTGGAATGCGCTCTTGGCCTGTGGAATCTGCGGTGGCCTGTGAAGTGCCGGGCTGCTTCACTTGGCTATTCCAGCAGGTTATTGCACCGGGCAATCGCCTCTGGACACGGACGCGCCTGCGCGACCTCAAAGCCGCCGGCTTCGGCTTGCGCGAGATTGTGATGATTGACCTGCCGCGCAGCTTCCCTTGGCCTGTGAAGTGGGGAACTACTTCACCGGGCAGCATTTCAGGTTTCAGTGTTTCAGATTTTCAGGGTTTGATTGGTTAATTTCTACTTTCTGCTTTCCCAGTTTCAGTTTTGCTATTTGCCATGGGCTTTCAGCTCGGGGCCGTGCATCTCTGCCGGGGCTGGACCCAGGCGATTACGCTTACGGACTGGACCGTCCCCGTGCCGACGCCTCACCGCAAGTGTCGTTGAGTATAACCGGGATCGCTATGCGCCTTCGGCTAACCCAGAACATGAAACTGAAACACAAAGTGCGTGAACACCCTGTAATCTGGGGTGCTGGCGGACATCGGCAAAGCGCAGAAGTTGCTAAACTACGCCTCGCAGCATCGCATCCAGCAGGGCCTCCAGATGACTATGGCTTGGTATCGGAGTAATGCAGCCAGAACGGCGGCGCATCGCGGCGGCGAACCACTGGGTTCTTAATACGTCCGTAAACTCTTGATTGTCGAAAATAAAAATCAGGTTGCTTGCGAGAACGATTGCATTGCTTCCTTCAACGTCGTGGACGCCGCCGAACGAAATCATACCTGCATGGGTCGGGAACCGGGCGTGGTGCAACCACCCCTGCCGTGGAAAGTTGCTCCCAAATATTGACCTGCTTATGCATTCAATTTTATTGTCCTAAATTTCATGTGATAAACTGACAACGCCTTTAGATTTTCATGCAAATCAATGTATTAGAATATTTCGAGAAAGGTGCTCTTGCAAAACACCCTAGCAAGGTCGCTTTGGTGGATCATGACCGCGGTTATACTTTTGCGGAGCTTGGGCGCTTCGCCAAAAATTGTGCTGCGCTGATCCTCCAGCGCACTGCCGCGTTCAATCAACCCATCGCCGTCTTCTTGCCCAAAAGCACTCCGACTATCGTTGCGGATCTGGGCATCCTCTACAGCGGCAACTGCTACGCTAACCTCGATTTCAAGTCGCCGCCGGAACGACTAAAAGCCATCCTCCAAAACCTTGGTGCCAGCATCATTATCACCTCCGCAGTGCATGCCGCCACTTTGCGCGGATTGGGTGTGCCCGATGGACAATTGCTTCTGGTAGAGATGGCCATGACGGCAGAGTCAACCCACAACAACGCCGAGTTAATGGCCCGGTTAGACCAGCTGATCGACACCGATCCCCTATGCATCATCCACACTTCAGGTTCGACCGGCATTCCCAAAGGAGTAGCCTTAAACCACCGGAGCACCATCGACTTCATGGATTGGGTGTTCCAACGCCTCAGACTGGACGGCAGCGAAGTCATTGGCAGCCTCTCCCCGTTTTACTTCGATATCTACACGCTGGAACTTTATCTCTGCGTGGCCAAAGGATCGACGCTGGTCATCATCCCTGATCAATGTGCCGCCTTTCCCGCCAAGTTGCTCGACTTCATGGTAGCCCAGGCGATCAGCTTCATATTCTGGGTGCCAACGATCATGGTGAACATCGCCAACCAGGACCTGCTGGCGAAATGGAAGTTGGCGTCGCTACGCAAAGTTTTCTTCGCTGGCGAAGTTTTCCCAACCAAGCATCTGAATTACTGGCGTCGCCACCTGCCGGCTGCGCAGTTTGTGAACCTCTACGGTCCGATTGAGATCAGCGTGGACTGCACATACTTTGTTGTGGACCGCGAGATGGCGGATGACGAAAAGTTGCCGATCGGTTTCCCCTGCCGCAACACGGACATCCTCATCCTCAACGAGCAAAACCATCCCGTCCAAGGTGACGAACCTGGTGAACTTTGCGTGCGTGGCAGTTCGCTTGCGATGGGTTACTGGAACAACCCGGAGCGCACTGCTCAGGCGTTCGTGCAGAACCCGCTAAATCCACACTATCCTGAACTGATCTACCGCACCGGCGACCTTGTGTATCGCAACCCTGGGGGTGAAATCATGTTCATCGGGCGAAAGGATTTTCAGATCAAACACCTCGGCTACCGGATTGAAATGGGCGAGATTGAGCATGCTGTGCTGCAGATGGAAGGCGTCCGCAATGCCTGCGTAGTCTATCAAAAGGAACGGAAAGAGATCGCCTTGTTCTTTGAGTCGGACCATGAATTGTCTCCCGCAGTCATTCGTGGACGGCTTGGGGCATTCGTTCCGAAATATATGTTCCCGACGGTTTTTCAGCGCATGGAACAGTTGCCGAGAAACCCCAACGGAAAAATTGACCGCAAGAATCTTTTGGACCGGGTGGCTTAACACGATGCACCTCGTTGAATCGACAACCGAAGTCGGGAAAGCCGTTAATCTGGCCAAGACAAACGCGTCTGGGTATTGCTCCAATTTCTTCCCCTCAACACGAAAGCTTCAAAGCTGGATCATCCACGCCGATCTTTTCTGCGATCAGCGCGACGGCGTGGCGTTGTTTTTCAGGAAAGATCGCGAATTCTGGCATCTCTATTTTTGCGCCGCCAACCCAACGTCTCTGCAGTGGGCCGTTACTTCGCTACCGATGCTTAAAAACGAACCGCTGGTTCTTGATCTCGTCGGGAAGGAGCCGGCTCTCGCTGAAATGGTGGGTTTGTTTGAAGACGCCGGGTTCCGGCTATACAACCGTTTATTCCGCATGGCGCGAACGATGCCCATGTTGAACCCGTCAATCGAAGCTGCTCCAGATTCACGGGTAGTCGTTGCTGACAAGACGGATTGTCAGCCCATCCTAGACCTGCTGCTCCGGTCGTTTGACTGCCGTGCCGAACAAATTCCAATGCTTTATGAAATTGAGGCTGCGGTTGAGGCTGGGCAGATTCGGGTGGCACGTTGCGCTGACACTATGGCGGGCTTGCTCTTTTTCGAAACTCAAGGGATGACATCCACGCTGCGCTACTGGTTGGTCGCCTCAGAGTTCCGGTCGCAGCGGTTCGGCTCGGGTCTCATGCACCGGTATTTTGCTGAGCACCCGGCAGTTCAGCGATTTCTCCTCTGGGTGATTGCCTCCAATACCAACGCAATTGGTAAATACGAACATTACGGTTTCGCATCTGAAGGACTGGTTGACTATGTGCTTGCGAATGAGAAAATACAGCCATGAACGCGCTTGCTGAATTGCTAAAGAGTATCCGTCCCGAATTTGATTTCACAACCTCCAGTGACTTCATTGCCGACGGCATGCTCGACTCCTTTGACATGGTCACACTCGTAGCCACGCTCGACAAGACCTACAGTATTTCCATTGAAGGCGTGGATATTGTCCCAGAGCATTTTCAAAACCTCGCCGTCATCGCCGCTCTCCTTAAGAAATACGGGGTGGAAGCTACATGAACTTCACTTTCCAACGCAAACGCATCTCGGGCATACTCGGTATCGTGCCCTCCAAAGAACAATCATTCTTGGAGGACATGAGGAACTTCAACTTCCCCGAGTCCCGCTCGCGCAAGCTCATGGAAGTGATGGGCTACAACAAACATCGCCTCGTCGAACCAGGCGTCTGTGTGTCCGACTTGGCAGTCTCCGGCTTGCAACACCTTTTTGATCGTGATCTCCTCGGTCGTGACGATTTTGACGCCCTGATCCTTGTCACCCAGTCGCCGGACCATTTCATGCCGCCCACCAGCAACATCATCCAGGGCCGGCTGAACCTGAAGCACGACCTGCTCTGCATGGACATCAATCAGGGCTGCGCGGGTTTTGTGATCGGCTTGATTCAAGCATTCATGTTGCTGGAGCAGGAGAGCGTGCGTAAGGTTGTGCTCATCAATGCCGACGTGATGAGTCGCAAGACCTCGCCCAAGGATCGCAACAGCTACCCGCTCATCGGAGACGCCGCCGCCATCACAATTATCGAGCGTGACGCGGAGGATACGGTTATCCATGCCAACCTCAAGATGGATGGCACGCGCAACGAGGCGCTCATGATTCCAGCAGGAGGATTTCGGATGCCATGCACGCCGGAAACCGCAGCCCTTGAAGATGTGGGGGACAACAATCTTCGGGCCAAGGATCATTTGCGCATGGACGGCTCGGCGGTCTTCAATTTCGTCCAGGTGGAAGTGCCGCCGCTAATCGAGAGTCTATTGGCGTTTGCCGGAGTGACAATGGACTCGGTGGATTACCTTCTTTGCCACCAACCCAACCGCTTCATGCTCCAAAAGCTGGCGGACAAGATGAAGGTGCCCTACGCGAAGATGCCAATGAACATCGTGGAGCACTTCGGCAACAGCAGCGGCGTGACCATCCCGTTGGCCATCGCCTTTAATCTAGGCACCCGGCTGACTAAGGAACAGTTTCGTGTCTGCCTTGCGGGCTTCGGTGTTGGCCTGACGTGGAGTTCGATGTTGATGCCTTTGGGTGGACTAAATTTCTGTGAAATCGTTGATTATCATTAAAAAACACAAACTATGAATGAACTCTGTGAAAGACTTGTTGATATCCTCGACGTGGAGGAAGTCAAGGAAACGGATATATTGGCAGATTTTCCGGCTTGGGACTCCCTGTCCGTGCTCTCGACAATCGCCATGTTGGATTCCAAATATGGCGTGAATGTGACTGCCATGGATCTGAAGGGTGTGCGCACCGTCGCAGACCTCTGGAACCTAACCCAAGCAAGAAAGAAGGCTTGAGGCCGGCGAGAATTTGATGGACCCCGCTACTTCAATGAGTTCTCAACCCTCTTGCACACTCGTGACCGGTGCCTCGTCCGGCATTGGCCGTGCCATAGCCGCACGTCTTGCAGGTTCGCGCCGACTCCTCTTACACGGACGTGACAACGCACGGTTGGAGGAAGCCCGTGCAGTCTGTATGCGGCCCGAATCGCACTTGTTATGGACTAATGATTTCCGAAATGCTGCCCAAGTTGCACCGGCGCTGACCGAACTACTGACAGGACAAGGCATAGCGGTGGACGGCTTGGTGCATTGTGCCGGCTTGGTGCATGTCCTGCCCGCGCGTTCCGCAAGCTTGGAGGCCGTGCTCGAAAGCCTCAATGTGAATTACATCGCAGCCCAGCAGATCATTGCCACGCTCCTAAAAAAGCGCGTTAATCCCGGACGTCTTCGCAGCGTGGTGGTGATCTCGTCCATCTGGAGTCAGTTTGGAGCGCGGGGGCACAGCATCTACTGCGCGTCCAAGGCTGCGCTCGACGGGATGGTCCGTGCCCTCGCAGTGGAATTGGCTCCGGACGTGAGGGTCAATTCGGTTCTGCCCGGCGCAGTGCGGACGCCGATGGCGGAAGCTGCGCTCGCCGACCCAATAATAGCGGAGCGACTCCGACAGGAATATCCACTCGGCCTTGGCCAACCCGCCGACATCGCAGCGGCGGTGGAGTTCCTGATGTCTGAAGACGCGCGTTGGATTACCGGCCAGCAATTCGTCGTGGATGGCGGGCGAACAGTCAATATGTCACACAAGTGAAGGAAGCCAGAATGTCCCAACAAATACTATTCAAGACTACGCAGGGAGACCCTGTGACCAGCGACGGCCTGCGGGCTGCGCTGGATGGCGTTCAGGCACACGACTGTCGCGTGCTTTACATGCACACCGGACTTTCGTTTGGCATTCCGAACCCGAAGTTAAGCCGCGCCGAACTTCTGGACGCCATCTACAAGACGATCCGCAGTCTTGGCGTGCCTACGCTGTGTGTGCCCACGTTCACGTTCAGCTTCTGCAACGGGGAGGACTACGATTCGACGCGATCAAAGAGCCGAATGGGGGCGCTCAATGAATTCATTCGTCTCAGGCCAGAAGCCGTCCGCTCCGTTGACCCGCTCATGTCGGTGGCGGTGGTGGGTGAGGACCGCGACCTGGCGGAGAACCTGGGGCACGAGTCCATCGGAGCGAACTCGACGTTCGACAAGCTGAGCCGGCGGCAGGGTGTCAAGTTCCTGTTCCTAGGTGTGGGGGTGGGTGACTGCTTCACCTACATGCATTATCTGGAATGGCTTGCTGGCGTGCCTTACCGGTATAACCGGGACTTCACCGGGAACATCACGCACATGGGTAAGACTTACGAAGACACATACAAACTGTTTGTGCGCTATAATAACGTCAAGCCAAACACGGCGAGTTATACCTACGAAAAATTGCTTGAGGATCGCGGCCTGCTGCGGGTGGCGGCGCTGGGGGGCAGTTCCATCCAGTGCACCGCAGAACCGGAGGCCCGCGAGGTGTATCTAGAACTGCTGCGCCGTGACCCTAATTATTTCATCGAGCAACCATTTCGCGCGGTAGCGGCAGACCGGACGTTCATGGCCACGAACATGGTTGCCCTGTAAACCAAGCAACGGTTTGTTCTTCAATCAAACTCCTTAACATGACCAGCAATCTTTTGATCATCAGCGCCGGAAGTTACGCCAGGGAAGTTTACAGTTGGGCACTTGATTGTATAGCCGCTGGTGCCCCTTGGGCGGTGAGCGGATTCCTTGATGACCGACCAGATGCCCTCGCCAGTTTCCCCTGCGCGGTGGGAATCATCTCGCCATTGGAGGAATATGAACCGCAGCCCAATGACCTCTTCGTCTGCGCAATCGGCGATCCAGGCACCCGGAAACGCTATGTTGAAAAGGCAAAGCGGAAGGGGTTCCGGTTTGCGAACTTGATTCACCCATCCGCTGTTGTTGGTCAGAATGTAAGAATGGGTGAAGGTGTCATTCTTGCTCCCTTTGTCGTCCTAACCGCCGATGTGGAAGTTGGCAATTTTGTTAACATTGGTTGTATGTCCGGTTGCAGCCACCACAACAAAATTGGAGATTGGTGCCAAATCAGTGGGAATTGCGGTCTCACTGGACGAGTTGTTCTGGAGGAGGGGGTTTTTGTTGGCTGCGGGGCCACATTCGTTCCAGGTTGCCAGGTTGGCGCGTGGGCGTATGTCGGTGCCGGCAGCGTCGTGCTGCGGCGCGTGAAGACGCGCACGAAGGTGTTCGGCAACCCGGCGGTGCAGATCGGCACGGTGGACGAGGCTCCAGAGTCAGTATGAGCTCAACTACCCAACTTGCCGAGGGCACGTCTCTGACGGAACACCCGCAACTCCAGGTTTTCTGCGAGGTGACGCCTGCTTTTTCGTCCTGTGCTTATGTCGTGCTGAAGTCCGAAACTGATGAAGCTCTGGTCATTGATCCGGGCAACCCAGTGGCGGATGGAATGATAGATTTATTGGACAGCCTGCAAGTGCGACAGGTTCCATACATCATCCTTACGCACGAACATTTCGACCACATCGCCGGCGTGGAGCCTTTGCGAGAGCGGTTCGGCAGCCGGTTGGTCTGTTCGCAGCCATGCGCGGAGGCAATCGGCAATCCCAAATCCAATATGTCGTTCTACAAGGATGGTAAAGGAATGGCGTGCGGCCCGGCAGATTGGATCTGCGAGCGAGATGGCTGGGAATTGCGATGGTCCGCCGGGTCGATCCGGCTCATACCGACACCCGGACATTCGCCGGGCGGTCTCTGCGTTGCTATTGGTGCTCATTTGTTCACCGGTGACACACTGTTGGGAAACCGCCGGACGCCCACCCACCTGCCAGGCGGGGACGCGGATACCCTCCGACAGAGCCTAAATCTGCTACTCAATCAGTTTGACTCGAAGACCCTAGTGTATCCGGGCCACGGTAGCTGCTTTGCCTTTGGCGAGGTGGATATCCGGAAGTTGCTCGGCCCCTGACGGCCTGACGGAGGCGGGCACTCAACTAATGGCACTGCAATTCACATCTGTCCTGCACCGATCCCATTGTGGGGAACTGGAAGAGTTGATGTTCCAGCACCCGCAGCAGGGACGATTCCGCGAGACGATCCTTGATTGCATCGAGCAGTTTGGCGTGCCGCGAGTGGTGGAGCAGAATGGCGGGCTGCGCATCGCACTCGCGGGGCACACGGAGGTCCAGACACTCTATGCTGTGATGGATGGATCGCCTGAACTGGTCGGGGCCGTGGTCTATACCCGGAACACGGCGGACGAACTAGCAGTCCTGCACATCGCCGTGAAGAACATTTACACCGCGAAGGGGCCACGAGCGGACCAGATGGTAACCTTCGCCCTATTGGAAGAGTTGTGTCGGGTTGCCCGTCACATTAAAGGGGTGCATGGAGTCCGACTCGCCTACGCTCGGGGCCAATCAATTTTGAAGACCGTCCATCCTCTAACCTTCCACCCGGCCACCACGGACGGTCAAGGTTCATCAGCCCTATGAAAAAAGATCGTGCCCCGGCCATTCTGGGCGGCCAACCTGCCTTCGCGCAGCCACTCCACGTCGGGCGGCCAAATCTGGGTGACCGCGAGGCGATGCTGCGGCGAGTGAACGAAATTTTTGACCGGCGCTGGTTCACCAATGACGGTCCACTGGTCAAAGAATTTGAGGCTCGCATCCAAGAACTTGTTGGCGTGAAGCATTGCGTGGCGATGTGCAACGCCACGATTGCCCTGGAGATCGCGATCCGCGCTCTTGACTTGCACGGCGAAGTCATTGTGCCGGCCTACACCTTCATCGCCACGGCGCACGCGTTGCAATGGCAGGAGATCACGCCGGTGTTTGCGGACATGGATCCGGCCACCCACAACCTCGCCCCGGAAACCATAGAGCGGCTTATCACCCCGCGCACCACCGGCATCATCGGCGTCCATGTTTGGGGACGCCCATGCAATACGGAAGCCATCGAGTCTCTTGCTCACAAACACAAGCTCAAGGTGATGTATGATGCGGCGCACGCCTTTGGCTGTTCGCATCGCGGAAAGATGATCGGCAATTTTGGCGCGTGCGAAGTGTTCAGCTTTCATGCCACCAAATTCATCAACTGTTTTGAAGGCGGGGCGGTGGTGACCAACGATGACGCGCTGGCGGCGAAGTTGCGGCTCATGCGCAATTTTGGTTTCGCCGGATCCGACAAGGTGATTTACCCCGGCACCAACGGCAAGCTGACCGAGGTCTGCGCGGCGATGGGATTAACCTCGTTGGAGGCCATGGAGGAAATCATTGCCGCGAACCGCCGAAACTATGAGGCTTACCGCGAAGGCTTGCAGGGTTTGCCCGGCATCTCGTTGAAAGAATATGATTCGAACGAGCGGCGAAACTACCAATACATCGTGGTTGAGGTGGATGAAACCAAGTCAATGCTGAACCGGGATGAACTGGTGGCGGTGCTAGAGGCGGAAAATGTTCTGGCCCGCAAATATTTCTGGCCGGGTTGCCACCGGATGGAGCCGTATCGCTCGCTTTACCCCTACGCTGGCCTGCTGTTGCTTGAGACTGAGCGCATTGCCAGCCAAGTCGCAGTCCTCCCCACCGGAACAGGGGTCACAACTTCCGACATCGCGCAAATCTGCCTGATTATCGGCAAAGCTTTGTCCGTGCCCACCCTTGTGCGCGAGTCGCTGGCAATCCGTAGCTCCAAAACTCCGTAATGCTAGATGAGGTTTTCTCATTCGCGCAGGGTTCCGCGCGCCGCCCCAACTTGGTTTTGAGCATCCCCATCCAAAACACCCTGCGCCATTTCCGGTGCCCGCCGTATTCATCATCCCCCCGATTGCGGCAGCCGCACGCCCGTTCCGCATCAGATGCCTAAATCATTAAAACAAAAAGTAATCACCGGCCTTTTGTGGCGCGGCCTTGAACGGGTTAGCACGCAAGCGGGAGGGTTCATCATCGCCATCATTTTGGCGCGTATTCTGCCGCCAAAAGATTTTGGCACCATCGCGATTGTAAGCGTTTTTATCGGGTTCGCGAATGTTTTTGTGGACAGCGGATTTGGGACGGCCCTGATCCAGAAAAAGGAGGTTGACGACCGCGATTATAATTCCGTGTTCTACCTCAACCTGGCGGTTGCGCTGGTTATGTATCTGATTTGCTTTTTCGCCGCACCGATGGTCGCTGCGTTCTACAAAGAAGAAGTTTTGACCGAAGTTCTGCGAGTAGCCGCGCTCAGTCTGATCATCGGCGTCTTCTCCAGCATCCAACTGGCGGTCATGAACCGTGAGATGAACTTCAAGCTCTCCTTGAATGTGAGGGTGATTACGCTGCTGCTGACGAGCACCACCGGGATCGCCTTGGCCTGCTCCGGCTTTGGTGTATGGAGTCTGGTCTGTTCGCAGATCACCGGCGCGACCGCCACTGCAGTCATGTTGTGGTTTTCCGTATCGTGGCGGCCCCGGGTTATGTTTTCGGCGCAGTCCGCCAGGGGCCTCTTCAAATTCGGATCCAAATACCTTTTCGCCCGGATGATCACGGAATTTTACAACAACTTGAGCACCCTGTTCATCGGCAAATGCTTCTCCCTTTCCACCCTAGCCTTTTACTCGCGCGGATTTCTTTTCCCGTCATATATCGTATGCAGCATCAGCGATACCATCAACAGCGTCCTTTTCCCGGCACTGGCCTCGTGCCAGCATGATCATGAGCAAATGAAGGGGATGCTCCGCCGTTCGGTCTCGACCAGCACGTTGATACTTTTCCCTATTCTAGTCGGATTGGCGGTGGTGGCAAAGCCCATGATCATTGTCTTACTGACCGAAAAATGGCTTCCCTCCACCACTTATTTGCAAATATCGTGCCTGACCGTGGCCTTCTGGCCGGTGCTTGGCATCAACCTACAGGCCGTCAACGCGCTCGGTCGGAGCGACGTTTTTTTGTGGACAGAAATTCTCAACAAAGCGGTCGGGGTCGCCATATTCTTTGCGACGCTTCCTCACGGGATGATGGCCGTCGTTATCGGACAGGCGGCGTATTCCGTGCTGATGTGCTTGGGGTTTTATCCTTGGATCAACCACCGATTCCTGGGCTATTCCTTTGCGGAACAAATGGGGGACATCGCGCCTGCGCTGGGCTGCGCGCTGGGAATGGGGGTCATCGTGCTTCCGTTTGCCCTCCTGGTGAAAAGCCAGTTCGTGCTGCTAGTCTGCCAGGTGGCAGCGGGGATTCTCTGCTATGGACTTTTGTGCCACTTTTTCAGGTTGAAATCGCTTGCCTATGTCTTTGCCGTCCTGCATGAAAAACTGCCGGGCTTGAGCCGGATGTTCCCTCGCACACTGACGCGTGTTGCTTGACTCGCTGAACCAACAGGAATTGTGTCATGTCCAAAGCCCCCATCATCGTGACGGTGTATGACCGTCCCCGGCACTTCCGGCAGTGTATCGAGGCGTTGCTGCGCAATGGTCCAGCCAAAGAGAGTGAGCTGTATGTGGTGTCTGACGCGCCAGGAAAACCCGATCATGCATCAAAGATAGACCAAGTGCGGGCCTACGCCCAGTCCATCACCGGATTCAAGAAAGTGCATTTGGTTTTCCGGGAGGAAAACTACGGCGGGCACCGATCGGCTCTGACGATCGCGCAGCAAGTCTCGGCCAAACACGGTCGGTTCATTTTCCTGGAGGACGATGTCGTCGCCTCCCCCAATTTCTTGGACTACATGAATGACGGTCTGAATTATTATGAGTCCGACAAGCGGATATTTTCCATCGCCGCCTACACGCTGCCCATCCAGTTCCCCAAAGCCTTCAAGTCAGATGTGTTTTTTCTCCCGTCACACTGTCCTTGGGGTCTTGCCACCTGGCAAGACCGCTGGGAGAGGGTTGATTTCAGCGCCAAAGACCGCTATGCCGTCGCCATGCGTGACAGGAAACTGTTCAAAAAGATTATTTCGAGCGGCAATTATATAATACACATCCTGCGGGCCGACTCTCAGGGACAAGTGGAGGCTGGCGACGTCCGCATTTGCTTCCACCAGTTCATCCACGACGTATACACGGTCTATCCCCGTGTCTCCAAAGCCATGAACATTGGTCTGGACGGCAGCGGGATGCATTCCGGGACCGACAAAAAAAATAAGTATTCGGTGCAGGCCGACACCTCAATCCACAAAACCACTTTTGACGCCGATGTCCGGCTGGACCCAGCCATCATCAGGCGTATCCGGAACTACCAGAACGGCAATCTGTGGGAAAGTCTTGTCAATTCCATCATCCTGGCCAAACACCGCTGGATGGACAAAAATCGCACCAAACATTGCAAATGATCAGGCCCCCATTAGTGGCGCGAATGAAAATGAGCGGGTGCAATTGGACACAACCAAGAACGCCAAACAACCACCGAACCACCGGAACCTGGCAGGGCGTCATGGCACCGCGCCGGTGCTCATCCCCCAGGGTCGTATGGGTTTCCTGTTAAGGAAGGCGTCGCCGCCGCCCTAGCCAGTGTTATGCAGACGTTTCTGGCCGACGCCCCGCTTCGGGAAATCTTCCGCCAAGCGGCTTGGCTGGAAATGCAACAGTTGTGGCATCCCCGCGTCGGAGCCGAACGCATGGTCGGGCTATGTCAAGGGCTTCTTGGGCTGGCGCCCATGCCTGCATACCAGGACGGGTCATGTTGCCCTTGTTTGCCCAACTGATAATTTCACAGTCCTCAATGACAGGCAGATCCTATGACGCCGTCCAAGATCACTGTTCCGTTGTTTCTGGGAATTGCAGGGACGATCGGGTTCAACCTTTCACCGAAAGGTGCCCGGCCAGGGCATGACGATGAACAATTGTTTCATGCTATACGCGGGAATCAAGTTCTTCCTTTCCTTTTGCCTATTCACACGGATTCTGAACTTTTCTAAACGAGGTTTAAAAACATGAGCAACATCAAATTATCAACAAGACAGGACTGGCTGAATTATTGGAAAAAGCATGATCTTATACGTCTGATCCCAGAGACCTTTGGTTATCCTGATGCGCTCAAAAAAGCTGTATCTGCTGCAGGCGGCTCTGGTAGGTCTATAGAGTTGGGTGGATTTCCCGGGACCTTTAGTGTCTACTTAAAGAAATACTGCGAAATGGACGTTACTCTGCTTGATTATATCGTGGACCAGGGTATTGTTGAAAAATTGTTTGAGGTTAATGGCATGAAAAGCGGAGATATAACAATAATTGAAGCAGATGTTTTTTCTTACGAACCCCAAGAACATTATGACCTCGTTTGTTCATTTGGCTTTATTGAGCACTTTACTGATTTGGAACAGGTGCTGTGCGCCCATCTTAAGTTTATGAGGCCAGGCGGAATATTGCTAATGACACTACCTAATTTCCGGGGTGTTAACGGATTGATTCAAAAAATATTCGACCCGGCAACTCTTGCTTTACATAATTTACAAATTATGAACCTGGGGCTGCTTAAAAACACCGTGTCAGCTCTTGGAATGCAGGATATTCGGGTTGAATACTACCCAACGACTTGCGTATGGTTGGAAGGGTTGGGTTATCGAAGTTTTATTATCCGGCTAATCCTTCGTCTTATTAATAAGTCGATTAGTCTATTGGCAAGGGTGTCTGGCAGCCAATCTCGTTGGTTCTCTGATTCGATCGTTATTCTCGCTAAGAAACCATTGAGAGAAACAATTACCCAATATTAAAGTTGGGTTTTCTTTTTCACGCCGGCGATGCCGCCGCCCTGGCAAAAATCCTGCAAACCCTGATGGCCGACGCCCCGCTGCGGGAAAAGGTCCGCCAGGCGGCCTGGCAGGACATGCAACAGTTGTGGCATCCCCGTGTCGGAGCCGGGCGGCTGGTCAGATTAAGTCGAGGGCTGCTAGGGCTGGCTCCCATGCCGGCTTATGAGCAGGGGCCATGCTGCTGTAATTCGACATTCTGACATGCTCATGATAAGACCGATGAACCGTGCAACCGCCTGATGGACGCATCTTAACTCAATATGAATAACGCAATACTCTGTCTTGACATCGCTTCATGTCTCGCCGTGGTTGTTTTCTCAAAACTGACCTTCAAGTCACTAAAACATCCAATCTTTTTAATCTGCGCCTGGTGGAATGTATGGCTGATGATTTCAAATATAATAAAGATTGGTGTTGGAATTCAACTGGGGACTCATCTGGTCTTTCTTTTGTTTATTTATTCCATATTTGGTTTTGGCATCATTTTTCACCGAAACGTGCGTCCGGCACATTTTTCGATTCCCAGATTACTGCTCCGTTATAGGAGCGCCTGGCTGTCTGGGGCCATTTTTATATATTTGTTAACAATCTGCCTTGGGGTCTATGCCTACCGTCTGCAAAAAATATACACAACCGATTTTAGAAATTTAGCATTTCAAACCGGCGATTATTCCAGTTTGCTTTATGGAAGTTATTATGTTCAAACATTAGCATCGTTATTTCTGGCCCCGCTGGTGTTGTTTGGATGTATTGCCCTGCCCGTCGCCGGCGCCTTCTATAAGAATTTTAAATATATGCTGCTGGGGCTGTTATTTTCCGCAGCGGCTGATACGCAAACTAATGGCCGTTCTTATTTATATATTTATACAATTTCATTAGTATTGGCTGCTATCTTATTGAAAAGAAAATACATTTTTTTCTCCGTCATTTTATTGACGGTCGCGGCAGCTGTGCTAATGACAGAATCTTCAAAACGGAGGTTAGGTGCTGACGAAGTCACCCCAGAGATGAGAGATGCTGCCATGAATCAGTTTGTAGATTACCATATATTCGGATTCTATCTATTTGATCATGATTTTTCTGATGGTGCATCAAAGCTGCATCAGGGCACATCGTTCGGCAGGCTCTCCCTTCTTTCTTATCCAGATACCCTCGCCTGCATGATCCTGCGCAGAGCCGGATTTTTTGTGACTCCAGAAATTGATCGGCTCGCGATCCGCTGGCAAGATGATAATGTCGTGTTGGGTGTGGATAAGGATGGACAACCAATTGCGGCTAACGCATTTTACACATCTTTATACCCTATGTTTTACGATTTTGGGTATTTGGGAGTTGTTTTAATCCCTGGATTATTTGTTTACTTTCTTGTCGTTGACTATAAAACATATTTAAGGCAACCCAACTTTATATCTTTATTTGTAGTAATATTCCTAACCATATTTTTCATCACCTCCATATTCACCTCCAAGACGACGTCCAACGACATCCAAGTCGTTTTTTATTGTATCTTGTTCCGAGGCATCTTTCTGAAGGAGTCGAGAACAGGGGTTTTCAAGTTGCGAAGTTCACAGGGCGGGATAAAGGCTGAAAAATGAAAATTCTTTGGCTGTGCAACTGTCCACTGACTGATGCGGATACTGGTGGAACCGGCACCTGGCTGGGGGCCATGGCTCGCGGGTTGTTGGATTCCGGGGCTGTTGAACTGGGGATCATCGCCTTTGGCCAAGAAAAGCAGTTCACCCGGCGCGATTATCGCCAGGTGAAGCAATGGCTTGTGCCCGCTGGTATTGCGCTGGGGCGTGACGGCCTGCCACCGGCTTCAGTGGTCAAGTCCATCGTTACGGCTGCCAAGGAGTTTTCTCCCGACTTAGTCCACGTTTGGGGAACCGAAACCTTTTGGGGGCTGCTTTCTGCGCGGGGCTTGTTGACATATCCGTCACTGCTGTTGCTACAGGGCTTGAGTGGCCAGATCGCCAAAGTGTTCCATGGCGGTTTGACGTTGCCTGAACAGTTGCGCTGCATCGGAATCAAGGAAATGCTCAAACGCCGGACGATGCACGCGCACCGGCGCGCTTTCGCGAGCCGGGGTTTGCTCGAAGCAGAAATGATCCGCAAGCACCGGTTCGTGGATGCGCAAAGCTTGTGGGGGGCATCGCATGTCAGGGCCATTAACCCTAAAGCCTGCCTATTCTCGGTCGATTTGCCCTTGCGACCACCTTTTTATAATGCGGGTGCCTGGCAAAGTCTCGGTCGGCCCACCCTCTTTTGCACTGCGGCTTACACTTCCCCGTTCAAGGGACTGCATGTGGCAGTCCGGGCCTTGGCATTGCTGCGGAAAAGAATCCCCGACGTTCATCTGCGGGTCGCCGGCGCCCACCAGCGCGGAGGAATCCGACAGGACGGCTATATGCGGTGGATCAACCGAATGACTCGGCAATTGGGAGTGGCCGACGCGATCGAGTGGCTTGGACCGCTCAACGCGGAGCAAATCGTCAAGGAATTGCAAACCGCAGCGGCTATTGTCATCCCGACATTTGTTGAAACCTATTGTGTGGCGCTCGCTGAAGCAATGATCATTGGCACGCCGGTCGTGGCTTCCTACGCGGGCGGCATTCCATCACTTGGGGAGGATGAGAAATCCTGCCTCTTTTTCCCTCCGGGGGATGAGGCGATGTGCGCCTACCAACTGGAGCGCGTGTTAACCGATGAGGCGTTGGCCCAGCGGCTCTCGCGGGAATCCCGGAAAATTGCCGCCGTCCGCAACGACCTTCAACGAATCGTCCAGCGACAGTTGGATATTTATCGGCAGATGGTGGAGACGAATTAGCCCGCATACTTCACAAGCCTTTGCCGGAGCGCCGGCTTGCAGCCGGCTTTTAGCGGTCGAAAAACCCAAAATGGTCACCGACCGAAGCTCCACTCTGTTTCCGATCCGATCAGGGCGTGAAATATCCGGTTTAGCAGTCGCGAGTTAACGCACCAATGGCAACCAAAGCCCAATATCCCCGCGTGCTGATAATTTTGATGGTTAAGGTCAAGGCCGAAGACCCTGTCAACCTGCTCATCCGCAGCCAATTTGGCGACTGGCCAAAAGAATGCCTGGCGCAGATTCATGCCACTGGTGATCCGCCGGGGCACGGCGAATTCTGTGGGCGCTATTACCGCCTCCAGCCCCAAGATCGGTTCCTCGGCGGCCTTTTCCGGCGATTACGTGACGGCGTGTTTGAGATGGTGGCGATGGATGCCGTCAAGGGTCAGGCCAAGGCCAGCCCGGTAGGCCGGTTGGGGCGTTGGGCCAAGTTGATCAAGAAAAGACTGGGCGACTGGCTTATCGGTTCGGGTCTCTGGGAAGTAATCTTTCACGTCCGCCTTTCAGAGCCGATGTCGCGCTTCGTTGACGAATTCAAACCAGATTTGATCTATTGCCAGGGCTACTCTCTGGGGTTTGCCACGCTGCCGCTGCTGATTTCAAAACGGTTCAAAATCCCCATCTGCTTTCAGACCACGGACGACTGGCCAAGCACAACCTACGCCCGGTCGCCGGTGGGATGGTTGCTCCGACGACGTGCCTGCGAGTTGATCCACCGTGCGAAGGTGCGGCTGGCGTTTGGCGAAAAGATGCAGCGTGAATACCTGTGCCGGTATGGCGTGCCTTTTGAGGTGACGCATCATCTTGACAACTCCAGCCGATTCCCACCGGTCAGCGACTTGGGGAACAAACCATATACCATTGTTTATACAGGCGGCCTTGGTCATCGCCGGTATGAAGCTATTCAGGATTTACTCGTGGCTGTGCGAGAGGTGCCTGTGTTGGCAAAGAATGTGGAGATTGTGGCCTACACCAATGGCACGCCGAAGGACATGCCGGTGGAGCTGCTTCAAGCGCCAGAAGTGAAATTCGCTCCTTTGCCAACGCATGATCAATTGCCTGCCGTGCTCGCAAAAGCGACAATATTGCTGCTTCCCGAGTCATTTAACGCAGTGCGCCAAGCAATCGAGTTCTCTCTCTCCACCAAGGCCCACTTGTTCATGATGAGCGGTCGCCCAATATTGGTTTATGGTCCGCCCTATAGTGGAACAGTTGATTACGCGGCTCGTGAAGGTTGGGGATTGGTGGTTGCCGAACGGAACGTGGCCAAGCTCAAGAACGCATTGGTAGAGATACTCACCGGGGGCGAGCCGGTGCAGCGGTTGAGACGGAACGCGTGCGCATGCATAAAACGCAACCATGAACTGGCGGCTGGCCGCGGGCATTTCCGCATCCTGCTTGAGTTTGCCGCGCATCGGGGTTAAGCCGGGGTTTACCTGGCTCGGCATGACCAGGCTGGCACTGGCGGGGCAAACAGCATTTTGAAAGCGCGAACCTTTTATACAAGCGGCATAAGGCCGGGACTGGATTGGATAGCATGATTAAAGTGGATATTTATCAACCGTTTTTGACGCACTATCGGGAAGCATTCTACCGGCAACTGGCCCATTCCGAAAAACTGCATTTTCATATCCATACAGGTTCGCTGCCACCGGCGCATTCGTGGTTGAAATCTGCGGATTGCAGCAATTTTTCTGGCATAACGTTAGTCCCCAACATCCGACTGCCTTTTGGACAATGCATATGGCAGAAGGGGCTTAAGCTTCAACTGTCTTCCGGTCGGGGAGATGTCATTGTGATTTACGGCGGCCCGCGCATGTTGAGCAATTTCCCATTGATATGGAAGGCTCGATGTCGCGGAATTGCAATTGTCTGGTGGGGGCACGGCTGGTCTGCGACATCCAAACCCTGGCGTGCTTGGATCCGACGATTTTTGATGCGTCGTCTGGCTGACGTGTTTCTGTTATACACTGATCGTGAGGTCGATGACTTTAAAAAAATGGGCTTTCCATCTAATCGGTTGTTTGCCACGAACAATACAATTGATCAAGAACCGATCCGGCAAGCCATACTAAAATGGCCGGAATCTCGTTTGGTTGAATTCCGAAAAGAGCAGGGATACGATGAGAAAACCAGCATCCTGTTGTTTTGTTCTCAAATTGGGAAGAAGACCGAGCTGGAGGTAGCCTTGCGGGCGCTGGCAACCCCCGGGCTTAAAAAGGCAGTTCTTGTTATCATCGGTGACGGCCCATTTCGTTCCCAATACGAGCGGGCAGCGGTTGAATTGGGGGTGGCAGACCGGGTGCGATGGCTTGGGGCGATGTATGATGAGGATGCCTTGGCGCCTTGGTTTCTCTCGGCAAGATGCTTTGTTTATCCTGGAGCGATAGGATTAAGTTTGCTTCATGCCTTTGGTTATGGTTTGCCGGTTGTTACCCATGGCGAGATGAAACATCAAATGCCGGAGATTGCCGCGCTGCGTGACGGCCAGAACGGCCTGTTGTTTGAACATGGAAATAGTGATGACCTTGCCCAAAAGGCGGCGAGCCTCATCAGCGACACCCAACTACACCGTCAGATGTCGGTTAACGCTAAACATACTGTGGAAACAACGTTCACGATTCAAGGCATGGTAAAACGCTTTGAAGATGCCGTGCAAGCAGCATCGCGTTTTGGCGTTGCCTCGATTTGATTTCGGGGCATGAACGATTCCGCAAAATGCTGGCCGCCAGCGCTGCCCGCCCGGTAAAGAAAATGAATCCAATATTGATGGCTTTTGCGGAAAGGGAGTGATGATTCGATGCGTCTCTTATATGTAACCAATATCGTGAGCCACCTCCAACTGCCTGTGGCACGCTGCTTGGCCGCAAGCCTGGGGGAAGGTAATTTTCGTTTTGCTGCTGTCGAACCACCTATTGCCGAACGGGTGAAATTAGGTTGGGATATGCAGGATTCTGAACCTTGGATCCTGCGCGCGGGCGAAAATGAAGCCGACCGTTCCGAGTTCGAGCAGTGGTGGGACGAGGCTGATGTGGTGCTTAGTGGAGAACGGCGCGTGGCCCGGTTTGCTGACCGGCTGCGCGGTGGGAAGCTGTCGTTCTACATGTCGGAACGGTGGTGGAAACCGCCGTTCGGCATGGCGCGTTTGCTCCATCCGCGATTTGCCCGGATGGCCTGTCGGTTTCGCCAGCTGGCGCAATCGTCTTCATTCCACTCTTTGCCCATGGGCGGGTATGCGGCGGCTGATATGCGCCGGCTGGCGTCGTTTCCCGGGCGGATGTGGGACTGGGGCTATTTCACCGCCGTGCCCGAACCGTTGCCACCCGGCATTGAACGCGACGGGCCGCTGCGGATTCTTTGGGCTGGCCGGATGCTTTCATGGAAACGCGTGGCTACGCTGGTTCGGGCCTTTGCCGGGTTGCTGCGGCAGGCTCCCCAAGCCCGCCTGACGTTGATCGGCGACGGGCCGTGTCGGGAACAATTGAAACGATTGACCGAGAAGCTAGGGATTACCAGCAATGTGGATTTTCATTCCAGCATGCCCGTCCTCCAAGTTCGCCAACAGATGCGCCAAGCCCACGTTTATGTATTGCCAAGCAGCGCCTACGAGGGCTGGGGCGTGGTTTTGAACGAGGCGATGTCCGAAGGCTGCGCGGTCGTGGCGAGCGAAGGGGCGGGATCGGCCAAAACCATGCTCCGGCATGGCGAAAACGGTTTGCTGTTCAAGTCCGGAGATCATCAACAACTGGCCGGATGGCTCATTCAGTTGAATGCTGATGAACCGCTGCGGCGGCGATTGGCCGGAGCGGGCCAAAGAACCATAAGTGAAGCTTGGTCGCCCAGCCTGGCCGCCGAACGATTCCTAGCTGTTTCGGACGCCTTGCTGTCGAAACGCCAGGTCCCAGATTACCGTGAGGGTCCAATGAGGCGATCCGGAGGTTGAACGGGTGGCGCGTGGTTTCCAGATTGATTCACGCAGCCAGATCGCATCAAGCTGATGTCCATGGCCGACCAGTGGTTGCATCACGTGTCTGCGGCATTGAAAAGTGGTTGCAGGCAGGAAGGGAGATTTTGTTTAGCCAACCAGGGAATACTGGAAGTCTCGCGCGGGTTGTCACAACCGTATTGCGTCACCCACATTGGGCCGTCCGCATTGCAAAGCAAGGTCGTCCGGTTGGTGAGGAGCACTGCAGTTACCAGCGATGGGGTGAGCGCATGCTAAGGGCATGGGCTTCAATCAAAAAATAGACGATCTGTGAGCATTAGAGGAGTTAGTTGCAAAGATGGGGTATTTTGGGAATGTGGCGGGGGTTATGGCCACGAAAGCTGGAAGCAGCGAAGAGAAGGAGCTATAAATTGCTAAAAATCATTCATGTTATTACATCAATCGGTCCTAAATCCTTTGGCCTTGGCCGCGTGGCGACCGACTTGGCCAAGGCCCAAATTGAGTTGGGCCATCAAGTTGAGGTTTGGTGCTTGGACGGGCACCAGGATGCGGAATGGGGGGCGAAAAATGCCGGCTTGCCCATGGATTACGTGCGGCGTTTTTCGCATTTAGGTTTGATCCGCCACGGCTTTAGCTACGAACTCATACGCGCGGCAAAGAATGGGCTTCTTGACGATTGCCAGATTATACATCAGCACGGCATTTGGTCGGGCATTTCGTTTGCGATAGTTCGTTGGCGCCGCGTGAGCCGGTTCGCCACGATCGTTGCACCTCATGGATCATTGGAGGCTTTGGCCTTGAAGCGAAGTTGGTGGAAAAAAAGTCTGGCTTTGTGGTTTTACGAAAATGCTAACTTGAAGGGAGCTGCTGCACTTCACGCCACATCGGAAAAGGAAATCGAGGACTTCCGGTTGTTTTCGCTGGCTAACCCGATCGCTTTGATCCCAAATGGGACGTCACGAGAGTCGCGGGCCGGTTCCGGGGACGGTGTGCGGTTCCGGTCGGAACACCTATTGCCCAGCGCGAAGCGGATCATGCTCTTTATGGGAAGAATCACTCCCAAGAAGGGTCTGCCACTGCTCCTTGAGGCGATTCAGAGGAATCGCGAACGCTTTGGTGATTGGTTGCTGGTTATCATCGGCGACGACGAGTTCGGGCATATGGCAGAAGTCAAGGCACTGACAAGACGATATTCTCTGGAAGAGCATGTCACCTTTCTCTCTCCAAAATTCGGGCAAAGCAAGCGCGATGCATTTGCGGCTGCCGAGGTAATGGTGTTACCTTCCTTTAGCGAGGGATCTCCGATGGTCGTGCTTGATTCACTCGCTGCCGGAATCCCGGTTATTACAACCAAGGCAAGTCCTTGGTCGGATTTGCTTTCGCACGCGTGCGGCTGGTGGGTTGATGCCAATGTGGCAGGCGTCGCGAGCGCGCTCCAGTCTGCCTGCAGTCTGCCGTCTGATCGGCTTAGGCTGATGGGGGCGCGGGGCCGGGAACTTGTTACTGCCAAATACGACTGGGTGCCTTTGGCTCGGCAGAGCATTGAGTTGTATCGTTGGATCCTTGGAGATGGCCCTCAGCCAGGTTGTATCATTGCCAAGAACTGTGACTCTGCGGCTGAGCCATCCAAGGGCGGCCTGCGGCGGGCTTATTGAAAAAGGGATTCTCCGCATCGCTCTTAACCGTTGTATGAATATGCTTATCCTAGGCGGCACGGGTTTTATTGGGTCCCATTTGACCGAAAGGCTCACCGCAAACCACCAGCGCGTGCGGGTCGTGGCCAGACGCCCAAGCATTTGGGGGCATGTGGTTCCCGGAGTGGACTATCGGTTTTTTGAACTGGATGACCAAAGGCAACTCGACAAGGCATTGGAGGGTATCGAGGTGGTTTTTCATCTCATAAGTGCGACAGTTCCGAAGACTGCCAACGAGAATCCGCTCTATGATGTTCAGTCCAACCTAGTTGGTTCCCTGTTTCTGTTTGAACGTTGTGTCGCGCGGCGGATACGCAAAATCGTATATGTATCCAGTGGTGGCACGGTTTATGGGCGTCCCAAGGCTCTACCGGTGACGGAAAACGACCCCACGGAGCCGGAGTGCTTCTATGGCGCAACTAAGCTTGCCGTTGAGAAATATCTCGCACTTTTCAGCAAGGAACATGGACTTGATTATGTGATCCTGCGCCCATCGAATCCTTACGGTGCGAGGCAGAATCCCCGCGGCCAACAGGGGATTATCGCCGTCCTGTGTTGGAAATTTCTGTCCGATGAGGAGATAGTCATCTGGGGCGATGGCAGCGTGGTTCGAGACTATGTTTATGTTACAGACGTTGCCGAGGCGCTGGCACGCGCGGGAACCCACGCAACTCCTGAAAGGATTTATAACCTGGGATCTGGGGTGGGTGTTTCTTTAAACCAACTCGTCAATATCATCAAGACTTTGACCAAGAAATCACCGCGCATCAGATACGAGAATGCAAGGGGGTTCGATGTGCCAACAATATTCCTAGATGCCTCACGCGCAAGAACCAGGTTACTTTGGAAGCCGTCCATCGGGCTAGACGAGGGAATATCTAGAACTTTGGACTTTGCCCAGACCAAGTTGTTCGAAACATGAGGGGGAAGTGGAGGAGAGGTGCAAGGTTCACGACCGGGTCTGGAGGACGCGGGTCAGGGTTCAAGAATTAGTAAGGCACAAAAAGAATTAGTAGGGCACAAAATATTAATCCATTTATATCATGTTTACGAACCAGACACTCTTAATTACCGGCGGCACCGGCAGTTTTGGGAACGCCGTGCTGCGGCGGTTTCTCAAAACTGACATCCAGCAAATCCGCATCTTTTCCCGCGACGAGAAGAAGCAGGATGACATGCGGCATGAATATAGGGACAACCGCATCAAATTCTATATCGGCGATGTCCGAAACCTGGATTCCCTGCGCGAGGCGTTGAGCGGTGTGGACTGCGTCTTTCAAGCCGCAGCCTTGAAGCAGGTCCCGTCATGCGAATTTTATCCGATGGAAGCCATCCGCACGAACACGCTGGGGACGGACAATGTGCTGCAGGCAGCAGCCGATAACAAAGTCAGCAAAGTCGTGGTCTTGAGCACGGACAAGGCGGCTTATCCCATCAATGCCATGGGCATGTCGAAAGCGCTGTCCGAGAAGATCATGGTGGCCCGGTCGCGCGTGGCGGCGGAACGCGGGCTGGTCTTTTGCGGGACGCGTTATGGCAATGTCATGGCCTCCCGGGGATCGGTGATCCCGCTCTTCATTCAGCAGATCGAAGCCGGGCAGCCCCTCACCGTGACCGATCCGGCCATGACGCGCTTCATGATGACTTTGGAAGACGCGGTCGAACTGGTTCTTTATGCCTTTGAACATGCCAAGCCAGGTGATTTATTCGTTCAAAAAGCGCCCGCCGCCACGCTTCAGGTGCTGATTGAGGCCTTGAAAAAACTGTTACAGGCGGATAATCCGGTGAAGACCATCGGCACGCGGCACGGGGAAAAACTTTATGAAACTCTACTGACACGGGAGGAAATGGCGCGGGCCGAGGATATTCCCGGTTACTTCCGGGTTCCGGCGGATGCGCGGGATCTGAATTACAATCTGTTCTTTTCCGAGGGCATGCCCAAAATGGATCAGATAGCGGACTATCACTCGCATAATACGAAGCGTCTTTCGGTTGAGGAAATGATGAACCTGTTGCTTAAACTGGCAGAGGTTCGGGAAGCGATGGCTCGGCGAGGAATCCAAGTGAAAAGCTGAAATGCTGAAAACTGAAATGCTGAAATGAGCCGTCTATCCGAAGAGTTGCGCGTGCGAACCAAGCGATTTGCTTCTGCCGTCATCCATCTTTACGTCAAACTGCCGCGACAGCGCGCGGAAGTGGATGTTCTGGGCCGGCAGTTGTTGCGTTCGGGAACGTCTGTGGCTGCCCATGCCCGCGAAGCCTCGCGCGCAAGGTCTGACGCCGAATTTTGTTCTAAACTCGACGGCCTGTTGCAAGAAGCTGACGAATCCCAGTTGTGGCTCGAACTACTCCATGATGATTGTGGGATTCATGACGAAAAGCTTGATTCATTATTGCGCGAAACTGACGAACTGCTGGCCATTTTTACCACGATGGTTGCAAAACTCAGAAAGCGCGGCAACTGATTTCAGAATGTCAGCATTTCAGATTTTCAGTTTTTAGCGTGTCAGTTTTTGATTTGTTAATTTCAGCTTTTCAGCATTTAATTTTGAAATTTCAGCGTTTCAGCGTTTTAGTATTTCAGTGTTTGGCTTTAAGTTTCAGATTCTCAGCATTTCAGCCTTTGCTCTCTTTATTATGATTATTCTCGTCACTGGCAGCGCTGGTTTTGTGGGAAAGCATTTGATGGAAGCCCTGGGCCGCCGTCCCGGCGTGGAGGCTGTTGGCTATGACCTTGGAACGCCAGATTCCGTCCTGGAACAAGGTCTGCGAAAGGCTGACGTTATCTTCCATCTCGCTGGCGTGAACCGTCCGCAAAATGTGGAAGCGTTCAAACAGGGCAACGCCGATTTTACCCAAACCCTTTGCGCTAAACTCTTGGCCCTTGGCCGCACTCCGTTATTCGTTCTTTCCTCCAGCATCCAGGCGGAACTCGAGAATCCTTATGGCCTCAGCAAGCGCCAAGCCGAAAAAACCGTTGAAGACTACGCGCAGGCAGTCGAAAAGCAGAAAACAGAAAATAGAAAACAGAAAGTAGAAATCAGTAGTCAGATGTCAGATGTCAGCCAGCCTCCGACCGATCTCCGATCTCCGATCTCCGCCCTCTGTCCCCAGGCCGTTATCTTCCGGCTCAAGAACATCTTCGGCAAATGGTGCCGGCCAAACTATAACTCGGTAACAGCCACGTTCTGCCATAACATCGCGCATAATCTACCGATTGCCATTTCCGATCCCACGCGCGAGTTGGAACTGGTCTATATTGACGATGTCGTGGCCGGTTTTCTGGACGCATTGGAGCCGGCTCCGTCTGCCGGGGTATGTGAAAGGCGTGAAATCAATAAGTCCTACACAATCACGCTGGGCGATCTGGCCGCGCGCATCCGCTCTTTTCGCCAATCCCGGCAAAACCTGATGCTGCCGGCCATGGATGATGAGTTAACCCGTCACCTGTATGTCACCTATCTCAGTTATCTCGATGGACCGGACTTCGCCTACGCCTTGGATCAGAAAGTTGATCAGCGAGGCAGCCTGGCGGAATTTTTGAAGGCGCCGGCTATTGGCCAGATATTTGTTTCGCGCACTAAACCGGGCATCACCCGCGGCAACCACTATCATCATAGCAAAACCGAGAAGTTTTTCGTGGTGGAAGGTGAGGCCATCATTCGCTTCCGCAGCATCCAACCAGGGGGCAGCGGACAGCGGGCAGAAGCCGGAGGACAGCGGACAGAGGACAGCGGACAGAAGTCAGAAGTCAGTAGTCAGCAATCTGACCTCCGACCTCCGACTTCCGATCTCTGCCCCCAAATCATTGAGCACCGTGTTTCCGGTCGCGAATTCAAAGTCGTGGATATCCCGCCCGGCTATACGCACTCCATCGAGAACGTTGGCACCGGAGAAATGGTTTGCCTTTTCTGGGCCAGCGAAATCCTCGACCCACAAAAGCCAGACACCTATTTTGTCCCCGTCCTTGCGCCGTAGGGCGAAAGCAGAAAGCTGAAATTGGGAAAGTAGAAAACAGAAATTAATTTTCCAATTTGTTTTTTAACCATGCAATGAATCAAGGACGACTGCCAACTGAGTTTCGAGATCGGACAAAGCTGTTTGCAGCTAAAGTCATTCGGTTGTAGGTCAAGCTGCCAAAAGCTCGCGAAGAAGTTCGGGTGATTGGCAAACAGTTGCTGAGATCAGGAACATCGGTGGCTGCCCACGTCCGCGAAGCCTCGCGGGGCCGGTCGGACGATGAATTTGTTTCAAAACTCGGCGGGGCATTGCAGGAAGCGGATGGATCCCAATTGTGGCTTGAATTGCTCCGTGAGGAATGTGGAGTTGCGCCGGCGCTAACCTTGCCCTTGGAACAAGAATCCTCCGAGTTAATGGCTATTTTCACCACGATGATCAACAAAACCAAAAACAGAGAGTAGAAAGCAGAAATCGGGAAATCTGAAATGAATTTCTGTTTTCTACTTTCCAAGTTTTTATTTTAACCGGCTGTTTCTATTTTCTGTTTTCTGCTTTCCAAATTTCTGATTTGATTAAGCTGCTTCCCAATTTCAATTTTTCACCTTTATGAAAGTAATGACTGTCCTTGGCACCCGGCCGGAAATCATCCGCCTGGCCGCCGTTATCAAAACCCTGGAACAGCACACCGACCATGTGCTGGTTCACACCGGCCAGAACTACGATTACGAGTTGAACCAGGTTTTCTTTGACGACCTGGGGGTCAGCAAGCCCAATCACTTCCTCAACCTGGACACCTCTTCCCTCGGGAAAATGCTGGGTGAGTTGTTGATTCGCACGGAAGAAGTGATCCTGAAAGAAAAGCCCGATGCCTTTCTGGTTCTCGGCGACACCAATAGCGCCGTTTCGCTCCTGATGGCCAAGCGGATGAAGATTCCGACCTATCACATGGAGGCGGGCAACCGTTCCTTTGACCCCAACGTGCCCGAAGAAACCAACCGCAAGCTGGTGGATCACCTGGCCGATTTCAACCTTGTTTACACTGAGCACGCCCGCCGTCATCTCCTCAGCGAAGGATTGTCCCACCGGTTTGTGTATCTGACCGGTTCGCCCATGCGCGAAGTGCTAATGAGCCGGATGCAGCAGATCAGCGCTTCCACCATTCTCGAACAACTCCAGCTTGAAAAAGGCAAATATTTCATCGTCAGCGCCCACCGGGAGGAGAACGTGGACAGCCGCGAGAATTTGCAGCAGGTCTTGCGCTGCCTGGAACGCCTCCACGACGAATTCCACTTTCCGGTTGTGGTTTCAACGCATCCCCGCACGCGCAATCGGTTGGAACAGGCCGGCCTGAAGGTGGAGGGACGCGATATCCGTTTCTTGAAGCCTTTCGGATTTCTGGATTACAACAAACTGCAAATGAATGCCTTCTGCGCCGTTTCCGACAGCGGAACCATCAGCGAAGAATCGGCCATCCTCGATTTTCCTGCCGTCACCATCCGCAAATCCATTGAGCGCCCCGAGGCATTGGATTGCGGTTCTATTATGCTCACCGGACTCGACCCAGATACTTTGATCAGCAGTATTAGGATCGTCATTCAGGAACGCGAGTTTTTTCCCAACCGCGAGATTCCGGAAGAATACAAAGTAGAAAACACGTCGCTGCGGGTGCTCAAGCTAATTGTTGGCACCGCAAAATTGGCACATCGCTGGCGTAATATGGATACTTTCAGTCGCTATGACTGGAAATGACACTTAGAGTTCAGTCGCTGGTCGCTGCCTGGTCGCCGGCATGGCACTTTGGGCCACAGAATATGGGTCAAGATTGCGGTGAATTGTTGATCGAGATGAAAATCGCCGTTCTTTGTGAATATTTTTATCCGGATAATTCCGGGTCGACACCGTCTGACATGACGGAGTTAGCTTGTTGCCTCAAGCAATTCCATTCAGGTATCGAGATTGATGTCATTACGAGCCGGCATTTTTATCGGCCCAGTGAAGTCAGCGCCAAACCACTTCCGAAAGAGGTTTGGAATGGGTTGACCATCCACAGGCTGCGCACCCCGAAATCGAACCGTCCTTCCATGATTTTTCGCTTATTGGCGGGCGGAGTCTTCTCAATGGCGGCACTGTTTTGGATGCTGCGAAAGCCGGCCTACGATCTGGTGTTAATCGTGACCAACCCACCGGCAAATGGGCTGGCGGCGTTGCTCTACTGGAAACTTCGCCGAGTCCCCTACATCTATCTCGTCCACGATCTCTACCCAGACATTGCCGTAGCATTGGGGCGGCTTAAAGACGACACCCTGATGGCAAGAGTTTTTAAACGTCTGCAGAAGCAGTGGCTGACCTCGGCGGCGAGAGTGGTAGTGCTCGGACGATGCATGCGGGATCATCTTCATCGCCAGTATGGCGTATCTTTGGACCGCATCAAGGTGTTCTCAAGCTGGGCCGACCCGAGCGCAATTAGTGTTTCAGCGAGGGACAACGAATTTAGGCAGGCCAATGGACTGAGAGGTTTCGTGGTGATTTATGCCGGAAACTTCAGCCATTATATTAACTTTGGGCAGATACTTGGGGCGGCCAAATTGCTGAAACACGAGGGCATTTCGTTTGTCTTGGTGGGCGACGGTGTCAGGCGTTCAGAGCTTGTGGCCACGATTGAGAAGGAGGGATTGAAAAACGTGCGAGTGCTCCCCAAGGTTCCTAGGTCAGCCATGAATGAGGTGTTGGCCGCAGCGGACATTTCGCTTATCTCTTTGGATCGGCGGATGATGGGCCTGGGGGTTCCGAGCAAGCTTTACTCAATCATGGCCTCGGGACGACCGGTGGTGGCGATGGTGCCTCCGGGCAGCGAGGTGGCAATGGTTCTCGAAGAGGAGCAGTGCGGTGTGAATGTGGCAGGAGAGGATGCCGAATCCTTGGCCACCGAGATCAGTCGCCTGAAGCTGGATCCCAGTCTGGCCGAGCGCATGGGACAGAATGCCCGGTCCGCACTATTGCGACGCTTCACGCTGCACCACGCTGCGGAGCAGTTTTACACGCTGTTCAACGAGGTGTTGGCAAAGGTTTAATTGTTGACACAATGACAATTCTTCAAACGGTATCACGGTATTATGATGCAACGCAAACTGGTATTAATCACCGGAGCGACCGGCTTTGTCGGTCGTCATCTTTGCCCGGAGTTGAAAAAGGCCGGCTTTAACCTGCGGGCGGTTTTTATTGAGTCGAAGCCGCCTGCCGCCTGGCCGGGTGAGATGGAATGGGTCAAACTCGATCCTATTGGTCCGGCCACTGATTGGTATCCGGCTTTGCGCGGTGGCGTGACCCATGTTGTTCATCTGGCGGCGATCGCCCACCGCATTGCGCCCAAGGATCAGGTGGATGACTCTGCTTACGATGAGGTAAACCATTTGGGAACGGCGCAACTGGCAAGAGCGGTGGCGCTGACGCCATCGGTGCGCCGCTTTTTTTTTATGAGTTCCATCGGGGCCGTGACGAGTCTGTCCGACGAAATGGTGAATGAACAGACGCCCTGTCATCCAGACACGGCTTATGGCAAGAGCAAGCTGTCCGCCGAGCAGGCGCTGCGGCAGATTTTCAGCGAAAGCCAGGTTGAGTGGTGCATATTTCGTCCGCCCCTGCTTTATGGCCCCGGTAATCCGGGCAACATGGAACGGCTGTTAAGATTGCTGAAGCTTAATGTTCCCCTGCCGTTGCGGTCGGTTCGGAATCGTCGCTCCTTCCTCTACGTCGGCAATCTGGTGAGCGCCATGAGCGTGGCGTTGGAACACCCGGCTGCCGCCCGGAAGATCTTCTGTGTCAGTGACGGGGAGGAGATGTCAACCGCCGGTCTTTTGCGCGGTCTGGCCAGGGCTTCAAGACAGCCGGTTCGCTTGTTTCCTTTCCCGCGATCGGGTCTTCATTTGCTGGGTCAAATCGGCAGCTTTGTCACCCGGATGACTGGTCGTTCGGTTGGTTTTGACGCTCCGGCCATCGAAAAACTTTGTGGATCGCTGCCCGTTGATGGTTCTTTCTTCCGACGAACGTGCGGATGGAAGCCGCCCTTCACCGTCGAGGAAGGTCTTGTTGCAACGGTGGGTTAGTCTGCCAGCACTGATTTGCATTTGGGATTGGCAAGATTGGTCTGAACCATGAGGTTCTTTCAAATTTGTAGCAGCCGACGTAAGGAGGCTCTATATTTCTGTTATTTTGAGCCTCGTTACCTCGGCTGCTACCGGTTTTGAAATTGGCTCCCATGTAGTCGGATTAACCACGAAACACACGAAAACCTGGACGGTATGAGCAGGGTGCGGGGAGAATACGCCGCTGGCGTGTGGTTTTCGGCGTCGCGCCGAAAACTTCGCCCCACAAATCTTCACCCACCGAACCTGCCTGAAAAAATGAGCGGCGGTAGTTCGGGCGCGACGCCCAAACGGACACGCGGGCCGCGTGTGCTTCCCATTCCAATTTCGGAATACGGATACACCTCCTTGTTTATGCCGGTTTCGTTCGTCGTCCTTCTCATTGCCGTTGTCAGCTATCTGCTGGGTTTTCCGGTGGCTAAAATACTGGCCCGGCTGGGCGCAGTGGATCAACCGAACGCCCGCTCAAGCCACTTGAAACCGGTGGTGCGCGGGGGCGGTATCACCATGGCGGGCGGAGCTTTTTTGCTGGTATTCTGCGGGTTTCCGTTGCCATGGGGCGTTACGGCGGTGATGTTGTCTGCCGCGCTGGGGATTGGCGTGGTCTCTTTCTATGATGACATCAAGTCCGTGGGTGCCGCCATCCGGTTCGGCTGTCATTCAGTGGCGGCCATCGCTGCTCTCGTGGTGCTGCATTTTTCCGGCTTGGGCTTGGATTCATCAGGCTTGCCGGTGCCCGTCGTGGCGCTGCTGTGGCTGCTGGGCTTTCTCTGGATGGTCGGCTATACCAACGCCTTCAACTTCATGGATGGCATTAACGGGCTGGCCGCCGGGCAGGCTATCGTGACGGGGTTTGGCATGGCACTACTGGGGAGCCTGACGCTGCGCGGTTACGACCGTGCGCCAGTGCTTTGGTGCGTGGCGATTGCCAGTGCAGCCCTGGGTTTTCTGCCGCATAACTTTCCCCAGGCCCGGATATTCATGGGGGATGTCGGCAGTGCGCCGCTGGGTTTCTGCCTGGCGATGCTTACGCTATGGCTGGCAAAGAGTGTCGGTTGGTGGCTGCTCATTCCTCTGGTGCTGCTCCATGCCAATTTCGTGCTGGATACCGGCATCACTCTCGTCCGGCGAATACTCAGAGGCGAACGCTGGTATGACGCGCACCGGGAGCATTTCTATCAACGGCTTATTCGTTCAGGAAAGAGCCATCCCTTTGTCACCGGTTTGGAAATGGCCTTGCAGGCCGTGGTGCTGGGGTTGATGGTGCTTTATCTCCACGCCAGCGCACCCATGCGCGTGGGGCTGATCGCCTTGGTTATTCTGGTCTGGCTGGCCTTCTTTGCGTTTTGCGAACACTCGTTCCGACGGAGCAACTTTCAACAAAAGCTGAAAACAAACACTGAAAAACTGAAAAACTGAAAAACTGAAATGAGCCGGTTATCAGAAAAACGTCGAGTATAAGCTGAAATGCTGAAACACTGACACACTGAAATAATTTCAGCTTTTCAAAATTTCAGCATTTCAGCTTTTGTTTTCAAGTTTCAGCGTGTCAGCGTTTCAGTGTTTTAGCTTTTGGTTAGGATAATGCGTGCCATTCGCCTAGTTTTGGTGGTTCTTCTGGGAGCAATTCTGACGGGTTGCCACTCGCCTGCGCCAGGATTTTTTCCGCT
>OCZT010000637.1_pt1 | contig 35122 bp, 34 predicted proteins | sample 1539031 | NCBI WGS metagenome assembly OCZT01 (sample SAMEA3539308, study PRJEB22396) | soil metagenome | biome: tundra; feature: field; material: soil | place: USA | collected 2010-05 | depth 0.15 m | reverse complement strand
GCAGCGCGCGCGGCGCATGCTGGCGGCCAGCGTGCTGGTGGGGTTGGCCGTATTCGCCGGCGCGGTTTGCGGCAACCATCACCTTTTGGCGGTGCCGGTAGCCGGCGCTTGGGCGTTGGCGGCCGGCATGCTGGTGGCGTTGAGCACCACGGCGGCGGATCTGGGGATCATGAGCTTGGTGACGCTGGTGGTTTTCGCCGCCAGGCCACTGCCTCCGGAGTCGGCCGCGCTCTCGGGCCTGCTGGCGCTCGGCGGCGGGTTGCTGCAAACCGCGCTGGCGCTGGCCTTCTGGCCCATTCGCCGGTACGTGCCCGAGCGCCGCGCGCTGTCCAGTTTGTATGCCGAACTGGCGCGCGCCGCGGTGGCGCCCGTGGAAGTGCGCGAGGCCCCTCCGGCGAGCGCGCAAAGCGTGCAGGCGCAGGCGGCGCTGGCCTCGCTCGGGGGCGACCACTCCGACCACTCCATAGATGGCGAGCGCTACCGGATGCTGCTGAGCCAGGCGGAACGCACGCGTCTGGGCGTCTTTGCTTTGGGACGCCTGCGGGTGCGGACCGCGCGGGAAGCTCCGGGCAGCGCCGAAAGTGCGCTGCTGGATCGTTACCTCGAAGTTGCCTCCCGCGTGCTCCACTCGATCGGCGAGGCTTTGCTGGCGGCGCAGCCGGCGGAGTCCGCGCGCGCGGAGTTGGAGGAACTGCAGTCGCTGGCCGAAGAGTTGCGCGCACGCTCCCCGGAAGAAGCATCGGCCATGGCCGGCATGCTGAAGGACGCCCGCCTGCAAATGGACGCGGTCACCGGGCAACTGCGTTCGGCCCTGGATCTGGCGGCCTCCGCGACGGCGGCGGGCCTGGCGGCCTTCGCGCGCCAGGAAGTGCGCCGGCCCTGGCACCTGCGGCTCGGCGGAACACTGGCCACGTTGCGCGCGAACCTGAGCTTGCGCTCGGCCGCGTGCCGTCACGCCATCCGGTTGGCGGCCTGTGTGGCGCTCGGCGATGCCGTGGGACGCGGCTTCGACTTGCACCGTTCCTACTGGCTGCCCATGACCGTAGCCATCGTCCTGAAACCGGACTTCGCCTCCACGTTCAGCCGCGGCGTGCTGCGCCTGGCCGGGACGTTCGCCGGCCTCATCTTCGCTACGGCGCTATTTCACCTGCTCCCCGCGGCGCCCGCGGCACAAGTGGCGGCGATCGCGGCACTGATGTTTGTCCTGCGGTGCTGGGGTCCCGCCAATTACGGGATCTTCGTCACCGCCGTAACCGGCATGATCGTGCTGCTGATCGCCATGGCGGGCGTCTCTCCGAAGGAAGTGATCGCCGCGCGCGGGTTGAACACAGCCATCGGCGGCGCGATCGCGCTGACGGCGTACTGGCTCTGGCCCACGTGGGAGCGGACCCGCGTGCAGGACGCGATGGCGCAAATGCTGGACGCCTATCGCGAGTACTTCCGCGCCATTCGCGAGAGCTACATCCAGCCCGAAGCGTCCTTCGAAGACGCTCTGGACCGCGCGCGCCTGGCGGCGCGGCGGGCGCGCTCGAACCTGGAAGCCTCTTTCGACCGTTTGCGTGCGGAGCCTGGAACTGCGCCGCAGACCATGGCGGCGCTCAGCGGCATGTTGGCCAGTTCGCACCGCCTGATCCACGCCATTATGGCGCTCGAGGCGGGACTACATGGCAGCCATCCCGCGCCCGCGCGCGGGGCGTTCCGGCGCTTTGCCAACGATGTGGAGCTGACGCTGCATTCGCTCGCGGGGGCCTTGCGCGGGTCGCCTCTCGAGCGCGGCGACCTGCCCGATCTGCGCGAAGATCATCATGCGCTGGCGCATTCGGGAGACCCGGCTACGGAGCGCTATGCGCTGGTGAATGTGGAGACGGACCGGGTGACTAACAGCTTGAACACACTGAGCGAAGAAGTGCTGGGGTGGCTGGAGAGCGCCCCTATTGACAGTCTATAAGAGACTTGCTATTCTTCCTATAGATTCTCTATAACAACGCTATGGCCGGCGCACGAACAGATCTTCTGCAGGGCACGCTCGATTTGCTGATTCTGAAGGCTTTGGCTCTCGAAAAGATGCATGGAATGGGAATCTCGCGCCGCATAGCACAGATCACAAATGGAACATTCGAGGTCAAGCCCGGCTCGCTGTTTCCAGCCCTGCATCGCATGGAGGAGGCGGGTTGGTTAAGTTCCTCCTGGGGAGAGGCGGAGACCAATCGGCGCGCCAAGTTTTACCGGCTGACGAAATTGGGCCGGCGCCAACTTGATGCGGAAACCGAACAGTGGGAACGGATCTCACTCGCCATGGCGAGCGCCTTACGGGCGACATAGGAAACCAGTGCCATTTCGTCACCTCTACAACTTCTGTCGAAACATTCTCTACAAGCAACGCGCGGACCAGGATCTCGACCAGGAAATCCGCAGCTATCTCGATCTCCTGGCAGAGGAGAAAGCGCGGTCCGGAATGGGCCGGGATGAGGCCCTGCAACAGGCACGCCGGGAGCTAGGCGGAGTGGAACAGATCAAGGAAAACGTTCGGGACGTCAGAGTTGGAGTTTCCATGGATAACTTGCTTCAGGACGTTCGCTACGGCCTGCGGGTGCTCAGGAGGAATCCCGGCTTCGCAGCCACCGCTATTCTGACCCTGGCGCTGGGGATCGGAACAACCACAGCGATCTTCAGCGTAGTAGACGCCGTAGTGTTCAAGCCGCTGCCATTTCCCACTGCCGATCGCTTGGTACGAATTCAGTCGGTGATTGCCGCTTCCGGGAACGGCAACGGTGTTGCGTCCTATCCGGACTTCCTGGATTGGCGCGCACGGAATCGCGTCTTCGATGGCATGGCTGTTTTCCGAACGAACGACTTTAATCTGATCGGCCCGCGTGAGCCACTGCATTTGCAAGGCGCAGTGGCGTCTGCGGAATTGTTTTCTATGCTCGGGGTAGCCCCTGCACTCGGGCGCAGTTTCCTCGCGGCAGAGGACAACCCCGCCGCGGCGAGTGGAACCGATCCAGTCATCCTGAGCTACGGCCTGTGGCAACGGGAGTTCGGTTCCGACGTGTCGGTGCTGGGCCGCACCATTCAGCTCGGGGACCAACTATTCACTGTGGTAGGGGTCATGCCGCGGGCTTTCCAGTACCCTATTCAGGCGGAGCCCGTGGAGCTGTGGACCACCATCGCCGTGGATGCCCGCGGTGGCGCGAACGCCATCGCCGCGCAACGGGGTGCGCACTATCTGGACGTGGCCGGCCTGCTGAAGCCCGGGGTCAAGCTTCAGCAAGCGCAAGCCGAGCTGGCTGCGATCGCAAGCACGTTAAACAAGGAACACCCCGATGTCAAGGCGCGCACGGTGCGGATCGTGCCCGAGATCCAGAGTCTCGCCGGTCCTATCCGCGCGCCGCTGCTAGTGCTCCTGGGGGCCGTGGGCTGCGTTCTGCTGATCGTGTGCGTCAACGTGGCGAACCTCCTGTTGGCGCGCGCCACCGGGCGGCGCAAGGAGATGTCCGTCCGGGCTGCCCTGGGCGCCAGCCGCGGCCGAGCGGCTCGCCAACTGTTCACGGAGAGTGTCTCGCTGGGGCTGCTAGGCGGCGGCCTCGGTCTCGCACTGGCGCTTGCGTCGCTCAGGTTTCTGGTGCGGCTCATCCCGGCCGAAGTGCCGCGTCTGAACGCCATCGGACTTGACGGCCGCCTGCTCGGCTTCGCTCTTCTGGTCTCGCTCGCGGCGGGAATCTTGTTCGGTCTCGCTCCAGCCCTGCGGGTCTCAAAGATTAGTCTCACCGATTCGCTGAAGGAGAGTGGCCGCGGCTCCGGAAGCGGAGGAAAAGAGTCCAGCCGTTTGCGCGACGCTCTGGTTGTGAGTGAGGTCGCTTTAGCCGTGGTGTTACTGCTTGCGAGCGGCTTGTTGATTCAGAGCTTCCTGCACCTCACGCAGGTCGATCCTGGATTCAACCGTCATCATGTCTTGACGTTCCAGCTTGATTCGCCCGCCGGAAAGCACGGCTCAGAGGTGCCAGCATTCTTTCGCGACGTGGTGGCGCGAATCGGCGCGCTCCCGAGCGTCACCTCGGCCAGTGCTGTGGCGTCGCTGCCTCTGACCGGAGAAAACATCCGCTCCAGCATTGAAATTGAGGGGCAGCCCACTCCGATGGGATCGCGACCGTCGGCCGATTTCAACGCGGTCGAACCGAACTACTTTCGAACGCTGGGTATCACTCGTATTGCGGGGCGGGACTTTACGGAACATGACGGTTTGAAGTCCAGCCCGGTGGCGATCGTTAACCGCACCTTGGCGCAGCGCTTCTTCCCGAACCAGAACCCGATCGGAAGGCACATTCGGCCCGGCTTCGGCAACGGCTATGGCCCAGGCGAGCCGCCCATGCGCGAGATCGTGGGGGTTATCGGCGACGTTAAACAGGGCGATCCCGGCGCTGAAGCCGCTCCCGAGGTGTATGCCCCATTGGCCCAGTGCCCCTACAGTCCCATGTTCATTGTGGTACATACCGCAAACGATCCACAAAGCATGGTCGATCCAATTCGCCGCCAGGTAGCGTCCTTGGATAAGAACACGCCCATTTACCATGTGGAAACCCTCGACCAATACTTCGCGCAGTCGGTGGCGGCGCCGCGTTTCATCACCCTGCTTCTTAGTGGCTTTGCGGGTCTGGCGCTGCTGCTGGCCTCGGTGGGGATATACGGCGTGATCTCTTACATCGCCGTTCAACGCACACACGAGGTCGGCATTCGGATGGCGCTGGGGGCGCAGAAGCGCGAAATCATCAGGACGGTCGTTGCTAAAGGGCTGGTACCCGCTCTGGCCGGCCTCGCGATCGGAATCGGCGGCGCCCTCAGGTTAACGCGCCTTTTGTCGAGCTTGCTCTATGGGGTGAGTCCGGCCGATCCGCTCACATTCGCCGTAGTCTCGGTGATTCTGATAGGAGTGGCCCTGCTGGCATGTTACATTCCTGCCCGCCGGGCGGCGAAGGTAGATCCGATGGTTTCTTTACGATACGAATGATTGAGGCACTTGGGCTCGAATTCTGCCCACTACTTGGGATGAGCCGCCATCTTCTTTTCGAGCGCGGCTAATAAGCGCGATTCGATTTCCGGCGAAATCGGATGGGTCTCCATGCCTTTGTAGATGCGGATGGTTTTCTTGGTGGTGTCGCAGACCACCCAACAGTTGGGGCACTCGGTAATGTGTTGCTCCAACTTGGCCCGGATCTCCGCATCGACGTTCTCGTCCAGGTAATCGCTGAGCTCCTGCAAAAACTCCTTACATGTAAGCAAAGGCGTCATCCTCCTTATGCTTGAAGAAACGGGTTAACTTATCGCGAAGCTGCAGGCGCGCGCGCAGCAGGCGGCTCTTGACCGCCGGGATGGACAGATCGAGCGCCTCGGCGGTCTCTTCCGTGGAAAGCTCTTCAATATCCCGCAGCACGAAGACCGCGCGATAGGGCGGCGCCAGGCTATCCACGGCGGAGGTGAGAATCTGGTTCACCTCCTCGCGGGAGTAGCGCTGTTCGGGGTTCTCGTCCCAGGCCGCGATTTCGCGCGCCACGGTGTCCTCACCGGTATCGATGGTTTCGTCGATCGACACCGTTTTATCGGTCTTGCGCTTGCGCAATTTCATCAGCGCCTGGTTGACGGCGATGCGCACGATCCAGGTGTAGAACTTCGAATTGCCCTGGAACTGATCGAGGTGCTCGTAGGCCTTGAGGAAAGTTTCTTGCAGCACGTCTTCGGCGTCTTCGCGGTTCTGGGTGATGTGCATGGCCAGACGGAAGATCTTGTTCTCGTAACGGCGCACCAATTCCGAGAAGGCCTTGGCGTCGCCTTCGCGAGCCTGCAGGACGACCGCGGTTTCATCCGGGATCTGGCTGATAGCTGGCATGCGCTGATTTCAGTATCGCACGAGGGGGTGGGCGGCCACGGCAGGGAGCACTGTCCCACTGTCCTACCCGATTTAATGATTACAACGCGGATGCTGAGGAAAAGCCCCTGCCAGGCGGCCGTCGAGTTGGTAAGTGCTTTGGTTGCCGTGGGATGCGGTAGTGGAATTAATTGTCGAGGCTTGTTATCGAATGGGCGTCTCCCACCCTACAACCTCCCGTCTTCCAGAAAACTGAAGTATCCTGTGCGGTTGAAGATGATGTGGTCCAATAGCTCAATGCCCACGATGGCGCCAGCAGCCTCAATTAAGCTGGGCGGTGATGTTGACATCGCCCGTTGACGGTTCGAGTTGTCCACTGGGATGATTGTGGGCGACGATCACCCCCGAGGCGCGGTCTGCAAGCGCATCTGCAAAGACTTCGCGCGGGTGGACGGGACTGCGGTCGATCAGACCTATCGAAACGACTCGGATGTTCAGAACCTCATTTGCTCCATTGATTGTGGCGCAGAGGAAATGTTCCTGCTTCCCGATCCGCGTAGTGCCGGACATGAGGCAGGAGGTCGGCTGGTGTTTCAATCTTCGCCCCCTCCGGTTTGATTCGGCGCCGGGCGAACTCGATGGCCGCCAGAATCAAGGTGGCTTTCGCATCGCCCACGCCTTCAAACTGCGTCAGATCGTCGGCCTTTCCAGGCGCCGCTGCACCTTGTAAGCGTCCTTTGCGAACGTGACCCGGCCCGCAAAGAGGGCCAGCAAGAAGCTAGTCGCCGCCGCCAGGCATACAAACACGATGTACGCGATGGTAGACCAGTTCAGCCCCCTTTCCAGAAAATGAACGTTGGAGAGGTCTGGCAAACCACTTATAGAATGCCAGCCCGAACGGCCCGCGCTCCGCTGCGAGTAGCCACATGGCGGCTACTATCCGTATAATTGAACTGGAAAGAATCTACGGGAATGCTAACAACCGGCAAGAATGGGACTAGAGTCGTCTCTGCCCTCCACGCCCGCGCCAACTTCGGCAAGCTCTTGCGGCGGGTTGAAGACGAGCGCCGCTCGCTAGTCATCGGAAAGGCGGGACACTCCCAAGGCGGTGCCGCTCGGCATCCGGGATTATGTGCGGCTGGCCGCCCCTGAGCCGGAGGTGCTGCGGATCATCGGTGAGGAATCCAAACGCAAGGGCACGGACGGGCTCACATCGCGAGAGATTGACCAGATCGTCAAAACGACGCGCGCGCAGAAGCCGAAGCGTGGATGATCCCGCTTCGGCTCGTCATCGACACCAACGTCGTCGTTTCTGCGGCGCTTAAACCCGACGGCCTGCAGCGCACCGTGGTCCTGCTTGCCATCACCAAACCGGCCAGGCTCTACGTCTCCGAAGCCATTGTGGCGGAGTACCGGGAAGTTCTATCGCGGCGGGAGCTCCGGATCCGTAAAGGATTGCAGCAGCAGATCCTGCAACTCATCGAAAACCGCGCTTACTCTGTCGCCCCGTCCTGCCCCCTGGACATCGCCACAATCCGGACGACAATATATTCCTTGAATGCGCCGACGCCGCACGCGCCGACTACCTCATCACCGGAAATCAGCGGCACTTCCCAAAGTTCTGGAAGAAGACCAAGGTCATCACATCCCGCGAGTTCATCAGTATCGCGGCGCCGCATCTCATAGCGTGACGGTTTCCCTGCCGTCTCAATCTCCGAAGAACTTCTCGCCGGGCTTGCGGTACTTATATGCCACGTCTTCGTCGAGTTCGATGCCCAGGCCGGGCGCGTCTGGAACTGCGATCTTGCCGTCCTGTATGAGCGGCCCTTCCCTTCCCTTCACCAAAGCATCGAAGAACGGCACGCTGGCCGCATGCCATTCGAGCGCCAGGAAATTGGGAATGGCGGCGCACAGGTGTACTCCAGCCATGGTTCCGAGCGGGCTGCTGATGTTGTGCCACGCCAGGTTGACATAGTGCATGTCCGCCAGGTCGGCGATCTTGCGCCCCTCCCACAGCCCGATCTTCTGTACGTCCGGCGCCAGCACGCGCAGGCCTGCGTCGACCATCAGCCGTTCGAAATCCTGGCGGAAATAGTGGTTTTCTCCGGTGGCCACCGGCAGGCTGGTATTGCGCTGCACCACGCCCAGCGCGCCAATATTCTCCGGCGGCGTGGGATCTTCGAGCCACAGCAGCTTGTACTTCTCGAGCGCGCGCGCCAGGCCGATGGCCGCCTGCACGCCGTAGTTCCAATGGCAATCGATCGCCAGCCCGACGCCCATGCCCACTGCCTCCCGCGCACCGGCCACCAGCGCCGCCGCGTGCTCGATTTCCTGCTCGCTCAGATCGCGGTTGTACTCGTCGGTTTCGTACGGCGTCGGCACATCCACATCGAACTTCAGGATGCGGAAGCCGCGCGCGGCCATCTCCCGCGCCCGCCGGCCATAGGCCTCCGGCGTGAGGTGCTCAACGCCCGAGGCGTCCCAACCGTGATGCTTCAGGCTGACCAGGCTCTGACGTTCCGCATCGCCGGCGGCCCGCATCCATTGCGGATCGCGCGGCACCAGCAGTGGCGTGATGCTCTCCAGCGCTTCGCCCGCGTGGCAATCCGCGTACATGCGCACGTGGTCGCGATACTTTCCGCCCAGTATCTGCCAGATAGGCAGCTTGTAACGCTTGCCGATGGCGTCCAGAAGCGCCGTTTCGATGCCGTGTATGGCGTGGAAAGCCAGGCCCGGCGAAGCATGCACGCAACTGGCGCGCATGCGCCGCAGCACGCGGTCGATCGAGGTAGGGTCCTCGCCTTTCAGAATCTCCCCGAATTCCTGGATCACCGCGGTCAGTCCCGGCCCCAGGAAGGCTTCGCCATAGCCGGTGATGTGGTCGTCGGTTTCCACCTTCACGATGGTCCAGTCGAAGTTCGATTCCATGACCGCCGTGCTAAGATGCGTGATTCTCATAAGCCGCTAGGGTATCAAGCTTCGTGGGGCAGGACTCCAGCGCGGACGGCCGGGGGCCGTAAATCAGGATCAGAAACTGCCCGTCATGCTGCGCTGGGCCGCGTGCCAGCGCATGCGCTGGCGTCTAATCTGCGCAAGAATTGAAGAAGCGCGACTCGGCAGCTAAGGCCGACATGTACTTGGCGCTTTTGTCGATGCCCGCACTCCAGCATGGCTCCGGTTACCAGGCGATCACCTGTTTGGCGGCGGGCTGTCGTTTTAATGACGCATGGGAAAGCCGCACGGCAGGCATGCTCGATGGCGTGGCCACTCAGTTCATCGGGCGGGAGGCGCCGCTCCACAACAAAGAATCGACGGGCCGCGCGAAAGATCTGGGAGATGCAGACGAACTCCGGAAGCGTTTCCGGATGGAATAACAGTGATCGATCTGGTTCGAAGTGGCCGTCCCTATTGGTCGGATTCGGGCCTTTTTTGGCGCTCGTAGGGAGTCTTCAGATACTTGGCGGCTTCTTCCTGCGCGTCTTGGGTATTATCTTTGGTGCGCACCGCCAGGTTGTATTCGTTCACCGCGCGGTCGCGCTGGCCGCTGATGTCGAAGATCATTCCGAGGTGGATGTGCGCCCAGACCTCGATCCATTTGGGTTCCAGGTCGCCGTTTAGCGCATCGCGGAACGAGTTGGCGGCCGACTGGTAGTTGTTCTGCGTGAAGTACACGTCGGCGATGCGATAGTGGGCCATGGAACTGTTGTGGTTGTTCTCCAGCGCTTTCTGATACTCCTTCAGCGCATCGCCGAATTCGCCCACTTCCATGAACTGCTCGCCGCGGCGGATGGCCACCGCCGTGCGCACCTGGTTGTTGAAGCGCAGCACGCGGCGGTCGGGGTCGATGATGACGTTCTTGGGCTTGCCGAAGGTGTCGACGCTGAATTCCGAAGAGGTGCCTACGACTTCCACGCGCTTTTCTTCAGGATTGCCCTCGGTCTCGATCTTCAGATCCACGGGCATGCGGAAGGTATCCATGTCCTGCGCCACTTTGCCCATCACGCGGAAGCCTTTCTGCGTGCGGAAAATGGTGTACTCCAGCTTGAATTCGGGCGCGCCGCTGGATTCGATCCATTGGATGAAGAAGTAGCCGAGATCCTGCTTGGAGACGTCTTGGGCCACCTTTTTGAAGTCCTCGGTGGACGCCGATTTCCAACTGTATCGCGTGGCGAACTCCTTCAACGTTTGCGTGAAGTTCTGATCGCCGACGACGAAGCGCAACATGTGCAGAACGGCCGCACCCTTGCTGCCGGTCAGCGCCCACAGCTCCGGAGAATAGTCCTCCATGCGCCCCGACTGGATGACGGGAACGTTGTCCACCGTGAGGGCCTCCACGGCGTCCTCGCGGAATTGCGATTCGACGGCGCCGGGCCCGGCGGTATGCTCCGTCCAGAGGAGTTCCGAGTAGGACGCCAGGCCGTTGGTGAGCCAGAGATGATTGCGGGTGGTGGGCGATACCAGCACCTCCCACCACTGGCGGGAGATTTGGTTGGCCAACAATTTGGCCCCCACCTGCTTGCCGATGGCATGCGGATTCAGGAAGATCAAACCGGGCGCGGCATAGCCGTTGGGCGCGCCATTCTCCGTCTCCACCACAGTGAGGTTGGCGTAGGGCGGCAGACCGAAATCGCCCGTGAAGAATGTCATCATCTGGCCGATTTGCTCGCCATACTGCTGCGCCATCCCCTTCTCATCGCCGCGGAAGTACAGCGTGCTGGTGACACCCTCGGAGGAAACCTTGGCTCCGGGATCGCGCACCACCGCGATGCTGCCGGGAAAGGACGGGTGATCGAAATGAAAGCTGTAGACCACCTTGTCACCGGCCGCCTGGTGCGTGTCGATGCCGCTGCCCAAAACCTGGTATCCGGTGGGGACGGTGATGCGCAAGTCCGCCGTGAAGCGGTCGGTAGTGTAACCGCTGATGGGGAACCAGCGCGCGGGGTACAGCAGGAAGGCGTAGTCGGGGTGTATGGCGGCGAACTTGATGCCGTAGACGGGGGAGTCTTCGCTGCCGCTCAGGCGTCCTTCGTAGGTGAACTTCAGCGTGGCGGGCTGGCCTTTTGGCAGAGGCTGGTCGAAGCTGAGCCGCACGGTGAAATCCTGCTGGTTGCGCGTGTCGTTGATCTGAGTACCCTTGCCATCGACCACGCGCGAGACAGTCAGCGCATTGTTCAACTCGAAGGCGGCCGAGCTGGTGTTGTTGTCCAGTGGGACGAAGCGCACCTCGGCGGTGGCGATGAGGGCTTGAGTGGCCGGCTGCACTTCGGCGTCGATTGTATAATTTTCGACTCGAATGTGCGCGCGGCGCTCCTGCGCCTGGGTGGCGGCAGCCAGGGATATGAGCGCCAGGGCGGTGAATATGGCAGGCCGGAAGCCTGTCGGGCAGCTACGAAACATGTGCGAGTTGTCCTTCCATAAGATCTTGGATTATGGCGGAGGCGCGGGCCATGGGCCCCGATTGCGGGGATAACCGGCCGGGGCCCGACAGCCGGGACGCCACTTCGGCGAGATCCGCGCGCATTTGGGCGCGTGCGCCATCGTCGCGCAGCAGCCGCTGGGCTTCGGCGGCCAGACGTTCGCCGGTCAGGTTCGATTGCATCAGCTCGGGGACCACGGCGCGCCCCGCGATTAAGTTCACCATTGAATAAAAAGGCACCCGCACCAGCATGCGGCCCAACAGCCAGCTTGCGGCTGTAACTTTGTAAAACGTAACCATCGGCGTACCGAGCAGGGCCGCTTCCACGGTTACCGTTCCGCTGGCCGCCAGGGCGAGGTCGGCATGCGCGATAGAATCCCAGTTTTCCCCGTCGATGACCTGTATGGGAGCCCCGCCGATCCGCTCCTGAAAGAAGCCCACGCCGGCCGTCGCCGATGCGGGCAGAATAAAACTGGCGGCTTGGTCGCGATAAAGACGCCCCACGGCGTCCAGCAGAGGCGGCAAATGCCGGGCAGCTTCTCCCCGGCGGCTTCCAGGCAACACCGATACTAATGGACGGCCTGGAGGAAGTCTGTGTTTCCGAAAAAATTCCGCGCGAGAGAGACTGGGCTTCACCATGCCGGCCAGCGGATGGCCGATGTAGGTGGCCGGCAGGCCGTGGCCGCGGAAGAACTCCTCTTCGAAGGGAAAGATACAGAGCACGTGGCGGAGCGTGCGGCGCATGCCTGGCAAGCGGCCTTTGCGCCAGGCCCACACCTGCGGCGCCACCAGGTACACGACGGGGACGCCCTGGCGGTGCAACTTGCGGGCCAGCCGCAGGTGGAAATCGGGGGCATCCGTAAGGATGGCGAGTTCCGGCCGGCGGCGGTGCGCGGCGGCCTGCAGCTTGCGGAACTCGCCGTAAATCCGGGGAATGTGGGAGACCACCTCGAGCAGCCCGACGACCGCCAGGTTCGCGGCGTCCACCACGGTTTCGACGCCGGCGCGGCGCATGCGCGGACCGGTGCAGCCGAAAAATTGCGCGTCCGGCCAGATACGGCGCAACTCATCCACCAACAGGGCGGCATAGAGATCGCCCGATGCTTCGCCGGCCGATATCAGGATGTTCCGGGGCACCTAAGGCCAGTCTAGCGCGCGCGGGGCAGCGGGGCAGGGGCCGCAGGTCGGAGGCCGGAGGCAGGGGTTGTGCTAGAGCGGCCCTTTAGGAGCGTGACCACCCCCATTTGCGCACGGTCATAACCCCTATTTGTTTGGGTTTGGTCGGTACTTTTCACGGGTTGTTGTGCGTTTTTGTGCCTTTTTGGGCACGGCAGCAAGGGGAGTCGGCCAGCCGATTAGCGTTGGGCGCTCACCGCACCTACGTCCCCAAGGAGTGGGGCACGGCACGCCAAAGTCCGTGCGCCAGCAGGCTAGTGAAAGGTGTAAGTCATGTAGCCGATGGCCAGCGCGTCCGGCGAGTCCGGAGCGGCCCACAGGCCCCTTCAGCAGTTGCTTCCGGCTGGTCTTCAACAGGGTCTTCCGCAGATCCTCCCATTTCGCTACCGTTGGCAAGCTGTGGGCGAGGCGGCTACTCCACCGCAAAGCTGGCGTGCGTCGTGTAAGTCCCGCCCGGCGTCGTGATCGTGATCGGTCCGGTGGTGGCTCCCGAGGGAACCGTGGCCCAGACGTAATTGGGCCCGCTGTTGGAGACCACCGCCGCGGTAATTCCATTGAATTCGACCGCGGCCGAAAGCAGGTCGGATCCCCAGATCCGCACCGGCGTGCCCACCGCGCCCGATTTCGGATGGAACTGCCGCGCCCGCGGCGCGGGCTTGGGCAGCCTCGCATTCAAAGCGAAATACATCCCGCCGCCGGTAACCCCGCCCTGCCGCGCTCCCGTAGAGGATGCCGTCGCTGCCCTTGCGACAACGACCTTTTGCGATAACGACTTTCCGGCAACCTTCCGGCTAGTTCTAGCGGACGGCCACACGGTGAAGGCACTGGCGCGAAATCCCGCCAGCACCGAGGGACTCCACACGGGAGTATGCCAGCCGGTAACGGGTGCGCGGCTAACAGGTTACCATCGCGCGGCATGTGCGATGGGCACACGAAGGTTGGCTGAGCATGCGCATTAGCCGGCGGGCAGATGCGCTGCGCTACCTTTCAGATTCGTTTGAACGTTGATACGTTCCGCGAACTGCGCTCGCTACGGATTGGCCCGTCTCACTGCATCATTTCTGAGCACGCATCTCAATTTTGTACAGTGGATGGTGCAACGTCTGAGGGCAAATCATAGCAAAAATGGGACTTAACGCTCGGAAGCCGTGGCCCGGCCCGTGCATACGTGATGGTGATCGGTGGTGCGCCGACCGGCCATCCCGTGACTAGAAGTGTGAGGCAAAAGGAGCTAATACAAATGAAGACGTTTTGTGCGCGTTTGTGGCGTGAGGAACAAGGTCAGGACCTGATCGAGTACACGTTGATGCTGGCGTTCGTGGCATTGGCCTCGGCGGCGTTATTCAACAGCGCCGGTACGAGCATCAACCAGATTTGGTCGAAGACCAACGCACAACTGACCACTGCGGCGAGCTAGGGTGTTGGTGAGTTCGGCGCGCGGCAGTTGGGGGAAGGGGCGGCAGTGAGGGCGGGCAGGGCCTGTTACGTTACCGGCCAGGGGCCTGCTGCCGCCCGCGGTATCGACCTAGGGATGGGAGGCTGATGGTTTCCCTGCTGGTGTCCCAAAACCCGGATGGCGGCTGGCCTTACCAGCGGGGCGGGCCGTCCTGGACCGAGCCTACGGCGTACGCGCTGTTGGCTCTGATGGGGCAAGGATCGGTTGCCGAACCGGTCGAAAGGGGGCTCCGGTGGCTCAATGCCGCGCAGCGTCCCGATGGCGGCTGGCCGGCGCAGCCGGCTGTCCGCCAGAGTGCCTGGGTGACTGCGGCAGCGGCGTTGCTGGGGCCTGCGGCGCTCGGTAAGGATGCCTACCGGCGCGGCATTGTTTGGATCGTACAGCAGACCGGCGAGGAAACCAGCTTTCTGAGCCGGGTCCAGCAGTTCTTAACGGGAAATGCCCAGGGCTATCACGGCTATGATGGCTGGCCGTGGTTTCCAGGGACCAGCGCGTGGGTGACTCCCACGGCATTGTCGATGCTCGCCCTGCGCAAGGCTGCGCGATGCGCAGACTCCGCGCAAATTCTCGCGCGCCTGGACATGGGGGCCTCGTATCTGTTGCAGCACGCCTGCAGCGACGGAGGCTGGAACCATGGGGCGGCGCGGGCTTTGGACTATGACGCGCGTTCCTATCCGGAGACCACCGGAGTGGCGCTGCTGGCGTTGAGCGGCAAGGACTCACCGGGAATCCGCAAAGCCTGCCACTGGGCGCAGGCGCAGTTGCCCGGGTGCCGGACATCGGAGGGGGAAAGCTGGCTGCGTCTGGGATTGCTGGCCCAAAAGCAGCTTCCGCCAAACGCTCCTCCGCCGGCGCGACCGCCCCGGACCATCCAAAATGCCGCCTTGGCGCTGCTGGCGTCGGCTGCCGCCGAGGGCCGGAATCCGTTTCTGGAGTAATGCGCATGTCAGGTTTGAATCGGCGTGAGTTTCTGACAGGGTCGGCGGCCGGTCTGGCTTTGGCCGGTTGCGCGCGACATCGCGCCGCAGCGCCTGGCGAGGCGCTGGTTTCGGTTGTGCGCCGGCCGGATTACAGTCAGGAGTTGTACGGCGACCTTCGCAGGGTACTGGCGGAACATCGTCTGGATGTCCGCGGGAAACGCGTGCTGCTCAAACCCAATCTGGTCGAGTTCGAGCCGGACAGCCCCATAAATACGCATCCCCTGCTGGTGCATGCGGCCTTGGAAGCCTTCCGCGAGTTGGGGGCGGAGGTCCGGATCGGGGAAGGCCCAGGCCACCGTCGGAACACGCTGGACATGGCGGAGGCCGCGGGGTATTTCGAGACTATCCCACGGTTCGAAGAGATCTTCACGGATCTGAACCTCGATCGCGTGGCCGAGGTCCGCCTGGCGCGTCCCCATTCCCGGCTAAACTCGATTCATCTGGCGCAGTCCGCGATGTCTTGCGATCTGCTGGTTTCCATGCCCAAGATGAAAACGCATCACTGGGTGGGGGCCACGTTGAGCATGAAGAACCTGTTCGGAACGGTCTCGGGTGGAGTGTACGGATGGCCCAAGAACATCCTGCACTGGGCCGGGATTCCCGGTTGCATTGCAGATCTATACCACACGCTGCCGAGGCATTTTGCCATAGTCGACGGGATCGTCGGGATGGAAGGCAACGGGCCGATTCAGGGCAGGCCCAAGCGGGCGGGAGTGGTGGTCGCGGGCAGGGATCTGGCGGCAGTGGATGCGAGTTGCTGTCAGATCATGTCGATCGATCCGCACAGGATCGAGTATCTCAGGCTGGCGGTGGGCGACGTAGAGGAACTGGTGAGATCGATACACCAGATTGGGGAGCCGGTGGCGAGTGTCAGGACCCGGTTCGATCTTCTGCCCGAGTGGAGCGGGATTCGCGAGTCTTGAATGTGTGGGGCAGATTTGTGGGGCAGGCCCTCGGCCTGCGGCGGCCTCCCAGGCCGCCTTTCGGCTATGCTGTTGGCTGGGAGCCTGGCGCGCGATGCCCTTTATCACGGAAGATTTCCTGCTCAACAATCGGACCGCGAAACGTCTCTATCGCACCTTTGCCGAGGGCGAGCCGATTCTCGACTATCATTGCCATCTCTCGCCAAAACACATCGCGGAAAACCGGCAATTCCGCGATCTTTCCGAGATCTGGCTGGAGGGCGATCACTACAAATGGCGCGCGATGCGGGCCAATGCCATCGGCGAGCGCTATGCGACCGGCGATGCCAGCCCGTACGAGAAGTTCCTGGCCTGGGCCGGCACGGTGCCGCACACGCTGCGCAATCCGCTGTATCATTGGACGCACCTTGAACTGAAGCGCTACTTCGGCATCGATGAACTGCTCGATGCGCAGAGTGCGCCGCGCGTCTGGGACCATGCGAACGCGCTGCTGGCCACACCGGAATTGCGCGCGCACGGTATCTTGAACCGGTTTCATGTGACCCACCTGTGCACGACCGACGATCCGGCCGACGATCTCTCCTTTCATCGGGCGATTCGGGGGTCGAGCATTGCTTCAGGCATGGCGACTCGCGTCTTTCCGGCATTTCGTCCCGATAAGGCCCTCAACGTCCATCTTCCGGACGTCTTCAACCCTTGGGTAGAGCGGCTGGCGGCCGCCAGCAATGTGGATATCGGCTGCCTGCAGGACTTCACCGACGCCCTGCGGCGGCGTCACGACGACTTTCATGCCCTGGGCGCGCGGCTCTCCGACCACGGGCTGAACCAGTGCTACGCCGCTTTCTGCTCCGAGCCAGCGGCTGCCACGATCTTCGATAGGGCGCGCAACGAGCAGGCCGCCGGCGTGGAGGAGCACGCCCAGTTCGCATCATATATGATGCTGTTCTTCGGTCATCTCGACGCGGAGAAAGGCTGGACCAAGCAACTGCATCTGGGCGCATATCGTAGCGCCAACACCCGCCGCCTCCAACAAATTGGACCCGATACCGGCTTCGACTCGATCGGCGATTGGCCGCAGGTGGCCGCGCTGGGCGCATACCTCGACCGCCTGGAGACCGAAGACGCATTGCCGAAGACCATCGTCTATAACGTCAATCCCGTGGACGATTATGCCTTCGCCACCATGATCGGCAACTTTCAAGACGGCAAGACTGCAGGCAAGATACAGTTCGGCAGCGGCTGGTGGTTTCTGGATCAAAAGGAGGGCATGGAATGGCAACTGAATGCGCTCTCGAATACCGGCCTGCTCTCGCGCTTCATCGGCATGATTACGGACTCGCGCTCTTTCATGTCTTATCCGCGGCATGAGTACTTCCGGCGCGTACTGTGTAACTTGGTTGGCGGAGATATGGAGAATGGCCTGATTCCGGATAGCGATGACTTAGTAGGTCCGATGATCCGCAACATCTGTTACCGGAATGCGAAGGAGTATCTGGGCCTGGGGGACTAGCCTAGGTGGGACAGGCCTCCTGGCCTGTCCATCTTGAGTAATGGGTTAGTCCCTCCCCACCAGCCAATGGATCACCGCAAACGCCACCAAGTAAACAGATCCCGCAATCACAAACAACGGTCCATACGCGCCGTGCGACCAGTCGAGCCAATATCCGACCAGCGGCGCCACCAGCATGCCGCCCACGGCTCCGCCAAAACCTCCCAGGCCCACCACCGATCCCACCGCGCCGCGCGGGAATAAGTCGGAAGCCAGCGTATACAAATTTGCGGACCAGCCCTGATGCGCGGCGGTGGCCACACCGACCAGCGCCACCACCAGCCACATGTTGGCGCGCGCCGTGTCCACGAAGATCACCGGGGTGACCGCCACCGCGCAGATGAGCATGGCCGCTTCGCGCGCGCGATTGGGCGTCCATCCGCGCTTCAAGAGCGCGGTGGAAATCCAGCCGCCGCCGATCGATCCCACCGCCGAGGCCTGATACACCACGATGATCGGCAGTCCCAGATGGGCGAGATCCAGCCCGTAGACGCGGTTCAGGAATCCGGGGAGCCAGAACAGGTAGAACACCCAGGCCGGATCGGTGAGGAACTTGCCCAGGATAAACGCCCAGGCTGGACGGCTGGTGAGCAGGCTGCCGAGCGGCGGGCGCGCGAGTTCCTCTTCCACCGAAGGCAGGGGCGGCTGACCGCGCGGTCCGCGAAGGAACCACCACCAGAGCAGCACCCAAGCCAGGCCGGCCGCGCCGGTCACAATGAACGCCGAGCGCCACCCGTAGTGCAGCGCCAGATAAGGGACCGCCAAAGGGGCGAGAATGGCGCCGATATTCGCGCCGCTGTTGAAGATGCCGATGGCCCGAGCGCGCTCGCGTTGCGGGAACCAATCCGCCACCGTGCGGATGGCGGCTGGGAAGTTCGCGGACTCGCTCAGCCCGAGCGCGAAGCGCGCCACTCCGAAGCCCGCCGCACTGCGCGCCAGCGCGTGCCCCATGGCCGCCACGCTCCACAGCGCTACGGCCGCCGCATAGCCCAGGCGCGTGCCCGCCCAGTCGATCAGGCGGCCGGCGAAGGGCATCATCAGCGCATAGGCCAGTTGGAACGCGGAGACGATCCAGCCGTAGTCCGCCTCGCGCCAGCCGAGTTCCTTTTCGAGCACGGGCTTGAGCAGCCCGAGCACTTGGCGATCGACGTAGTTGATGGTGGTGGCGAAGAACAGCAGCCCGCATACGCACCAGCGCAGCCGCGGTGCGGATTGGCGTGCGAGGAGGTCTGTCATTCCCATGAAGTCGCCGCCTATTACTATAGATGAGTGCTGAGTGGGGCGGACCCGCGGCCGTTGCAGACATGCTCGTAGAAGCCATCCAGTACAATGCCAATATCTTGGGGCACTACGTCTTACACGCCTTCGTGGTCGTGCCAAACCACGTTCACTTGCTGGCTGATCCGGCGGTGACGTTGCCCAAACTGACGAAATCGTTAAAAGGCATCACTGCCAAGCGAGCCAACACGATGTTGGCATTGACGGGAAGCCCCTTTTGGCAGGAAGAGCTATGACCACTTGGTGCGGCATGCGCGGGAGTTCGAGAAGATCCGGAACTGCATTGAGGGGAATCCTGTGCGGGCAGGGTTGGTGCGGGAAGCCAGCGAGTACCGATGGTCGAGCGCTTGGCCGCTCGTGGGGCGGACCCATTGGCCGGCTTCGCCCGGCCCCGTGGAGGAATCGCGACCAGATGCATACACAGCCTCTTCGATCCGGCTGTCTCGGCAGACACACCCGTAAAATAGTCGAGGTCCTGCTTCCCGGGGGGTGGGCTTCCCCTCGCTTAATTACCACGCAAACTGGTTCGGTGCTGGGCTGCATGTCGCGTCCTTGCGGCCTAGTTTGGCTCGATACGGTACCCTAGGGACCGCGCGGCGATTCCGGTGCCACTACTCCGATTTGCGCGTTCCGAGTAGGCGGAAATACCTTCCGGCAATGAACGATATCGGGAACAGTTTGAGGCAGCTGGAGTGACAGAGCCGGAGGGTCTGCGTGCGTGCCCGGTACGGGGCGGTTTGCCTTAGGTCTTACACCAACACCGGCGCGCGAGCCCCCGCCACCACCCGCCCGCACAAGAAGCAAAATTCCGCGCCCTTCACGTCCAGCCGCTCCACTGCGTGGCTGGACGTCATCACGCAGCGCCAGTCGTCGCAGTGCCGCAGACCGAAGGTGTGGCCCAGCTCGTGGACGGCTTCCTTCACCAGCCGTTCCCGCATCAGCTCTTCGCGCGCGGGCAGGCCGTAGAACTCCTCGCGCAACCGATGCAGCGACACCACCGCGCAGCTCCCAGTCAATTGCGCCTCGCCAAATACGAACGTCAGCACCGGAACATACAGGTCCACCGAGGTCACCGCCAGCAGCCGCGCGCCAGGCTCGACGAGCGGCTGCATGGCTTGCAGGATGGCGGTCGAGTAATGCTGGTTGCGCATACGGTCGCGCGCGAAGGCCACATCCAGGCGCTCCGGCCGCACCTGGCACGCCATGCGGAAGGTGGGCGCCAACTGCGCGGCCAGTTCGGCCAGCACGTCCGCCGTGACGTCGATGCCCAGCAGTTGGATCACGTTACTTCAAGCCGTAGCGCTTCAGTTTGTTGTACAGCGTGGTGCGATCGATATCCAGAATGCGCGCCGCGCGGGAAAGGTTGTGATCCGTTTCCCGCAGCACCCGCTCGATATGCACGCGCTCCACGTCTTCCAGCGTGCGGCCGCTGGGCGCGCCGTTCATCTGGAACTGGAAGGAGAAGTCCGCGGGTTTGATCTCGGGGCTGCGGCAGACCACCAGGGCGCGCTCCACGGCGTTCTCCAGCTCGCGCACGTTGCCGGGCCATTCGTGATTCATCAGCACCTGCAGCGCTTCCGCCGAGATCTGCGGCACGGGCCGGCTGGTCATCATGCAGAACTTGTTCAGGAAGTGCGCCACCAACAGCGGAATATCTTCGCGGCGGTCGCGCAACGGCGGCAGATCGATGCAGAAGATGTGCAGCCGGTAATACAGGTCGGGGCGGAAGGTGCCCGCTTTCACCAGCGCCTCCAGGTTCTTGTTGGTGGCGGCCACGCAGCGGAAATCCACCTTGATGGGCTGGTTGCTGCCCACCCGCACGATTTCCTTCTCCTGCAGCACGCGCAGCAAATCGGTTTGGGTCTTCAGGGTGATATCGCTGATCTCGTCCAGAAAGACGGTGCCGCCGTCGGCCACTTCGAACTTACCCTTCTTGCGGTACTGCGCGCCGGTAAACGCGCCCTTCTCGTGCCCGAATAACTCGCTTTCGAGCAGCGTCTCGGTCAGCGCTCCGCAGTGAATGGTCACCATGGGCATATACCGGCGCGGACCCGCCGCATGGATCGCCCGCGCCACCACTTCTTTGCCCGTCCCGCTTTCCCCCGTGATCAGCACGGTGGCCTCCGTGGGCGCCACCATTTCGATCAGCTCGCACACTTTCTTCATCCCCGGAGCTTTGCCGATGAGCTCCGTCGAGGGAGACACCTCCTGCAGATTCTCGCGCAGGCGCACGACTTCGCGCCGCGCCCGCCGGTGCTCCAGGGCGTTCGCCACCAGGTGCGACAGCTCGTCCGGATCGATGGGCTTGGTGATGTAGTCGTATGCGCCGTGCTTCAGCGCTTGCACCGCCGTTTCCACCGAAGCGTAACCGGTCATGATAATGACCGTCAGCTCCGGATCGGCTTCCTTCAGCCGGGCTTGCAGTTCCATGCCGTCCATGCCCGGCATCTTGATGTCGAGGAGCGCGACGTCGTACTCCGTGTTCGTTATGGATTCCAGCGCCTCGCGCGCGCTGGCCACGGGCCGGGTTTGATAGCCCTCGCTCGAGAACCACTTCCCGAGGGAATCGCGCACGACCGTTTCGTCGTCCACGATCAGGATTTTGCCCTTGGTTTTTGTTTCTACCGGTTCTTCCACTTCCGTCACCATGTTTCCTCCGTGTCAAAACGGCAACGCTATCTGCCGGGCGCGCGTGGTCCGGTGAAGCCGCCGCCCGCGAGGACTGGTTCCATCGCGGCCGGCCTGACAGCCGGCAGAGCTACCACAAACTCGGTGCCTTTGCCGGGCGTAGACTCCACGGCGACCTCGCCGCCATGCTGTTCGACGATGCTAAGCGCCACGGCCAATCCCAGGCCCGTGCGGTGCTGATCCTCCTTCGTCGTGAAAAACGGATCGAAGATCTGCGACAGCACTTCGGGCGGGATGCCCGGCCCGGTGTCGCGAACCCGGATCCGCGCTTGTCCGGCCGCGGAGTCCATCTCCGTGGCCACTTCCAGTACTCCGCCGTGCGGCATCGCTTCGGTGGCATTCACCAGCAGCACCAGCACCGCCTGCTGGATCTGCCCAGCATCGCAGGAGACCGCCGGCAGATCGTCCCCCAAATGGCTCCGCAACTCGATTCCCAGCAGTTCGGCCTGATGCCGCACCAGCACCAGCGCGCGGCCAATCAGGGTATTCAAATCGTTGGGCTCGCGGTGGCTGGGGGCCTGCCGCGCGAACGTCAGCAGATTGCGCATGATGTCGCCGCAACGCTTGCTTTCCCGCTCGATGATGCGAAGCTGTTCGACCATTTCCGTGCGCGATCCGGTGGGCCCCTTTTCCACTTCCTTGAGCGTCAGCCGGGCGTAGGTGAGGATCCCGAACAAGGGGTTGTTCACCTCGTGCGCCACCGTGGCGGCCAACTTGCCGATGGATGCCATCTTCTCGCTGGAAAGCAGCGAGCGGTGCGCCTGGTCCAGTTCCGCGGTCTTGCGCTTGACGCGCTCCTCGATCTCGGCGTGCACGCCGGACACTTCGGCGGTCATCTTGTTGAAGGACGCCGCCAGGTCGCTGAGCTCGTCGTTAGAGCGCACCGGCAGGCGGTAATCCAGGTCGCCATCCGCCACCCGGTGGGTGCCCGCGATCAGTTCTTTGACGGGCCGGTAGACCACGCCCCAAATGAAGACCATACTGACCAGCCAGATCATCGCTACCGTAATCCCCATGAACAGGATCAGGTGCGCGCGGTGCTCCGCCGTCTGGGCGTCCACGGCGGCCAGCGACAGGTTGGCATCGATGACCCCCAACACGCGCTGCCCTGCGGGATGGCAGCCCACGCAGGCCGGCGCGTTTTCGATGGGCCGGATCACGCCCAGCAGACGTTCCCCTTGCCCGGGGAATATGCGCGCCCGGTCCGGACGGTTCAGCTTCACCAGCGGCGCGCTTTGGGCGTGGCATCCGTAACACGCTTCCGCCCTCTTATCGACCACCCGGTTGACCTCCGTGGCGTCGGTGGAAAAGCTGATGCGGCCTTCCTTGTTGAAGATGCGAATACGCCGGATACCCGGCTCGCTGCCCAGTTCCTGTATGACGTTGTAGAGCGCCTGCCGGTCGTTGCGCAGCATCTCATAATGCGTGCTGCGCTGGATCACATCGGTGATGCGCTCCGCCGATTGCAGCACCATCTCCTCGGAGTGGCGCCGCTGGTCCCGCAGGTTGAAGTAGCCGAATAGAACAAACAAAGCCGCCGTGCTCGCAATCAGAGATATAGCGAGCTTGGCGGCTAGTCCAACGCGGAGGAAGCCAGGAGTCGGAAGCCGGAAGTCGGAATCGCGCTTCTTCAGCACAGTAGTCCTTAGCCAACGCCCGCGGGCACGCCTTCATCGGCCGTTTCGCGGGCCGCCGCCTGGCGGGTGCGGGCTTCGTCCCGGTGACGCTCTTCGAAAACCGGGAAATATTGGGCGATCACCCGGAATACGGCGAAGCCCAGCGCAACGATCGCCAGAGTCACCGCTACTTCCGTCCAACGCGGTACGTAGTGCGTGCCGGACGCGGCCTCCATGCCGGTTACGCTCACATTCAGGCGATTGGCAATGAAACCGAAAATGACCATCACGGCGCAGCCGTACAGTTTCGCCGGGTTCCAACGCACGCGGCGCCGGAATAGCAGCACCATGGGCACGGCCAGCAGCACGATTTCGAGCCCGAACAGCCAGGTTTCGGTCCGGTTCTCGCGCAACAGCCCCAGCACGCCGCGCTGCTCCAGATCCAGGAAGCGGACAAACAGAAGTGTCATCAGCAACACTGCCAGTACCCGCGCCAGTCCGGCCGCCAGCGGCAGCTCCAGCTCCCGGCCGAACTCCCGGCTGCTGTGCCACGATTCGAAGATGGTCATGGCCAGCCCCGCGCAGATGGCCGACAAATAAAAGAAGACCGGCAGCACGGGCGTGTACCAGAGCGCATACAGTTTATGCGGCACGATCAGGTAGAGGCTGCCGAGAGAAGACTGATGCAGAGTGGACAGGATGACCCCCACAATCATGAGCGGCACGGAGACAAACTTGAGCCAGTCCAGCGGCTTATGCCATCCCAATTTCTCGAAAACGGCAGGCGCGAATTCCAGCGCCAGCACCGTGGTGTAGAGCGTCACGCACCACGCCACTTCGAACATCACGGAATGCGGGTTCCACATCACCAGCGGATGCCATATGCGGTCGGGCCGCCCCAGATCGAACAGCAGCGCCAGCACCACCAGCACGTATCCCAGGAACGCAGTCAGAATAGCCGGGCGCAGAATCGGCTTGTAGCGCTCCACATTGAAGATGTGGACCACCGCCACCAGCGTGAATCCGCCGGCGGCCAGACCTACGCCGCACAGGATGTCGAAGCCAATCCAGATGCCCCACGGAAACTGGTCGCTCAAGTTGGTGACGCCGCCCAGACCGTACCGCACGCGCAAATAAGTGGCGTATGCGCCGGCCGCCATCAGTACCGCAAAGATGGCGCGCCAGATGGTGAAGCGCGGCAGCCGGCGGCCGTTCATCGCTTCCCCCCTTCCGCCCTGGCCACCTCGTCGCGGCGGTTGGTGATCCACCAGATCCCGCCCAGCAGCACCGAACCCACGGAAACCACGTCCGGCACCGCCTCCAGCGCCCGCCAGGTCAGCGCCGGCAGAGGTTGCTGCGGGAGGTTCGTCCGCAGCCCGATCTGTTCAAAGGGCACCGCGGAAAGATATAGCACCGAAGTACCGCCAACTTCCTGCAAGCCATAGATGCGCTGATAGTAATTGCCCGGTTTCTCAGCCAGGCGGCGGCGCGCCTCGGCGATCAGCGCATCCCGGTCGCCGCACGTCGTGGCGCCCGTCGGACAGGCCTCCGCGCAGGCCGTGGGCTTACCCGCGCGCTGCCGGTCATAGCACATGTCGCACTTGCGCACCTTGGGAAGCCGGCTGTTCCATTCGTAAGCCGGCACCTGAAACGGACACGCCGTCATGCAATACCGGCATCCCATGCACTTTTCGGCATCGTAAACCACAGGCCCCAGGCTGGTCTTATGCAGCGCACCCACCGGGCAGACCGAGGCACAGGTCGGCTCGGCGCAATGCATGCACAGCCGCCGGCTGTAATGCTCGCCAAAAGTCTGAATGGCCGTTAACTTGTGGGCCGAGAGCCGCGACTCGGCCGCCACCTTATCGTCGTAAGGCAGGTGCCAGCGCTCGGCACAGGCGCCCTCGCACGCCTTGCAGCCGATGCACATGGTGCTGTCGTAGAGGATCGCTTTAGGCATAATAGAATAAGGTGTCCAACTCCTTTATATCGCAGTTCCCAGGGAAAGGTGTGGGAAATCTACGCAGTCAGGAAGAATTCGCTGGTCACCTGCCGCCAGTTAGCGTCCGGCAGACTCGCCAACAGATCCTCCGTGGGCAGACCGCCATCGGCCGCCACCGGGCCCAGAGGGCACCCCGCAAGCTGCGGTTGCCGCGCATACAGCCGTCCTACGGCTTCCCGCATCCAGCTCCGCACCAATCCCTTGGGAACCAAGTTGCGCGTGGTGCTCTCCTCGTCGGGAACGTGGACTAGCGCCAGCCAGCCCTTGCCGTACGGGTCTTTCCGCAGAAGCTCCGGATTGGCCGCCACTTCCGGGTTGATTTCAATGACTTCGCCTTCGGTTGGCGATACCATTTCGGTTTTTTCACCATCCCGGTAGAGCGACCAGGCCTTTTGGCCCTGCCGGATCCATTGCCCCGGCTTCGGCAACTCAATGCGCTCCACGTGTCCCGCCAGGGCGGCGGCAAAGTCGTCTATGCCGATCCGCACCAGATTGCGGCGTTCCTGCATGGCCCAACTGTGCCCAGGGTGATACGACAACTGCTCGGGAACCAGGAACCCTTCTACATATGATGGATCCAAATACCGTGGTGCCGTGTGTGCCGACGCCGCAACGACCTGTGGCGCTTTCCGCCGGTTGACTACCCAATCCAGCAGGATGAAGATCGAGAATGTTACCAAAACCAGAATGACGGTCATGACGTGCCTCCTTTTTCCAATCCCATATAGGGCACGTCTCCGGCCAAACTGTGGAGTTTTGGAGCTTATTATCTGCTGTATTTGCAGACAGTTGCAAGCGTGGAAAAATGCAACACAGGGTGTGCTGTTGCATTTTCCGGCACCTGTCGCCGGGCAAGGACAGCTAACCCCTTTACTCTTCAACGCGCTTGGCTGGCGTTGGATTTATCAACGCCCCTGTAGGAAAGGACAACATGTGAGGCAGGCAATCCTGCCTGCGGGCCAGCGACGGCTGCGCCGGGTGGAATTTGGCTTTCGTTTTGAGCTTATTGTGCCGGCGCGTGAATTGTGCGCACCCTTGTTGGGTTGCTCCGATCTCAGCAGTTTCCTGTACAATAGAGTCTAAAGGAGACCGCATGGGAACCACTGACATGGTTTTGGCCTTCATTGGGAGCTTTGGCACGCAGGAGATTGTCCTGTGCGCCATAGTGGCGCTGATACTATTTGGCGGCAAGAAAATTCCGGAACTGGCCAAAGGCTTGGGCGCGGGAATCCGCAACTTCAAGGACGCCATGAAGGGCGACAACGACGAGAAGAAGCAGTAGGCTTCCGGAGGCTGCCCGCAAGTTGGGCGGATCTCATCAGGCTCCAAGAACGCTCCAGACATCTCGATTGAAAAAAGAATCCCCGCGGGCACTCAGGGAGGCTCGCGGGGATTTTGCTATCGGAGCTAGTATCCCGCCTATTTCGGCTTCTTGGGCGGGACGATAGAGTCCTTGGCGGCTTTCGCCACGCGGAACTTCACCACCTTCTTGGCCGGGATCTTAATGGTTTCCCCGGTCGCGGGATTGCGGCCCACGCGGGCTTTCCGGTCCTGGCGTACCAGGCGTCCGATACCCGGCAGCACGAACACGCCGTTCTTCTTTACTTCACCGATTGCCAGGCTGGCAAGGGTATCCAGGAACTGGCGGGCTATTTTGTTGTTTACTTCGCAACTCTCGGCGAGGCTTCTCACCAGTGTTGTCTGCGTCATACGTTGCGTTGCCATAGATCTCCTTTGGTTCTCACCATCGATTCAAACTCCAGGGCCGCCGGTAACGAAGGCCCCGCAAACGCCGTCCATCGAAATTAAGGCGCCGGCCGCGCGCCCGTTATGAGCGCCGGCCTCGATTACGTATCAATAATAAGGGAAGGCGAAAGTCGATGTAAAGAGAAAACACGTGAAAATGGCCTGTTTTTGGGCTTTTTTTTGAGGACGAGCCGCGCGAGGCCCGTCAAACGGCCTTTTTGGCGGTGCTCTCGCCGCCCGTGGCCGCTGCCGCCGCCTTGCGGGGCTGTTCCTGCAGGCTGTCGAGGCCCAGTACTTTGCGCAATTCGCCGTCCAGATTCCGGCATATGTCGGGGTGCTCCCGCAGGAACTGGCGGGCGTTGTCGCGCCCCTGGCCGATGCGCTCCGCATGATAGCTGAACCAGGAGCCGCTCTTTTCCACCAGGTTGTGAGCCGCGCCCAGATCCAGCAGATCGCCCTCCCGCGAAATGCCTTCGCCATAGAGGATGTCGAACTCCGCTTCGCGAAACGGCGGCGCGACCTTGTTCTTGACCACTTTGGCGCGCGTACGGTTGCCGATGACGCTGTCCCCGTCCTTGATCGCGGCGATGCGCCGGATATCCACGCGCACGGAAGCGTAGAACTTGAGCGCCCGTCCGCCGGTGGTGGTTTCGGGGTTGCCGAACATCACGCCAATCTTCTCGCGGATCTGGTTGATGAAAACCATGCAGGTGCCGGTGCGGCTCACCACGCCGGTGAGCTTGCGCATGGCCTGGGACATGAGCCGCGCGTGCAACCCCATGTGGCTGTCGCCCATCTCGCCATCCAGTTCGGCCTTGGGAACCAGCGCCGCCACCGAATCGATCACCACCACATCTATGGCTCCGGAGGCGGTCAGCGCCGCGGCGATTTCGAGCGCCTGCTCGCCGTTGTCCGGCTGCGACACCAGCAGGTTATCAATGTCCACACCCAGTTTGCGGGCATAGGCCGGGTCGAGCGCGTGCTCGGCGTCGATGAAGGCGGCCACCCCGCCGGCCTTCTGCGCCTCGGCGATCAAATGCAGGGTCAAGGTAGTCTTGCCGGAAGACTCCGGCCCGAAGATCTCCATCACGCGTCCGCGCGGGAAGCCGCCCACGCCCAGCGCGGCATCGAGCGAAATCGAGCCGCTGGAGATCACCGCCACCGGCATCACCGAGCCGGCTCCCAGGCGCAGAACGGCGCCTTTACCGAACTGCTTATCCAGTTGTGAAAGCGTGACGTCGATCGCGTGACGCCGCTCGCGTTCGTCCATGAGATTCCTCCTTATAGGAAGCTATCTCGTGGCGGATGGCGGGAAGTTCTCTCTGGAAATCTGCGGTAGAGGAGTCAGGAGGCAGGAGTCAGGAGACAGAATGGCAGCCGGGCGGCGCTCGACTTCTGCGAGTTCACCGATGTGTCGCAGGACTTCGGGCGAACTTTCGAGGAGGTTTTCAAGCCGGCCTCACGCCATTGGCGAATAGCGAAATCGAAGTCGGAGATTCGGAGACGGGAGGTGATTGGAGGGGAACGAAATCATCGCCGCCCGAATCGAGCAGCACCACGGCTGGACGCAATTTGCCGCCCGGCGTCAGGTGAAACTCGATCCGAATCAGGACGACTTCACCCAGGTCGCGGGCCGGATCCGATCCAATCCGTCACGTATTTTACGTGTAAACTGGAGATGGGATCGAGCCGATGAAGCAAAACATCACACTGGCAATCGACCAGCGCCTTTTGAAGCGCGCGCGGTCCTTCGCGGCACAGCAAGGCACTAGCGTCAGCGCAATGCTGGCGGGTGAGTTGCGCAGGATTGTCGAAACTCAGGAAGCGTATGCGCAGGCGAAGTCCCGCGCTCTGGCGCAACTGGATTCGCCGTTCCAGCTTGGAGGCCGCGGCATCCGGAATCGCGAGGATCTGCATGACCGGCACGATCTTCGTTGATTCCAATATCCCGATTTACGCGCACGATCTCGATGCAGGCGCGAAGCAGTTGCGCGTGGCGGCTTGCCTCCGCGAGCTGTGGGACAGCGGCAGCGGGCGGATGAGCACGCAGGTGCTCCAGGAATTCTGCGTCAACTACGCTTGTTGGGTTCACTCTCCCATCACCCCTGCCACCGTGATCCGCGCATCGGAGATCGGCGAAACCTGGAAGCTGTCCTTCTGGGACAGCATGATCGTTGCCGCCGCTGAACAAACCGCCGCGACGGAGTTGCTGACGGAAGATCTCAATCACGGACAAATCGTTGCGGGCATCGGAATCCACAATCCGTTTATCCCCGATTGAACCTTCACGATCGACCTTTGGCCGCCTCACCAAGGTGGTGGAGGATTCCACGCACCTGAACTACACGACCACCTACCTACGGCTACGATGCCCTCGACGACCTGAAAAGCGTCACGCAGGGCGCCCTGCCGCAGCCGACCTTCACCTACGACTGGCTGAAACGCCTGGTCACGGCCTACAATCCGGAGAGCGGAACTCGGGCGATAAGACGCTGTCCGTGACCTTTCCTAGGACAGTGTCGGCGGGGGCACTACGTGCCCAGGCGGGGCCAGCACATCATGCGACTTTGCCAGCACGGTCAGCTTGTGAACGCGAACTTGTCGAGGCTGTATTCAAGCCGACCTCGCGCCATTGGTGAGTAGAGACATCGAAGTCAGAGGTTCTGGGACGGCAGGTGATGGGAGCGGCAACGAAATCATCGTCGCCCGCATCGAGCAGCACCACGGCTTGACGCAGTTTGCCGCCCGGCGTCTGATGAAACTCGATCCGAATCAGGACGACTTCACCCGGGTCGAAGCGTCATGGATCAGCGATTCATAGATCGAGTCGTCGGCGGCATACCCGGCCTCGAACCGTCGCCGCCCCGCTGCGCGCCATGCGGCGTCGTCTTCTGAACTGCCCGACTGGGGTACCACCTGAATCTGTTCCCCGGGCGGAACCAGCGCGGCGATATCAGGCGGAACTTCAATATGCCCGTTCGGCGTAAGTTCTCCTTTGAAGTCGGCGGTTTTCATCTCCCTCTCTATCATCTCACGTGTGCAAGGAATGGGCGTCGTTGCGCCTCGGACCGCCAGGAGGCATCGTTCCGAGTGCCCCGTGATCCATGCACAGCCCGGCCAGTCGCCCGAAGGTACCACATCTCCGGTTTGCCGACTACGCAGCCAAGTGGTAACCAGGCGCGGCAGTGATACCGCGGGCGTATCGAGGTGGCGCGGCGCAGTGATTGTTCCCTTGAAGTAATCGATCCACACGCTGGAATCGACCAGAATCAACTGTCGCTCCTCATCGCGTTGAGGTCGCCCTGCCAGTCCAGTTTGCCGCGGAGCCGGCGGATCTCTGCCTGTTTCCTCAGTCGTAGCAAGGTCCGCAGAGCCTCGTCAACGGCCTCGCGCTTGGTCTTCAGGCCGGTTGCGCGAAGCGTGTCCCGCATCAGCTTATCGTCAATCATGATGTTCGTCCGCATCGAGGTGTATCTCAATAACTAATGATACACATTGCAGGCATTGCAGGCCAGGATCGCCAACGAGGAGCAACGCGCGTCCTGCGCAGGACCGGCTCTATTCTTTTGGGATTGCACCGGAAACGAGCGCCCCGAATTCGGGCACAGTCGCGCTCAGGATGTTGAGGAGTTGACGCAAGCTACGGCCCCGGTCCGTGGCCTGTTGCTTCAATTTGGTCATGACGACCGTTTGCTCCTGGCGGAAGATCTCGATTAGTGGACCGCAGCCGCCATCACATGTCGACCCTTTTCATCGTTCGTCATCCGGGGCATCAGGGACTCGTAGCCGGCGATCCATGCGTCGCTGAAGTGGGCGCGCAGCTCCCGTTCGAGATGAGCAAGTCAAAGAGCCCGGCCACCCGAGATCCAATTCCAACGTGCGGGTTGTCTCCCGAAGGATCTCCTCCGACCATTTCGGTCAAAGAGCCGCGGCGGTTCCCGAGGGGCAGGAGGGTATCGCACAATGAGAATTTGGCGAGGACGCATGCGTCCAGAACGACGAGCGGTGTGCCCTTCATTCCTGGCCGGGGACCAGCACTCGCTCATACAGGCCCGCCTGATCGACCGCCTGTCCGATTCTCCGGAGCGGATCGAGCCGCCGTTGGCCGCGCTGACGCTCGTCGAGGAAATGCCTGACCGCCTTTTCGATCAGTTCGCCGGAGCTCTGGTAGCAGCCACTGGCGAGTTCTTGCTCGACCTGTTTTGTCAGATCCGCCGGTAGCGTGAAGTTCATGGCTGTCTCCTCACTTCATTTTACGCTTGTCGATCAATGGGCGCGGCAGTATAGCGAGGGTGAGGCAAGGAGGGCCGCGCACCTGTCGAAGTCTCGAAACAACCGCGCTGGAGATGCCGTTGCCCGCTCCCATGACTGCTAGCCGGGTGACGTCTTATGCCTGCCAGATTGGGTCGCAGCATCATGCCGGCGCGCTTGCCCGGCCTGGATCATTGCGCTCAAGTGCCTGTCTGATCCCGGCGATGTTGTCATTGATCTTGGATAGAATCTGGTAGAACTTCCAAATGACGAAGAAAATGACGAAGAACATCAGGCCGTAGAAGAAGAGAACGAGGACAATCATTGGGAAGCCAACCAAGCCAACCAAGCCAACCATTTCACACTCCTGTGCCGGTATTATTTCACATCGCCCGCGCCGACGCCAGATAAACCGCATTCAACAGAAACTTAAAAGTCCCAAAAGGCTGCCCCCGGAACTGCGGGCGGAACGCGAACAGCACCACGTGCCCGCTGCCGAAACGCGCGTCCACCAGCGCCGCTTTGCCCAGCACGGCCTTCTCTCCGCTGACGTAACCGCTGGCCAGCAGGTCTTTCGCGGCGAAGCGCGCGGCCACCCGCACTTCGCGGTCGCCGCGGTTGTATTCCGGCGCCAGGTTGATGTCGAAAGCCTCGCCGCCCGTCACGAACGCGATCGCATCCTTCGGCATGCCGAAGGCCAGCGGCTGCGACGTATCCACCGCGATCCGCACCAGCGATCCGGGACACGAAAACGGCGCGCCGCCCACATTCAGCAGCGGCAGCGGAAAGAACTCGCGAGGCAGATCCGCGGCCGTATCCAGCGCGATGAGCGTGCCGCCCGCGCGCACGAACTTCTGCAATTCGACGACGCCCTCTGGACCGATGCCGCCGGTGTACTCGGGCCTTTGCACCATCACCTCGGATTGCGCGCCCTCCCGCCGGAACGACAGTTCGCCGTTGCGCCAGCCGTTCAAAATCGACGTCACCGATTGCGAAGCCAGGATGAGGCTGTCGAACCGCGCGCGCAATTCGCCCTTGCCGAAATCCTCGTTATGCAGCAGCGTGTAGGGCACGTGATAGCGGTCCAGCAGCCATTCGGTCCAGCCCTCGTCGGAGTTGGTGGTCCAAGGCTGATAGAGTCCCACGCGCGGCCGCCGCAATTCGTAGGCGGGCTTGGGCGCGCTGTCGGCCAGCGTCACGCTGACGCTGAACTGCCGCGCGAAATTGTCCGCGCGCGCGCCGTTTTCGGTGTACGCGCTGTCCACCACGATCGTGCCGTCGGACGTCCAGCGCACGGCGCCCTCGCGATCCATGAAGAACGACGTGGCCAGGAACGCGTCGTTCTCGCGATGATCCAGCAGCAGCACCGCGCCGTTCCCGGCCACCGACCCGTGCGCGCGAAACTCGCTCACCGGCTTCAGGTCCGCGTCGAAATGCTCGTCGATGCGGTCCACGCTCACGCCCATCTGCATGGGGAGCGTCCAGCCGGTGATGTCGTAGGGCTTCTCCTTCAGGTTCGGATAGTGCTGCGGTTCCAGCAGGTCGATCAGGTAGGGGCGGAAGGGTTGCGATGCGGGAATCACCAGCGTACCCGCGCCATACTGTTTGCCATGCGCGTGAAACTCCGCGCGCGCCCGCCGCACTTCGATGCCCGCCAGCGACAGCCGCTCCAGGAAGTCCCACGCGGTGGGCCAGTCCCATTGCTTCTCGGCGATCGCGTACGCGTACGGCTTGCCCTCCGCGCCCGCGGCGATGGCCTGGCGCGCCATTTGATAGCTCTTCAGCAGGTAGTCGGTGCGCCGCGTGGCGGCCTCGGTCAGCAGCGCCATGTCCGCCGTGAGCATGTATTCGATGGCGTCCCGCAGGCCCCATTTGCCGCCCATCCACGGGCGTTCGTAGAACATGGACGGTTCGCGCGTGGCCGCGCCGTTGGCGAACGCCGCGGGCAGGTCGCCGGCCGGGTAGGCCTTGGGCGTGGCGTAGGCATAACCGGCGGTTTCCGTCAGAATGCCATGCATGTTGTGAAAGGCGGGCGCCGAGCGCAGCCCGCCGTTCCACCAGGCGTCGAAGCCGAAATAGGAGAGCACGCCGGGCTTGTCCTCGCGCGCGAAGCGTTCCCGCATGGCCGTGCCCAGCTTGTTGATGCCTTCCATCACGGCCGCCGGAATATCGGGATTCAACGGTTCGGCATAAGGCGGCACGAAGATGCGCGCCGGAAAGGGCGGCGCCTGGTGCTGGTTGTAGACGATGTGCGGAAACCACTCGCGGTAGAGCAGGCGCGACACGTTGCGGGTCTCCTCCAGGTTGAGCATGAACCAGTCGCGATTGTTGTCGTGCCCGGAGTATTTCTGAAAGAGCCAGGGCATGGGCGCGGTCTCGTAGGGCGTGCCCACGTTCTTCCTATACCAATGCGCGATCATGTCCAGGCCATCGGGATTGATCACCGGCACCTGCATCAGGATCACATTGCGGCGGACCATTTCGACTTCGGCGCTGTCGTCCGTAAGCATCTTGTAGGCGAGCCGGGGCGCTTGCTGCGCGGGCGCGACTTCGCTGGCGTGCAGGCCGGAGTCGATCCACACGACCGCGCGGCCTTCTTCGGCCAGCGCGCGCGCCTCCTCCGCGCTGGCCTGCCCCAGCGCCAGCCGCTCGGCGATCTGGCGATAGCGGTCCAGCTTCTTCAGATTCTCCGGCGCGGAGATGAACGCGACGTACATGGGCCGGCCTTCCGAGCTGCGGCCGAATTCCTCCAGCCGGATGCGGTCGCTGGCCGCCGCGAGCTTATGGAAATAGGCGAAAATCTCGGTGGTGTCGGCCAGTTTGTAGTCGTCGCCGGGAGTGTAGCCGAAATGCGATGCCGGCGTGGGCACCGCACCCTGGCAGCAAGCGGCCAGCGCGAGCAGCGCGATGTGGCGCACAGGCCGACGTGGACGTCGGCCGCAGGACTGGAGTCCTGCCCCACGCAACCTACCCATGCTTAGCCCGTATCACGTCCACCAATTCCTGCACAGCCGCGGCGCTCTTTTGCAGCATGGCCACCTCCTCCGGCAGGAGCTTCACCTGGTAGATGTGCTCGATGCCGCGCGCGCCCAGTTTCACCGGCACTCCCACGAACAGGCCGTGAATCCCGTATTCGCCTTCCAGGTAAGCGGCGCAAGGCAGCACCTTCTTCTTGTCTTTGAGGATCGACTCGGCCATCTCGACCGCGGCGGCCGACGGCGCGTAGTAGGCGCTGCCGGTCTTGAGATATTTCACGATCTCTGCGCCGCCATTGCGCGTGCGGTCCACAATGCGGTCGATAGTAGCCTGGTCCATCAGCTCAGTGAGCGGAATCCCCGCCACGTTCGATAAGCGCACCACCGGGACCATGGTGTCGCCGTGGCCGCCCATCACGACCGCCGTCACGTTCTCCACCGACACCTTGAGTTCCTGCGCAATGAAGGTGCGGAAGCGGGCGCTGTCCAGAATGCCGGCCATTCCGATGACGCGGTTCTTGCTGAACTTGGAAACCATGTAAGCGGTCTGGCACATGGCGTCCAGCGGGTTAGTGACAACGATCAGGATGGAATTCGGCGAATACTTCACGATCTGCTCGGTGGCGGCGCGCACTACGTCGTAGTTGGCCAGCAGCAGATCGTCGCGGCTCATGCCGGGCTTGCGCGGAAAGCCGGCGGTGAGGATCACAATATCGGAATTGGCGGTGGGCTCGTAATCGTTGGAGCCGGTCAGCATCACGTCATAGCCTTGGACGGGGCCGGACTGCAGCAGGTCGAGCGACTTGCCTTGCGGAACGCCTTCGATGACGTCCACCAGCACCACGTCCGCCAGTTCCTTATCGGCAATGCGGAGGGCGCAGTTGGCGCCGACGTTGCCGGCGCCTACAACGGTAATCTTCTTTCGCAATTTAAGCTCCTTTGAGAGTGTTGAAACCGAATTATATCGTCATTCGCGAAGGCCCTATAATGGGGGAGTAAGATGCAATCGCAACGGGCCACTACCGCTGATCTATCCGGACTCTACAACGAAGACTTCTTCGAGTGGACCCGGCGCAACGCGCAACTTCTTCGCGCTGGGCAGGTGCGCATAAGCGATATCCAACATATCGCAGAAGAAATCGAGGACCTGGGCAAGCAGGATCTGAAGGAGCTGCATCGCCGCGCACGGGCGCTGCTGGCGCATCT
>OCZT010000635.1_pt1 | contig 35271 bp, 30 predicted proteins | sample 1539031 | NCBI WGS metagenome assembly OCZT01 (sample SAMEA3539308, study PRJEB22396) | soil metagenome | biome: tundra; feature: field; material: soil | place: USA | collected 2010-05 | depth 0.15 m | reverse complement strand
GACCAGATGCGCCCCGAGCTGACGTGTCTGCCTTCTTACTCGGTGGAGGTCCCTGGGCGCCGATGATCGGCGCAACGAGAAGGAACGCGAAGGCAACTGCGTAAAGCCGTTCCCGAATAGTCCGCGTCGACGTATTGGAACTCATCACAATCCCCTGTTCGATTGTCTGAAGCTGCCCATCAAGACAAATTCGGCCGCAATAGAAACGGTTCAAGCCGAATGGAAATGACTAGACTGGCAACAAGCTAGAAGCGGTCCATTGGTTGAGAGTCGGGGAATCTACTGGCCTTTTTTCAGACATTTCCCTACGTACCCTCTCGCTCCCAGTACATGGCCTTGATCCGCGTTCCGACGAGGGCAGGACGGCACCCGCGTTGAGTCGCAACGCTAGCCGGATCGAGTACGGCTAGGATTGCACTCCACCGAGCGGTTGTAGATGTCGAAGAGCGACTTAGCCTGCGCGAGTCCGATCACTCCAGCCATCGAGACCGCGAGAATCGCGGACGTTCCGAGCAAACGGCGTCGTTTCATCGAAGTCCTCCAAGAACTGGCGCGGACAGACTCCCTTGGACCGGTCTTGTTCGCCGCCGTGTATCCTTCGGAACTTCGCCACTGTGCTGTCACTCTTCGCGGAAATCAGCACCAGCGTTCACATCCAGTCGGCATATCCTGCGGGTCACGATGCGCAAGAACTCCGAAACGGACAAACTCGATGAACGTGTCTGGATCGCCGAGATCCGGCTGCTGAATAACCGCGACATGATGGCGTCACTGGCCAAGGTCGTCGGCCTCGCGGTGATCATCCCCGGCTGCCTGCTCAGCTTGATCTTCGCGACGCAAGGGGACTGGAAGTCGATCCCACGCATCTGGGTGATGTTCTCGGCGATAGGCGCGGGGATCGGTCTCCTGATGATGCTCGTCATGCTCGTCCTCTTCCGCAATCGCGTGAACGTGCGCTATACGGTTTCCGATGAAGGCATCCTGTTCGAGTCCATCGACAGGAAGGTCACGACCGCGAACCGTCTGGCCGTCGTGGCCGGCGTGCTGACTGGGCGCCCCGGCCCGACCGGTGCGGGCCTCATGGCCATGAGCCAGGAAACGCAGAAGATGGGTTGGGATGGCGCGTTCCGCGCGCAGTTCGATGACGGCGCGCGCACCATCACGCTGCGCAATCGCTGGCGCCGCCTCATGATCGTCCAGTGCCTGCCGGACAACTACGCCGAGGTTTCCGGGTTTGTCCGCGAGCGAATGGCCCGCCACCTCACGGCGTCGCGCGTGCCCGGGCGCTCGCCGCTGCCCCGCTACCTGGGTTGGACACTGGCGGTGACGGCAGCCTGCGTCCCGCTGTTCGCGCTCGTCGAAGCCTTCAAGGTATCGATGCTGTTGGCGATCCTCATGCTCTGCTTCGCGCTGGCGACGCTGTGGCTCATCCCCCTGTTCGGCTACGTCAATCTCGGATGCGCGGTGCTCATCGTTGGGTCGGTAATCTTCGATGCTTTCAGCCAGGACACGTCCTTCTTCAGACCACATGCCAGATACGCCCGCTGGACGGTCTACAGCGGCGATGATTGGGCGCTGCTGGCCGTGGCGGGAGGCTGCCTGGCGTTCCTCGCGTGGTTCTCGCTACAGGCAGTGCGGGGCAAGTTCCGGTCGCTGCTCATGTCCGACATGACGGACATGGGCGGCTGAGCGGTCGGGGGCCGTTCGATCGAGCAAGCCTTCAGGCGAAGGCTACTTCCCGGACCGCACGGGGACCTCTGCGGTGGCCAGCGCCTGCCAGCGGCCGTTACGACGGACGAACGTGTCCACGTCGAGATTGCGTTCGTTGCTGCCCTTGCCATTTTCGGTCGTGTGTATTGAATAGTGAACGGCGACGACAGCAGTGTCCGCGGCTGACGTGACGTCCATTCGTTCGATTGTGTACGAGTCGACGCGAAAGTGTCCGTCCGTCATGCCGTCGATCCATTGACGCTTTGTTTGCGGATTCGAAGCGGGGTTGTCGAAACCCAGGAACTCGTCAGCCAGGATGCGTTCGAGCGCGGTCTTGTCGCGGGTCTTGAACGCTTCCCACCATTTCTTCTCGAGACTGATCAGCTCCTGCTTGGAGTCGGTCACCTGTGGTTGGGTTCTCCTGCCCGGGGCGCCGTCCCCCCGCATCTCGGCGTCGATCCGGCGCGGGAGGAAACCGAGGACGGCGAGCGTGGCCGACCTTTCGAGGAAGGAGCGGCGGGAATCCATGGGATCACTCCGGGTGAAGAGAACGGAAGTCGCCAGCGCGAATCTCACATCGATATTCGGCTGGCGACATCCCGACCCGCGCGTCAGCTCACTACTTCTTCGCCGGCGCCTGCGGAACCACGCCGTCGGCGTTGATCTCGTACGAGATGCGCCACACGCTGTCGGATTCCTTCTTCCAGTGGTCCGCGAACGGGTTGATGCGGTTCTCGGCCGTCTTCTTTCCCTTCAGCGTCATGCTGTAGGTGAGATGCGAGAAAGTCACCGCTTCGCTGTCGCTGACGACGACCAGCCGGTCCAACGTCGTCGTGCCGGGCGTGATCGAGTCGAACGCATCGAAGAGCCCCTTGGCGCCCTTCTCGATCTCCGCGGTCCCCGTGAACGTGGCGGCGTCGTTCTCGATCCATACCGCGTCCTTCGTGAACATGGCGACGAGCCCCGCGACATCCTTCTTCGACATGACCGGCAGGAATTTCGCCTCCTGTGCCTCGATCGCCGCCTTGATCGCGTTCGCATCCGGCGGTGCGGGTGGCTTTGGCGCGCAAGCGGTGGACAGCGCGAGTACGAGGACGGCACCTGCCACAATTGAGATCTTCATCATTCTTCTCCGTTGGAGTTCAGTGACCCGCCGCGCACGTGTCGTTGTCTCGCGGATCCGCCGTACCAACTTCGCATTCCCGTCTTCGCATCGCTACTGCAGGTGGTCCACCAACCGGGCGCGGCCGGCGTGGCGGACTTCTGGAGGAACGAGCGGCGGGAATTCCCGCGATCACTCCAAGTGAGGAGGAGAGATCGGCAAGAGCGCATCGCGGAACGCAGGGCGGGGATGGATATTGTCGGAATGGGAATCAGGTTCGCACCGACGATCGCGGCGTTAGTGGTTTCGACCTTCGCATTTCCGCTCGCGGCCCAGTCATTCCGCGGCGCGGTCCGTGACAGCGCCAGCCGGCAGCCGATCGCCGGTGCAGTCGTGATGCTGCTGGATTCGTCCGGCGCGGTGCTCGGACGCAACATCTCGAACGAACGCGGACAGTACCGTGTGACGTACGTTCGTGTGGCCCGCACCATGCGCGTGGTTCGAATTGGATTCCTGCCGCGAGAGATTCCGGTGGTGGATTCGCCCGACCGCGACCGATCGCTCGACGCGACCATGGTCCCGTTCAGCACGACGCTCGCGTCCGTTCGCGTCACCGACAAGTCGAATTGTCCACGGCGAAGTGATCGCGCGACGGCCTTCGCGTTCTGGGAGCAAGCCCGTGCCGGGTTGCTCAACACAGTCGTGGCGCGTGAGACCCACCCGATGTCGGTTCATCGCTTGGGATTCGAGCGCACGATGGACGGCAACAGCGACAAGATCACGCGCTTCCTGGTCTGGGAGGACTCGGCCAGGAAGAGCGAGACCTCGTTCAACGCCGTTCATTCCGCCCGCGACTTCGTGAAGTCGGGATTCTCGGGCGGCAGCGCCGACAGCGTGCTCATGTTCGGCCCCGACGCCGATGTTTTGCTCGACGACGCCTTCGCCGCGGGGTACTGCTTTCACCTGGCGGAGCCATCGAGAGCCCGCCCCAGTCAGGTCGGGTTGGCCTTCGCTCCGCCCGACCGGAAGCCGGGCCGCGTGGACATCGACGGAACACTCTGGATCGACACCACGGAGCGGACGCTCACGGACATCGAATTTCGATACGTCGGGATGCAAGGAAGAGTCGATGGATTTCGCCCCGGCGGCACGATCTCGTTTCGCGCGATGCCCAACGGTGTCGCGTTCATCGACCGTTGGTATCTGCGTCGCGTCGATGCAGAGAAGGACACCGTCCTCGCCCTGTCCGGTCGCAGCGGTGACGCCCTCGAACTCCGCGACTTCCTCTTCGCGACGGAGAACGGCGGTGAAGTTGCCAACGCCAGCTGGCCTGATGGCCGAACTTGGAGAGCGTCGCTCGGCGCCCTTCGCGTCCGCGCCGTCACGTCCACGGGCCGGCCGGCGATCGGCGCCGCCGTATTCCTGCCCGGGACGCCGTACCATGGCGCGTCCGATTCAAGCGGAACGATCCTGATCGGCGAGCTGCTCCCGGGACCGTATTCGCTGAGAATCCGCGACGCGCGAATTGCGGAACTCGGGATATCGCTTCCCACTCCCATCTCGTTCGTCGCCGCCCGCGATTCGACTCATCGCACGACGCTGAAGGTCCCGACGGCCGAGGAGTATGTCGCCGGCATGTGCCTGCGAGACCACCAGTGGCGAGTGAACGATTCGACGTTCATCCTGGGACGCATCGTGACGCCGGCGGGCAAGTCGGTTGACGATGCGAAGGTGTCGTTTGCGACGCAGATGGACAACGGACAATGGAACTGGCTTCGGTGGTACTACAGGACCGGCACCGATGGAGTCTTCCAGTCGTGCAGCGATTCATTCACGCCCGGCACAACGGTTCTCATTCGGATTTCACGGTCGGGCTTTCCGAACCTGGATATCAAGCGAACCGTCACCGCCAACCTCACGATCCTGAGAGTGCAGGTCGACGCGCCGTAGAAGCCTCGCCTCCGCACCTTGGTGGCGCCCCGTCCGGGAAAGCGCCATACTCAGCCCCTCGCGGTTGAATTGCGCGCCGCCCATGCGCACCGCAGCCCGGAGGCCAGCTCGTGCAGCCATCCGATCGGCAGGTCCAGGACGCGCGGCGCGAGCCGCATCGCCGGGCGGCACCACGTGCGGCTCACGTTCGGCTGGGAGATTCCGGGAGCGCGCGGTAGAAGGTCTGCGTCCTGACCGACAGCCACGCGTCGAGCCCACGCTCGATCGAGGCGGCCGTAGCCGGGTGCGCGAGATCCCCCGGATGCAGCGCGATCCTCACGACCGGCTCGCCGCGCTGGAGCGTCCATCGCAGTCGCTCGAAAATCACCGATCCATAGGCGCGCACGAACCCGCGCCCGCTCCACCGCACGACCGGAGACCGCAGCGACCGTGTCGTTTCCCCGATCGTATGCACGTACACCGCGCCGTCATCCTCGCTCACGCGCAACCCGGCATCGCGCACTGCCGCGTGTGTCGCCGGCTTCGCAAGCCACGCGGGCGGAACGAAACCGACCGGGTCGAGCCCCATCGCGCGCAGTCGCGCGACGCCGCGATCGATGCGTGCGCGCGCCGCATCGTACCCGAGCGTGAGGAACTCCCCTTCCCTGTTGGTCTTTCCGAACGCGCGCACTTCGTCGCGCCACGTGCGCGGCGATCCCACCTCGTCGTGCCTCTCGCCGTGCAAGAAGATCTCCGCGCCGGCCGCGGCCCGCGCGCGGAGCCACGAGCCGAACGACGGCTCGCTCTCCACCGCCGCCATGCCGTGCCAGTCGGGCACCACGAGCAAGCCGGGAACCACGCCGCGCGACTCGCACAGCCGCCAGAGCGACTCGACGCGCAGGGCCAGCGCCGGCGTGACGTCGTGAATCGTGACGAGCAGTGCGCTCACGCTTCACTCACCGCGGATGTCCACGCGCTCACCGGCGGGCGACCGAATCGTACAGCGCGAAGATCCGGTCGAACACCGACTCCCACGAATGGTCCCGTTCCGCATACGCCCGTCCCTTTGCGCCGAGCGCCGCGAGATCCGACCGCAGGAGCCGCACCGCCTCCTCCGCGAGCGAGCCGGAGTCGCCCGACACGAAGCGGGCGCCGGCGCCGCTCGTCGCCACCTGCTCGCTGATGCCGCCGCGATCCGCGGACAGCACCGGCGTGCCGCTCGCCAGCGCTTCCAGCGGCGCCAGTCCGAACGTTTCATTCGAACTCGGCGCGACGAACAGGTCGACGGACGCGAGAAGATCGGCGAGCCTGTTGCGCCCCCTCTCGTACGCAAGGAATCGCACCCAGGGCACGCCTCCGGCCTGCGCCGTGAGGCGGATACGCATGGGGCCGTCCCCCACGAGCACGAGCTGTGCTCCGGTCAGGCGATGCACCTCGCGCCAGCCGTCGATGAGGACGTCGAGCTCCTTTTCGCGAGCGAACCGGCCGACGAACACCGCGATCGGACCTTCGGAAAGCCGGTACATCGCGCGCACGACCCGCCGCCGGACACGGCGTGATGGATTGTAGTGGGCGAGATCCACGCCGAGCGGAATCCGCGTGACCCGGTCGATGCCGGCGTTGCGCAGGTCGTTGGCGACGAACTCCGAGCAGACGATCGTGTGCGCGAAGTGCTTGTCGATGTGTCTCGCGTAGCGCCACGCGAGATCGTACATCGCGCGGCCGAAGCCGCCGGCGCGCTCCGGAAAGGGCGAGAACACGCGCGGGAAGTTGCTGTGATAGAACGCGACGACGGGGATGTCGAGCCCGCGGGCGGCGAGCCGCACGATCCAGGGCACGAAACCGGGGCTGCCCACCTCGATCACGTCCGGACGCTCGTGCGCGACGATCCGCCGGTTCGTCCGCGTGGCAAGCATGAATCGGTACGGATCCTGCGTGGGGACTCGCGGCCCCTCGAGGCGGTAGCAGCGCACACCCTCGCTCTGCGAGAGCGCGTCACGCGGACCGGGAAGCACGAGTACCTGGCGCAGCGAAGGGCGGGCCTCGACGTACTGCGCCTTCTGCCGCAGATACGTGCGAATGCCACCCGTCGTGTCGCCGTAGAACTCCGTGATGTCGAGCACGGAGCGCGCCGCTCCCGGCCGGAGGCGCGGCGGCATCGCCAGGTGCGACAGATCCAACTGCGAGGCCTTGACCTGCGCGTCGGGCAGGAAGATCGCGTCGGCGATCGTGGTCGACGCTGCGGTCACCGCCTCGGCGGCGTGAGTATCCGGACGCGGCTCGAATTCATGATTGAACGCTACATGGCGAACGCGGCGTTTGGCTACCCGAGGGTTCCGACGGACCGTAGCTTACGGCCGAGAGAGCGCTGAGCTCACTGACGCGCCGTATCGGGCGCGGACCTCGCGACGAACCAAGGGACCATGGCTGCAACCAAGCTGGATGGCGCAGGCGCGGAGAAGATGAAGACCATCGAAGAAGCATTGACCGCGCTTCAGACCATCAACAGCATGGTCGAACGCATGGCGATCGAAATCAGGAAGAAAGGCTCCGTCGGCATCATTCCCCAGCAGATCAAACGCAATGTCGCGATCCTCCAGGGACAGCTGAAGGGACAGTTCGAGATCATCGCCGACCAGTGCACCGCGATGGTGCTCGTCGTCGGCCGCGGAGGCGGCGACACCACACGGTTGCGCGCGCTGCGTGAGTACGTCGCCCAGATCCGCACGTCGCTGGAGACCGCCGCCAAGAAGGTGAAGGAGAAGCATTCCGTGCCAATCGAGCTGTCGGATGACTGAGCTGCTTGCCCCCGTTGCCCGGCCCTGAACACACGCATACCTTTCGCCGTCCTATTTTCCCTTATCTCTTTGTCAGTCTTTTCCTTACAACACAATTTCCCTGTGTTCGGGTCTCCCAGAAACGACAGGAATCTTCGTAATGCCCCGTAAGCTTCAGCGTCGGCTCACCTCCGCCCTGTTCTTGGTCACAGGCGCGCTGGTGGTCGCGGCCTGTGGAGAGAAGTACCCGAACTCCACGTTCACCCACCTGACCGATTTCAACACGATCATCGACGGCCTTTGGAACCGGCTGCTGTTGCTTGGCACGATCGTGTTCGTCGTCGTCGAGTCGCTGCTGGTCTTCACGATCATCAAGTTCCGCCGGCGCGAGGGCGCTCCCGATCCGAAGCAGGTTCACGGCAACTCCACGCTCGAGATCACATGGACGCTGATTCCGGTCCTCATTCTCGTGCTGATCGCCGTTCCGACGGTCCAAGCGATCTGGAAGACGGAGGCGAAGGCCTCGGCGAACTCGATCCAGGTGCAGGTGATCGGCCACCAGTGGTGGTGGGAGTTCCGTTATCCGCAGTACGGCGTCGTGACGGCGAACGAGCTCTACCTGCCTGCCGGCCGCACGGCGAACTTCCAGCTCAACTCGCGCGACGTCATCCACTCGTTCTGGGCTCCGCAGCTCGGCGGCAAGCGCGATGTGATCGCGAACCGCACGAACTACATCTGGTACACGCCTGATTCGAGCCTCGCGGGAAGCGTCTTCAACGGCTTCTGCGCGGAGTACTGCGGCTCGTCGCACGCGAACATGCGCTTTCACGTCTACACCGTGGCGCCGTCCGATTTCGAGAGCTGGGTGGCGCACCAGAAGGAAGCCGCGGTGATGTCGCCGATCGCGGCACCGGCAGGGGCCGGCCCGACCGCGGGCGCGAAGGTCGCCGCCGCGGCATCGAAGGTCGCCGGTGTGCTGGCGCCGAAGGCGGCGGCCGCACAACCCACCGCAACGCCGGTCTCATCGGGGTATGTCTTCCCGCTCGAGAAGATGCCGACGCACACGCTTCCACAGACGCCGCTCCCCGTGGGCGATCGCGAGGTCAAGTTCGACGACTCGCTGCTGGCCCAAGGCGACGCGGCACGCGGACACGAACTGGTGTCGAACATGGCGCACATGGCCGACGTGCCGTGCCTCACGTGCCACATCATCAAGGGCGAGTACATAGCCGGCGGGCAGCAGATGCTGAAGGACGACGCCGCGAGGGGCCCGAACCTGACGCACTTCGCCACGCGCCACACGTTCGCCGGCGGGATCTACGTATCCGATCCGAAGACGCTGGCGCGCTGGGTGAAGAACGCCGAGCACATGAAGCCGGGCTCGCTGATGACCACGCTCGGTGCAGGCCAGTACTGGCCTTCCATGAAACAGACCAGAACCACCGGACTCGACGACCGGCAGATCGCCGACATCGTCGCGTATCTGATGGCACTCAAGTAAGCCGGGGAGACGTATCGAATGGCCACCATCGCCGCCACTCCCACGTTCGCGCCTCCCAAGGCCGCGTCGTACGGGCAGACGGGCATCTGGAGCTGGATCACGACCGTCGATCACAAGCGGATCGGCGCGCTCTATCTCTACACCGCGCTCTTCTTCTTCATGTTCGGCGGGCTCGAGGCCGGCGTGATTCGCTGGCAGCTCGCACAGCCGAACCAGCACGTCGTTTCCGCTGAATTGTACAACCAGCTGTTCACGATGCACGGCACGACGATGATCTTCCTCGCCGTAATGCCGTTGTCGGCGGCGTTCTTCAACTTTCTGATCCCGCTGCAGATCGGCGCGCGCGACGTCGCGTTCCCACGCCTGAACGCGTTCAGCTACTGGATCTACGTGCTCGGCGGCATCTTCATGACGCTGCCGATCTTCTTCAACAGCGCGCCCAACGGCGGCTGGTTCGGCTACGCGCCGCTCACCACCCTGCCGTTCTCCGCGGGGCTGAACATCGACTTCTGGGTGATGGGCCTCCAGATCCTCGGCATCAGCTCGCTCGCCGCGGCGTTCAACTTCATCACGACGATCATCAACATGCGGGCGCCGGGGATGACGCTCATGCGCATGCCGGTGTTCACCTGGATGTCGTTCGTGGTGCAGTTCCTGCTGGTGCTGGCGTTCCCGGTGATTACCATCGCGCTGGTGTTCCTGCTGTTCGACCGCTTTTTCGGAACGAACTTCTATGAGATCGCGGCCGGCGCGGATCCCCTCCTATGGCAACACCTGTTCTGGGTGTTTGGGCATCCGGAGGTGTACATCCTGGTCCTGCCGGCGTTCGGGCTCGTGTCCGAGATCCTCCCGACGTTCTCGCGCAAGCCGCTGTTCGGCTACAGCGTCGTGGTGTATTCGGGCATCATGATCGGCTTCCTCGGCTTCGGCGTGTGGGCACACCACATGTTCGCCGTCGGGATGGGCGCGACGGCCGACACGATCTTCGCGCTCACGACGATGCTCATTGGCATCCCGACCGGCGTGAAAATCTTCAACTGGATCGCGACGATGTGGGGCGGGCAGATCCGCTTCGCCACCCCCATGAAGTTCGCGATCGGCCTCATCGCGCTCTTCACGATCGGCGGCATTTCCGGCGTGATGCACTCGTCGGCGCCCGCGGACTTGCAGCAGACGGACACGTACTTCGTCGTCGCGCACTTCCACTACGTGCTCTTCGGCGGCTCGATCATGGGGATCCTCGGCGGCATCTACCACTACTACCCGAAGATCACCGGCCGCTACATGAACGAGACGGCCGGAAGCTGGCACTTCTGGACGACGTTCATCGGGATGAACCTGACGTTCTTCCCGATGCATTTCAGCGGCATGCTCGGCATGCCGCGCCGCATCTACACATACGATGCCGGCCAGGGGTGGGACACGTTCAACATGATCTCGTCCATCGGCACCGCGGTCCTCATCGGGTCCACGCTGATCTTCGTGGTGAACTTCCTGAGGAGCCGCAGGAACGGCGCGGTCGCCCCGAACGACGCCTGGGGCGCGGGAACGCTGGAGTGGTCGATTCCGTCGCCGCCGCCGGACTACAACTTCGCCGAGATCCCGGTGGTCACCTCGCGCTATCCGCTGTGGGACCTCAAGCATCCGGAGCGCACGGCCGGCATCGCGCACTCGTCGCCCGACGCCCTCACGGTTACCGACGCACACGCAGTGCCCGTGCACGAAGAGGCCGTCCGGAAGACGGCGGCCGAGTTGGGCATCCCGATGCCGTTCAACACCGTCAAGCCCGCGGTCGCCGCGCTGGCGATCGTCCTGATGTTCAGCGGACTGCTCCTCATGCACGCGGGCAAGTTCGGCCTCGCGATGACCGTCACGATCGGCAGCGCGTGCCTGTTCGTCGGCACGCTCTACGCGTGGCTCACCAGCCCTCTCGAGTAACCCGGAGACGACTTCCTTGGCATCCGCCGTCGCGCACGAGCAACAAGCGCATACGCACTACACGACCACCGGTCTCGACAACCGTAAGGTCGCGATCTGGGCCTTCATTGGATCGGAGTGCATGCTGTTCGCCTCGCTCATCTCGACCTACCTGATCTACAAGGGCAAGTCGATCGTGGGCCCGTTTCCGCACGAAGCGTGGACCGCTCCGGACGGCCACGTGTTCAAGGCCATCCTGAACATCCCGGTCACCTCGCAGTCGACGTTCGTGCTGCTGATGTCGTCGCTGGTGATGGTGCTCGCGCTGGCCGCCGTCGAGAATCGCGGCAAGCCGGGTTACGCGGGCACGCTGCTGGGCAATTCGAAGCTCTGGCTCGGCGCCACGGCGGCGCTCGGCGCGACATTCCTGGGCTACCAGGCGTTCGAGTTCACGTCGTTCGTGCATGAGGGACTGACGATCCACACCAACCTCTTCGGTTCGTCGTTCTTCACGCTCACGGGATTCCACGGCGCGCACGTGACCGCCGGCGTACTCTGGCTGCTGACGCTGCTCTCGATCGACATCAAGCGCGGGCTCACGCCGAAGGACGCGATCCTGGTGGACATCTGCGCGCTGTACTGGCACTTCGTCGACGTCGTCTGGATCGCGATCTTCACGCTGGTCTACCTCATCAAGTAGAGCCCGGATACATGAACGATCACGCGCAGCACGCCGAGCACCAGCATCCTTCATGGAAGCAATACAAGTGGGTGGCACTCTGGCTGACGCTCATCACGGTCGGCGAGGTGTGGATCTACTACACGTCGTTCGCGACCACGCGGTTCTTCGTGCCGACGCTGCTCGTCCTGTCGGCGACGAAGTTCGCCATCGTGGTGCTGTTCTACATGCACCTCAAGTACGACCACAAGATCTTCCGGGTGCTGTTCACCGGTCCGCTGATCATCGCGATGATGACATTGCTCGCCGTGTTCGCGCTGTTTTCGCATCTCGCGATTCCGGAGTAGCACAGAACGGCGGGTAATTGGTCTTTTGTCATAGGTCATTGGTAACTGGCCCGGGCAGCGAACCGCTTCGACAGGCTCGTTGCCCGGGCTGATTACCAAGGACCAACGATCAAGAACCGTCTACACGTTTTGTGTCTAGATTGCAGGAATGCCCCGGTTCCTCTCCGTCATGGCCCTCCTGCACCCTGCCGCCCGCATCGGCTGGCAGTACTTCTCCGTGCACTGGAGCACGGTGGCCGGGATCGCAGGGCTCTGGGTGCTCTACGAGTGGCGCGTCCGCGTCCATCGCCGTGCAGGGCCGGCGCCGGGAGAACCGGGCGGGCCGACGCGCGGGCAGCGCACGTTGTTCGTGAGCGGCCTGCTCGTGATGTTCCTGTCACTGAACGGCCCGCTGCACGACCTGAGCGACTACTACCTGTTCAGCGCGCACATGGTCCAGCACCTCGCGCTGACACTGGTGATCCCTCCGCTGCTCATCCTCGGGACGCCCGGCTGGATGTTGCTCCCCGCATTGAAGTTGCCGTGGGTGAACCGGTGGGCACACCGCCTCGCCGGAGGGCGCGCGGCGTTCATTGTCTTCAACGTGGTGCTCGCCGCATGGCACCTTCCGCCACTCTACAACCTGGCGATGGCGAATCACGGCGTGCACATCGTCGAGCATCTGATGTTTCTCGTGAGCGCGACACTGATGTGGTGGCCGCTCACGAGCCAGATGCCCGAGCTGCCGCGTCTCGCGTACCCGGGCCAGATGCTCTACTGCTTCCTGATGACGATCCCGATGTCGATCGTCGCGTTCTGCATCACGCTCGCCGATCACTTGTTGTATCCGGCGTACGCGGCGGCGCCTCGCATGTGGGGCATCACGCCGATGGTCGACCAAGCCGCGGGAGGGCTGATCATGTGGGTGCCGGGAACGCTGTTCTTCCTCATCGTGCTCTCGGTCGTCTTCTTCAAGTGGGTCGGCGCGGATTCGGACAGCACGGCAGGAGCACAGGTGGATTGGAGGCCTGCGCATCAACCAACGCTCAACCAACCCTGAGCCGGTGAGCGAGCCCGCCGGCGCGCTTACCGCGACACCAAGGCGCCAGCGGCTGCTGGCGCTCGATGTTTTTCGCGGCCTGACCGTGGCCGGGATGCTCCTCGTAAATGACCCCGGCACGTGGAGCGCGATCTATCCGCCGCTCGAACACGCCGAATGGAACGGGTGGACGCCGACGGACGTGATCTTCCCGTTCTTCCTGTTCATCGCGGGCGTGACGACACACCTGTCGCTCAGCGCCCGGCGCGCCGAGGGCGCCGACGAAGGCGTACTCGCGAGGCAGATCGTCCGGCGAGGCGTGCTGATCGTGGGATTCGGCCTGTTGATGGCGGTGTTCCCGTTCTTCCCGCTCGAACGTTGGACGCACGTGCGCATCCCCGGCGTGCTCCAGCGGATCGGCATCGCATACATGTTCGCCGCACTCATTTCCCTTCGAACCACGCTCAAGCAGCAGGTGGCGATCGTCTCGTCGCTCCTGCTGGGCTACTGGTTCGTGATGACGCTCGTGCCGGTGCCCGGCGCCATGGGTGGGATCGGCGCGAACCTGAACACCATTCCCTCGCGCACGCTCGCGGCGTGGACCGACCGGTTCCTGCTTGGCGGCCATCTGTGGATCAACTCGGTCACCTGGGACCCGGAAGGTCCGCTTTCGACCATCCCCGCGATCGGCACGGCGATGCTGGGCATCTTCGCCGGCCGTTGGCTCGCGGAGAGGCGGCCGCTGGACGAACGGCTGAACGGTCTCTTTGCCGCCGGCGCGCTCGGAATGATGGTCGGTCTGATGTGGAACTGGTCGTTCCCCATCAACAAGAGCCTCTGGACCAGCTCGTATGTGGTCTTCACTGCCGGAATGGCGTGTATCTCGATCGCGACGATCAGCTGGATCATCGACGTGAAGGGCGTGACGTGGTGGACCCGTCCAGTCGTCATATATGGCATCAACCCGATCATCGCGTTCGTGGGCTCGGGGATGATGGCGCGCCTGATCTACTCGGTCTGGAAGGTCGATTTCCACGGAGCGCGTACTTCGGTGCAGGCCGTGGTGTATGAGACAGTGTTCCAGCCGTGGCTTGCTCCGCGCAACGCGTCGCTGGCGTTCGCGCTCTGTTTCGTGCTCTTTTGGTATCTGATTCTGTGGGCCCTGGCCCGCAAGAACATCATCTTCAAGGTGTGAACGCCGTGATCCTCCGGATCCTTCCGATCCTTTTCGCTGCCGCCAGCCCGTTCCCGTCCGCCGCCGCCTTGCCGCAGTACGCGGCGGTGCGCGCGGGAGTCGCGGCAGCGACACCAAAGAAGTCGGCGGGGCCGCGAAGGAAGGTGCCGGCGTCAGTACGCGCGAAAGGCCCGAAGCTCGCACCGTCCCGGGTCGCGCCCGCGACGGCGATCCACGCGACCACGCCGAACGGACGCCTCGAACTCACTGACGATCTCTCGTCCATGCTCGCCCGGGCCAGGAGCGGAAAGTGGGGTGTGCTGGTGGTCTCGCTCTCGACTGGCGACACGCTGTTCGGACACAATCCCGACGAGCAGCTGCTCCCGGCGTCCACCATGAAGCTCTTCACCAGTTCGCTCGCGCTGGACCGCTTCGGGGCCGACGGCAGGTTCGAGACCGTGGTGCTGCGCGCCGGTGCGCTCGGATCCGACGGCGTCCTGCACGGCGATCTCGTGATTCGCGGTGCCGGCGATCCCACGCTGGCGGGAAAGGCGACTGACGACGGTGGCGTACCGCCAATGGACGCACTCGCGCGCCAGGTGGCCGCCGCAGGCGTGAAGCATGTCACGGGTGGGATTGTCGGCGACGGATCGGCGTTCCTCGACGGTCACGTGCCGGACGGCTGGCGCACGCGCTATCTGCAGGCTTCGTACGCCGCTCGTGTTTCGGCGCTGTCGTTCAACGAGAACAAGATCACGATTCTCGTGCGCCCGGCCGGCTCGCACGCGGAGCTGTCGTTCCAGCCAGCGGTGAGCGGCGTCCCCGTGTCCAACGGCGTGAAGATCACGCCGTCGAGCAAGGGCGCACGCATCGGCGTGCGACAGGACAGCACGGGCCGGCTCGTGCTCAGCGGCTGGATCGGCGCGCAAAGCGCACCCCGCGACTTCCAGGTGATGGTCGAAGGACCCGAGCTCTTCGCGGCCGGTGCGCTACGCGCCGCGCTCACCGCGCAGGGCGTCACGGTGGACGGACCGGTGCGCGTCGGCACATCGCCCCTCTACGCGGTTGCCATGGCGACGTTCGCTTCGCCGCCGTTGCAGAAGATCGTCACCCAGATGAACGGCGAAAGCAACAATCACTTCGCCGAGCTGCTCTTCCGCGACGCCGCCAGCAACGTCGGCGCGCCCGGCTCCGCGGAGAACGGCAACATCCTCTTGCGCCGTTTCCTCTACGAGAAGGCCGATGTCGCACCGACCTCGGTGTTCGCCGCCGACGGCAGCGGACTCTCGACGCTCGACCGCGTGACGCCGCGCGCTATGGTGCAACTGCTCGGCTACGTGCGGAAGGCGCCGTGGGGTACGGTGCTCGAACAGTCGTTGCCGGTGGCGGGGGAGACCGAGACGCTCAGGCACCGCATGCGCTTCACCGCGGCGATGGGCAATCTCCACGCCAAGACCGGCACGACCAACGAGGTCGCCTCGCTTGGCGGTTACGTCACCGCAAGGAACGGTGAGCAGCTCGCCTTCTCGTTCATTTACAACGGGAAGGACCGCTCGCGCGCGAAGGAAGCGATAGACGCAATGGGCGCCTCGCTTGCGAGTTTCACGCGATAGGTCTTCTTACAGAAGAACCCACCAGCTCCCCGACCCGTCTTAGCGTCGCCAAACCGGCCGCTCGATGAATCCGACGACGGCCGAGACAAATGCCGGCTGCATGTTCTCGATGAGCGACGCATGGTCGCCGCTGGCCATCACGATCCACTCGCGATCCGCCGTGCCTAGCCTCGAGAAGAACGCCGACTGGGTCGCCGTAGGCGCGATGGGATCGAACTCCCCCTGAATCAGGAGCGTCGGCACGGTCACCTTGCCGGGATCGATGGCGTTCCATTGCTCGAGGTAGCGCCAGTCCGTCCGCACGGGATCCGCCTTCAGCGCGGCGGCCACATACGCGTCGAGCGCCCGCTTCGAGATGGCGCCGGGCGCGATGAAATCGCTCGCGGCGGCCTTTGCGGTCGTTCTTTCGCGAGCAGGCTTCGCCGTGTCGGGGGCGGCGGCGATCGTCGAATCCGGATGCTTCCAATAGCCGGTGAGAATGAGCGCCGACATCTGTTCGGGATGACGCTGCGCGCAGAGCGCCGAGACCGTCGAGCCGTTCGACCACCCGAGGAGCGCGGGCTTTCCGGGAACGCCGGAGTGTTCCGCGATCCACGCGAGAGCCACCGAGAGGTCCTCGGCCGAGCGGTCCGGCGTGTCCCAGCCGCTGGCGTCGCGCGGCGTCGCACCATAGCCGCGCAGGTCGAGCGCGTACACCGCGTAGCCGCGAGCTACGAGCGCATCCATGAGCGAGTGGCGCTCTCCCGGAACCTGCAGATCGAAGTCGGGGAGCGAGCTCCAGGTGCGCCCGTGCACGAGTACGATCGTGCCCTTGGGTCTCCCGGCGCGTTTCTCCCAGAGCGCGAGCGGATGGCCGTCAGCCGCGACGGTGTGCCGCACCAGCATCGCCTGCGCAAGCGCGATGGACGCTGCAGGAGAAAGGAGAAGCGCCGACATCAAGCCGGCGCGCATTGTTCGTGCGATGGAATGACTCATGTGGTCCAGTTGCTGGTCCTCGGTCTTCCATCTTCCATCTTCGGTCTTCGGTCTTCGGTCTTCCATCTTCGGTCTGTTAACGACAGAACGCCGCCCCAGCAAAGAGAGCCGGGGCGGCGCCTGGGCGCAATCGGGTGGCGAATCGGCTAGAGCGTCGCGACGAATACGATGTGGCGCGAGAAGCGGTCGAACACGATCACGCGGTCGCCGAACAGGCATGGATCGTAGGACGGCAGCATCGGCGGCAGCATGTAGTCATAATCATAGGGCACCGCATCGCAGTAGCCGGCGTATCCCATGGGGAAGAACCCGCCGAACACCACACGGCTCTCCCATCCGAACGGGAACGCCCGGCCACCATAGAACCAGCCACCGTCGCGGAACTCGCGGCCGCCACGGAACCCACGGTCGCCACCGATCCTCGACCCTGCGTAGGCTGCCGGTCGTCCGTACTCGCGACCGGGCGCGTATCCCCTCGTGATCAGTGGACGCCCGTGCTCGGCGACCGGAACGCGATAGCCGGCACCCGCGCGCGGATCGTTCCGCGACCCATACGTGTTTCCGCCACGTACGTCCGTGCCGGCCCGTGAATATTGCTGGACACGAACGTCCTGACGTGCGCGATTATCGAACTGGCCGCGCGGCGGCTGTGAGCGCGCAAAGGACTGACCGCTCATGCGCGGCGGCTGCGAACGCGCGAAGGATTGGCCGCCCTCGCGCGACTGCGGGCGTGCGAACGACTGACCGCCCTCGCGCGACTGCGGGCGTGCGAACGACTGACCGCTTGCGCGCGGCTGCGAGCGTGCGCCGGCCTGACCACTCGCGCGCGGCTGCGAACGCCCGCCAGCCTGGCCGCTCGACCGCTGCTGCGCGTCAAGGACACCGGAGAAAGCAACTGCAGTGATCGCGAGTGTGGCCAGACGAATTGAGAGTTTCATATTACCTCCCATCAGCAGGATCGGGCGCCGCCACAACTGCATCGGCTCCCATACTATCATACATAAGGCGGGCCTTGGTTGTTCCTGGGACTGCCCTTCGCGGTCAGGTCAACGTGTCGTGGATCACAATTCCGCGCTTCGCGAGTTCCGCGATGTAGCGCTCTCCCGGCACGCACTCATCCGGCGTGTGCACGCCGGTGCCCTTGATCGCTCCCTCCACCTGCATCTGCCCGGTGATCGAGAGCGAGTATCCCGTGGTGCGTTCCATCGAGCTGATGCCGCGGCTCTCGTCGTGACGGTCCACGAGCTCGAACGTGTGCGTGACGGGCTTCCCGTTCTTCGTGCCCTCGACGAGGACGCGCAACGCGACGAGGTCGCGGCCCGACGGCTTCTGCAGGTGCGGGCCCATCGCCGCGACCGCGACGTCGCGGGGCACGATCTTGGCCCCCTTCACGTCGATCGGCTCGAGGTCGAGCAACCCGAGCTCACGGATCGCTTCCATGATGTGCGCATGCCCGGGATACCGGAGCGTCTTGTATTCCATCGTCGGAATCTGCCCCTCGTAGCGCGTCGCCATCGTCGAGAGTCCGCCCGCGGTGTGGAACGCCTCGAGTTCGCCGAGCGGCGCGGGGAATCGCACCATCTCGAGTTCCGACAACGCTTTCACCGACGTGCGCTTGCCGTCGCGCAGCACCGACGAGAGCGTCGTGTAATAATCAAGCACGCCCTCGAGCGAGTACACGATCTGGTAATTCAGCGGGCCTTCCGGCTTCTGCGGGAGCCCGCCGACGAAGATCTTGACGCGCGACACGCGATCGCACCGGTCGATGCCGAGCTGCGCGAGAATGTTCACCATACCGGGCGCGAGCCCGCAGTCGGGAATCACGCTGATTCCTTTCGCGCGCGCGGCCGCGTCCAGTCCCTTCTGCTGGAATACGATCTCGGTGTTGCCGCCGAGGTCGCAGAAGTGCACGCCGGCCTCGATCGCCAGACGCGTCATCTCGAAGTTGTAGTAGTACGGAAGCGCGCACATCACGGCGCTCACGCCCTGCATCGCTTTCGCGACGGCCTTCGGATCCTTCGCGTCGAGAGCGACGCGCACGAGGCGCGGGTTGTCCACGTAACGCGAAAGGAACGCGGGGAGCGCCGTCGTGTCCCGGTCGGCGAGACGCACTTCATCGATGGCCGAGTTCTGCAGCAAATCATACGCACACGCCGAGCCCTGAAGGCCGGCGCCGATTACGAGCATCTTCATGCGACTCTGTCTCCGGTTCAAGCGAAGGACCTGCACGGTACCGCCCGCAATTTAGCGAGGGGCCCGGCGATCATCGCTTCGCTGCGCGCAACGTCCGCCGGCAGGCGAGCGTAGCGCGGCGGGGCTATCGCGCCACCACGATCGCCCCGCGCCGGACGTCGAACGTCCATGGCGTGCCGCGCACTGCCGCGCGCCCCGCCGCGCTCTCGATAGCAACCGGAGCCTGTCCGGCGCGGGTTACGATTCTCACTCCCGGAAACGAAAGCAGGATCGGTAGGGGATCTCCTGATGCCGGCGCCGCCCGCTGGCGCAACGTCATCCGATGCGCGGCCGCGTCGAACGTCGGCGTGAGTGCCGCGAGCACGTCGAGCCCGATCGTCGCGCGCGCGGTCGGGTACAGCTTCGCGGGAACGTTGGCGAGCCGCATCGCGCCGATCGCGACCTCATAAATCACGGCCACCGAGCCGCTGTCGCGCATCCCGAACTGCTGCGCCTCGGCGCCCATCGCGACGGTAGAGGGAAGAACCAAGCCGTCGACGTTGGGATTGATGTCGGCCTGCATCGTCGCACCACCGATCTTCAGCTCTATGCGGCCGAGCCCGGCCAGTTCGTTCGGCTCGAGCGCGACGGTCAGCGAGTCGGGGCCGCTGCGCGTGGGCGCGTGTGCCGCGAGCCACCGCGCTCGATCGTACTCCGGACCCGTGGCGGCGTAGTGCTTCAGCGCCGTGACCGCCGGCCAGTCGCCGAGCCACGCAAAGATTCGCGCAAGCCGGGCATCGATCATGGAAGGGTCGCCGCCGAACTCCCGTGCTTCTTCCAGCAATACCGCTCCCACCTTCAAGCGCCCGCGTGATGCGAGGAACATCCCGAGCGCGCCACGCGCCGAGGGCTCATGCGCGGCCCGTGAGCTCGCCGCATAGAGTGCCTGCTCTGCGTCGTCGAGACGGCCCTGCGAAATCGCCACGTCAGCCGGGGACGCGACCGGCACGAGGGCGGCCTGCGCCCCGAGTCGCGCGGTGCACAGGACCGCGACTGATGCGACGCAGCGAACCCGCGCGCTGAACTTCACCGGTTGCGAAACTCCGCGAGCAGTTCGACGGCAGGATCGAACGCCAGCGCGCGCGGTGGCGCGGGGAGCTCGAGCGGAAGGGTTACACGCGACCAACGCTCGGCGCTGACGTCCACCCGCACCCGGTGCACGCCGCCGATTGCGTCGGTCACGTCTACTGAAAGGGGGAAACGGTACGGTGCAAATCGGGTGCCCTGCTCGACGTCGAGGACGACCCGTCGCGACGCGGCGTCGTAGCTCCAGCTCGTGGTGATGGACGCGAATCCCGGCCGGCGGAGCCATTGATCGAAGAACCAGCCGAGCTTCACTCCCGCGCGATTTTCGACGGATGCCATCAGATCGTCCGTCGAGGCGTTCCCGTCGATGTGTCCGTTGTAGTAATCGCGAATCCCGCGGAAAAAGGCGCTGTCGCCGACGAGCGACCGGAGCATGTGCAGCGTCCATCCGCCTTTCTGGTAGCTGTTCGCGTCGAGCAACCGCATGAGGTCCGTCTGCCCGCTGTCGATCACGGGGCGAGCGGCGACCACGGGATCGCGCAGCAGCTGCGCCCTGGCGCCGGCCATCTCGCCCTCGAACGCGCTGTCGCCAAAGGCATGCCGCGTCCACAACGCCTCGAAATAGGTCGCGAACCCCTCGGACAGCCAGAGGTGGCTCCACTCGCGTTCGGTGACGGCGTCGCCGAACCACTGGTGCGCGGTTTCGTGCGCGATCGTCGAGGCATGCGTGCCGTCTTTCCGGAAGCCCGCGTCGGCGTAGAAGATCGCGCTCGCGTTCTCCATGCCGCCGAATCTCGTGCTGCTCTGGACGTGCGCCAGTTTCTCGTAGGGAAACGGCGCAACCATGTGCGAGAAGAAATCGACGATGTCGCCGCTGTAGCGGAAGTCGCCCGGCATCGAGCGCTGTTGTTCGGGCGCGACGTACACCATCTGGATCACGCATCCGCCATCGCGCGCCAGTCCGCATGCCGAGGTGCCAAGGTCGTATCGCATGAGGGGCGCCGCGGCGATCGTCATCAGATACACGGGAATCGGGTGCGATTCGCGCCAGCGTGTGAGCGTCCGCGGCGCTGCGTTGCTGGATGACGCTGCCCCCTGTGGCGCCGGCGGAATCGCGGCCTCCTCGATCAGCTTACCGTTGGCGACCACCTTGAGTTTCGACGGGGCCCGCACGTTCCACGAAACCGTCGCCTTGTCACGCGGATGGTCGATGGACGGAATCCAGTGGCGCGCGCGATTCGGCCAATTGTCGCCGAAGGCCATCCAGCGGCCGGCACTATCGGTGCCGATAATCAGGCCGTCTCGAACGGGGCCCGCGTAGTCGACCACCACGCGCATCGTATCGTCGCGTGATCCACCGGCGAGAATTCGCACGTGCCCGGCATCTTGCGTGAACGTGGCCGGCTTGCCCGCCAGCGTCACGTGCGTGACCGCGAGGTCGAGGAGGTCGAGGACGAGCGTATCGGCGGGTGCGGTCCGCACGACGGTCAGTTCGGCTCGGCCCGTGATGTTCTTCCCCGACTCCGGCAGGTCGAGCGTCAGGTCGTAATTGGAAACGTGAAACGCGGCCTGTTGCGATGCGAGAGGCGAGGCGGCGAGGAAAAGAGCGAGCGTGACGAACGCTGGGCGCATGGCTTCAAGTTAGCATCGCTCACGGGAGGGAGAACAGCTTTTGGTCGTGAGCCGTCGGACCAAGGTGTCGAGTTGACGACGATCAGACTCAGAGTGGTGGGACAACGGTGACGGGACCGGTCGAGATGGGTATCCGTGCACGACCCGTCCAGTCGTCGTTGTCCCTCGACTTGAGTTGCTGACGGCTATCAACTCATCACTATGATCCGATAGCCGACAGCTCAAGACTATCGCATTCGCGATTCAATGCTGTCCCCGCAGGCCTCATCAGCGCCCAAACAGCTTTCCCATCACTCCACCACCCGGCTGGGGCGAGGCACTGCTGCCCGCCGATGCGCGCAGCGCCTCCGCGAACTCCGGCGCCGAGGCGTACCGGTCGTCAGGATTGCGGGCCATTCCTTTGAGCAGCACCTGTTCCAACGCCTCGGGAAACCCCATCCCGTCACGACGCTTCCTCAGCGGGATCGGATCGTTGCGCAGCCGCGCGATCATCATCTCCTGCTGCGTGCGTCCCTCGAACGGGAGCATCCCCGTGAGCATCTCGTAGGTCAGGAGCGCCAGCGAGTAGACATCGGTGCGTGGGTCGAGCGTCTTGCCGCGCAGCTGTTCCGGGCTCATGAACTCTGGCGTCCCGAGGATGATGCCGGTGGCCGTCAGCTTCTCGAGCTCACCGCCCGCGCGGCGTTCCTTCGCGAGCCCGAAGTCCATCACCACGGCATATTCCGTCCCGTCGGGCGTCCGGCAGATCATGATGTTCTCGGGCTTGAGATCCCGGTGAACGATCTTGAGCCCATGCGCGACGTGCAGGCCGGCGGCGATCTCAGAGACGAACTGCACCGTCATCGCAACCGGGATGACTCCCAGGCGATTGTTGCGTTCGGCCAGGATCTCTCCCTCGACGAACGGCATCACGACGTATACCAGCCCGTCCTCCGTCTCGCCCATCCGCACGATGTGGCACACGTTCGGGTGCGCGAGTCGGAGCCCCATCGCCGCCTCGCGGCGAAGCCGTGCCATCGCGTTCTCGTCGCTGGAGAGGTCGGGCGAGAGGATCTTGATCGCGTGGCGCTCGTTCGTGGCGACGTCGTGCGCGAGGTACACGTACGACATGCCGCCCTCACCGACCTTTTTCACGATCGCGTAGCGTCCGTCGAGCACCTGCCCGGCGAGATTCGCGTGGTTCACGACCTTCTTCATCGCGACGTCGGGCGTCTCCGGCCGCTGAGCTGTCGTGCGCGCCGAACCCGACTCGACCGGTATCAGACGTTCGCCGTCCTTCGTGCAGAACCTGGCGTCAGCCGGGTAGACCGCGCCGCACGTCGGGCAGCGGGTGCTCACGTGCACACTTTGTTCCGCCCCGCGACCTTGGCGCGATAGAGCGCCTCGTCGGCCCGCGCGAAGAAATCGTCCACGCCGGCGATGTCCGGCGCGGGGTAACTCGCCAGCCCAATGCTCGCGGTCAACCGCACGCCGCCCTGCGCGGAAGTGAATACCGTCCGTTCCACCAGCTCCCGCGTGCGCTCGGCGAACTTCACCGCGCCCGTCAGGCGGGTTCCCGGCAGCACGACCACGAACTCCTCGCCGCCATAACGCGCGACCAGGTCGATGCTGCGGAGCGACTCGCGGATCAGCGTCGCCACCTCGCGCAGCACGTCGTCTCCCACCAGATGGCCGGCCGTGTCGTTGACGCCCTTGAAGTGGTCGAGGTCGAGCATCAGCAGCGTGATGACCGTGCCGTAGCGCTTGGCGCGCTCCATTTCGGCCGTCAGCCGGACGGTGAGCGCGCGCCGGTTGAGGACCTGCGTGAGCGGATCCGTGTGCGCCAGCACTTCGAGCCGCGCGTTGTCCGCCTTTGCCGTCTCGATCAGCTGCGCGCGGTGAATCGCCGCGACGGCCGCCTTGATGACCGCGGCGGCGAACTCGACGTCATCCGTCGTGAGCGGCGGCTCGTTGACCATGCGGCGCAGCAGGAAGACGCCGGCCTGCGTCTGACCGATCGAGAAGGGGAGCGCGATCACCGAACGAATCGGGACGTGCGTGCCGTCCGCCTCCCACTCCTTGCGGATTTCGGCGCAGAGCGGGTCGCTCTGCAGGTCCTCGACGAGCACCGGGAGGCCGTGCTCAAGCGCGCGCCCGATCTCCGGGTAGCGGTAGAGCTCGATCTCGAAATTGCGAAGCGAGGGATCGTCGAACGCCGTCGCGACGACGCCGACCTTGTCACCGGGTTTCGCGAGGATCACCGAGCAGCGCGAAAGGCTGAGCGCGCGCGCCACGCGCCGGGCGACGATGTGATAGATCTCGTCGCTCGAGAGATCCCCCGTGACTTCCGAAAGAATGTCCATCACCTTTCGGCGGCTCTCGGCCTCTCCGCGTGCGCGCTGGAGTTCCTCTTCCGCGAGGCGAAGCGCGAGTTGCGCGGTCGCCAGTTCGCGCCGCAGGCGAAGCTGCGCCTCGACTCTGGCGATGAGCTCCCGGGAACGGATAGGCTTGGAGATGAAATCGGCCGCGCCGAACCCGAGCGTCTTTTCCGCCATTTCGTCCGGAGACAGCGACGAGACCATGAACACCGGGACGTCTCGCCAGCGCGCCTCGGCCTTGAGTTCCTGCATGAGCGGCACGCCGTCGGTGCCGTGCATCGTCATGTCGAGCAAGACCAGGTCCGGAGGTGCTTTCTGAAGCTCGGCGAGTACCGAGTCTCGCATGGTCGCCGCCACGACCTCGAATCCGGCCTCGCGCAGCATAGCGCTCACCGACTCGACGAAGGTCGCGTCGCCGTCCGCGACGAGGATGCGGCCAGCCGTCATGCGGTCCTCCCGAGCAAGGCCAGCAGCCCGTCCCATTCCACGTTGCCGCCCGAGAGGATGCACACCGTGTGGCGGGCCGGTTGCACGGCGCCCTCCAGCAGCGCGGCGACCGTGATCGCCCCGCTCGGCTCCGCGACCAGCTTGTGCCGGTCGAGAAGCAAACGCATCGCGCGCGGCAACGCGGCGTCGCTGACCGTCACGACGTCGTCGAGAAACGCCTGGTGATGCGCGAAAGTCAGCTCGCCGATTCGAACCGCCAGCAGACCATCGGCAAGACCATCCGGATTCGACGCGATCGTCACGGGAGCGCCGGCTTCGCGGGCACGCGTGAGCTTCGGCGACCCCGCGGGCTCCACGCCGATCACACGCGCGGCCGGCGCGAGGCGCTTGACCGCGGCGGCGACACCAGCGCTCAATCCACCGCCACCGACGGGCACCAGCACCAGTCCCACGGCCGGCAGGTCCTGGGCGATCTCGAGCCCGACCGTGCCCTGTCCTGCGATGATAGTCGGATCGTCGAACGGCGGCACCAGGATCGCGCCTTCGCGCTCGCAGATCTCCGTGGCCTTCGTCATGCGCTCGGCGGTCGTCGTTCCCTCGAGAATGACGCGCGCGCCGAGACGTTCGGCGCCTTCACGCTTCGCGCGCGGCGCGGTCGTAGGCATCACGACGGTCGAGCGCACCCCAAACAGCCTCGCCGCGAGCGCGACCGCCTGCCCGTGATTTCCCGAGGAAGGCGCGACGAGTCCATGTCCACGCTGCTCGGGCGTGAGCTTCGAGACGAACCAGTAGGCGCCGCGAAACTTGAATGCGCCGCCACGCTGCAGCATCTCGGGCTTGAGAAACACCGGCACACCGAACCGCGCCTCGAGGGCCTCCGACGGGAGCAACGGCGTGCGTACCGCGACGCCGCGCAGCATCGCAGCCGCGTCGCGGAAATCGTCGAGCGAAACCAGAGTCGGTGCAGAGGTCGAGATGGCGTTCGGCATCAGGCCGGGAGACTCCTTCAGGTGGGGGGCGAAAACCTCAGGGTGCGAACGGTTCCCGGCGGGCGCTTAACGTACCACCAGCCCGGAAGCTGGTAAAGGATATGACTGCTTCCAAATTGTGGCGGGAGGCCGATCGTCAACTCCCTCCGCGTTCAGGAGTTAGCGCACGCGGTCCGTGCATTGTCTCCATTTTCGAGCGTAACCCCACATGCCGAACTAGCTGCAAGAGCGGGGCCAGCGACGCCCGGAGGAGACGAGCCCCTCCGTTGAGACGTGCGGCCTCTGCGCAGTGAGGCAACCCGGTCGCCGGCATCCTCGTATACTCACAGGCCGTTGCCTTACCTTGCGTTAATCGTCGCGATTTGCCTCAGCGCGTGACCGAACCGCCAATCGCGAACGAGCCGGCGTGTCCAGCGAACGGGCGACCCCGACGCACACTCCACATTCATCTCTGTGAGCTGGGACACGTCGTCGTGGGATCGGGTGAAGGCGCGCCGTAGGACGACACCACGAGGTCTGCCCTGCCCTCGCCGACGACCAGCACGAACAAGGTCGAGTACTGCGTGTCGCAGATGTCGGGGAGCTTCGGGCCGCCGAGGGCCGCGATGATCGCGGGAATCGTGTTGCTGTGCCCCACGACGAGCACGGCCTGACCCGCGTGCGCCCGCACCGCGTCCGCCACCGCGTTCGCGTGTGCGTCGCGCGCGCCGGTATGCACGATCTCGAACGTCAGGCCCCGCGCCTCAGCGACCGGCAGCGCCGTTTCACCGGTGCGAACGAGCTCCGTCGTGATCACTGCTTCCACGCGCACGTTCGCGAGCGCCGCGGCGAGCGCCCGGGCGCGTACAGTGCCGGCCGGCGTGAGCGAAGGATCGGCCGCGGGCTCCGCCGCTTTCTCCGCATGACGAACGAGGATGACGAGGGTCGTTCTCGACTGCGCGGATGCATGCGCGCCGGCGAAGATGATGCAGGCCAGGACAAGGAAGAGACGTCTCGTCATCGCTCTCGAAGCCGTGGAAAGGGCAGACCGCTGGAGTCCGGCGCTTTCGGAGCCGCTGCGTCGCGAATAGTTTCGCGGACACGCCGCAACCGGAGCACGGGAGATGAGATCACGTCGGATACTGTTGCCTATTTTTCTGCTTTTCGCCAGCGGGACGGGCAGCCTCGCGGCGCAGGCCCGGCGGCCGTCGCCGCCCGCGCCGAAGGGAATCCGGGTGGAAGACCTCACCTGGGTCGAGGCGGAGCGCGTGCTCGATACGGGCACGGTCGTCGTGATTCCGCTCGGCGCCGAGGCCAAGGAGCACGGCCCGCAGTTGCGGCTCAAGAACGACTTCGTGCTGGCGGAATACTACGCGAACCGGGTGTTGCGCGAGTCGAAAGTCGTGGTGTACCCGACGCTGAACTACGGGTTCTATCCGGCGTTCGTGGAGTATCCCGGATCCACGACGCTGCGGCTGGCGACCGCGCGCGACATGATCGTGGACATCATTCGCACGATCGCGCGGCACGGCCCGAAGCGATTCTATGTGCTGAATACGGGCGTCTCGACGATCCGCGCGCTCACGCCGGCCCGCGATTCGCTCGCGGCAAGCGGCATCGTGATGACCTTCACCGACATCCTGAACGTCGGGAAGGCAGCCGAGGACCAAGTCCGCAAGCAGGAGGGCGGGACGCACGCCGATGAGCTCGAGACGTCGATGATGCTGTACATGCATCCGGAGTTCGTCGACATGTCGAAAGCGGTGAAAGACTACCATCCCGGTGCCGGCGGTCTCACGCGGGACTCGGCGGCCGCCGCCCGCGACGGAAAGGTCTGGTCGCATAGCGGCGTGTTCGGCGACGCGACCCTCGCCACGCGCGAGAAGGGACGGATTCTGGTCGAGGCGCAGGTGAAGGACGTGCTGGCCGAGATCGAGCGGTTGCGCCGAACTGCGATTCCTTAGGGAGAACCATGCCGATCATTCTTCGAACCGCTGGACTGCTGGTCCTCTCGAACCTCTTCATGACGTTCGCCTGGTACGCCCACCTGAAGAACCTGAGCACGCGCGCCTGGTACGTCGCCGCGCTCGCGAGCTGGGGGATCGCGCTCTTCGAGTACCTGCTCCAGGTCCCCGCGAACCGCCTCGGATACACCGTGCTGTCACTCGGGCAGCTGAAGATCCTGCAGGAAGTGATCACGATCGGCGTGTTCGTGCCGTTCGCGATCTTCTACATGAAACAGCCGCCGAAGCTGGATTACCTGTGGGCGGCGGGGTGCCTGATGGGAGCGGTGTACTTCGTCTTCCGGAGCTCGCCTAGCTAGAAGCAGAAGTGAGAGGGGAGACGGGAGTGGCGAGATTCGACCCGCGACGGGGTGCGGAAGAGGAATGAGGGAGACGGGAGAAGAGTTGAGAGGCGAGTTTGGACGCGGAATCTTGAAAGGGCGCGACCTCCATGGCCGCACCCTTCTCATGTCTCCGCACTATCTCGCCGCTCCCCTCCCCACCCACGCTTCCTCATTCCTCTTCCGCACTCCGCATTGGGTCGAAATCCCGCATCCCGCATCGCTTCTCAGGGACGGGCGATCGCGCTCCATATCAAAGGCTGCGTCGCCATCGACTGCCCGCGATACTGCGGCCGAAATCCGTAGAGCACGGCGTGTCCCTTGCCCAAGGTGACGTCCACGAGCGCCGCCTTGCCGCTCAGCCTCGAGCCGCCGAGCAGCCAGCCCGAGAGCAGCACATCGCCGGCGGCTGGATACGTGGCGACGGCCGTGGCGTGGGCGGTATCCGTGATCTCGAACGCCGGTCCGTTCTCGAACCAGATCGCCGGCACGGGCGCGGTCATCTTCGCCGCAATCGGGTGGTCGCGCTTGACCTCGACCGCGAGGATCGAGCCGGGCGCGTAGAAATCCGTGTTGCGCAACCCAGCAAACACGTTCCGTACCGGGAGCTTCAGCGCGTCGATCGCATAGTTGCTCGCCTCGTTGAACGCGAGCAGCGTGCCGCCGTTCTCGACGAACGCCGTGAGCGCCGCGGCGCCCGCCACGCCAAGCCCTCCCAGAAGCGAATCGGGATAGCTCTGCCTGGGACCGCCCGCGATCTGCGCCGCGTTCTGATCGGGGAGGATGATCACATCGAATCGCGCGTTCAGATTCCCCGCACGCACCTCCTTGTCCACGATCGACGTGAAGGGCACGCGGTTCACGTCAAACATCCATCGCGTCCATCCTTCGTCCATCGGTGCGCCGTAGCTGCGATAGATCCCCACGCGTCGCGAGGTGCGGTCGCTCAGCCCCGGGGCCGTGAACTTCGGCTCCTCCATCGACACGATCGGGGCCGCGCTCGCGACCGGCGCCACGGCGACGCTCGCGATCTCCACGCCGAACAGCAGCGGCAGCGTCTGCGCGGTAACGTCGTACGGCCTGACCGGCGGTCCGCCCGGATACTCGTGCAGGTTCGGATACTTCTGCCGCTCGAGCACGGACTTTGCGTAACCGCCCATGGGCTGCGACGTGAGCACCACGTACGAGCCCGCCGGATACGTCGTGCCGTTCGCGCTCACCGGCGTGGTGCTCGACCGCACTTCCACCTGCCCATGCTGCAGCGTCCAGATCAGGCGCTGCACGGCCTGTGTGTCGCGTTGCGCGCGCGGGATCACGAAGGCCGCCGGCAGGGAGTCGTGGGACCACGGGTGATCGGCCGCGAAGGCCCTGTCGCCGAGCGCAGCGTAACTCTCGAGCCACGCGCGGCGGTCGCGCGCAGCCTGGTTCAGCATTGCCCACGTCGCGCTCACCTGGTACGCGACGATGTCGCCGTAGCCCCAGCGGCCGCCCGGCCAGAGGGCCGGAAAGTTCCAAGTCGCCGTCTTCGCCTCGTAGCCACGCGCCGCGCCGAGCGAGCTGAAGGGCAAGTCGATCGGCGTCGCGAGCGCCGCGCTCGCCGTCTCGGTGAGGATCCGCACGCCGCGATGGTAGAGCGAATACTGCCGCGCCGGCGACCACTCGTCGTACGCCGCGTTGTAGGCGACGCCCGTCTTCCCTTCGGCGATCATCCGCCAGCCCATCGCCGTGCCCAGCGCGTTCGTGCCGGCGGTCAGGATCGGGTCGATATTCGGATCCACCGGATCCATATACGGCGGAATGAAGATCCGGCCGGCGTTTGAGCCCTGCTGGTGGATATCGTTGACGATCTCGGGATCCCATGGCGTGTAGAGCGAGTCCACCGTATAGCGCGTCTCGGGCTGCGTGAAGGCATACCAGTCGCGGTTGTCGTCGTGGCCGGTGTAATGATGGTAGAGCTCGGGCGGCGACGTGCCCTCGGCCTTCGTGCCAAGCGTGGACCGGTACCAGTTGCCGACGATGTCCACGCCGTCCGGATTCTGCGACGGCACGAGGATGATGATGGTGTTCGCGAGGATCGCGCGCGCCTCCGGTGAGTCGCCGCGCGCGAGACGGTCGGTGATCACAAGCGGTGTCGTGAATCCGCCGACCTCGGTCGAGTGGATCGCGGAGGTGATCAGGATGACGTTCTTCCCCGCCGCGAGCAGCGGCTCGAGCTCATCGGGCCCGCGCAGGCGCGGGTTCATGAGTTTGCGCTGGATCATCTGATAGCGGGGCAACTGTTTCAGCGTCGCGGAATCGGAGATGAACACCGCGAGGAACGGGCGGCCGAGGGTCGTCGATCCGAGGGTGTGCACCTGGACGCGCGGACTCGTCTTTTCCACGGCGTGGAAATAGTCGGTGATCTGTTTCCAAGTGGGGAGCTTTCGGTCGGCGCCGGGTTCGTAACCGAGGATCGAGGCGGGGGTGGGGACGGCCGAGGCGGGTGCGGCGGGGACCGCGGGCTTCTGTGCGGCGAGCGGGGCTCCGATGATCGCCGCGACGGCGAGACACACGATTGTTCTCATAATCGGAAATCTATGAAAACGGTCAGCCGTAGTTGGCAGTTACTCCTCTTCCGTCAACTCCAGCTGAATCTCCGGCCCCGAATCATCGCCGAGATCCTCACCCCCCTCCACCTCGCCGTTCTCATCCGGCACCACCCGAGCGACCGCCGTAACGAGATCGCCCATATCGAGATTCATGAGCTTCACGCCCTGCGTGTTGCGGCCGGCCACTCGCACGTCCTTCACGGGCGAACGGATGATCTGCCCGCCGCGCGTGATGAGCATGATCTCGTCCTCGGGCAGCACTTCCATCAGGGCCACGACGTCGCCCGTCTTCTCGGTGCGATTGACGGTCTTGATTCCCTTGCCGCCACGCTTCTGCACCCGGTACTCGTCGATCTGCGAGCATTTTCCGAGCGCCCGCTCGGTGACCACCATCAGCGTCGCGTCGCGCTTGATCACGACCATGCCGATCACGGCGTCGTCCTCGGCGAGATCGATGCCCTTCACGCCGGTCGTATCGCGACCCATCGGGCGCGCGTCCTGCTCGTGGAAGCGGACTGAAAGGCCATGGCGCGACGCGATGACGATGTCGTTCGTCCCGCTCGTCACCTGGACATTGATGAGCGCGTCGCCCTCGTCGATCTTGATGCCCTTGACGCCGGTCACGCGGACGTTCGAGTATTCCGAGAGCGCCGTCTTCTTCACCGTGCCGTTGCGCGTGCAGAAGAGGAGGAATTCGTCATCCGTGAACTTCTTCACCGGGACTATCGCCGCGATCGTGGTGTCCGGCGCGACGTTGATCAGGTTCACGATCGGTTTGCCCTTCGTGGCGCGCCCGAGCAGCGGGACTTCGTGCACCTTGAGCCAGAAGCAGCGGCCGTCCTGCGTGAAGACCAGGATGTAGTCGTGCGTCGAGGCCACGAACAGGTGCTCGATGAAATCCTCGGCCTTGAGGTCCGACCCCTGCAGCCCCTTCCCGCCGCGCCGCTGTTTGCGGTACGTGGTGATCGACGTCCGCTTGATGTAGCCCGAGTGCGAGATGGTGACGACCATCTCCTCATCGGCGATCAAGTCCTCGACCGTGAACTCACCCTCGTCCGCGGTGATCGTGGTGCGGCGCTCGTCGCCGAACGTCTCGACCACCGTCGCGAGCTCGTCCTTCATGAGCTTCATCCGCTTCGGCTTCGAGGCGAGGATGGAATTCAGTTCCTTGATGAGCGCCTGCACTTCCTTGAGCTCCTCCTCGAGCTTCTCGATCTCGAGGCCGGTGAGCTTGGCAAGGCGCATGTTGAGGATCGCCTCGGCCTGTTTCTCGGAGAGCTTGAAGCGGCGCTGCAGCTCCGTGCTCGCCGTCTCGGTGTCGGCGGATCCGCGAATGACCTTGATGACCGCGTCGATGTTGTCGACGGCGATCTTGAGGCCCTCGAGGATGTGTTCGCGTTCCTTCGCCTTGCCGAGATCGAACTCCGTGCGACGCACGATCACGTCGTGACGATGCGCGATGAAGTGCTCGAGCACCTCGCGCACCGGCATGACCTTCGGGACGAGGCGCCGCGTGATCGGGTCGGGCACGAGCGCGAGCATGATCACGCCGAACGTGCTCTGCATCGTGGTGTGCTTGTACAGCTGGTTGAGCACCACGCGGGGGATCGCGTCGCGCTTCAGCTCGATCACCACGCGCATGCCGTCGCGATCCGACTCGTCCCGCAGGTCGGAGATCCCTTCGAGCTTCTTGTCGCGCACAAGCTCGGCGATCTGCTCGACGAGCCGCGCCTTGTTGACTTGGTACGGCAGCTCGGTGACGACGATCTGCGACTTGTTCCCCTTCTCGTTCTCCTCGATCGCGGCGCGTGCGCGCATGACGATCTTGCCGCGCCCCGTCTCGATATAGTCCTTGATCCCCGCCTTGCCGTAGATGTAGGCGCCGGTCGGGAAATCGGGGCCGCTGATGTGCCCGCGAATCGCGTCCACCGAAAGCGCCGGATCGTCGATCAGCGCCATGATCGCCGCGGCCACCTCGCGCAAATTGTGCGGCGGGATGTTCGTCGCCATGCCGACGGCGATGCCGCTCGAGCCGTTGACCAGGAGATTCGGCAGCCCGCTCGGCAGGACCGTCGGCTCCTCGAGGCGGTCGTCGAAGTTCGGCGCGAAATCGACGGTGTTCTTGTCGATGTCGCCAAGCATCTCCATCGCGATCCGCGTGAGGCGCGACTCGGTGTACCGGTACGCCGCGGCGGGATCACCGTCGACGGAGCCGAAGTTCCCCTGGCCGTCCACCAGCGGATACCGCAGCGAGAAATCCTGCACCATGCGCACGAGTGCGTCGTATACGCTCTGATCGCCGTGCGGGTGGTACTTGCCGAGCACGTCGCCGACGACGGTGGCCGACTTCTTGTACGGACGTCCCGGCACGAGGCCGAGTTCGTTCATGGCGTACAGCACGCGTCGGTGAACCGGCTTCAGGCCGTCGCGCACGTCTGGCAGCGCCCGGCTGACGATCACGCTCATCGAGTAGTTGATGAACGATTCCCGTATCTCTTCGTCGATGAGACGCGGGAGGATCCGTTCGCGGTTGTTCGGAGCGGTCATCGGGGACGGTTCATTGGGATTCTGGCCGCGGAATCTGCACGCTGAAAGTTAGCGCGCGTACCTCCGATTTTCAACGAAATTTCACTCGAAAAACGCAGTGAAAAACGGAGATCCTCAGCGCGTCTCCGCGTGCTCGGACGTCGCCACCGATGTCGGCGTGTGCACGGGCGCGCGCGGCGGGCTCGGCTCGTTGTCCTGCAGTCCCTCCGCCGTCTCCTCTTCCTTGACCTCCTGGTCGATCGCGTCGCGCTCGGCCTTGTATCGTTCGTACCACGCGCGTGTGATCTCGCCGGCGAGCTCGCGATTCCCGAGTCCGAACGAGAGGGCGAGGGCCAGCGCGATGGCGCCGAAGATGATCGCGAATGCCGTCGTCACAATGCTCGTCGCGACGCCAAGTTGCTGCAGCGACATGAAGACCGCGAGGATGATCACGCCGCCCTTCCCCACCCTGGCGAGCGTCGGCCCGCCGTGAAGCGAACCCGTGCCCGCCAAGATCAGCCCGCCGACGACATCGCCCAGCACGATCCCGAGGATCACGATGACGATCGCGGCGACCACGCTCGGGATGTAACTCACCAGTTCCGAGAAGACCTGCGCGAGGGAATCGAGGCCAAGCACGTTCGCCGCCACGATCATCACGGTGAACATCACGAGCCAGAAGAGCAGGCCCGCGACGACGCGCGTCGGATTAAGGTGCGAGCCGGGGCGGTCCACCGCGTGCATCACACCTCCCTTTCGCAGCACGTCGTTGAGGTGCACGCGCCGCAGCACGCGCAACGCACCCTTCTGCACGCCCTTTGCCAGCAGGTAGCCCGCGATGAGAACCGCCGCCGCGCCGATGAGCCCCGGAAGGAAATCCCAGAGCTGGGCGACGCTGGATTGGAGGCGATCGAAGAAGGTCACGGAGGCGGTCTGCAAGAGTGAAATGAATCTAATCAGTTTCGCGTCCCGCGCTTCACGTCGAATAGCGCGCTGCGACGGCATCGCGGGCAGATGAGCCACTCCCGCTTTCGGGCGTAGCCGAGCCCGAAGCTGCCGCCGCCGATCGAGCGGCTTGTCATCGCGACGCGGCAACGGGGACATTCCGGCATTTCCCCACGCGCAAGAATTGCCCGCATCCGCCCCTGTTCTTCCGCGTCGAACTGCTTGCGCCCGGTCATGCGATGGAAAGTACGAGCTTGCCGAACTGCGACCGCTCCGACATCCGTTCGAACGCGCGGCGCGCATCGGACAGTGGGAAGACGGCGTCCACCGGCGGGACCAGCCGCCCCGCCGACAGCTCGGTGACGATCGCGTCGAACTCCGCGTCGCTTCCCATCGTCGAGCCCATGAGCGTCCACTGGTTCCAGAACATCCGGCGCAGGTCCGTCTCGACGATCGGCCCGGCCGTCGCCCCACACAGCACGAGCCGGCCCCGCTTCCCCAGAGCACCGAGCGACTGGGTCCACGTGGCGGCCCCGACGCTGTCCACCACGACGTCCACGCCGCGCTTGCCGGTGCGGGCACGGATCTCGCGAGCGACATCCACGGTGCGGTAGTTGAGTGTTTCGTCGGCGCCGAGCGCCGCGGCCTTGGCGAGTTTCTCGTCGCTGCCGGACGTGACCCATACTCGCGCCCCGCGCTGCTTGGCGATCTGCAGCGCGGCCAGCGCGACGCCGCCGCCGATCCCCTGGATCAGGACCTGGTCGCCGGCTTCCACGCGCGCCCGCGTCACGAGCATGCGCCACGCCGTGATCGTGGCGAGCGTGAACGCGGCGGCCGTTTCATCGGAGATCCCACGGGGGATGCGCCGCACGTTCCACTCCGGCACGACCACATACTCCGCGAACGTTCCCGGGTGATGTTCCCCGAGGAGACCGAATTTCACGCAGAGCGGATGCTCGCCGGCCCTGCAGTACTCGCACGCGCGGCACGAGATGCCGGGGTTGATGAGCACGCGATCGCCGGGCCGGACGCTCGTGACGGCGCTGCCGACACTCTCAACCACTCCGGCGCCATCGCCGCCCAGCACCCACGGAGGAACGATCGTCACGCCCGGCACGCCCTGCACCACGAAGAGGTCGAGATGATTCAGCGCCGCGGCTGCGAGGCGGATGCGCACCTCGCCCGGCGCGCGCAGGTCGGGGATCACGAGATCGTCGCGGAGCATGACCTGATCGAGGCCGCCATGCGCGGAAATCGTGAGCGCTCTCACCGGTCGTCCTTTCGCTCCGACGGATTCGCCGGCGCACCATTATATTTGGCCATGCTCTCCATCAAGGTTCCGCCGCTCGGCGAGTCGATCACCGAAGCAACGGTTTCGCGGTGGCTCAGGAACGAAGGCGACGCCGTCACGGCGGGCGAAACGCTCGTCGAACTCGAGACGGATAAGATTACGGTCGAAGTCCC
>OCZT010000634.1_pt1 | contig 35304 bp, 41 predicted proteins | sample 1539031 | NCBI WGS metagenome assembly OCZT01 (sample SAMEA3539308, study PRJEB22396) | soil metagenome | biome: tundra; feature: field; material: soil | place: USA | collected 2010-05 | depth 0.15 m | reverse complement strand
CCGAAGACCGTTCGTGGCGTCCGCGTGTCACTTGTGGGCACTCAGTAGGAACGGTAGGCCTTCAGAGCCGGGTCAGCGCCCACGCCGCCGACTCCCGGACGACAGCATCCGGGTCGTCCCGCGCCGAGCGACGCAGGGCAGGCGCGGCGTCACGGTCGCCGGCATTGCCGAGAGCAATGGCGGCATTGCGAGCCAGGCGCTTGCGGCCGGCGCGCCAGATAGGGGTGCCCCGGAAGCGGCTGTCGAACTCCGTCTCGGTGAGATCGAGGCACTCGACAAGGTCGGGAGACGGCACCGGGCCGCCGGCGATAGAGCCTCCGGCATCGGCGACGGCGTCGGGCGCCAGCCGGTGGTTGATCGGGCAGGCCTCCATGCAGAGGTCGCACCCGAATGCCCAGGTGCCCATCAGCGGGCGCAGTTCTTCGTCGATCGAACCCTCGTGCTCGATGGTGAGATACGAGATGCACCTGGTCGCGTCCATCACCCCCGGCGCCACCAGCGCCCCAGTCGGGCAAGCCGGTATGCATGCGGCGCACTTCCCACACGACCGTCGGGAGGGCGTCGTCGCGGGCAGCGGCAACGAGACCAGAAGCTCGGCGAGCAGGACATAGGAGCCGGCCGCCTCCGTCAGCAGGGTGGTGTTCTTGCCGGCGAAACCGATCCCCGCGCGCTCGGCAATGGGCCGATCCATGGCCCAGCCATGGTCGATGAAGCGCTTGACCTTGACGTCGCCAAATTCGCCGCGCATCCAGGAGACAAGCTCGTCGCATCGGGCCGCCAGGACCTCGTGGTAGTCGCTCGGGCGAGCCGAAGCGTTATCGGTCAGGCACGCGTAAGCGCCGATGCGACCGCGGGGTCGACCGGGATCGCCATGCGGCGTCTGGGCTCCGGGCCCCAGCGTCATCGCTGGCCGGTACGGCCAGGCCAGCGAGATGGCCGCTCGAGCCCAGGGGTAGCGACGCCCAAGGTCGGCGGCCGAATCAATGCGTTCCAGGCTGAGCCACGGCATTCCATCCATGCGCCCGGCGGTGATCGCGTCGCGGGTTCGGGCTCGCGCGGTGCGGAATGGCGTCAGCCCGGCGACACCGGCGGCGGCCCATCCGCTCTCGAGAGCGTGGGCGATGAGGCGGTCGCGCGCATCGACCCAATCCATGCCCGGATTCTATGGTCCTCCCGCGCAAACGACAGCCGCTTATCATGGGCTCACCGTCAGGATAGAGAGGAGGATTCACCACGGTCCGTCAGCGCTTCCACACGACCGTCACACTTGGCCGGTTCAACGACGCCCTGAAGTGGGTCCGCGCCATGAATGACGATGCCAAGAAGAACGGTTGGCCCGAGTCGAGGGTGATGACCCCCGGCTTCGGACCCGTCAACCAGCTCATCGTCGAGATCGAGTTCGCGGACCTCGCCGCGCTCGACAAGCAGCAGAACGAGTTCAACAGCAGCGCCGAGGCGATGGCGACCTTCCGGTCTGGTATTGATCTCAACGCCCCCGGGACGCATCCCTGGGACGAGCTCGAGATCTCGGTCAACCAGGACATCGCCTGAGCGGCGCTGCCTGGGAAGTGCCTAGGAGCTGACGGCGGCCGCTTGCGTGGTGGCCGCGGGCGCCCCGGCGGCGGCGTGGCCGTTGCGGGCCGACGCCGGCATGGCGCAGAACTCTTCGTAGTCGATCAGCTCGGTGATCGTTGGATGCTCGCCGCAAACGGGGCACTGCGGGTCCTTCCGCACCTTGTACACGCGGAAGGTCATGTCGAGCGCGTCGAACATCAGCAGGCGGCCGATCAAAGGCTCGCCGATGCCCAGGATCAGCTTGACCGCCTCGGTGGCCTGGATGATCCCAACGGTGCCCGGCAGCACGCCCAGCACCCCGGCCTCAGAGCAATTGGGCGCCATGTCGCTGTCGGGGTCCGGCGGCTCGCCGAAGAGGCAGCGGTAGCAGGGGCCGCTGTGGGTCGGGTCGAGCACGGTCACCTGGCCGTCGAAGCGGAAGATGCTGCCGTGGACGATCTTCTTGCCGGTGAAGACGGCGGCGTCGTTGAGCAGGTAGCGGGTGGCGAAGTTGTCAGAGCCGTCGACGATGATGTCGTACGGCTCGATGATCCGCATCACGTTCTTGGAGCTGATGCGCTCGTTGTGCTGGACCACGTTGACGTCGGGGTTGATCGCCTTCATCGCGATCGCCGCCGACTCCGTCTTGGCCATGCCGACCCGGTCGGTGGTGTGCAGGATCTGGCGCTGCAGGTTGCTCTCGTCGACGACGTCGAAGTCGAGGATACCGACGGTACCAACGCCGGCCGCAGCCAGGTATATGCCGGCCGGGGAACCCAGGCCACCCGCGCCGATCAGCAACACCTTGGCATCGAGCAGCTTCAGCTGACCCGCCTCGCCGACGTCCGGCAGCAATGTGTGCCTGCTGTAGCGCGCCTGCTGGTCGGGCCTGAGCGATTTGGAGACGACGAACTTGAAGCCCTTCTCCTTCCAGCCGCCGAAGCCCCCCGACATCGAGGTCACGTCGGTGTAACCCAGCTCTTGGAGGCTCTTGGCCGCCATCACCGAGCGCACGCCACCGGCGCAATAGAGCACCACCGGCTGGTCACGGTCGGGGACCCGGTCCTCGACCCGCATCTCCAGGAACCCCCTGGGGATGACGACGGCGCCGGGGATCACCCCTTGCTGCGTCTCGTCGGCCTCGCGGATGTCGATGAGAACAGGCGCGTCCGGCCTCGCGAGCATCTCGTTGACCTGCTCCGGGGTGGCCTCTTTGATCTCGCGCTTGGCCTGCGCCAGAAGCTCGCGGAAGGTGGGCATCAGGATTGAAACTCCACGTTCAGAACAACCGACGGGCCGGTCGCCTTATTTCCTACCAGTTTTATCAGATTTAGGCGCGGGCTCAACTTCTGGCGGAGATGACGCCATCAGAGCGGCCAGGCTCGCCAGCGTCCCCACCCCGAACCCGGAGGGGCCCCGCGGCACCTCTCTCACCGAGGCGACCCGGTTCCAGCTCGGCGCCGCGATGTCGATGTGGACCCAGGGCAGGCCACCGGCGAACTCGCGCACGAAGAGCCCGGCGGTGATCGCGCCGGCGTCGCGGCCTGGCGAGTTGTTGAGGTCCGCGATGGTGCTCTCCAGTTGGGTCTCGTACTCGGCGAAGATCGGCATCTCCCAGACCCTCTCCCCCGCCGCGGCGGCCGCTTCGACCACCCGCGACGTGAACCCCGCGTCGCTGCCCAGGATCATCGCCGCCACCGGCCCCAGCGCGATTCGCTGGGCGCCGGTCAGGGTGGCGATGTCGACAACATGGGTGGCCCCCGTCTTCACCGCATGGTGGACGCCGTCGGCCAGCATCATCCGGCCTTCGGCGTCGGTGTTGACGACCTCGATGGTCTTGCCGGCACCGCTGGTAACCACGTCGCCGGGTCGCATCGCGGTGCCCGAGGCCATGTTCTCGGCGCAGCAGAGGATGCCGGTGACGTCGACGTCGAGTTTGAGGCGAGCGATCGCGGTCATGGCGCCGAGCACCGCGGCGGCGCCGCCCATGTCGCCGCGCATGTACTGCATGTCGACCGAGGGCTTGATCGAGATGCCACCCGTATCAAAGGTGATTCCCTTGCCGACGAGGGCCAACCGGACACCGCCCGCGCGACGGGCCCGATGGCGGAGCACCACCAGGCGCGGCGGCCTCGCCGAGCCCGAGGCGACGGCCAGGATGGCGCCGTAGCGGAGGCGTTTGAGGTCGGCTTCGCCCAGGGCCTGGTAGTCGAGGCCATGACGGCGGGCCAGCGCTCCCGCTTCGGCCGCGAAGGCCTCGGGGGTCAACTCCGACGCCGGCCGGTTGACCAGGTCGCGCGCCAGGTTGGTGGCCTCGCCCAGGATGGTGGCGCGGTCGAGGTCGAGCTTCTCGACGCCGGGGAACCCGACCAGCGAAAGCGTCTTCAGGCCAGGGTTGGGACGGCTGCCGCTCTTGTGGGTGGCCTCGGTCCAGCCGAAGCGCACCGCGGCGCCAACCACCGCGGAAGCGACATGGCGGGCCGTGATCCCTCGCGCCGGGACGCCGGTCCACGCCACCGCAACCACCCGGGCGGGGCCGACGATCGACTTCATCCCGACCTGGAAGGCGTTGCGCAGACGGGTGGAGTCGAGGTGCTCGGGCTTGCCCAGCCCCAGCAGGGCAACGCGGCGGGCCCGCACCCGGCCCAGGGTGCGCGTCGCCTCGACCTCGGCGAATCTGCCCTTGAAGTCGCCGGACAGGATCTCCCCCAGGGCGCCGCCGAGGGCGCGGTCCAGCGGGCGGGCGGCGGCGGGCAGGGAGGCACCCTCGGCCAGCGGGAGGAGGAGGAGGTCTGCCTCTGCGTCGACCAGGCTATCGGCGCGGGTCAGCTTCAAGCCGGGCTCTAGACCTCGACCTGGGCGGCGGACCGGGCGGAGTGGTCTCGCTCGTCGGGGATGCCCTGGGCGCGGCCCTGGTGGCGTTCCTCAAGGAGCTTGGTCACCGCCACCACGGCGGTGGTGCCGTCACCTACGGCGGTGGTGATCTGCTTGGTCAGCTGGTGCCTGACGTCGCCGGCGGCGAAGATGCCCTTGACGTTGGTGGCCATGTTCATGTCGGTGTAGAGGTAGCCCAGCTCGTCGTGCTCGACGTGGTCGCGGAAGATGTTGCTGTTGGGCAGGAAGCCCACGAACGGGAACACTGCGCCCACTTCGATCTCGCTCTTGGCGTCGGTCTTGAGGTTGCGCAGCTTGAGCTGCTTGACCCTGTTGTCAGCGCCCACGATCTCCTCGACCACGGTGTCAAGGATGAACTCGACCTTGGGGTTGGCCTTGGCCGCAGCCACGGCAATCGCCTGGGCGCGGAAGGTGTCGCGACGGTGGATGATGTAGACCTTGCTGGCATAGCGCGTCAGGAAGGTGCCTTCTTCGACAGCGCTATCCCCACCACCAACCACGGCCACCACCTGGTCCTTGAAGAAGGCGCCGTCACAGATCGCGCAGTAGCTGACGCCGCGACCGGCCAGCTCTTCCTCGCCGGGCACGCCCAACTTCTTGGGCTGACCCCCGGCTGTGACGATCACCGCGGGCGCCCGATAGGTGTTGACCTGGCCCTTGACGACGACGTCATCGCCGTCCTTGTAGATCTCCTCGACGTCGTCGTACTCGATCTCCAGTCCGAACTTGCGGGCATGGGCCTCCATCTTCCCGGAGAGCTCCTGGCCGGTGATGTGCTCGAAACCCGGGTAGTCCTCGATGTCGAGCGTGTTGAGCAGCTGTCCCCCCGGAGCGCCACGATCGAGGGCGATCGCCTTCAGCTCCATGCGACCGGCGTACATCCCGGCGGCCAAACCGGCAGGGCCGGCCCCCACTATGATCACGTCGTATTGCTTGGCTTCAGACATCTCTACCTCGTGGCTCTTGAACTTGTGGCTGTACCTATCACAACCCCTGCGGCCGCAGCCGGAATTCCCGACCTCAACCCCGGGAGACGGTAATCATATGGCGATGAACGGCAACGTCATGCGCTGGAAGCCGGGCAAGCGCGGCCACTACGAGGGCTACTACATCGCCTTCAACCACCCCGAGTCCGGCCGCGGCTACTGGATCCGCTACAGCATGGTGGCGCCAACGGACACCGACCGCGAGTCCTTCGCGCAGGTCTGGTTCATGCGCACCAACCGCGCGGCCGAGCCTCGCAACCGCGCCCTGCGCACCACCTTTCCCATCGATTCTCTGCGCACGACGACCGGCCCCTTTACCCTCGAGATCGACTCCAACCGGCTGGCCATGGATGGTTGCTCCGGCCGCCTCACCGATGCCGCCGGCGAGGTCGCCTGGAAGCTCGACTTCAAGGCGCTGCTGCCAGGGATCAAGCCGACTCCCGAGTGGGGCGCCCGGATGGCGACCTGCTACATAGAGCCGCACCCACTACTCCGGCTGACCGGCACCATCAGCGAGGGCGGCACCGAAACCAGGATCGACGGCTGGCTGGGCGAGCAGGCGCACGTCTTTGGCGCCCGCCACAGCCAGCGATGGCACTGGGCGGAGTGCAAACACCTGGGCGCGCAGGGGCGCGCCTTCACCGGCGTGGCCGCCTGGCCCAAGCTGCCGGGGCCGCCCCGGTCGATAACCTCGCTGTTTCTCGAGCTCGGCGACGGCCGGCGGCTGCTGAAAAACACCACCCTCAACCTCTTCAAGGCCCGGACCGCCCATTCGCCGAATGCCTGGGAGTTCGACGGCGAGTACGGGCTCCAGCGCCTGCACGGGACCATCGCTCCCCATCGCGAGGACCTCATCGGGGTGACCTATCACGATCCATCCGGCCAGCCCATCTACTGCTACCACTCTGAGCTGGCCGACCTGACGCTGAGCTACTTCACTCGCAGCTCGCGCTCCGGCGCCTGGAAGCTCGACGAGGAAATCAGCGCGCCAAGCAGTTCGGCCTTTGAATACGGGTGCTTCGAGCCCCTGGAAGGCATCCCGCTACTGCTCGACTAGCTTCCCTACTCTCCCCGGGCGCGTCGCCGCTCTGCCGCGACCAGCTCTGCCGCTCCCTCCGCCCTGGCCTCGCCGGTGAACAGCTTGAGGAATTCCTCGGCGTACTCGATTCCCTCGATCCCCGCTTTGGCGGCTCGTTCCGCCGTCTCTTTGGCGCTGACGCGGGCGTAATTGCCGACCCAATCGCCGAGCTGGCTCTTATGGGTGAGCAGGGCGTTCGCCTTCTTGTCGATGGTTCGTGAGATGTCCTCGTACAGGTTCGGCTTCTCGAGCGTCTGGCCGGTGATGTAGACCCAGTCCACGACCCACTTCTGCAGGCCCTCCTGGAGCAGCTCGGGAAGCGCCATCGGGTTGCGGGCAGTGGGGTAGATCGCGGCCAGGGTGGCCTCGCCGGTGGCGAGGTGGTCGGGATGGTTGCCGCCGATGGAGCTGAAATTCCGCACCGGGTTGGAGGTGATGACCAGATTGGGCCGGTACTTGCGGATCACGCGCGTGATGTCTTTGCGCAGCTCTAGGGTTGGTATCAGGCTGCCATCGTCGTGCCCCAGGTTGACGTAATTCTTGACCCCCAGGATGTCATTGGCCGCCTGCTGCTCCTCGGCGCGGACGCGCGCCAATTCCTCCTCGGTCCGGTCTCCTTCGCCACCCCGGTTGCCCGCGGTGCAGACCACCACGGTGACCTCGACTCCGTCCTCGGCCAGCTTCGCCAATGTCCCGGCGCAGCCGAATTCGGCATCGTCGGGATGGGCCCCGACCGACATCGCCCGGTGAATCGGAAACAGTTCTTCGGTCACGGCGTCGGGCTGGCGTCCTGGTTCAAGGTTTAACGATTCTATCCAAGGGGCCGCCGGGCAGCCGCCCATATCATTGGCGGGAAATGTCCGAGCCCGCCATCGAGCGGCTCGCCGGCAGCCGGCTCCTCAGCCGCTTGCCCGCGTTGCTGCGCACCCCGTTCGCCCTCAACAACTTCATCTATTTCGGGGGCAACTTCTTCGCCGGGCTGGCGGGCTTCGCCTTCCAGGGGTTACTGGCCAACGCGCTGGGTGCCAACGGCTTCGCGGAGGTGGCGCCTCTGATCTCGCTCTTCTACCTGATCCAGATCCCACTGTTCGTGGTGATGGCGGTGGCGGCCCGATACACGGCGCCGCTCGCCGCCCGGGGCGACCAGTCGCTGGTGAACCGCGGTTACCGCGACCTGGTCATGTACACCAGCGTGGTCGGTTTTGCGGGAATGGTCGCTTTCCTGCTCTTGATGCCTTTTATCAAGTCGTTCCTCAACCTCCCCGGCTATGGTCCGCTGGTGATTCTGTCGGCGGCAGTGCCGCTGTGCCTGTTGGTGGGTGTTGGCCGGGGCGTCGTCCAGGGCGAGGAGCGCTTCGTCTGGCTTTCCGGCAACTTCTTCCTCTATGGCATGACGACCTTGGGATTCCTGCCGTTGCTGCTCGCCTTTCGGCTCCGGGCGGTGGGCGCGATGGTGGCCATCGACCTGGCCCTGGTGCTCTGCAACCTGCTGGCCGCCCTCAGCCTGCGCGACCTGCCGCCCGCCGGGCACCACGAGCGATTGCCGATCTGGCCTCTGCTCCGCGGGGCGCTGGGAGCCAGTGCCGGGATCACCGCGATCACCCTCTTTTACAACTTCGATGTGCTCCTCGCCAAGCACTTTCTGAGCAACCAGGACGCGGGCCTCTATTCGGCGATGTCCCTGCTCGGGAAGATCCTCTTCTTTGGCACCATCAGCATCTCGGTGGTGATGTTCCCGAGGGTGGCGGCGATCCACGCGGAGGGCCGGCGCGCCCACCGTACCGTAAACCTCTCCCTGGCCCTGGTCGCCGCCGCCGGCGGTGTGGTGGTGGCGGCGTACTTCCTCATTCCCGGCCAGATCGTCCACATCCTGCTTCGTAAGCCCGAGTACAACGCGATCGCGTCGTACCTCGGCCTGTTTTCACTGGCGATGCTGGGGTTGGCAATCGCCAACATCCTGGTCTATTACTTCGTCGCCAGCCACAAACGTCGTTTCGTCTGGGGGATCGGCCTCGGCGCCGTTGCCTTCGCCGTCCTGCTCAAGCTGCGCCACGCCGACCTCGGCCAGTTCACCAGCTCGGTCACGGTGTCCATCGACCTGATGGCAGTGGCGCTGATGGTGATCTACCTGCTGGAGCGCCCCCATCGTCCTGAGAGCGCGGCCGAGCGGCTAGCATCGACCGATGAGACACCCGCGCCCGCAGGCTGATCCCGCCGAGGATGCCGTTCGCCGATTGCTCGAGGGCATCGGCGAGGATCCCGACCGCAAAGCGCTGCTGGACACCCCACACCGGGTCGCCGAGTCCCTCCGGTTCCTGACCAACGGCGAGGACGAGGACCCCAGCGCGATGCTCCAGGCCGCGCTCTTCGACTCGGACGCCGATGAGATGGTGGTGGTCAAAGACATGGAGTTCTACAGCCTCTGCGAGCATCACCTGCTGCCCTTCTACGGCCGCTGCCACGTCGCCTACGTGCCCTCCGGGCGCATCGTTGGCCTCAGCAAGCTGGGCCGCGTGGTCGACATCTTCAGCCGGCGGCTGCAGGTCCAGGAACGGCTCACGATGCAGATCGCCGAAGCCATCGACGACGCCGTCAAACCCAAGGGCGTGGGCGTGGTCATGGAGGCCCACCACCTCTGCATGATGATGCGCGGAGTGCAGAAGCAGGGCAGCCTGGCTGCCACCAGCTGCATGAAAGGCCTCTTCAAAAAGGACGCCCGCACCCGGGCCGAGTTCCTCAACCTGATTCGCAGCGACGCCGGCTGACCGGCGCGTCCATTAAGGAGATCAATGCCTGATAAGCCAGAGATGACGATCGACCAGTCGAAGACCTACCGGGTCACCGTGGACACCAACAAGGGACCGGTGGTCATGGACCTGATGCCATCGCTGGCGCCGATTACCGTCAACAACTTCGTCGCCCTCGCCAGGCAGGGATACTACGACGGCCTCACCTTCCACCGCTACGTCGCCGACTTCGTCATCCAGGGCGGCGACCCCACCGGCACCGGCAGCAGCGGTCCGGGCTACAAGTTCGAGGACGAGCCCGTGCAGGGCAGCTATCGAGAGGGCGCCGTGGCGATGGCCAACTCGGGCCCCAACACCAACGGCAGCCAGTTCTTCATCTGCATCGCCGACTGCCAGAGCAAGCTGGCCCCCAGCTACAACCTCTTCGGCTACGTGGTTGACGGCCTTGACGTGGTCAAGCAGCTGCGCCAGGGCGACACCATGGACAAACTGACCGTCGAGGAGCGAGAGGTCTAGCCACTAGGCTCCGCCGGGGGGCGTCGCCAAGCCAGCCGCTCATTCCGGGAGGTCCAATTGTTGCAGCTGCGCCTCGTACACGGCCGCATCGGCGTCCGAGAAGGCGCAAACCACGACCTCCAGCGAGCGCCCCCCCGGGAGACCCTCGAGCGCCGCACGCACCTCGGTCATCGCCAGCGCTGCGGCTCGGTCAGTTGGGAAGCCGTAGATGCCGGTGGCCAACGATGGAAACGCCACCGACGCCGCATCGTGGGCGATCGCCTCGGCAAGCGCGGAACGCCACGCCGACGCCAGCAGTTCGTCCTCACCTTCGCTGCCGCCATGCCAGCGCGGGCCAACGGCGTGGATGACCCATTTCGCCGGCAACCTCCCTGCGCCGGTGGTTACGGCACCGCCGGTGGGGCAACCGTCGGGGTAGAGCCGCGCGGTTTCCGCCATGATCTCGGGCCCTCCGGCTCGGTGGATGGCGCCGTCGACGCCGCCGCCTCCGGCAAGTCGGGTGTTGGCCGCGTTGACGATCGCGTCAACGGCTAGGGTGGTGATATCGCCTCGGACGACCCTCACCAACCCACCGGGCAGGGTGCGGTCTCTCATGACGCAATATTGTGGCGACATGGCGGTTCTGCTTGGCATCATCGGCGACACCCAGGGACGCTACAGCGTTTCCGGGCTGATGGAGCAGGTGAGGCACCACTTCGATTCGGTGGACGAGGTCTGGCATGCCGGTGACTGGGAGTACGCCGAAGTCCTTGACGAGCTCAGGTCGATCGCGCCACTGACGGTGGTCAACGGCAACGCCCCCGACGACCCCCGGTACCCTGAGCACGTTGTTCGTGAGATCGAGGGCTGGCGTGTGGGCATGGTCCACCGCCCGCCCCACTCCCCCGACGCCTGGGCCTCGAGCCTTGGGATCTGCATCCACGGCCACACCCACCGCTGGCGCGACGAGGTTGTCGACGGCGTTCGCTACATCAACGTCTCGACGGCGACCGCGGGCAGCTTCAGCCGCGATCGGACAGCGGGCATCCTGACCGTGGGCCCGGGGTCCGCCGACCTTCAACGGGTCGAATTCACCAAGACATAGGAGGACGCAGCGTGCCAAAGGCGAAGGCAAGGCCCCCGCGGCCCCGACCGATGCAACCCCCAAAGCACCCCCCGCGCGGCGGCAAGGTGCCGAGCTGGTTGCTGCGCGTAGATGGCTACCTCCCCATCGGCGATTACGGGCTCATCGGCGACTGTCGCTCCGTCGCACTCGTCGGCCTCGATGGCAGCATCGACTGGTGCTGCCTGCCTCGCTTCGACAGTCCCAGCCTCTTCGGGCGACTGCTGGACGATCGGCGGGGCGGCTTCTGGCAGATATGCCCGGTGGGACCTCACTCCTGTCGCCAGGAGTACACCGACAAGACCAACATCCTGCGCACCATCTTCCAGACCGACCAGGGGCTGGTGCAGGTCGTCGATTTCATGCCGATCGATGCCCGCGACGTCAAACAGCACGCACGCGCCCACCGACATCCCAGGATTGTGCGCATGGTCACCGGCCTATCCGGCAAGAGCCGGATGCGGATGCTCATCGAGCCGCGCCCCGACTACGGCCGCAGGTCAAGCCCGATGAAAGCCGAGGACGAGCGCCTCCACGGCGACTCCGAGAAACACCACTGGTGCATCAGCGGCACCATCCCTCTGCGCCGCGCGATCCAAGAGTTCACCGTCCTGCCCGGCCAGACCGTGGCCTTCGGCCTGGCCGTGACCCGCCAGGGGACGTGCATCAGGCCCCTCGGGGACATCGAGCAGGCGCGCATCCTCCACCGGTCGACGCAGGAGTACTGGTGGAAATGGCTCAAGCAATGCACCTACGAAGGCCCCTACCAGGCGCACGTCGAGCGATCGGCGCTGGCGCTGAAGCTGCTCACCTACGCTCCCACCGGGGCCCTCGTCGCGGCGCCCACCACGAGCCTGCCCGAGTGGATCGGCGGCGAGCGGAATTGGGACTACCGGTTCACCTGGCTGCGGGACGCCAGCTTCACCCTGTACGCGCTCTTCCAGCTCGGCTTCAGGGCAGAGGCCACCGACTTCATGGAGTGGCTCAGCCACCTCACCATCGACCGCGGCCTCAAGATCCTCTACAACCTCGACGGCAAGTCCGGAGGCAACGAACAGGAGCTGAAGCACCTCCAAGGCTATCGGGGCTCGGCACCGGTGAGGATCGGCAATGGCGCCGAGGACCAGGTGCAGCTCGACATCTACGGCGAACTCCTGGACACCGTCTTCGTCTGGGCCCTCAACGGCGGCAAGATCTCCCGACCCTTCTGGGCCGAGCTGCGCAAGATAGTCGACTACGCCTGCCGGCGCTGGGAAGAGCGCGACGCTGGGCTGTGGGAGGTGCGCGGCGAATACCTCAACTTCACCTACAGCAAGGCGATGTGCTGGACCGCGATCGACCGCGGCCTGCGGCTCGCCCGCCGCTTCGGGCTCCCCCACGACAAGGCGGTCTGGGAGAAGAACCACGCCCTGGTCCACGCGGCGGTGCTGGAGCACGGCTTCTCGCGACGCCTGGAGAGCTTCACCCAGGCCTTTGGGTCCGACGAGCTGGACGCGTCGGCGCTGCGGCTGGTGCAGCTGGGCTTCCTGCCCAACTCCGACAGGCGGCTGCGGAGCACCATCGACGCCATCGACGCCGGGCTGAGCGTGGGGCCGCTGGTCTTCCGCTACCGGACCGAGGAGACCGATGACGGTCTGAGCAGCCCCGAGGGATCCTTCATCATTTGCGCCTTCTGGCTGGCCGACGCCCTCGCCATCACCGGTGATCTCGAACAGTCGCAGCGCCGCTTTGAGAGGCTCCTTGGTTTCGGCTCGCCGCTGGGCCTATTCGCCGAGGAGGTGGACCCCACCACCGGCGCGCTGCTGGGGAACTTCCCGCAGGCCTTCAGCCACCTGGCCCTGATATCGGCGGCGATCAACATCGAGCGCCGCCGCCACAACAGCCTGGTCCGGAACCGCGGCGCCGGCGAGGGCATGGCGGTGCGCCCGGCAAAGACCCGCCGCAGCGCGACGGCACGCAACAAGAGGTAGACAGCATGCTTCTCGAAGGCCGAAAGGCGATCGTCACCGGCGCCAGCAGCGGCATCGGCAAGGCCACCGCAATCCGCCTCGCCGCCGAGGGTGCCTCGGTGTGCGTCAACTATTTCTCCGACAAGGAGAAGGCGGACGCCGACGCCGTGGTCGATGCGGCGAAGAAATCCGGCACCAATGCCTTCGCCTGCCAGGCGGACGTCGGCGCCGAGGCTGACGTGATCGGGATGGTCGAGCAGACGGTGGCGGCGTTCGGCGGGGTCGACATCCTAGTCAACAACGCGGGCATCGAGAACCAGGTGCCCACGCTCGAGATGCCGCTGGCGGACTGGGAACGCGTCATCCGCACCAACCTCACCGGCACCTTCCTCTGCCTCCGCGAGACCGGCAGGGTGATGGCCAAGAACGGCGGCGGCGTGATCGTGAACATATCGAGCGTGCACGAGTTCATTCCCTGGCCCGGGTTCGCCCACTACTGCGCCAGCAAGGGCGGGATGAAGCTCCTGATGCAGACCGCGGCGCGCGAGCTGGCCGAGCTCAAGACCGGCATCCGGGTCCTCAACATCGCCCCCGGCGCGATCGCCACCCCGATCAACAACTTCGTGCTCGACGACCCCGAAGCGAGGCACACCGTCGAGGCCGAGATCCCGATTGGCCGCTTCGGCCAGCCCGAGGATATCGCAGCGGCGGTGGCCTGGGCCTGCAGCCACGAGGCCGACTACGTCACCGGCACCACCATCGTGGTCGATGGCGGGATGTCGACCTACCCGAGGTTTAGCTAAGCTCCAGGGCTTCCGGCAGAAAAGGTCGTCTCAGACCCGCGCCAGCAGTACCAGGCGGCGACGCTTCGCCACGGCCGGTAGCCTTCACCCAGCACCATCAGCGCCTTTGGTTTGGGCATCTCGTCGAGCCCGTGGATGCGCGCGTAACCCTTGCGCACGGCGAAATCGTCCACCGGCCAGACGTCGAGCCGGCGCAGCTCGAAGAGCAGGAACATCTCCGCGGTCCAGCGGCCGATGCCGCGAACCTTGACCAGCCGCTCGACGATCTCGTCGTCGGAGTGGGCCTCAATGCCCGCCAGGGGCACGGTGCCGTCGAGGACTTTGGCAGCCAGGTCGCGGAGGGAGGCCGTCTTAGCACCCGACATGCCGGCGGCGCGAATGGTCGCGTCGGGGGTCACCATCACCGCCTCGGCGGTGACGGTTCCACCGATGTTCTCAACGAACCTCCCGTGGATGGCTGCCGCGGCGCGGCCGGCCAGCTGCTGGTAGGCGATGCTGCGGACCAGCGCCGCGAAGTAGTCGCCCTGACCGGGCCTGATCCGGCAGGGACCGACGACTTCGATGCAAACGGCCATCGCCGGATCGCGGCTCGCGAGCTCACCGGTGGCGTCGAGAACCTCCGCTGGGATCACCTCAGAACCGGCAATCGACATGTCGGCCACAGTACCGTTATCGCGTGAGTGGGGTCTCGCGATTGGCAGTCTCAGCCGAGCCCGAGGCCGATCTTCGCGCCCTCGGGCTCTCACCCTACCCCTGGTCGGCCGGCGCTGGGGCGCGATTCAGCCCCCACAGTCACTCCGCGACCAAGCACCTCTACGTCGTCGGGGGCTCGATCGAGTTCGACGGGCTTATCCTCAGCCGCGGCGAGGGGATCCTGATCCCGGCGGGGACGGTGCACAGCGCTGTCGTCGGAGCCGGTGGCGTCACATGCGTCGAAGCCTTCGGGGACCAATAACTAACCGGGACAATCGGCATGTTGAACGGGATGCAGGGATTGATCCTGGGCTTTTTCGCACTGGCCTGGCTGGGCCTGGTGCTGCTCCTCTTGGGCATGCCGGAGATCCTGGACAACACGCTTCACCTGACCACCGAGGCTCGCCCTCGGGGCGAGGTGGTGTTCGTCCTCCTGATCACCGCCTACCTGCTGGTACTGGCGATTGGCGTCGTCCGGCGCTGGCGGTGGACGTTCTGCTGATCACGATTGCCTTCCTGGCCGGGGCGTTTCGGATCCCGGGGGAAGGTGTTGCAGCTGAGCAATGTCTTGCCCGCGGACGGCGCGCCCTTGTACGAGGTGCTGCAGGCCGCAATTGGGTTGGTCCAGTTCGCGCTGGGACTCACGATGCTCGGGGGGTACCGGACGGGCGGCCCCTGGGGGGCGTTCTAGGCCTCAGCGCCGCCTGGTCGCCGGTGCCAGGTGGGGGTTGCCGTACCCCGAGTCCGAAGGATTCAAGGTCACGCCCGGGGGCACCAGCTCGTCGATGCGATCCAGGATCGAGGCGTCCAGTGTCTGCTCGTCGGCTCCCAGGACGCCTTCTAGCTGCTCCATGGTCCGGGGACCGATGATCGCCGAGGTCACGGCGGGATGTTGGAGGGTCCAGGCCAGCGCAAGGTGGGTCATGGACATGCCGGCGTCGGCGGCGAGCTTGTCAAGGTCCTCCACCAGATCGAGCTTCTGCTGGTTGCCGGGGACCCCCAGGTCGAAGCGCTCCGGTATCCGCATCCGGGTCATCCGGGTGCCCTGCGGTGCCTCCTGGTCCCGGCGATACTTGCCCGTCAGCCAGCCGCCGTTGAGGGGACTCCAGGCGATCACGGCCATGCCATAACGCTGCGCCGTTGGCAGCACCGCCGTCTCCACCCCGCGGACGAAGATCGAGTAGGGGGGCTGCTCGCATACGAACCGCTCGAGGTTGCGCCGCTCCGACGCCCACTGTGCCTCGGCGATGCTCTCGGCCGGGAATGTGGAGCACCCGATGTACCTCACCTTGCCCTGCCGGACCAGGTCGGTGAGCGCCCCCAGGGTCTCCTCGATGTCGGTCTTGTGGTCGGGCCGGTGGACCTGGTAGAGGTCTATCCAATCGGTTCCCAGCCGCCGCAGGCTGTTCTCGACCTCGCGGATGATCCAGCGTCTCGAGACGCCGCGCTCGTTGATGTCGTCCGACATCGCGCCGGTGAACTTGGTCGCCAGGACGACGCGATCGCGCCGGCCCTTGAGCGCCCTGCCCACGATCTCCTCGCACTCGCCGGCGCTATACACGTCGGCGGTATCGACGAAGTTGATGCCGGCGTCGAGGGCGGCATGGATGATGCGAACCGACTCCTCGTGGTCGGTATTGCCCCACGCTCCGAACATCATCGTGCCCAGGCAGAGGGGGCTGACGTGAACACCGGCTCGCCCCAGGCGAACGTACCTCACGCCGAGATCGGCTCCAGGATCACCACCGGGATCTCGCGGTCAGTCGACTCCTGGTAGTGGTTGTAGGGCTTGTAGTTCTCCAGCATCAGCGCCCACAACCGGGGCCTCTCGGCGGCGGTCGCGGTCCGGGCCCTGCGGCGCACCTTCTGCCGCCCGACCTGGACCTCACACTCCGGGTTGGCGACAAGGTTCCGGTACCAGAGCGGGTGCTTGGTGGCGCCGCCCTTGGAGGCCACGATGACGAAGTTGTCGCCGTCGCGCCGGTAATTCAGACCCAGCGTTCGCGGCAGGCCGGACTTGGCGCCGGTGGTGGTCAGCAGCAGGGTCGTGATCCTGCCGATGCGGTGGCCGATGATGCCGCCCGTGAGCTTGTAGAGCGGCACGTGGAGGAGGTACTGGATCTTGTATGTGATCGGCTTCTCGATCATCCCACCGGCCCCGCGGGTTCCATCAGGTGGCGCCTCGATCTCGGTCATTGCGAGGGCAATACTATGCCGCGCCTAAGCCGTCGCGCTGTCGCGGCGCTCCGGCCAGATCACCAGCCCGCGGGGCGATACGCCGAATCCGACCTCGCGCATCGCCGGCCCTAGCGATGAGCCCGCCGCCGGTTCGCCGTCGATCGTGGTGACCTCAACCTTGCCGGCCCGGGTGGCCACGCGGGCCAGGGCGGCGAGGTGGCGGCGATCGACCCCACCAAAGGTCAGCAGCGAGCGCCCGCCACGCTCCAGGTACAACCGCAGCTGGCCACCGTCGAGGACCACGTAGGCGCCGGCGACGCGAGCCGTCCGTCCAGCTGACGGCGGCCAGGCCACGGAGACGCCGTAAGGGCTGGCGGGGTCGGTCGCCTCCAGCGGGCGCTGGGTCGCCGAGAGCCCGATCCGCTGCGGCTCGTGGGCGGTCAGGGTGGCCAGCCGCTCGAGGCTCAAGGCCAGGTGGGCGCCGCGCTTGGTGGCCGCCATCGCATGGATCTCGTCGACGATCACCCAGCGCACCGACTTGAGCACCACGCGCGCCGCGCTGGTGAGCATCAGGAAGAGCGACTCCGGTGTGGTGATCAGGATATCGGGAGGGTGCCGCGCGATCTGCCGGCGCTCGTTCTGCGGCGTATCGCCGGTGCGGATGGCAACGTTGATCTCGGGTAGCGGCAGCTCCTGACGCTCCGCCTGCAGACGCATCCCCGCCAGCGGCGCGCGCAGGTTCCGCTCGATGTCAACGGTGAGCGCCTTGAGCGGGCTGATATAGAGGACGCGGCAGCGCTCGCCGGTGGCGGGCAGCGGCTCCCGGCCGAGCTGTTCGAGGCACCAGAGGAAGGCGGCCAGGGTCTTACCACTGCCGGTGGGGGCACACATCAGGGTGTGGCGGCCGTCAGCGACAGCGGCCCAGCCGCCCACCTGGACCTCGGTGGGCGCGGCGAAGGCGCCCTCGAACCAGTCTCTGGCGGGCGCCGAAAAGAGGTCGAGAATGGCGCGCATCCCATGAGTCTAGGCACGCTTTAGGCCGCTCGGCCGCTACCGACTCGGCTACGATCCGCGGATGGCCGCGATGCCCTGGGCACCGGGGGTCGAGCACGGGTACGTCGACGTCAACGGCCTGCTGATGCACGTCGCCGAAGCCGGTGAGGGTGACCCCATCGTCCTTCTCCACGGCTGGCCACAGCACTGGTATTTGTGGCGTGACCTGATCCCCCATCTCGCCACCGACCGCCGCGTAATCTGCCCCGACCTCCGCGGCTTTGGCTGGACCGAGGCGCCCGGCGGCGGCTACGGCAAGGACCAGCTGGCAACCGACGTCCTCGGTCTGCTCGACCGCCTCGGAGTGGATCGCTTCGACCTCGTCGGCCACGACTGGGCCGGCTTCCTGATCGCGTTGCGTGAGCCTGCCAGAGTCAAGCACTTCCTCGCCATGGCAATGACCCACCCTTGGCCGGAGGTGGCTCCGCTCCTGCGTAGGCCGTGGCGTTTCGCCTACATGGCGCTGCTCGACAAGCCGCTGGCGAGCCCCCTGCTGCTTCAGCACGTTCCCCGGCTGGTGCGGACGGTACTCCGGGCCGGCGTTGTCGACAGCAACTGCTGGGACCCGGACGAGCTCGAGATCTTCGTCGAACGCACCCGCGACCCCGCCCGGGCCGCCGCCGCCAGCAGCCTCTACCGGGCGTTCACCATCCGCGAAGCGCTGCCGCTGATGCGCGGCCGGTATCGTGATTCACGGTTGGAAGTGCCCACTCGCCTGATCGTGGGCGCCCACGACCCCGCGATCCGGGCGGAGATGCTCGGCGGCTTCGAGGGCCACGCCGACGACATGTCCGTCGAGGTTGTCAGGGACGCCGGGCACTTCATCGTGGACGAGCATCCAGACCTCGTGCTGAAGCGGATCGGGGACTTCATGGGCTGACGCGATCGGGTGATAGCATCGCCTCGATCCGAAGGGGAGCGTCCCGTCCGCAGCGCGGGGAGCTGAGAGGCCGCACCAGCGGCGACCCTTTGAACCTGGACCAGACAATGCTGGCGTAGGAATCGGAAAGATGAGCCAAGACGAGTTCCTCAAGGTCGAGCTTCGTGGGCTCGAACCTGTGCCCGACAGCGAGCGCCACGGCCACCCGCGCGAGCTGTTCTTCATCTGGGCGGCGGCGCTGGCCGACTTCTTCTCCTTCCTCGCAGGCGCCCTCCTGATCAGCCTCGGCCTGGGGGTCTGGGACGCGATCCTGGTCCTGGTCCTGGGTGCGGTTGCCGGCGGATTGCTGCTAGGACCACTCAGCGTCACCGGCGTCCGCACCGGCGTCCCCCAGATCGTCTTCTCCCGGCTGGCGTTTGGGCGCCGCGGCGCCGCCGTCGGCGGACTTCTGACGCTTCTGATAGCGATCGGTTGGTTCAGCTACGACTGTGCCATCGCGGTCACCACCACCAGGGCGCTGCCAGTCTTCGGCGCCGGGCCGCCGGCGTGGGCGGTCGGCCTGATGCTGGTGGCGATGGTGACCGGCTGCATCGTCGTCGCCGTCTTCGGCCATCGCACCATCACCATCGTCCAGACGATCCAGGCGCCGACCTTCGTCGCCCTGTGCGCGGTGGTCGCGGTGGCCCTGGCGCCGCACTTCCACCTCGGCCTTACAAGCACCCTCGACCCGGGCGCCCACCTGGCCGCGGCTCTCCTCGGCTTCACCGCGACCTTCGCCCTGATCGTGTCCTGGGCCACCTACGCCGCCGACTATTCTCGCTACCTTCCGCGCAATTCGAGCGCAACGGCGGTGAGCTTCTACAGCGGCGCCGGCAGCGTGCTGACGCTGGTCATCTGCGGCGTCCTCGGGGCGCTGGTGCAGAGCATCGACCCTAAGAACCAGGACATCGCCGGGCTGATCGTGCGCAACGTGCCCACCTGGCTGGCCTGGACGTTCGCGGCCTTCATCGTCATCGCTGAGATGAGCAGTAACTACCTCAACGTCTACACCGCGTCTCTGAGCGGGCTGGCCATCGGGATCCGGATGCGCCGCTGGACCGCGGCACTGGGGGTGGGCGTGATCGGCGGGTTCTTCGGCGGGCTGGTGCTGCTCAACGCTGACCGCTTCCTGACCATCTACCTCAGCTTCCTGACCGTCACCTATGTGTGGTTCCCGGCCTGGTGCATCGTGGTCTTGATCGATTTCTGGAGGCGGCGCGGGCGGATCAACATCGACGAGATCACCGCCCCCGCGACATCCTGGGCGAAAAGCCTGAGGTGGCCGGCGCTGGCGACCTTCGGACTGGGCACGCTGGCGACACTGCTGTTCTTCCAGGAGCCGGGGTTCTACCACGGGCTGGGCGCCAGGCTGCTGTTCCACGACCAGCCGGCCGACATCAGCAGCTTCGTCGGGGTGGGTGTGAGCGCGCTCCTTTTTGTCGTCCTGCTGAGGTTCTGGAGGCGCCCGGCTCCGGCATGACGGCGGCCGTCGCCTGCACCATCGCGGGCAGTGATTCCGGTGGCGGCGCCGGGATCCAGGCTGACCTCAAGACTTTCGCCGCCTGCGGGGTCTACGGCGCCAGCGCGATCGTGGCCCTGACCGCACAGAACACAATTGGAGTCCGCCGCGTGATGCTGGCTGACCTGGAGATCGTCGCCGACCAGGTCGACGCCATCGCCGAAGACCTCCACCCCAGCGCCTGGAAGACGGGGATGCTGGGCAACGCCTCGATCATCGAGGTGGTGGTCGACCGGCTCCGCCACCACCGCGCCCGCAACCTCGTCGTCGACCCGGTGATGATTGCCAAGTCCGGCGACATGCTGCTGGAGTCGTCGGCGATCATCTCGATGCGTGAACTGCTGCTGCCGCTGGCGACGGTGCTGACCCCCAACCTCCCCGAAGCCGAAGAGCTGCTGGGACACCCGGTCGAGGGGCAGGCCGGAGCCGCCGAGGCCGCCGCCGAGCTGGCCGCCCTGGGACCGAGGGTGGTGGTCGTCAAGGGCGGCCATTCGACCGCCGACCCAGTTGTCGATGTCGTCTACGACAGCGCCATCGGTGCCCCGACCGAGCTGACCTACCCGCGGGTTGGCGGCACCTCGACGCACGGCACCGGCTGCACCTTCAGCGCCGCCATCGCCGCGCACCTGGCGCTGGGCGAGGAGCCGCTGGAAGCGATCACCAAGGCCAGGGCCTATCTGCAGGCTGCTCTGCTCCGCGCCCCCGGTTTGGGCGCCGGCCACGGACCGCTCGGCCACTCGGAGTTCGCCGACAGCCACTGACCGGCGCTGCTCGCGCGCGCCGACGCCAAGCCGCAGAGGTCGCCGGCTGCCCGCTGCGCCAGCAGGAAGGCCGCGGCAGTCTCGCCGACACCCATCGCCGCAATCGCTGTCGCCTGCGCGTTCTCGGCTTCAAGGCTGCGATGGAAGAAGCCGCGGATTTGGAGGCCATCGCCGTCGGGTCGCCAGTGCCACAAGCTCCCCATCTGCTCGTCGGTTAGGACGGCCATCCGACCCATGCTCTCGGCGAAGGCGCTCATCCTTCGAGCTTAGTCAGGCCAGCGCCCGGCGCAACGCTACACCCGCCGCGAACACCCCGCACATCCCGTGCACGCCGCCGCCGGGCGGGGTCGACGAGGAGCAGATGTACAGCCGCGGGTTGGACGTCGCATACGGCGTGATGCTCACGGTTGGGCGCGTGAAGAGCTGACGGAGATCCTGGATACCGCCATTGATGTCGCCGCCGATGTAGTTGGCGTTGTGCGCCTCGACTGCCGCGGGATCCATAACGCTGACCTTGAGGATGAGGTCGCGGAAGCCCGGCGCGAAGTGCTCGACGCGGGCCAGCAGGATTTCGGTCAGGTCAACGTCGTAGCCGGCGGGCACGTGGCAATAGAGCCAGGCGATGTGCTTGCCCGCCGGGGCACGCCCGGGGTCGCAAAGGGTTGGTTGGATCACGATCGTGTAGGGGGTGTCGGTGACGCTCCCTTTTGCCACCGCGGCCTCAGAGCTGACGATCTCCTCGAGCGAGGAGCCGATGTGGACGGTCCCCGCGCGTCGACACTCCTCGGCCCGCCACGGGATCGGACCGTCTAAGGCGAGGTCCAGCTTGAAGACGCCAGGGCCGTAGCGATAGCGAGAAAGGCTGCGCCCGTACCGCTCGGACAGGTGGTCGCCGGCGATGTCGACAACCTGCCTGGGCGTCAGGTCGAAGAGCACGGCTCGGCTGTCGGGCACCTCGGCCAACGATGCCACCATTCTGCCCGTCTCGACTTCACCGCCAAGGCGGCGTAGCTCCGCGACCAGGCCATCGGCAATCACATGCGAGCCGCCACGCACAACCGGCCAGCCATAAGCGTGGCCCAGGATGCCCATCACCATGCCGAAGGCCGCGGTGGCGGGCGATGTCAGGGGCTGGATCGAATGGGCGGCGAGCCCGGCGAACAGGGCGCGAGCACGCTCACCCTTGAATCCGCCGCGAGACAATGCGGATGCCGAGAGCAGCGCCGGGACTCCGAAGCGGGCCATCAGGAAGGGGTGCCGCGGCAGATGAGCGGGCGCCAACAGCTCCGGAATCAGCTTGTCGGCGGCCTGGACCGACCGGCGCATGAGCCGGCGATAAGCCCCGGCATCGGCACCGAGGCCGTCGGCGGTGGCCTCGATCGAGCGCTCCATCACGACAGCGCTGCCGTCCTCCAAGGGTTGGGCGAGCGGAAACTCGGGTTGAACCATCTCGATGCCCAGGTCGCCGAGAGCCAGGCCCCGGAAGAACGGCGAGCCCGCCAGCATCGGGTGAGCTGAGGAGCAGACATCGTGGTGAAATCCCGGCAGCGTCAGCTCGGCGGTGCGAGTCCCCCCACCCCATGTCGACTCGGCTTCCAACACCAGCACCGACCGGCCGGCGCGGGCGATCGTGATCGCGGCCGAGAGCCCGTTGGGGCCGGAGCCGACCACGACGGCGTCGTACCTCCTGGAACTCATCGGCGCAACACCCCGCACATGGGTCCGAAGATAGCGCAGTGACTTCGGACCACAAGGACAGCGCCCACGGCTGGCACGCCAACAGTTTCGGCGGGCTGCACCTGGCGGAATGGGCGGCGGAGGCCGCCGGCACCGCGATCCTGATGCTCGTCGTCGTCAGCGTCGTCACGGTGGTTTTCGGCCCGGGCTCAGCGGTAGCGCCGGTGGTCCCCGCGACCGGACGGCGGTTGCTGCTGGCGGGCCTGCTGATCGCCGGCACCGGCAGCCTCGTGGCCGTCTCGCCGCTGGGCCGTCTCAGCGGCGGGCACATTAACCCCGCGGTCACCCTTGGCTTCTGGCTGACCGGGCACGTCCATCGCAACGACCTGGCCGGTTATGTCGCGGCTCAGTTCCTTGGGGCCCTGGCGGGGGCCGCGCTGGGCGCGGCGGCGTGGGGTGACCGGGCGAAGGCGATCGGGTACGCCGCCACGCGTCCGGGCCACGGTCTCAGCGACCTCGGCGCCGGCGCGATCGAGGTGGCGATGACAGCCGCGCTCCCGCTGGTGATCTTCACCTTCACTTCACGGGAGCGGCTGATGCGATGGACGCCGGTGGCGACCTGGATCCTGGTGGCAGGCCTGGTCTGGCAGGTGGCGCCGTACACCGGCACCAGCCTCAACCCCGCGCGGAGCCTCGCCCCCGCCGTCATCGCCCGCGACGCGCGCTCACTCTGGATCTACCTTTTGTCCCCGCCCTTAGGCGCGGTGCTGGCAGCGCTGCTGGTGCGGGCGCGGCTGCTCAGGTTGCCGCTAACGGCCAAGCTGTTCCACGACAGCAGCTACCGGTCGGTGATGAAGACGTCGATGGCCACCGACCCCGCCGGCGCCCGCGGGCAGGGCTAGGCCGGGCCCTGAAAGGGTTCGCCGCCGGGAGCCGGCGCGTCTTGGGCGCAGGCTTCGACTGCCGTCTCCGCGTCGTCGGCCCGGCCCTGGCGCAGCAGCTCCAGCGCCCCTGATTCCGGAACCCGCGCGTAGACCGCGCTCTGGACATCTAGGCTGACGCCGGCCGCTCGCAGCCGGTCGCGCAGGCGTCCCACCAGCTCCACGAGCTGCCCCTGCGCTTCGTCGACGCTCACCTCCAGTTGCTCCCGCAGGTGAGATGCCATGAAGGGGCTCCGCCCCGAGGTCGAGATGGCCACCTGGAGTGGTCTCCGCCGTACCAGCGCCGGCGCTATGAAGTCGCCACGCGCTGGGCGATCGAGGACGTTGCACAGTACCGAGCGGCGACGGGCGGCGGCAAACACCTCGGTCCCGGTGGCCTCGTCGAGGCTAGCGTCGATGACCAGGAAGCAGCCGTCGAGGTCATCGGGGGTGAAGCGATGGCGGCGGAGCTCGACGTCGCGGGCTGCCGCCATCGCGGTGAGCTCGTCGCCGACCACGTCCCACGCCACCACGACCCTGGCCCCGGCCGCCAGCAACCCGCGGATCTTGTCGGTGGCTTCGGCGCCACCGCCGACAATCAGGCAACGGCGGCCGGTCGTCCTCATGGGCGCCGGGCGCCTCGGCAGCCTGAGCCGGCGGATTATCGCCGCCGGCCGTCCCTCGACCACGCCGGCGGCGGTGGTGATGGCGGCGACCCGCCCGGAGCAGCGCCAGGTGATCGCCACCCTCGCAGACATCGCGGAGGCCGCCCGCACCGCCGGCATCGGCGCCCCCGCGATCCTGGTCGTCGGTGAGGTTGTGGCGCTGGCCGCCAGCCTGGGCGGCACCAGCTGGCCGAGCTGGCGGGGGAGGCAGCCGGCCGCTAGCCAGCCTCGCGGCCCTATCCTGTTAGGGCTTTGGCCAGCCGGATCGACAGCTACCAGTTCCAGGGGACCCTCGGTTCGGGATCCGCGGGCACCGTCCAGCTGGCCTATCTGCCAGAGTTCGATCGCCATGTCGCGATCAAGGAGCTGTCGCCGGCGCTGGTCGCTGACCCGCATTTCCTGGAGCGCTTCCGCGCCGACACGCAGGTCATGCTGCGGCTCGACAGCCCTAATTGCGTCAAGGTCTACGACTTCATCGAGGAGCCCGGCCGGGCCTGGCTGGTGTCCGAGTACGTCGAGGGCGCGTCGCTACGAAGGATCCTTGACCGCTCCGGTTTCCTGACCCCGGAGCAGGCTCTCGGAGTTCTCAAGGGCGCGGTCACCGGGCTTGCGTACGGTCACTCGCTGGGGCTGCTCCATCGCGACATCAAGCCGGAGAACCTGCTCGCCGACCGCGAGGGGGTCAGCAAGCTGGGCGACTTTGGACAGGCCCTGTTCAGCCCGGGGCCCGGCGCGGCGGGGGGCTTCCCAGCAGGCACGCCGGCCTACATGAGCCCGGAGCAGGTCACGGGCGGAGTCGTCGACTACCGCTCCGACATCTACTCCAGCGGGGCGATGCTCTTCGAGTTCCTGACGGGCAAGACGCCTTTCCGTGCCGACAACCCACTGGGGCTGATGCGAATGCACGTCAGCGAGCCGGTGCCCGACCCGCGCGCCGTCAACAGCGACCTCCCCCAGGGGGTGGCGCAGATGGTGATGCGGGCGATGGCCACGGATCCCACCGATCGCCAGCCGACCGCCTTCCAATTCCTCGCGGACCTTGAGCAGGCCGCGGTCGCCGGCTACGGCTCCGACTGGGAGAGGCGATCGTCGATCAAGGCGCTGGTCGCGGCGATCATCGCCTTGGGGGGAGTCCCGCTGGTAAGTGAGACCGCGGCCGCCTCGGGTGCCGGCGGCGGGGCTGGCGACGAGCCCCCGATCATCGCACCGGCCGGTGGAGAGTGGTGGCGGAACAAGTGGCTGATTGGGGGTGGCGTGGCCGGCTTCCTGCTCCTGGTCCTCGTCGGCATCGCGCTGGCGGGAGGGTTCGGTGGCAAGTCGACGTCGACTCCGATCGCGATCGCGAGCACCTCTCCAAGTCCGACGGAGTCACCTTCGCCGAGCCCGGACGTGTCGCCCAGCCCTGTGCCGTCGCCTAGCCCCAGCCCCATCCCTATCCCTATCCCATTACCCACGCCGGCGGCAAGCCCGTCACCAGTCGGAGGGCCGATTACCGTGTCCGGGATCGCCTTGATGTACCAGGTTTGCACGACGCCGCCCCCGTCCGACAACTGCACTCCCGCCAACATTCAGGATGGGAGCTCTCATAACCTCAAGGGAGCTGCCGAGTCAGGCACTTGCAGCGCATCAACAGGCGGGCGCTTCTTCATCTTCTACGAGCAGTACACATGGAACAACCCCGGTCCGGGTGGCGCACCAGTGCAGATGCACGTCAACTGGTCTGGCATGCTCCCCCAAGATGGCTCCGACCCCGGAGCATATTACCTGGGCGACCCGATGAATCCCTCGACGGGTTCGACCCACTCCGCAGGCAACTCTGGCAGCAAGTACATCGACAACTCGATGCTCAACAAGTCGGGCACTGGCACCGTCCAGCTGAGGTTGTCTTGGAGGGACCCGGACGGAACGTCTCAAACCCGGGGCCCGCTGACCTTCTACTACGAGTGCACCTAGGTGCTTGAGCTAGCCGGCTACGAGTTCACTCAGCCCCTCGGCGAGGGCGCCATGGGGCCGGTCTTCCTGGCCCGCCAGGTTGCCAGCAACCGGTACGCCGTCGTCAAGCAGATCGTCGGGGTCTGGAATGACAACCGCAGCGTCCTTGCCCGCTACCCGGCAGAGGCCGAGGCGCTGGAGCGGATGAGCCACCCAAACGTGATCGCCGTCTATGACCTCAAAACCGCCGGCAACGACCTCTTCGTCGTCACGGAATACATCCAGGGCCCGTCGCTCCGGCAGCTAATGGACCTCGCCTCGCTTAGCCGGCCGGCAGCCCTGCGGGTGCTCTCAGACGTGTCCGCGGCGCTCGACTATGCGGGCTCGCAAGCCATCTTCCATGGCGACCTCAAGCCCGGCAACGTCTTCATCGACGCCTCAGGCGTCGCCAAGGTGGGCGACTTCGGCCTGGTCAGCATGCTGTCCGCCCGAGGGAGCTCAGACGACGCGCCCGCCCCGATCCTGGGGACGCCGGCGTACATGTCGCCGGAGCACGCGTCCGGCCGGCCGGATGTCGGCCCGGGCTCGGACATCTACTCGCTGGCGGTGATGGCCTACGAGCTGCTCGTTGGTCGGCTGCCATTCCCGTCGGTCCCAGGCGACGCGCACGCCACCCTGGATGCTCATATCTCGACCCCCGTACCGCGACCCACGTCGATGGACCCTGGCTTCCCGACTTCCGTGGAGGCAGGTCTGCTTCGAGGACTCGCCAAGGACCCCACTCAGCGGCCGGCCACGGCGGGCGAGTTCTGGAAGGAGCTGTCCACCGCGGCTGAGACAGCTTGGCCGGGTTGGACCGCTGGGTCCGACCTGGCCGGGATCGCCGCGGCGACTTCGCCCCCGCCGCCGCCACCACTGCCCAGCCCTGAAGCCCAGGCGTTCCCCTTTCTCATCGCCGCCGACCCATATGAACCGCCAGAGCCTGAAGAGCCCGAGGTTCGTCGCGGGGTTCCGACTCGCTGGATCGCGCTGCTGCTGTTGCTGGTCGCGCTTGGCGGAGTCGCGTTTATCGTCGGCCTAAACCTGCAGCTGTTTGGTAGCAGCACGCTGCTAAGGATTTCCAAGGTCAGCGTGACGGTGAGCCCGACGACAGGGCACTGCCCCTCCGCCACATACCTCTTTACGGCCAGGGTGGAGGCCAACGGCCAGAGTGGCCCGGTCAGCTACAGGTGGACCAAGCCTCTCGGAGGCGACACCGAGACCGCCACCGCCTCGATTCCAAGCGGCCAGAAGGAGGCGACAGCGACCCTGGAGTTCAAATTCCAGGGCCAAGGCGCCACCGAGGGCGACGCCGTCCTCCACATCCTCAGCCCCACCGATATCAAGTCGGCGCCGGCCCACATCGTCTACCAGTGCCCGTGAGTACCCGGGATGAGCCAGCCGAATCCCGAGCCTGAGCCTGCCGGACGAGCCAGGGTCTACGTCCGCCACTCTGGCGCCCGCGGCGCGGGCCACGTGAGTTGGGGGTATGCGGCGCCAAACGGCAACTGGGCGGTGGGCGCGGTCGAGAAAGGCGGGATCATCACCCCGCCGGTGAACGATGGATTCTGGCGCGACGAGATCATCGACCCAAACCGCCGCATGCGCGAGCTGCGCTACAACGCCTACAAGGAGTTCGAGGTCACAGCGCCCAATCCGACGGCGGCGCGCCAGCAGGAGGACGTCATCGACAAGCGCTTCTTCTCGATCGCGCGGCACAACTGCATGAACGACACCTATGACGTCCTCACCGCATACGGGGCGCTGCTTCCCGATCCCGACAGAATCTGGGATTGGCGGCCGAACGACTGGTTTCGCGAGGTCGTGGGCGAGCTGATCTCACTCTGACGGCGCCGGTTGGCGCCGGTGTTTAGCCCTTGGTGATGCCCAAAAGAGCGGCCATGACCGCCATGCACTGGTCTTCGACATAGTCGAGGCCGGCAGCTTGGGCGATCTGGCGTGCCTCGTCCGACCTGATCCCCTCCTGCAGCCACAGCGCCTTTGCGCTGACCGCGACCGCCTGGCGGGCGATCTCGGGTGCCTCCTCTGATGGGCGGAAGACCTGCACCGTGTCGATCTTTTCCGGGACCGAGGCAAGGTCCGGGTAGGCGGTCACCCCGAGCACCTCCTGATGGGTGGGGTTGATGGGGGTGACGTGGAAGCCACGCTTCATCAACTGCTCAGGGATGGTGTGGCCCGACTTTTCAGGGTCGTTGGACGCACCCACGGTGGCGATTGTGTTGGTGTACTCGAGGATCTCTGCGAGTGTGTGCCCCATCGTCAGTCTCCAAATTAGCAGCGGCGCCCTATGAAGTAACCAACGGGCGTAGCTACTGGGGACATTCCACGCCAGCAAAGAAGGTGCCGATGATGATGAACCTCCGATCATTGACCGTGACCTGCGCTCTCATGATCGCGCCGATCACCCTGGCCGCCTGCGGCAGCTCGTCGACAAGCTCCGGTTCCGCTACGACAACGACGCCCTCCGCAGCGGCAGCGCCGAGCCCGGCCGCCGCCTCGCCAAGCCAGGCCGCCGCAGCTGGCACCGCCGTGGTCGCCACCGCCACCGCGACGGTGGGCGGTGTCAGCAAGACCATCCTCACCGACACCAGCGGGAAGACGCTCTACTACCGCACGCCAGACACCGCCACCAATGCGGGATGCACCGGCGGCTGCGCCGGGGCCTGGCCGCCACTGGCAGGGCCATCGGGTACACCGACGAGTTCAACAGCGATACCGGGCACCCTCGCAGTCATCACCAGCGGAAACGGACCGCAGGTCACCTATAACGGCCACCCGCTTTATCGATTCGGGTCCACGCCTCCCGGAGACACTTCGGGCAACGGGGTCGGCGGGATCTGGTTCGCGGCGACGCCCGCACTGACTTAACCCGGTAGTTGCTTACAGCCTGTCCCGCAGGACCAGAGCCTCCTGCCTCAGGTCCTTCCTAGCGGCCCTGCGCCTGACGTCCCGCAGCCGCTCGTCGCTCAGCGTGCCGAAGATCTCATCGATGCCGGCGGCCGATTCGGCGACGGCGCAGACCTTCAGCAGCTCATCGTCCTCGGTGATCTCGAGAACGGCTCCTAAGACGTCACCCGGCATCGAGCCCACAAACCGCCCCAGCGTCACAAGGTCGCCCCGGTCGAGCAGCTCCTCGGTGACGGCGAGGACGGTGTCGACATCCATGCGAGGAATGATCTCCTTGGCCCGTCGCGGGTCAAGCTGAACACAGATATCGGCGAGGAAGGATGGGTCCAGATGCCTGCCCACGTCGGCGGCCCGTTGCGGGTCCATGGAGCCCGTGATTCGCGCCGCCAAAAGCGGCCCGAAGGCGCGCTGCGAGATCGCCGCGACCAGGCCGGACGGCAGCAGCTTGCTTGCGACCGCCAACCGCATGAGCAACTCGCGATCAGAATCAAACAGCGAGTCGGTGGCAAGCCGGCGCAGTTCGCGAATCTCGGCCGCCTCGACTCCCTCAAGGAACCCGAGCGCGCCGGCATCGATGTCCAGAAGGCGTCCAAGCTTCACGATCTCGGCCGCGGTGGCCAGGCTGGCGCTGGTACCGCTCACCTCAGCACAATCCGCCTCACCGGGCCTCGAAGGAGCGACGGCACCTGAAGCAGGGCCTCATCCACGGCGAGGGTGAGCGCTTCCGAATGGCGCCCCTTGGCGTCCTCGATCGCCTCGCCGAGCCGGGTGAGTTCTTCGGCATCAAGCGCCGCCACCCCCGGCGGTGGTGGCGCGCCAAGCACCCGTCGCAGCGCGGCTAGCGCGTCACCTTGGACCTTGCGGCGGTTCACACCTCAATTCTACTAGAACATACGTGTGGGCTGTAATAATTAGTTATTCACTTACAGCTCCTAACCCCTGGCCGACGTCGAGAGGAAGCTGCAAAGACTTGTCAAACAACTTCACTGTCCCTGTCGCGAAGACGCGACGCCAAGAGATCGCTGACGCGACGCCTATGACCCGATGTCCGGGTCAGCGCCCGACACGGCAGTGCCCCAAGCGAAGAATGCGAGCGCATACACGTAGTAGTTGTAGGCCGCGTAGTTTGAGAGCAGGGTGAAGAGGGCCAGCGAAGCCCCGCAGGCCATCAGCGAGCGCGCCAGGCTGGCCCTGGCCAGCCACCCCGATGCCCCGGCCAGCAGCAGACCGCCGCCGGCGAGCACCGCCGCTCCGGCCCGCCCGACGTCAAGGCCCAGCTGGCGCGTCATCGTCACCAGGGTCAGCCGGTCAGGGTTCGGAGGCGGCCAGCGCAACGGGTCGCTCAGGTCGCGCCAGAACCGCCCCCAGTCCCAAAGGGCGAAGGGCGTGACTACGACGGCGGTGGTCAGAGCGGCCGTCACCAGCGCTCCCCGGGACAGCCAGGGCAGCAGAAAGGCCACCGGGAAAACGATGAAATATTGCTTGGTCGCGATTCCCGTGCCCAGGAGGAGCCCACTCCAGAGCCAGCGCCGCCGTAAGGCCACGGCCAGGGCGGCGAGTCCAAGTAGCGCCCATTCGTGGTTGCCATAGTCGAAAAACGCCTGGCTGGCCCGCGGAAATACCAGCGGGGTTAGAAGCAGAGCTTGCTGCCATGTGGCCAGCCCGCCGCGCCGCCGCGCCGTCGGCGCCGCACCGACGATGAAGAGCAGCTCGCCGGCCAGGAACGCCCAACGCACATCACCCAGTAGGAGGCGGAACGGCGCCACCACCAGCAGCGCCCCAGGCGGGTAGGTGAACGTGAGGGCATTGACATCCGGAGATTGAGGGTCAGGGATCGGCAGGTAGGGGTTGAGCCCATGGTGAAAGAGGCCATCGACACCGTAGGTGAGGAAGCGGAACACGTCCTGCTTGGGGAATTGCAGCTGCAGGACCAGCGAGCCATGGGCAGCCAGCACGAGGGCCGCAACCACGTACAGGCGAACCTGCCTGGCTTGGGGCACGGCTTCCAGGACAACAAAAGTGATCGCCGCCGCCGCGGTGAGGAGAGTGGCCGCGGTGTCATCGGAGTACGGGCTGAGAGCGGTGGCCATGGCCAGGACCAGGAACAGCCCGGTGAAGGTCAGGTTGCTCTCCTTGTCCGATGCCGGCGCGAGGCCCGGGACCAGGGCCGACACCAGCAGCAGCACAGTGCCCGCGACCACGAGAACCGCGCCGGCCGTGGTCACCACGAAGGCCAGCCGGTGAGCCACGCCCAGCGCAGCCAGCAGCAACCCGAGAGCCGCGACCCGCTGGCGTGACCAGAGCCAGGGTCGGAGCGCCGAAGCGAGTAGAGGAAACGCGGGGTAGGCCAAGCTGGTTAGGTTACCGGCTCAGAGCGAGGGTGGTCATACGCCGAGCGCAAGCCTCAGCCATGGCCGGATTTATCGGGCGACCCCGAGGCGCCGGACGTTACTCGGGGATGTCTTCCCGCAGCTTGAACCGGACGCTGTTTGCCGACGGGTCGATCGCCTCGAAGCCGTCCGGCACCTCGGCAACTCTCAAGTCGTCGCGCTCGAGGCGCCCGACGAGTGACTCAAGGTCGCGCTTGGTGGGCAGCTCGATCGTGAAGTGACGCAGCCCGGCGGAGTTGGGTGGAGCCGGCGGCACTCCATGACCCGCCCACTCGTTCAGCCCGACATGGTGGTGGTAGCCACCCGCGGATACAAACCCAACGCCAGGCATCTCTCCCATGACGTCGAAGCCGATCAGGTCGGTGTAGAAGTGCAGTGCGTCACGGACGTCGGCGATGTGCAGGTGCACGTGCCCCATCTTGGTCCCGGCCCGCATCGGATCATCCAGGCGGTCGTCCTCTTTGAGGTGGCTGAACAGCTCCTCGAGGTCAATCGGATCCCGTCCGGATCGCTGGCGGCCATCCTTGTCGACGGCAATGAAGTTGCCGTTGGCCATACCCATGGTCCCGTCCTCCGGCGTCTCGGCGTAAATCTCGATGCCGTTGCCGTCGGGGTCCCAGATGTAGTTCGCCTTGGTCATCACGTGGTCGGTCGGGGATTGGCTCCAACCCAGCCTTCCCAGCCTGCCGACAACACGTGCCAGCTCGCGGCGGTCAGGAACCACGATCGCCAGGTGATAGAGCCCGGTGCGGTTGCCCACCACGCCGCGCTCGGCGCCCGGATGGAGAACCACCAGCTCGCGGCCGGCGGCTCCCAACCTGATCTCTGGGCCGTCGGACGGAAGCTCGCTCAGGCCGACGTAGTCACGGTAGAAGCGCAGCCCGCGCGGACCATCACTGACGGCGATGTGCACGGCGCCCACGCCCGTCTCCGGTGCCAGCGGAGACGCGGGCTTCAGGGACTTCCCGGGTGAGCCGGCGGTGTCTTGAACGCGGGCGTCAGTGAATTCGATTTGCTCCATGCCAGTCTCAACCAGGTCAGCCAGAGAGTTATTTCGACTGAGCGCGAGTAACCAGCAGGCGGCAGTACGGCTGGCGTCTGGGTGACCTGCGCCACCCGCTTCGACGCGGGCTTGGACCCGGCTTGGCTACGATCACCCAGCACATGCCAACCTTCACGATCAAGCCGCTGGGACCGTTTTCCCTCGAGGAACTGGCGATCTTCGGCTTCGGACAGCGCTCCGAGCAAAAATGGGATGGGGTGATGCGCCTCGACGATTTCACCGGGCACGTCGGTGTCGAGGTCCGCCAGGACGACGGCCTTGCGCTTTTTCTAGGCTCCACCCTTGCGGGGGTCGGTCCCATCGAACACCAGCGAGTATCCCCGCTTGGGCCGGTTGACGACCTGGGCCGGGATATCTAATCGCTTCAAGATCCTGCGTAGCCGTTGGACGTAGTTCCTGACCTCCTCGGGAAAGAGGGCTGGGTCCGCCCAGGCCTGGTCGAGAATTTGCGCCGCGGTGTAGTAGCGGTGGGGATGCTCGATCAGGAAGTTCAGCAGCTGATACTCGCGCCGCGTCAGGGTGGTCTCGCGGTCCTGGTGTCGCACCACCCGGCCATCCGGGTCGATCCAGAGGCCCTGCAGGTCCCAGACCCGCCGATACCAGAGGTCGAGCCGCTGCTGGTAACCCTCCATCTGCTTCTCGATGATGGCCAGGTCCTCAGATGCCGCCGTCCTGGCAGGCGGCGGTAGCTTGGGAAGCTCCCGCGCGACCCGGTCCAGGAGCCCGACCTTGAAGTGGAGCAGATCGGCGTAGACGCTAAGCCAATGCCGGGCGTCCTCCCAGTGCTCAGTCTTGATGTCCTCTCCCTCGAGAGGCACAGACCACTTGGTGATCGTGCGTTTCGCCATCGTTTCCGATCAGACTCCGCCACAGATTCTAGAAGGTGCCCGGTATTGCTGCGCTTGTTATGGAACTTGCTGCATCAATGGACGCATGGGTATAGCTGACGGCCTGCCGGAGCGACCTGAGATGGCTGCCGCGAGTCGCGGCGGTGATCCTGACCAACTCATGGACGGCGAGGCCGACCTCGGCAGCGCGTCGATGGAGCAGGCTCTCTTCTGGACCAAGGTCTATGGCGAGATCCTCTCCATGGAGGAAAAGGTGATGGCGCGGGTTCAGGAGCTGATGGCGACGCAGTCACCCAGGGTCCGCCGTGAGGTCCAACTCACCAACGTACCGGTGATCGCTTCGCAGGTGGAGCGCTTCCGCCAGCGACACGTGTACTGGGACCTCAAGGTCAGGGAATTGCAGCTGGCGGGCGAATGAAACGTTCGCGAGGGGTCCGACCCGGATGCGGCATCGGGCCCGGCGAACTGAGCGCAGCCCCTGGTCGAGCGATCGCCAGCTGATCCCTTCAGTCCGGCTGCCCAGATGCGGCATCCGCTTTTGCCACCAGCTGCTCTAGGCGGTCGGCAGGTAGCCGGCGATGATCCCTCCGAACAGGCGAGGGGGACAGATCCGGGGTTCGCATTTCGCCATTCTCTGCAGAGGGTTTTCCTCCCGGGCGGGTTCTCGCAACGGCGGTTGAGGCGGTCGCCGGCCTTCTGCATGGCTGCCTGCTCGGCTGGGCTCATGATGGAGACTGTCCTAATCTACGCGACCAGCGGTAAGCGGATCTGCTTAGGATTGCACTCGGAGCAGAAACCCCAAATCACGAAGCCGCTTGCGTCGAAGAGGTCCCCTGGGTCGGCGTTCTCGTAACCTAAGCTGGTCCCGTACATGCCAGAGACGGACCCTGCCAGGCCATGCCGGCAGTCACCGATACGAGTAGAAGCCCTGGCCTGACTTCCTGCCAAGCATTCTCGCCGCCAGCATTCTCTTGAGTAAGGGCGGGGGAGCATAGGCCGAGTCCTTGAACTCGTCGAAGAGCGAGTTGCACACCTCGTAGGTGACGTCCAGACCGATGAAGTCCGCCAGCTGCAGCGGCCCCATCGGGTGGGCGCAGCCCAGTCTCATCCCGGCGTCGATGTCTTCGCGAGTCGCGAAGCCTTCCTCGTACATGCGAATGGCGGCGACGAGGTAGGGGATCAGCAGCATGTTGACGATAAACCCGGCGCGATCTTTGGTTTGTATCACCTGCTTCCCGAGCGCATCACCTAGCGCCTTGCCAATGGCCACGGTCTCGTCACTGGTGCGCAGGGCGCGCACCAGTTCCAGCAGCTGCATCACCGGTACCGGGCTGAAGAAGTGCAGTCCCAGGACGCGCTCCGGACGCTCTGTAACTCCGGCCAGCTCGGCGATGGGGATCGATGAGGTGTTGGACGCGAGGATGGTGGTCGGTGAACAGATGCGATCGAGCTCGATAAACACAGCACGTTTGAGCTCCGGCTTCTCGGGCACCGCCTCGACGACGACCTGGCAATCCGCCAGGGCGGCAATGTCGGTGACGTAGCTTATGCGGTCCAGCAGCCTTGCCCTCTCTGCTTCCGAAAGCTTGCCCCGCGTGACCGCCGCGGTCGTAGAGCGCGAGACGCGCTCGCGAGCGTTGCTCAGGAGGTCATCCGATGGCTCCCTGACGATCGCCGACAGCCCCGAGCGTGCGGCGACTTCCGCGATTCCCGAGCCCATCAGACCGCCTCCGACTATGCCCAGTGCAGTTATCTCGTTGATCTCAAATTCCTCCTGCCGACCTGTCCAGCATCAATGGTCACACGCCGGAGGATTAACAGGTAAGCCCTCGCGACGATGCTTGACGTCGGGGTGCGCTTCGCTCAGGCAGCAACGGCACGACTTGTGCCGGGCTCGGGAGCCCTTGTCTATCGGCTTGTTGCAGGTCGATTGCGAAACCAGATCCACGTCAATGACAGCCGGCGCGGAGCAGAAACCCCTATCAGCTGGCGATCAGTGCGCCGAACTTATCATCCCAAACGGTGCGTCCTCGCTGTGTGACGGCGCACACTCCATACCCCGGCTGTGACGCCACCCAACTGATTCCGG
>OCZT010000633.1_pt1 | contig 35309 bp, 33 predicted proteins | sample 1539031 | NCBI WGS metagenome assembly OCZT01 (sample SAMEA3539308, study PRJEB22396) | soil metagenome | biome: tundra; feature: field; material: soil | place: USA | collected 2010-05 | depth 0.15 m | reverse complement strand
GTAGGCATTGCAGTTGTGATGTACCTCAAATCCCGCAGAGGTCACCGCCGCTTCAAAGTCAGACCGGGCCGAAGCTGGCGCTAGCCAGCCTCTCGACCCGTTGACGCATCTGCTGATTGGCGCGCTGACCGAAGCTGCCATTTTTATCGCGCACGCGGACGACCAGCCCGCCGCCCGCCGCGAAGTCGCCTAGAATGTCGTGCAACTGCTTTCGGGCCTTCGTATCGACAATCGAAAAGGCTAGTTTGAAACGGTTTGCCCGCGTGCTCTCGCCCGGCTACGACTAAGAACTGCAAAACCGCTCGCACGGGGGAGTCGCGATGGAATATCGAATCACGCCCGGCAGATTGGAAATCGGCAAGTTCTCGCTCTACTACGAACGCATCGGCGCCGGCGCGCCGATCATCTTTCTGCACGGGCTGGGCGGCAACCATCTCTCATGGTGGCAGCAAGTTCCCTACTTCATGCGATCGTTCGAGTGCATCACGGTTGACCAGCGCGGCTTCGGCCTCTCGCCCGACCCCGACGGCCAGTTCAATCGCGCGCATGCGAGCGATCTCGGCGCCATCCTCGACCATCTGGAGATCGACAAGGCCCTGCTGATCGGGCAATCGATGGGCGGATGGACGATCGTCGGCTATGCGCTCGAGCATCCCGAACGCGTCGCGGCGATGGTGCTGGCGGATACGCCGGGGGGAATCTTCACGCCCGAGATGAAGTTCGAGCGGCCGCGCGAGCCGATCGCCGTCGATGCGACGCCACCGATCGGATCGTTGCCGACCTATGCCGCCGATTATTTCTCGCGGCGCCCCGAGATGGCGTTTCTGTACGACGAAATCCGGATTCATGGCGCGCGGCCTCCCGCCGACGCGGGCATGCGGATAATCGGCCTGCGCTACGATCTGGCCGCGGTAAAGCGCCTCCTGACGATGCCCATACTGTGCATGGTTGGCGAGGCGGACACGCTGATCAGACCCGAGATCGTCAAGGCGCTTGCGTCGGCGATCCCAAATTCGCGGCTGCGCACGGTCCCCGGCAGCGGCCATTCGATCTATTTCGAGAATCCCGCCGTTTTCAATCAGCTGGTACGCGATTTCATCATCGAGATCGGCTACGCGAAATGAAACGAAATGCTCCAGAATTCGTCGAATTGTTAGGCAAGTGACGCAGGACTATAATGGGGACGTTATGAGTCGCATCGCAAATGCCTTGGCGGCCTTCGGGCTGGCGGTGGCGCTGGCGGGATTGGCGTCATGCGTGCCCCTGCAGAATCCCTATGGCACCGGTGCGACGAAAGCGGCGCCTGGGGGGGGCTCGAGCCGCTTCGATTCCAGTTCGAGTCTGCCGCGGCCATCGAGCGCGGGTACTGTTTCCGGCGGCACGATCGATTCGGCGCAAAGCCAGGGTGTCTCCGATTATCTGAAGCATCACTCGCTGCCGCTGGTCGGTGCGCAAGTCGTCACCAGTGCGAGCGGCGGCAAGCAGGTAATCCTGTTTGGCTTCGTCGCAAGCGACTTCGGCAAGACTGACGCCGAGCAGAAGGCTCGGCACTATCTGAAGGATTCGTCGCTGGTGGTGGACAACCGGATCAAGATCAGCCCTGAACTGGCTGGCAGCAGGAGCAGTTCCGGATCGACGGTCAACGGAGTCCCGTCCGCGAATGCGACGGCGTCCGGTGGCTCCGATCCGTACGCCGCGTCCGGTTCGATCCAGGATTATCAGAACAACGAACCGCCCGGTGCGCAGGCCTACCAGGCCCAAGGCCAGTATCAGCAGTATCAGCAATACAACAGCGCCCCGCCGAGCATGTTGACGACGATTCTCCCGATGCTGCTCGGCGGAGGCATGTCGATGGGCAGCGGCGGCTACGGCGGAAGTATGGGTGGATTCAGTTCCGGCTACGCGCCGAGTTACGGCAGTTACGGCTATCCAACTTTTCCGCCGCCGATGCCAGGTTCCGGGTTGGGCACGTCGTCTGGAAATCCTTACTGATTCGGCCGCGCGCTTTCGATCGAGTCGGTACCGCTATCTCGCCAGCTTGAATCGGTCGCCCAAAAACACCTGGCGTACTGCCTCGCTGGCGACGATGTCGCGCGGTTTGCCCTCGAACAAAATCTTGCCGGAGTGAATGATATAGGCGCGATCGATGATCGACAGCGTCGCGTGCACGTTGTGATCCGACATGAGCACCCCGATGCCGCGCTCCTTGAGATAAGACACGACGCGCTGAATCTCGACGACGGTGATTGGATCGATTCCCGCGAACGGCTCGTCGAGGCATAAGTACACCGGATCGAGCACGAGCGCCCGCGTGATTTCTACGCGGCGGCGTTCGCCACCGGACAGCACGCCCGCCTTGGCCTTCGCCAGTTTCGCGATTCCGAGTTCGTCGAGCAGCGATTGAAGGCGCGTGTAACGCTCCTCTTCGGTAAGCGGCAGCGTTTCGAGAACTGCCAGCAGATTTTGCTCGACGGTCAGCTTGCGGAAGACGCTGGGCTCTTGCGGCAGGTAGGAAATCCCGCGTCGCGCGCGCTGGTAGAGCGGCAGGGTCGTGATGTCCTCGCCGCCGAACATGACTCGCCCGTGGTCCGGCTTGAGCAGTCCTACCAGCATGTAGAAGGTGGTGGTCTTGCCCGCGCCGTTGGGTCCCAGGAAACCCACCACCTCGCCCGGCCTGACGACTACGTTGACGTTGTCGACGACCGCACGGCCGCCGTAAACCTTGGTTAAGCCTTCGCCGCGAAGCGCCAGCGTTTCGGCCTTTTCAGCCGCGTCGCTGATCTCGCCCGATTTAATGCTTTCGACTCTCGCCATTCTCAAATTCCGCTCAGATGACCATCTTAGAACTTATCGGCTTTGACCGGGATATGGAACGCTTCGCCGGGATTGCCCGCGTGTCAATCACAACACCACCGGTCGGCACGCCGGACCCGCTATCGTCGATGCGATCCAATGCCGGCTGTGCTAAATTGCGGCGCGATTAAGGAGTATTCCAATGGTCAAAGGATTATGTTTCGCCAGCGGCGTCATCTTCGGAGTTTTGTTGACCTGTGCCGCCTGTATGCAGGGGCCGGCGTACAGCGGCGCCGGCTATTACGGTCCTCCCCCCGGACCTCCGCCCGGCAGCCATCCTGCAATCTCACAAGCGATGAGTGAGCTACAGCATGCACGCTACGTACTACAGGCCGAGGCCGCAAGTGACTTCCGAGGGCATAAAGCCAACGCGGTCGGATTCATCGACAACGCGCTCAGCGAATTGCAAATCTGCATGTCGATGCCGTAGCCGCCGCGGACGCCTGCTGCCGGGCGCGCTCCGGACGGGTTCGCGATTGCCGCTTTTGCGCGGCGCCGTGGGATGCTACTGGATAGGGTCGTGGCCAACGAAAACGAGTATGACAGCGAGCGCTTTCCCGGAAATTTCTACCAGGGGATGATTCTCAAGCTCGACCGCGCGCGCGGCTGTGGCGTGGTGCGCTCGCATAGCGGCAAGGAAATCCCCTTTGAGTTTCCATTCGTGGCTGTAGTGGGCGCACCAATTGGCGGCACGATGCCGGGGATCGACCTGATTCGCGAAGGCGACATCGTCGGCTTCGATGTCGGCTGGACCTCCAGGGGACTGCGCATCACGACCATCCATCCGCGCGACGCCGCATCGTGACCTACGGGCGCTTGCGCTGGTACATCTGCCACTGCTTGACGCCTATCGGGTACAGCTCGCCCAGGATTTCGTAGCCCTTGGAACTGTAGAACGCGACGTTGGCTTCGGTCCCGGTCTCGAGGTAAACGCCGGCTATTTCAGGCCGCACCCGTGCCTCCAGCGCGAGTCGGTCGAGCAACGCCTTTCCGTAGCCCTTGCCCTGAAAAGCCGGATCGACCCCGAGGGTTTGCAGATACAGATGCGGCTCCTTGGGATGGTGCTTTGCGAGCACGCTGACAATATTCATCGCGCGGATCATTCCGCCCCATCCGACCCCGCGGACCAGTCGCGGCAACTGTGGCAGCCCGGCGGCGATCAACCCAAGCGCGCCTGAATGGCCCACACCTTCGGTCATCGCGGCTGCAACGACGCGTCCGTTATAGACCACGCCGAAGACCGGCTGTCCGGTGCGGCGCGCTATGGCCAGCTGCGCGCGAAACAAGTCCGCCAGATGTTCGGCGCGCGCGACCGGCTCGGTAATATCCGGAAGGATCGCCTTGAAGGCCGGATCGTTGATGAAGGCGCGGCCGAGCGAGACGGCGGCCTGCTCGTGCTGCTCGGGGTACAGGATAGTAACGATCGGCTTTCCATTTTCAGGCATTTCTTTTTTTACCTCGATTCAATCCGACGGCTTCGTGAACACGCGCGCGACCGCGTCGCGCCATCCGGCGAGCAATTGTTCACGCTCGGCGGTTTGCATTTCCGGATTGAACACTTTCGCTCCCTCGACGATCGCGTGCAACTCATCCGGTGATTTCCAGACTCCCATGGCCAGGCCCGCGAGCATCGCCGCGCCCATCGCGGTGGTCTCGGCGATCTTCGCGCGCCGGACCGGCTTATCAAGGATATCGGCCTGGAACTGCATCAGGTAGCGATTGGCGGTGGCGCCGCCGTCGGCGCGCAGCTCGCTCATCGGACGGCCGATGTCGGATTCCATCGCAACGATCACATCGCGCACCTGGTAGGCGATACTGTCGAGCGTCGCGCGCACGATATCGGCGCCGGTCGTGCCGCGGGTGATTCCCACGATCGCGCCCCTGGCGGATGCGTCCCAATGCGGCGCGCCGAGTCCAACGAACGCCGGCACCACGTAGGGATGCGTGCGATCCTTATTTTTCGCAAGACTCGCGCGCGCCTGGCCATCTGTATCCGCGGCCCTGCGCACCAGCTTCAGGCCGTCGCGAAGCCATTGCACGGCCGCGCCCGCGATAAACACGGAACCCTCGAGCGCGTACGCGGGCTCGCCGGCGGGACCGAGTGCGGCTGTCGTGAGCAACCGATTCTTCGACGGCACGATCTGGTCGCCGGTGTTCATCAGCAGGAACGCTCCCGTCCCATAGGTTGCCTTCGAGTCGCCCGCCGCGACCGCGCCCTGCCCGTAGAGCGCGGATTGCTGATCGCCGATTACCGCCGCGATTGGAATCGCATGCGCTGCGATCGTGCCCGGCGCCGTCTCGGCCAGCGGGCCTCGCGAACTTGCGGGGCGCGGCAACATCTCGCGCGGAACCCCCAGCATCGCGAGCATCTCGTCGTCCCATTCCCCGCGCGCCAGATTGAACATCATCGTTCTCGACGCGTTGGTGTAATCGGTCACGAACTCCGCGCCGCGGGACAATTTATGCACCAGCCAGGTGTCGATCGTGCCGAAGCACAGCTCGCCGCGCCCGCCCCGCTTGCGGATTTCGGGCTTTTGGTCGAGCAGCCATTTGAGCTTCGTGCCCGAGAAGTAGGGATCGATGACCAGGCCCGTCCGCCGCGCGACTTCGGGCTCGCGCTCGCGTAAAGCGTCGCAGATAGCGGCGCTGCGGCGGCATTGCCATACGATCGCGCGATCGATCGGGCGGCCGCTGCTCCGCTCCCATACCACGAAAGTCTCACGTTGATTGGTGATGCCGATTCCGGCGATCGCGGCGGCGGGCACCTTCGCGGCGGCGATCGCTTTTTTCGAAAGCGCGACGACCGAGCGGTAAATTTCCTCGGGGTCATGCTCGACCCATCCCGGTTTCGGATAGTACTGCCTGATTTCGGCGTAAGCTCGGCCGCGGATGCGGCCGCGGCCATCGACGACGAAAACCGTCGTGCCCGTGGTTCCCTGGTCGATCGCAAGTATCATCTCAGGCATCGCCGTTTTCTCTCGTGTCACTGTTACACGCGCGCGCGAATTTCATAAATACCCGTGCGCCGGTGGCGCCCACGGCCCGGCCCACTGCCCGCTTTGTGCTTGCCTCGCATGTTTGCTGAGGCCATTATACGCGCTTGGCGGAGCCTCTTTTCAGGGAGTCGCGATTGGATTTGATTCATGAGTGAGTTGCTCGAAAAGAAAGAGGATCTAATCCGTTACTTCCAGCAAGGCGGCAAGCCACGCGAACGATGGCGGATCGGCACTGAGTACGAGAAAGTCGCCGTCCGCACCGCCGACTGCACCGCCATACCCTATTCCGGTCCCGGCGGCGTCGAAGACCTGCTGCGCCGGATGGCGGCCAGCTTCGGCTTCGAGCCTGAAGACGAGCACGGCCACATCATGGCGCTCAAGGGTGAACGCGCGGCGATCACACTGGAGCCGGGCGGCCAGATCGAGTTGTCCGGCGAGCAGTGCGACACCATCCACTGCGCCTACGCTGAGTTTGCGCTCCACGTGCGACAAGTAATCGATATAAGCAGCCAGATCGGGGCGACGGTGCTTGGACTGGGGATGCAGCCTTTAAGCCGCATCGATCAGATCGAACTGCTGCCGAAGGTCCGCTACCGCATCATGTACCCGTACATGGCGCGGATGGGGACGCTCGGCCAGCGGATGATGAAGCAGACCGCGGGCGTGCAGGCCAACCTGGACTATTGCGACGAGGCGGACGCGATTCGCAAGCTGCGCGTCAGCATGGGCATCGTGCCGCTGCTCTACGCGATCTTCGCCAACTCACCGCTGAGCGACGGCGGCCTCAACGGCTATCACAGCTTCCGCGGACACATCTGGACCGACACCGACAACCAACGCAGCGGGGTTCCGGAGTTCGTGTTTCGCGGCGATTGTTCGTTCGAGGATTACGCCGAGTACGCGCTCGATGTGCCGATGTACTTCCTGATTCGCAATCATGAGTACATCGATCTCACCCAGCCGCCGGGCCTCACGTTCCGCCAATATCTCGCGCGCGGATACGGCCGCGAGCGCGCCACCGTTGACGACTGGACCAATCATCTGACCACGATTTTTACCGAGGTCCGCCTCAAGCAATACGTCGAGGTGCGCACCGCCGACAGCCAGCCGCCGCAATTCATGCTCGCGTTGCCCGCACTGCTCAAGGGCACGCTTTACAACGACGATTGCATCGAGGCGGCGTGGGACCTGGTCAAGGGATGGAGCTATCGCCAGCGGCTCGAAATCACGGACGCCGCGCATAAGAACGGCCTCGACGCGCGTGTCGGAAAAATCAAGCTGCAGGCGCTCGGCTACGAGTTGCTGCAGATCGCGGCCACGGGACTCGAGCGCCAGCGGGCATTGAACAAAAGCGGTCAGGATGAGAGCATCTACCTGTTGCGCCTGATGGACCTGGTCCGCGACGGTCACAGCCAGGCCAGCCTTGTGATCAGCCGCTGGAAGGGTGAATGGAACTACGACGTTGGCCGTCTAGTCAAAGGATGCGCTTACGAGGCTGAATCGATCCTGTAAATGGAAATCAAGTTCACACAACTCCACGTCACGATTCTGAACTTCGTCCTGGTCGGAGCACTGGCGATCGTATCGGCTATGTGCGTGCGGGACATCATCGAGCACGCCGTTTCAAAGGAGCCCGCCGCTCCGGCCGTGTCGTCGGCCGCGCCGAAGGCCGCAGGCGGCCTGCGCGCGCGCGCCTACTACGACGCAATCGTCAAGCGCGACATCTTCAACGAGGTCCCGCAGGAGAGCGGACCCGCGCCGGTGGTGGAAGAGGATCTGCACCTGAAGCTGATCGGCACTTCGCAACAGAGCAAATCGAAACCGTACGCGATCATCGAGGATCAAGCCAACAACGAATCGCTCTACCAGGTAGGAGAGGATATCCCGGATGCGGGCAAGCTCGTAAGCGTCGAAACCAACCGTGCGATCATCGACCGCGACGGTCATCGCATCGCCATCGAGATTCCGGCCTCGGACATTCCCGAAGCGCCGCCTTCCGCTTTGAGCAGGGCGACCAGGTCGCCCCGGCCCAGAGGCTTTCCCGCTGCCATGCGGGGCAGACTGCACGGAATTGGTCGTCTTGCGGGCGGTGATGACAACGACAACAGCAACGCCAAGAACAGCAAAGTCGCGATCAAGAAGCTCGGCCCCGGAAAATTCGAGGCCAGCCGCGCCGAAGTTCAGCAGACGATGCAAAATCCTGCGCAGTTCTTCTCGCAGATGCGCGCGTTGCCCCATTTCGTCAACGGCAAGACCGACGGCTTCTCAATCTCCGAGGTCGCGTCGGGCTCCGTCTTCGACCAACTCGGCCTGCAGAACGGCGACTTGGTGACCTCGATCGACGGAAAGCCCGTCACCAATCCAATGCAGGCATTGGGCCTGATGCAATCGATGAGGACCCAGTCGGCGCTCGATCTCACAATCAATCGCGGCGGAGCTCCAACCTCGGTTCATCTCGACCTCCGCTGAGCGATGGAAGTCCGAGCCGCGCATCACGGCGAGCGTGACGAGGTGCTCGACCTGCTCGGACAGTGGTACAACGACCACGGCGAATTTTTCGCCCGCTACAACCATAACGATCCCGGCTTTCGCGATGCGTTGTGCCTGGTCGCGCGCGATGGCGGCCAACTGGTTTCGACCGTCCAGATTTTCGACCGCGCCATCAATCTCGACGGGCAATCGGTTCCGATGGGCGGCATCGGCTCCGTCTTCACGCTCGAGGAGTATCGGCACAACGGCGTCGCCTCGGCCTTGATGCGCCTGGCGGTCGATACCATGGTGCGCGAGGGCTTCGAAGTATCCTTGCTGTTCGCGGAGCGCCTGACCTTCTACAACCAATTCGGATGGCGTGAGATCGAGCGCAAGTTCAGCATCCTGGCGGGCGCCGCTTCACTGAATGCCCCCGATCGTTTCGTCATCGACAGTTTCGAGATTGCGCGCGACCTTGCCGAAGTTGCCGCGATTCATCGCAGCTACAGCGGTCGATTCAATGTCACCGCGGTCCGCGACGACGCCGCATGGCGCGCGAATCTCAAATTCGCCGGCAATCAGCCGCTCCATTCCGGCGAAGGCTCCGAGGAATATTTCGTGGTGTGTCGCGATGGCGGACGAATCGCGGCGTACGCGCGGGTGACGCGCTTCTACGGCCTTTCGATGGTGATGGAATACGGCTACGTTGCCGGCGCGGTCGGGGTTGACGCGATGCTCGCGACGTTCAAGTGCCTCGGCGAGGAGGCATCCGGCGCGCCGGTCACAAGCCAGCGCACCGGGGATCATCGGCGAGCCGCCCTGCTCCGCAGCGCTTCCACGCCCGCCGCGCCGTCGGCTCTCGTCACGCATACCGCGCACGATCCTGCACTCGAAAGAGCACTGGACGGCGCGGGCTGCCCCGTCGCGCATCACACCGACAACTTTTACATGTGGCGAGTTCTTGCGCCTGACAAACTCGCGATGCGGTTCGCGATGGCTGCCCAGGCCGCGTCAGCGCGCGCGTTCGAAATCTTCACCGATTCGCGATCCTTGTTCTGGACCGCCGACCGCTTCTGACCAAAAAATCATCCCGCGGCTCCTGGGCGCTCGCCGCAGCGCGAGTTGTTGGCTACTATTCTTTTGTTGTTTCGATGTGTTGGGGAGGTGGTGTGATGAAAGCTTTTTCAGTATCCGGAGAATCGCTCGCCGGAATTATCGTTAGCCGAAAATTTAGATTGATCGCCGTGACCGTTGCGCTCGCCGCGTTGACGTCTTCGCACACTGCCTTGGCCGCGCGCCGCCATCATGCCGCCGCCAGCAAAACGCCCGCCGAAGAGGAGAGCGCCGCCAGCGAGTCGAAGGCGGGGCTGCAAGGTCCTTACACCGAGGCCTGCGTGCTCGAACCCGTCACCGGCACAGTCATCTTCGAGGCCAACGATCACACACCGTGGCCGACTGCGTCGCTGGCCAAGATGATGCTGATGCTGATCGTCGCCGAAAAAATCCACGACGGCTCGCTCAAGCTCACCGACAATGTCACCACCTCGCGCAAAGCGGCCGAGATGGGCGGTTCGCAAGTCTATCTCAAGGAGGGGGAGACGTTTTCCCTCGACGACATGATGAAGGCTGTTGTCGTGCACTCGGCCAACGACGCGGTGGTGGCGGTCGCCGAATATATCGCGGGCTCGACTGATGCATTTGTAGTGATGATGAACCAGAAGGCCGCCGCGCTCGGGATGAAGGACTCGCACTACTATTCGGTTCACGGTCTGCCACCCGCGCGGGGACAATCGGCCGACGTCGCCAGTGCCTACGACCAGGCAATTCTCGCGCGCGAGATGCTGAAATATCCCGACGTGACCCGATGGTCGTCGATCGACACCGCGCCGTTTCGCGCCGGAACCTTCGAGCTGCGCAACACCAATCACCTGGTGCGGACGTATTCGGGATGCGACGGCCTCAAGACCGGATTCTATGACAAGGCAGGATTCAACGTGGTCGCAACCGCAAAACGCGGCGGCCTGAGGCTCGTCGCGGTTGTGCTCGGCAGCCAGCACAAGTTGACGAATTTCAAGGAAGCGGCCGAGATGCTTTCGCAGGGATTTCTCAACTACGAGATGCATTCGGTCGCAAAGAAAGGCATGCCGGTCGCGCAATCCGTTGCGGTGGCCGACGCCGAAACTGCCAGCATCAAGCCGGTTTGGGGCGGCGATGCAGGCGTCTTCGTCAAGCGTGGCGATGCGAACAACGCGATCAAGGTCGATTACAATCTGCCGCCGTCGATCGAAGCTCCCGTCAAGGCCGGCCAGCAGATCGGCACGGCTAATGTGACCGCTGGCGGCAAATCGGTGGCCACGATCGCGTTGCTGGCGCCTTCCGATATCGCCAAGAAAGCCTCGCTGACTAAACGTCTATTAAATATTTTCTGAGCTCAAGTTATTGAGCTTTGTTCCATAAGCAACACCTTCGGTTAGGTTATGAACCTCATGCGTGTTAAGCTTGGTTTCGTAGCTCTGCTTGATGATCCCCAAAGACAAATTCTACCGCGCCTATATGGATTTCTTCGAGACTGCGGAGCGCAAGCGCCGCTGGAATCTCTTCGAGGATGTCCCGTGGGACAAGCTTTCTCCCCGCGCCAATACCGAGGAACGCGCGATTCGCATCGAGACGTATTGCGCCGAGGAGATGTACTTGCCGGACTACACCGCGGCCGGTACCAAACTGTTGCGCGGCGTGTTTGGGCTCTCATGGTTTCAGACTGCGTGGAGCTACGAGGAATCGCGCCATGGACTCGTGTTCCGCGAGTATCTGCTTCGCTCCGGGCTGCGCACGCAGGAGCAATTCGACAAGTTGGAGACCGACGTATTCTCGCGCTCGTGGAAACTTCCGTTCGCGACGCAGCGCCGGATGAGTTGCTACGGAGCGCTGCAGGAAGCGGCGACCTATCTCGCCTATCGCGCGCAAAAGGATCGCGCGGAACTCGAAAAAGACCCGACGCTCGAGGCAATTTTCTTTCTGGTCAGCCGCGACGAGGCCGCCCACGCCGGGTTCTACCGCGAGATGATCGCGATCGAGATGGCCGAAGACCGTATCGGCACGCTGGCGGATCTCGCGCACGTGATCGCGAATTTCAAGATGCCGGGTGACGGTCTGATCCCGAATTATCACGAAAACCTCAGAATCGGCGGCGGCGGGATCAGTCCACGCCTGTTCTTCACGCGGGCAGTCCTTCCATTGCTCAAGCAGTTGGGCACCAGCCGCGACGAACTCAAGAGCGCCAGCGCCGCAGCGCTCCCAATCCGGGCGGCGTCTTAGCAGGCGCGAGTCTTAGCAGGCGCGACCCGACGCGATATAGTTTTATCCGGCAAACTCGCTGCTTGATGCCGACTCCATTGCGATGAACCGGAACCGACTCTTGATTGGCGCCGTGGCCCTGCTTCTCATTTGGGTTGGCGGCAGCCTCGCGCTTCATTTCGGCCTGAAGCATCACGACCATCTCGACTACGATATCGGCGCGCTTTTTCCGCCCGACAAACCATTCCCGCCCGGCGAGATCTTTGCCTCGACGCTGGCCGCGATCATGGACCATGAACTGCACACGGGCTTCGGGTGGCGTCCCAACGATTTCTTCCTGTGGGGTCCGAAAGTCGCGGCGGACAACAACTCCGATCGCCAGCTCGGAATCATCCAGGCCGTTCGCGAGACCACGCGCATCTTCAAGGATCACCTGACCAAGGTTTCCTCGAATCAGTACGATCCAAATCTTGTGATCGCCGACACTGATTTTCGAAACGACGCGGAGAAGTGGATACTGCCATCGCCCGAAGGCAAGTACGACGACGGCATCAAGCATCTGCGGATGTACGTCGCCGGGTTGCACACCACCCCGCCGTCGTCGCGCGAGCTCAACACCCGGGCCGTCGAGTTAATCCGGTTGATACAGACGTGGACCGATCTGCTTGGCGACGCGCACGCGAATCTGTACCGGTCCACAAAGGACGACGGCAGCCCGGTTCATAGCTGGGACTGCGACCATTATTTCTATCACTCGCAAGGTTACGCGCACGTGATGTATCACATGATGCTCGCGCTCGAGCGCGAATACGCGGGGCAGCTCAAGGACGACCCAGTCCTGAAGACGCTATTTGACGATTCGATCGACGCGCTGGGCAAGGCCGCCCTCATAAAACCATTGATTGTCATGAACGGCTCGCCCGATGGCCTGTTCGCGAATCATCGCCGCAACCTCGACGCCTACATCAACGAGGCGCGCCAGAAGATGTACTCGATACGCGAAGAACTGCAGCGCTCCCCGCTCTAGCGGATGCGCTACAGCTCGATGAACGGACAGAGCAGCATCACGCCGCCGCGCACGAGCATCTCGAGCATCGCAGGCGCCCAGCGGTTTGGAATGCCAAGCGCACCGGCCGCGGCGCGAATCGCCCACGGCGTCGCGGCCTCCGCGGAGGAACCCCGAAAATCAATCCATCTGCGCTCGGCACGATAGGTCACCAGCTGGTGGCGCTGATGCGCGGCGAGATGCGCGCGATCTCGCGCGATCGCCACCGCGGTTGACAGCCCGCCGACTTCGTCGATCAGTCCACGCTCCTTCGCCGCCAGACCGCTCCAGATGCGGCCCTTGGCAACGGCTTCAGCCTGCTCGGGGCTGAGCCGCCGGCCCTGCGCGACCTTCGCGGTGAACGCCGAGTACAGATGACCGACGGTTTCATTGAGCTGCGCGAGCTCGCTGTCGGTCATCGCGCGCGCCATCGACATCGCATCGCTGATGGGCGCGCTTTTCACGAAATCGAAATGGACGCCGAGTTCGCTGAGCAGATTGCCGAGATTGAACTTCGCGTACACCACCCCGATGGAACCGGTGATCGTCGCCGCTTCCGCTACAATCGCGTCGGCCCCCGCCGCCACGTAATAGCCGCCCGAGCCCGCCACGTCGCCCATCGAGACTACCACCGGCTTGCCGCGCCCCTGTGCCTCGCGCACGGCCCGCCACACCAGGTCGGAGCCTACCGCGGAGCCGCCGGGTGAATTTACGCGAAACACTATTGCGCTTACTCGTTCGTCGCGCGACGCGCGATCGATTTGCGCCGCCGTCGCAACGCCGCTGATAAATTCGCCGGTCGCAGGCGCCTCGCCCGAAATTACCGGCCCGCTGGCGTGCACGAGTGCGATTCGCGCGCGTCGCCCGCGCTCACGGGAAAAGACTGCGTGGCGCCGGTATCGCGCCATGCCGGCGAACACTTTGCCCTTGCCCTCGGGATCGAATTCGGCGCGGATGTCTTCGATATAGCCTTCGCGGTCGATCAGATGATTCTCGACGGCGAACTTTGCGCTGACGAATCCCGCTGCGATCAGCTCGCGCGCGCGTTGCGCGGTCAGTTTCCGGGCCGATGCGATCGTCTCGATCAGGATTTTTTCCCAGTCCGCGACGATCGCCTCCATGCTCTCGCGCACCGCCGGCGACATCGTGTCGCGGCCGAGCATCTCGCCGGCGCCCTTGTACTCTTTCCATTGCAGGGTTTGCGCCTGGATCTTCAGCTTGTCGAGCGCGTTCTTCAGAAAAACGCCGCCGGTCGCCACGCCGAGCATCGTGAGCATCGTGTCCGGATTGGCGACGATTTCCCCCGCTCCTGCCGCGACCAGGTATTCGCGCAGCCCCGCGCTGTCGCCTCGCAGCAGCGCGATCACCCGCTTGCCGCCCGCCTGCGCGGCGCGCAGCAGGCGGTGGATTTCGTGTGCGGTGGCCAGACCGGCGCCGAATTCCGCGATCTCGACCACGATCGCACGAACCTCGTCATCGATGGCCGCCGACTCGAACACGTAGCGCAGATGGTCGAGGCTCTGCGCGCCGCGGCGCATGAGCTGATCGAGCGGCGAGCGAGTCACGTCCTCTTCGATCGGACCCGCCAGGCGAACTATCACGACGGCGTCACGCGGGATTTGCGCGGGCCTGACGACCGCAAGCCAGAACGCCGCCACCATCGCCGCCGCGACTCCAAGGATGGTGATTCCCGCCTTCCAGTCGCCGGCCACGCACGCAACCGAGCCGGCGGCACTCAAAATCGCGACAATAATTGCGAGTCGAACCTCGCGGCTTATCCACAATCGTTCAATAAACGGATTCTTCATCGGTCGCCTTTTTCGATCGCTCCTAATACACTACCGTTTTTGGATGCCTAGGTCTTTCCTCATCGTGATTCTTGCGTTGGCTGCCGCCGGCGTTGCGTCGTGCTCGACCGCCAACGCGCCCAAGACCGCGCCTCCCCCATTTCTCGCCCGTTCGACCACCTTGGAGGTCACCAACGGCATCAAGGTGCTGACCAACGTCGCGATGCCGAATGGATTCGCGCCGATTCCCACACGTCCTCCCATCTGGCTCCAGGAAAGCGAAGAGATTGGCGTCGTCGGGACCCAGGCCGGGCACACGATTATGTATGGCCTGGGAGGCGCCGGGTGGCGAACCGGCCGTATCCTGGCAGCGGAGACGGGGCCGGCCGCGGCCGAGAAGGGAACTATCGTGGACCTCGCCGCGAGCCCCAACGGCCTGACGCTTGCGACCGCAATGGTCGCGCCGGGTGGCAATCGAGTCGATGTGATCGTTCGCGACCTGATCGCCACCGGCGCAGGCAACGTGATCGCCAGCTTCAATGGCCCGTACGATTCCATCTCGATGAGTTGGCTGAACAACGCGACGATCGCGCTTGCACTGCGACGGCATCCCGAACCCCTCGAGTCCGGCGTCAACGGCGGGGCGCCGAATTCCAATCCAGATCAATCTGACGTCGAGCCGCCGCCGAGCCGCGTGGATGGATTGCAGTTGATCGTCGTCACTGGCGCCGGTTCCGTCGCACCGCTGAAGTTCTCATGCCCGATGTCGGCGCTTAGTTGGAGCGCGCACGGCGTCTATGCGGTCGGCCAAGGCGATGCGGGCGCTCCGCCGGTCATCCTTGATCGGCGCAACTCCACCTGCACCAAATTTCACGTACCCGTGCCTATTCACGTGCTCGATTGGGACCAGGACGACGAAGGATCATTCCTCTATGTCGGGCCCGACGCCTCGCGCCGTACGATTGGCGTATTCAAGTACAACATAGCGACAGGCACCGAAGATTTGCTGGGCATATCGACGGGCGCGGCCTCGTTCATAGGCAGCAGCAACACGATCACGCTGGGCAATCAGAAGCTCACGTTCAGGATGGCGATCGAGCATCCCGAGGCGCCGCTGCTTGCTCAACTCGCAATATCGCGACCCGAACAAGGCGAGCTCGATGTGAAATCGCTGGGCTTCGACACTATGCCGGAAATGCTTGCGCAGAGCACGATGGAGTATTCGAGGAGTGCCAATGAAGCCGCGATGCAAATCTATGCGCCCAGTCTGCCCGTGCCGTGGCGAAAAATCGTCACCTATTCGCTGAAATACGACAGTGCGTTTCTACTGGCCGAGGGTCCGGCCCGCGGCACCGTCACGATGAGTTGGTCGCTCAGGGGTCGATGGCTGGCGCTTCTCGACGGCGACGCGACGGCGGGCACGGTGATGACTGTGCTAGCTCCACCCCGGTAGCTTTCCTAGCTGCCCAACTGCGCGCGATTCCCCCAGTAGTCCGACGCGGTGCGGAATGCCGCCGCGGCGCGCTCGAAACTCTCGAACACGACCAGGCCACGCGCGCGCGCAAGCTCCTTGCCCCGCGCCACGATCGCCTCGACGTGCGCGGGATGCATCACGACGGCAAATGGCTTGGTCGAGCGTCCCGCAAAATCCGCCAGCTTGTCGAGCAGGCCCGTGATCTCATACTCGTGCGTGGCCCAGCGTGACGCACGCAACCCCGTGCCGACCTCGAGCACGATTGCGTCGATGACCGGATCGCGTTCGAGAATCTCGAGAATGCGATCGAGATTGCCCTGATCATGCCCCGCGCCGATCGTGCCGCCCGCGTCGAGCGGATTGCGGTAGCTGCCGCCGATTATGTTGAAGAACCTCTTCAGTTCGTCGTAGGACGACTCCGATAGCGCGGGAATCTCGAGCCCCGCCGTCGCAAACGTGTCGGTGATTACCACGGATTGCCCGCCGGTCATCGCGACCAGCCCCATCCGCCTGCCGCCGATCCGCCTGGCACGCGCGAACAGCTCGACCGCGTCCAGCATTGCATCGAGGCTCGCCACTTCGACCGCGCCGCTTTGCCGCACGACGGCGCGCCAGGTCGCCTCGGCAGTCGCGAGCGATCCCGTGTGCGACAACGTCGCGCGCGCACCCGCCTCGGTCACCCCGCCCTTCCAGATGACCACCGGATGGCGCTCGGCCGCGTGCCGCACGCTGTCGAAGAAGCGCCGCCCGTCGCGCACGCCTTCGATATACATCCCGATCGCGCGGGTCGCCGGATCCGCTGCCATCAAGTCGATATAGTCGGCCGCCTCGAGCACCAGCACGTTGCCGATCGACGCCGCCTTGTTGATCTTGATCCCGCGGGTTGGCGCCTGGAGGCAAAAGTTGATCGTGTGCGTGCCGCTTTGCGAGATGAAGCAGACATCGCCCGCCTCGCCGGCTTTTTCTTCGGGAAAATTGCACAGTCCGGCCCCCGGGCTGTACAGCCCCATGCAATTGGGGCCTACCAGCGCAATCTCCGAGTTGATCGCGATGTCGCGCAGCTCGGCTTCCAGCCGGATTCCCAGCTCCTCCGACGTTTCCGAGAATCCCGACGTGAAAAATCCGATCGCAGCCACGTGGTTGGCGACGCAATCCTTCAAAATTCGCGGCGCGATCTGCCGCGGGACCGCGCTGACCGCGTAATCGATTGGCTCCGTGATTTCCGCCAGGCTCTTGCGGTTCTCCACGCCCATCGCTTCGATTCCGGCTATCTCGTTGGGATCGATTTGCACCGAGTAGAGCTTGCCCTTGAGATGCGCCATCGCGCGGATCCACATGTACCCGCTCATCCGCTTGTCGCCGATCACGGCAACCACGCGCGGGTTGAACGCGCGCTCGAGATTTTTGAGCCGCGCGGCACGATGCGGGTCCGGCTGCAACGTCTCGCCCGCGGGGCTGGCGAGCACGATTCGCGCGTCCAGGATTGCCAGACCGTCCTCGTACGCGACTACCGGATTGAGATCCATCTCGGAGATTTCCGGATGCGTCGCGGCGATCCCCGAGATGGTCTCGAGAATCGAGACGATCGCGTCGATATCGACGCCGGACTGACCGCGCACGCCGCGCATAATCTGAGCGCCGCGCAGCCGCGCGAGCATCGATGCCGCCTCACGCCCCCCAATCGGCGCAAGCGCAAGCGCCGTATCCTTCATCACTTCGACCAACACTCCCCCCAACCCCACCATCACCATCGCGCCGAATCGATCGTCGCGGTACGTCCCGGCCAGCAGCTCGACGCCTGCCTTCGCCATCGGTTGCACGGCAACGCCTTCGAAGCGCGCGCCGCGGGCTTTCGCGGCGAGATTGCCGCGAATTCGCTCGAACGCATCGCGCACCGCGCCCTCATTGTCGAGATTTAGCGCGACCCCGCCCACGTCGCTCTTGTGACTCACATCCGGCGATAGCACTTTCAGCACCACCGGGAATCCAAACCGCGACGCCGCTCGCACCGCGTCACCGGCCGTTAAGGCGGGCTCCGGCACTACCACCGGCAGGCCGAGCGAATGCAGGATTCGCTTGCTCTCGATTTCCGTAAGGACGGTTCGTCCACTGGAACGAGCCGACGATATCAGCGATGAAACGATCGAGTCAGTCACGCTTGTCGCGTATAGCAGAGCCGAAGAACTATTTGAACCGCCGGGGAGCTTCGCAGCAAAGAAACTGAGACGAGAGAAACGACTAGAACGCCCCCCTGATCGCCCGCGTCCTCCGGTTCACTCGTACAGTTGCGAGTCCTCCGCGCTCAAAGTGGTCGGAAACGTAACAATCCCAAAGAATGGGTTTGGCAGTACGATCTTATTACCGGTTTTGGCATTGTAACTGAGACTGACCTTCAACCGATCTTGGAGAGATACAGGCGTAGCGGTGGTTGCGCCTGTGGTCCCCGTATAGGAAACAATGGTTACCGTGAGATCGGCGCCGCTGTGGGTGAGGATGCTTGGGGACAGCAGCGCCCGCATCGCGGTGTTCGGTGCACCTGAGTAACTCGAGAGTGCCGGAATGGTACTCTCATTCACCGAGGCATAGCGCGCGATCGCGGATGACCCCTGGCTGACTGCCAAAGCCGCCTGGCCGAGCATGGCAAACTGCACGCCAACCAGCATTATGGTTAGCGCGAGGACCGCGACCATCGCGAATTCAACCAGCGACTGGCCCCGGCTGATTCGGCTCCCGCGCAGCCGCCACGGATAGCCAGTTAGGCCCGCATTTTGCTTTGCATCAGATCGATTGAGCATAGGGGCTTCCCCGTTTCTACTCGGTCAGCCTGGGAGGCGCCGTTGGCCCAAGCGCACGCGGAGTTGAACCAGCTGAACCTGTAATAGTATTGCCGACGACCGCGGTCACGAAACATCCGTTGATGTGGGTGGCATCGGTGGTTGCTGGGTCCAGGTACACCTCGGCGAACGCTTCGATCGTCACGCTGGTGGTGCCCCCCTTCTTTGTTGCGCTAAAGTCGACTGCCGGGACAATCACCAAGCAGGGGTCACCGGCCGGGATGTTGTTTGGGTTCCCGCCGGAGCACGGATCAGCGATGGTAGGGCACCCGCTAAACCGGCTGCTCAAGGCGTGTCTTACGGGACCGGTTTTAACTCCGGGGTCCGTGTATATCGTCTGGCCGACCGTGAATGAGCTGGGCGAGCCGCTGGTGAGGTTAGCGTCCAGGGTTGCACCACCGCTTCCGTCAGTATCCATCCACTGCCAGTTACCTGGTAGGTTTATGGTAGAGCTGACAAACTTGTTACCGAACGACACGGGTTCTCCGGCTACCAAGCCGGATGCATCTTTGCATGGAGCGTCGCACTGAAGCCCGAGCGGGAGCATTTTGCAATCGTTACAGGTAGTGGGCGGCCCCGAGGCTTGCGCGGCGGCGGTTGCCGATACGGCATAGGTGCTAAGGCCGACCACCTTCCCAAAATAGTAGGGAAGACCGGTTTCTTGCGCCACCACCTTAACGATCGATGAGGTCGGCTCGCTGATGGTAAGAGTGCTGGCGGCTAGTCCGTTGCCAACGGCATACGTGCAGGCGGCCTTTGACGCGGAGTCCGGTTGGCCGGTACAACTGGAGTCCACGGTGCCGCTAAAGGCTATTCCAGTTAGAAAATTCGAGCCCGCTATCGCGGCGGCGTCGGCAACCTTCTGCGCATGCTGCCAGTTCACGTACATCACCGCGACATCGGTGCCGAGCGCGATCGCCCCGATCAGCGTCGCGATTATCCCGGCGTATAGAACGGCTATCTGGCCACCGGAACTGCGGAATGACTTTTTCATAGACCACTCCATATGGTACCGTTCGCCGAAATCGACGAACGCGAATTGCCGACCCCCTCTCGCGCGCATCTGCTCCGCAATCGATCAAAACACGCCGATCCATAACGCAAGCAAGCTTAATGCCACGAAAATGCCACGAATCTCGGAGCACTCCATCCTTCACTAGTGACAAACCTGCAACCACTTATAGCATGAAAGCCCGTCCAAAGGAAAGATATCATGTAATTGACTAACAGCACTAACGCCTTGCGTCAAGCGGCGCGGGCGGTCATTATGCGGTGATTACAGGAAGGACCCAAGCCCTGCGAGCCATCCATTAAGTGTCCCCCGTCCGTCATTTCTGTTCGTTAATCAGTAGCGGCCGAACCCCGTACCGTGAGTTTCATAGCTATTTGATCAACGCTACCACGCAAATTCCGTTGCCAGCGGTGCACGCCGTTCCCAGGCTCGCTTTCCCCCCCGCCACTCCGGGCATCAGATATACGTTGACGTCGCAGGCCGAGGAATCCGACGTGATCCAGGCTTTCACAAACGAAGAAACTCTAAATATCGCTTTGATCCCTTCTCCCGTCCAAGTCCCGACCGGCAGAACAATTTCCTGCGGATTCCCGATCGTGTGGTCGTTCCAAGTGCCTTTTGGGTCCATCGCGACGCCTGCCGCGATCCGCTCAGAAAGGGGACCCCTGGCCTGTCCGACCTTGCATCCCGTGAGCGTTCCAATGGTCTCGTCGGCCGTCACGGTTCCGGTGAATGGCTTGAGGCCCATGTAGGGAAAAGGATCGCCGGCACCATCGATGTCGAGCGGACCTTTGCTGCCGGGGGAATTATTGTCGGTGCTGTATATCGAGTACGACACCGATCCATCGAAGGCCAAATCCGGGAACTTTGCCGCGTTTAAACCGGCTGGAAAAACTCCGCTACCCGGCGAGGAGGCGGTCTGAGCCTGCGCGGTTGCGGTCACCTGGACGTCAGAGTTGAGTAATCCGAGGACGCGGCCGAAATAATAGCGGAACCGTCCGCTTCACCGTGACACTGATCTGGGTATTGCCGTTCGAATAGGTCGGTCCCGTAATAACATCAGGGGCGGCAATTCCGTTCCTCGCGAGGTAGAAATTGGTGGCAGCGGTCGCCCCGGGGATGTTGTCAGGCAACCCCGCTCCCCCCGCCAGAACTGCCGCATCGACCGCCTTCTGCATGCGATGCCAGTTCAGGTAAATCACGCCTACGTCTGTGCATAGCGCGATCGCTCCGACCAGCCCCACAATTATCCCGGCGTATAGAACGGCTATCTGGCCACAGGAACTGCCGAATAACTTTTTCATAGACCACTCCATACGGATCTGTTCTCTGCTCTTTCTGTCGAACTCGCCAAACTGGCTTGGCGCAATGCTCTTTCGGTCGAGCATTACGCAAAACTCACTTGGTTGCTACGTGGAGCAGCAGCACCGCTAGGTTGTGGTGGACTATGACGACGGGTTTAAGCGTCATAAACGCGTACTGGTCCCTGCTGTATACATCCCCAGCCGGCGAAATGATAGCTGCCTCCAGCAGCGTTGCCCGCTGACCCGTCCGCCGAGCCCCCACCCGGTCTGGTCGATCTGCCTCCGGTCGGGGCGCTCGTCTAGAGTTGGGTGTCCACGTTGGTCAGCAAGCTCGAGATGGTCGTACCCATTGTCTGGTAGGCGGCAAAGACAACCACCGCGACCGCCGCGAGAATCAGCGCATATTCAGTCATCGTCTGCCCCGCGCCAACTCATTAGCCTTCACATACAGTTTCCTGATCAGATCCATCTTTGCGTCCCTCCGTCCCGTTTATTTCGTTGAAACAATTAGCCGCGGGAATGTATTTACCCCCGCGCCCTGTGAGACTTTACTGGTTTTAGGGGAGCTACTCATTATGTTGTAAAGGCCTAATGAGCCAAGTAGAAACTCAGTCTTTATCGCTGTTTGCTCTTGATTGGTTACGTTTAGTTGAGACCCTAAATTCACATCTTTACCCAGCTTTGGCATTCTCTACGTGCGTCAGGCAGATGTCAAGAGTCCTGTGGCCTCTTAGCTACCGCCAACGCGTCGCTCAGGCTGAAATTTCCTTCGTACAGCGCCCGTCCCACGACCACGCCCACAACCCCCGCGCCGAATCGCATCCGAAGGGCGCCAATGTCGTCGAGACTCGCGACGCCGCCCGACGCGATAACTGGAATCCGCACCGCCCTGGCAATTTCTTCCATCCGGGCCGCATCGACGCCCATCTGTGCGCCATCGCGGGAGATGTCCGTCACGATCGCGGCCGCGACCCCTGCCGCGCCAAACCGATCCGCCGCCTCGGCTACCGTGAGCTGGCTGGTCTCGACCCATCCTTTGACGGCAAGCCGGCCCTCGCGAATGTCGATTGACCCGAAGACCCTGCCCGGAAACTCGGCACAGGCCCGGCGGACCAGCTCGGGATCGAGGATTGCGGCGGAGCCAATCGAGACCCGGTCTGCCCCGCCCGCGATTGCCGCGCGAACCGCCTCGATTGTGCGCAGGCCGCCGCTGACGTCGATGGCGCATTTCACGGCCGCGCGAATTTTGGCGATCGCCTCGATATTTCGCGGTGCGCCGGCAATCGCGCCATCCAAATCGACGATATGGATTAGCTCTCCCCCCTCCTCCTCAAAACGACGCGCGGTCTGGCCGGGATCTGCCCCATAGACGGTCGCCCGGTTCATGTCGCCGCGCAGCAGGCGCACGACTTGGCCGTCCTTCAGGTCAATCGACGGAATAACGGTGAAGTTTTCGAACAAGCGGCCTAGCTGAGCGTGCCTTTGGTCGAAAGTACGCCTGAAAGCCGCGGCTCGCGCCCCGTTGCTTGGTCCATCGCACGCGCCAACGCCTTGAACGTTGCCTCGATGATGTGATGCGGGTTGCGGCCGCTGACCAGGTTGAGGTGCAGGTTCATCCCGGTCTCGTCCGTCAGTGCCTTCATAAAATCGTGCACCAGCGCGGTCTGAAAGTTACCGACCAGCTCCTGGCTGATCGGGACGTTGTAGCCCAGGTACGCGCGCCCGCTGATATCAACAATTGCCGTACAGACGGCCTCGTCGAGCGGCACCGTCGCCTCGCCAAAGCGCTTGATTCCCGCGCGATCGCCCAGCGCCTCTCGAAACGCCCTGCCCAGCACCATTCCGACATCTTCGACTGTGTGATGGTCATCTACGTGCAAATCGCCCTTGGCCTCGACCTTCAAGTCGAAAAATCCATGGCGCGCGAAGCTTTCCAGCATGTGATCGAGGAACGGAACCCCCGTCTTTGCCTCGCCGAGCCCTGTCCCGTCGAGCTTGAGCGCAACCGTGACCGAAGTCTCGCGCGTCTTGCGCTCGACTTCCGCGCTGCGCTTCGCCTCGGCCGGCGCAATTTCCGCGACCGGCCGCGCGCGCGTCTTACCTTGATTTTGCAAGCCGACTTTTCGTTTGTTTTGCATTTCTTTTTCTTAATACCGGGTGCAGGGGTCACCCCTGCTTCTTAGTACTGGGTGCAGGGCTCACCCCTGCTCGCAGTTCCATCGCGCGCGCATGCCCCTCGAACCCTTCCATCCGCGCCAACCGCGCGACTACCGGTCCGAGCGCCGCAATCGCGCCGCTGGACGCCTCGATTATACTGGTTCGCTTCAGGAAATCGTATGCACCCAAAGGCGACGCGAAACGCGCCGCGCCCCCGGTCGGCAGAACGTGATTGGGGCCCGCAAGGTAGTCGCCGAGCGGCGCCGGCGTAAGCGGGCCGAGAAAAACCGCGCCCGCCGCCTTGACCCGCGGGACCCATCGCGACGGATTGCGCACGTCGAGCTCGAGATGCTCTGGCGCTATCTCGTTGGCCAGCTCGAAGGCCTCATTGAGATCGTGAACGATAACCACGGCGCCCCGTTTGACCAGCGCATTCTCGACCTGGCGGGCGCGCGGCAGGCTTTTCAGCGCGACTTCCACCGCCTCGGCCACGCGATCCGCGATGCGCGCCGACGTCGTCAGCAGCATCGCCGTCTCGTCGCCGGAACCATGCTCTGCCTGCGCGATCAGGTCGGCGGCAATCCATTCGGGATGCGCGCGGTCGTCTGCTATCACCAGCACCTCGCTCGGTCCCGCCATCTTGTCGATATCGACAGCGCCATAGACCATTCGCTTTGCGGCTTGCACGAAGGCGTTGCCGGGACCGACGATCTTGTCCACCGGCTTGATGGTTTCGGTCCCGTATGCGAGCGCCGCGACCGCCTGCGCTCCTCCCACGCGGTAGAATTCGTCCACGCCGGCAATTTCCGCAGCCGCCAGCACCGCCAGCCGCTCGCCCTCGGCCGACGGCGGCGAGACCATCACGATTTCGGCGACGCCGGCCACCTTGGCGGGAATCGCGTTCATAAGCACCGACGACGGATACGCGCCCAGCCCTCCGGGCACATAAATCCCCACCCGGCGCATCGGTTGCACCATCTGGCCCAGCCGCATCCCGGACTTGTCGCGATAGATGAACGATTTCTCCATCGTGCGGCGATGAAAATCTGCGATTCGCCGTGCCGCCAGCTCCAGCGCACGGCGATCTTCAGCACCGATTCGCTTGATCGCCGATTGCCGCTGCGCGGGCGTCACCCGGATCGTGGCCGCGGTAAGCTTCACCCCGTCGAATTTGGCCGTCAGATCGATAAGCGCACGATCGCCGCGCTTTCGCACGTCGGCAATAATCTTCGACACGACGCGATCGATCCCCGCGCTGTCGCCACCCCGGCGCGCGAGTATCGCGGCCAGAAATTTTCTGAACTCAGGAGTCTGAGACTTAAGGACTCGCGGTCTCATTATTCTTGAGCGCGCTCGATTCGCGCACCGAGATGCTTGAGCTTGGCGTCGAGCGCCTCGTAGCCGCGGTCCAGATGATAGATGCGGCTGAGCTCGGTCGTGTTTTCCGCGGCAAGGCCGGCGATTATCAACCCCATGCTGGCGCGCAGGTCGGTCGCCATCACCGGAGCGCCGCTCAGCTTCGACGGCCCCCGGACTACGGCGGTGGGACCTTTCATCATTATGTCGGCGCCCATCCGCGCCAGTTCCTGGGCATGCATGAATCGATTTTCGAAAATCGTCTCCGTGATGACGGAGGTGCCGTCGGCCTGCGTCAGCATCGCCATCATCTGAGCCTGAAGATCGGTGGGAAACCCCGGATACGGCAGCGTGCGCAGCTCGACCGACTTGAGTTTATCGCCGCGCGCGACGCGGAGGCCCTTGCCGTTCGCCTCCACCACGACGCCCGCCTCGCGCAGCTTGGCCGTGACGGCCTCGAGATGCTCGATCGGGGCATTTGCAATCGTAACGTCGCCGCCGGTGATCGCCGCCGCCGCCATCATCGAGCCCGCCTCGATTCGGTCGCAGATTATTTCGTGCTCGGCGCCATGGAGCCGCTCGACGCCCTCGATTTCCAATACGTGCGTGCCGGCACCGCTGATTTTCGCGCCCATCTTGGCCAGCACTCGCGCGAGATCCTGAACCTCGGGTTCACGCGCGGCGTTTTCGATCACGGTGCGGCCACGGGCCGTGACCGCCGCCATTAAAATGTTCTCGGTTGCGCCCACCGAGGGAAAATCAAGCCAGATCCGCCCGCCCGTCAGTTTCTCGGCGTGCGCCTCGACGTAACCGTGACGAAACTGAATCTTGCTTCCGAGTGCGCGAATACCCGAGATGTGCAAATTCACCGGCCGCGCGCCTATCGCGCATCCACCCGGAGTCGATACGCGCGCGCGTCCGGTGCGCGCCAGCAACGGGCCAAGCACGACGAACGACGCGCGCATCGTCTTGACCAGTTCGTACGACGCCTCGTGCGAGGTGACTTTTGCGGCGCAAAGCTCGACGCAATGCTCATCGGTCCAGCGCGCCGCGACGCCGAGTTGGAAGAGAAGTGCCATCGCGGTTTCCACATCGCGCAGCCGCGGCACGTTGCTGAGATGAAGCGGTTCCGGCGTCAGGATCGACGCCATCATGATCGGCAGCGCGGCGTTCTTGCTGCCGCTGAGCGTCACGATCCCGCGCAGCGGAGCACCGCCATGAATTATCATTTTCTCCATCGCCAACTACGCCCGGCTTCTTCTCGCGCGCACGACACGCGAATGCCCCGCGAAATCGTTTATCACAGAGACGACCCGCAAGCCCGCTTCCTCGACAAGCTTCGCGACCGCCGCCGCCTGCTCCGCCCCCACTTCCACGATCAGCTCGCCAGCGCTCGCAAGATGCTGATGCTGTGGCACGCCCGCCGCAATTCTGCGAAGGATGTCGAGCCCGCCGGCTCCCGCTCTCAACGCAACGCGCGGCTCGTAGCCGCGCACGTCGGGCTCCAAAGCGGCGATCTCCGCGTCATCCAGATACGGCGGATTGGAGACTATCACCTCGAAAGATCCCAGCGCCGGTCCTCCGTCCAGGATTTCGAAGCAGTCGGCGCGCCGGAACGTCACGCGATCCTCGACCCTATGATGCTGGGCGTTGCGCGACGCCACCGCAATCGCGTCGGCGGAAATGTCCACCGCAGTCACGCGCACGCGCGGTGCGTTAACTGCAATTGCGATCGCAATCGCGCCAGACCCGGTGCCGATGTCGAGTACGCGCGCGTCTGGCGCCCCGGCGATGAACCCCAGCGCCGCCGCAACGACGATCTCGCTCTCCGGCCGCGGAATCAGGACCGCCGGATTGACCTCGAAATCGAGCGAGTAGAATTCCTTGCGCCCCAGCAGGTACGCGACCGGCTCGCGCTTTTCGCGGCGCGCGATCATCGTCTCGAAGTTGCTCAGCGTCGCGGGTGATAGATCGATCGAGCCGGTGATAACCGCCTCACGCGTGACCCCTGCCGCCGCAGCCATCAGAAGTTCCGCGTCGAGCCGCGCCGATTCGATGCCGCTGACCGCGAGCCGGCGCGCGGCCTTGTCTATCTCCTCCAACGCGCGCCGCGCGAGCACCTCGCTCATGACGATGCTACGCGCTGAGCGCTTGCTCCTGATCGTAGGCCGCCAGCGCGTCGATAATCGGATCGATCGCGCCGTCGAGAAAATTGTCGAGCTGATGAATCGTCACGTTGACGCGATGGTCGGTCACGCGCGATTGCGGAAAATTGTACGTGCGGATTCGCTCGGAACGGTCGCCCGTCCCCACCATCGAACGCCGCGTCTGCGCGATCTTCGCCTGCTGCTCCGACTGCGCAGCCTCGAGTAGGCGCGCCCGCAGTATCTTCAACGCCTTCGCTTTGTTCTTGTGCTGCGATTTTTCGTCGCGCTGGATTATCACCATGCCGCTCGGGATGTGCGTGATTCGCACCGCCGAGTCTGTCGTGTTGACGCTCTGGCCGCCCGGCCCCGACGCGCGCATCACGTCGATTCGCAGGTCCTTCGCCTCGTTGATATTGACCTCGACCTCGTCGGCTTCGGGCATTACTGCCACCGTGACCGCGGAGGTGTGAATGCGCCCCGACCCTTCCGTCTCCGGCACCCGCTGCACGCGATGCACCCCGCCTTCGTACTTGAGCCGCGAGTATGCGCCGCGTCCGCTGACCAACGCGATCACTTCCTTGATTCCGCCAAGCCCGGTGTCGCTCAAGCTCAGCGCCTCGATCTTGAATCCGTGGCGCTCGGCGTAGCGCGTGTACATACGATACAGGTCCCCGGCAAACAATGACGCCTCTTCGCCGCCGGTTCCGGCGCGGATTTCGAGGATCACATTCTTTTCGTCGTTGGGATCGCGCGGCGTCAGCAGCTCCTTGAGCTTCTGTTCGAGAGCGTCAAGATTTTTCTGCAGCGTCGGCAGCTCGGCCTTGGCAAGCTCGCGCAAGTCGGCGTCGTCGCCGTCGAGAATCGATTTGTGGCCCGCGATCTCGTCGGCGATGCGGATATATTCGCGGGCGCAATGCGCCGCCTCGGAAAGCTGCGCGCGCTCTTTGGCGATTCTGGCGTATTCGCGCTGATTGCCCAGCGTGGCCGGATCGCTGAGCTTGCGCTCGAGTTCCGCCACCCGCTCTTCTATTGCGCTTGCCTTATCCAGCATCGCCGCTCACGCCCCGAACCGAAAAAGCCATAACCTGAAATTCGCCTTGAAACAAAAACGGCGCGGCCGATGCGGCCGTGCCGATGGATTCTCCCCCGCGCACCCGGGTGCGTAGCGCACCGCAGGCGGCGGGAGTTGCTATGCTACTTCTCGGCGGCTGTTTCCGCGGTCTTTTCGGCCGGCTTCTTGATGCCGTACTTGCGATTAAACCGCTCGACGCGCCCCGCTGTATCGACCAGGCGCTGCGTGCCAGTGTAAAAAGGATGACACTTCGAGCAGACCTCGACGTGCAGCTCCTTGAGCGTCGAGCGCGTTTCGAAGGTATTGCCGCACGCACAGGCTACTGTGCAGCGACGGTATTCAGGATGGATTCCAGCTTTCATTTTTACGTCTCGAACTCTTTTCCCTGTTGTGTCAAAGGATACCATCCGAAGGTATCGCACACAATTCGCCGGCCGCGACCGCCTTTTCGGGCTTTTCGGCTCGCAATCGCTGTCGCTGCCTTGACCGCGGCAATTCTAATCACAATCTGCCCGATTGCCACATTCGCCGCGTCAGGCGCCACGGCTGCGCCGCCTCGAATCTCCACGCCCGCCAAACCCCCGCTGGCGCCGACTCCCGGCTTCGCGCCCGACAATCGAACCCTTTTCGCGCCAATCGTCTATCTCGCACCGCCCGGCCCCGCACGCGCGTCGCGTGCGATCGCAATCCTCAATCGGCAGCTCGATTTCCAGCGCAAGATCTCGTTCCATCCCAAGCTCGCCCCCGCGCTCCAGGATGTCGTCGATCTGCTTCCGCCGCGCCAATCGACAATGATCCGCGCCGCCGCTCTCTACTCGAAACCCGCAATCCCGTGGCGCGACGAGCCCGACGGCACGCATCAGATTTGCGTCGCCGGACGGCCAATCGATGCCGGCTATCTCTACACGCTGTCCCCCGACTGGCGCAGCCCTGAGCAGCCGTCGCGATTTTCGGGCGTGTTCGGCCTCAAGCCCGGCCCCGATTCCACTCCCACCAACATTTCGAGCGTCACCGCCGCGCTCGCCGGCGAGTTGATGATCGATACCTACGGCATCGGCGCGATCGTTGACGCATCCGCCGATGCGCTCCGGGAGGTTCACGGCGATCTGAGACCGCCGTGGGATTCCTCGCCCGGCGCGTTCAACCACCATGACCGGGCCGCGCTCGACAAATTCCACCGCCAGATGCCGCATCTCGCGGCGAAGTTCGACCACTATTTCAAATTCAACAACCTGCTCGACGAATTCAATTCGCCCGCCGGCCCCATCGTGCTCTTGAACGTCGATGCCGAAGTTCGCCAGGACGCGCTCAGGAAATATCCGCTGCTATATGATTTCTATCGCAAAGTCGTGCCCGCGGTGACGGCGAAATCCGCGATCCTCGATTCGCACGGAAATTTCTGGATGCGCGAGGCCTTCGACCACGGCCACATCCGCCTCACCATGATGATTCAAGGCGGCCTGCTCACGCCCTTCAACGACGCGATGCAACCAGCCGGCGCCGGTATCGCGCTCAATGAAATCGCGCGCGGCAGTTACCGCACTCTCGCGTCGGTGCAGGTGACCAGTCTTGCGATGAATTTCGGCCTGTCCAACGTTGGATTTGCAACTGACTACCGCCGCGACTTGGGCTCCGTGACCTTCGTCAACCGGATGGACGCGGTCCCGCAACTGATCGCACCGCCCGGCGTACATCAGATGATGGACTTGATTGCCGGCGACTTTCTGCGCGGGCTGGCTACCGGAAATGGGGGTATGAACGTAAACCTCAGCTCGCGCCTGCTCCCCAACGGGACTTACGATTTCTCAGGCGGCGTCACGGCGCAGTTGAATTACTCGCCCACGCTCGAGTTGCTCGCGCGAATCGGCGATGCGATCGCGAAAAAACACAACGACCAGGTTCGCGCCGAGGAACGCGCATTCGGCGAGGAACTGTTCGACGCTTTCGTCGCCGACTACAATGATGCGCGTCCGGCGATCGTCGCTTTGGATTTGGATAAAGATAACCAGCAGGAAAAATCCAAATGAGCCGCACGCAACGGAAACGGTTTTTCACAGCCATGCTCTTTGCCGCCGCAATCCTCACCGCAGGATGCGCCGCCGATGACAAGCCGCCGCCGGGCATCCCCGACGCCGGCCCGCAACCGAAGTTGTTGAGCGATTTGTCGGCCGTCTCCGACGCCCCCATCGATCCGCTTGGCGCCAACGCGGTTCCTGCCCCCGGCGAAGGACTGTTGCGCGACCAAGCCGCGGTCTCGGCCGGGCCCCGCACCTTTGAGACCGAGCCCGGCATCTCGCGCCAGGTCGGTACCGAAAGAAATCCCGGCACGGTGCGCCTGCTGAACGACAAGGCCGCCAAGTTCGGAAATTTTTCCGCAGTGATACTCGATCGCGTGTATGTGCAACTCACTATCGCCGAGAAAACCGAGGATATTTCGCGAACCAAGCTGCCCACCGAACTCAAGCCCGTCGTCATCACGGCAATCCTGGACAAAAGCGGCAAGCTCACCGAACTCATCCTCGAACAACACTCCGGCAAGGCGAAAATCGATCAGATGATGATCGACGTCTGCAAAAAGGGCATCTGGTACGAGAATCCTCCCGCCGCCGCCCTCTCCGGCGACGGCAATTACAAGCTGACTATCCGCATGAAGCTCGAGAACTTCGCCTCCAGCGACGAGCGTCATTGGAGCTTCATCACCAATCTCGCACTCGGCATCGGCTAGCCGCGCCCCCCCCGATCCCATCCGGGCAGCAGCCCTCCCCCGCTTCTGCTAGAATCGCCGCCGTGGATTCGCTCGCCGACTATATCCCGCGCCCCGGCCTCTGCGTCCCCGTCGTCACGATTCTCGACGCCCGCGGCCGCATCCTCGAAGACCAGCAGCGCGCTGTCGTTCGCTATGCGCTCCAGGACGGCGCCGGCGCCGACATAATCTTTGCCGCAGGCACCACCGGCGAATGGGATCGCATCGACAACCCGCGCCGCCAGGCGGTCGCACGAATCGCCATCGAGGAATGCCGCCGGGCGCGCGCGTCTGCCGCCAAGAAAATCGAAGCATGGGCCGGCATCACCGCGCATACGCGAAGCGACACGCTCGACAATCTCACCCACGCGCTCCGCGCCGGCGCCGACGCGGTCGTGGTCGCTCCCCTCTCGATCAAGGACCTCGAGCATCCCGCCGAATTCGTCGAGCGCGACATCGGCGCGGTGTTCGACCGCGCGGGCCGGATGCTTCCGCTGTTCCTCTATGACAACGCCGGCATCGCCGCGCCCGGCAAATCGCCCCACCTGCATACCCGCGACGTCAAGGCGATGAGCCGGCTGCCGTACGTGCGCGGAATAAAAGTCACCGCCGGCAAAACCGTCATCGGCAACTACACTCGCGCCGCATCGCACTTCAAGGCGGGTCACGAATTCGCCATCTACGCCGGCAACCCCTACCTCATCTTCGATTTGTTCGCCCCGCCCGAAGGCGTCGGCGATCGCATGCGCCACTACTGGAACCGCTACCTCACTCAGCGCACCCGTCCCTACGGCGTCGTCGCCGGCCCCGCCAATGCGATGCCGCGCGAATGGCAGCGCGCATGGCAGGTCTGTCGCTCGGGCGACGTCGAATTGATGCGGTTGTATTCTGATGCAATCGACGAATTTCGCATCGCATGCACCTTCCGGCGCGGCGCCAGGGCATGGCGCCCGACGATCGCATCGCTTAAAGCCTCGCTAAAAGAAATCGGCGTCATCGACAGCGACGCCGTCGCCGCGGGCACACCGCCACTCAGCGACACCGAGCGCCGCGAATTCTCCGCACGATTCTTAAGCCTGCGCGAGCGCACCGCCGCGATGCTGGAACGCGGATGGGTCAGCGAATACGATTCGGGGGATCGCGCGGGCGCAAAAAAAATCGGTTGAGAGCAATGGCTGAAGAAAAACTCGATGTCGTCGGATGCGGGAGCATGGTCGTTGACCTGTTCTATCGCACCCCGCGGATTATCCGCGCCGACGAAAAAATTCTGCTCCGCGCGCATACCGCCAGCGCCGCCATCGAACGCACGCAGGTCGGCGGGCTGACCCTGAACCATCTCGGATGGGCCCGAATCCTCGGCCTCAAAACCGGCATCTTCGGCAAGATGGGCGACGACCGCAACGGCGAGTTCCTCCGCGACGGGATGGATCGCCTCGGCATTCGCCATCACCTGACCTTCGACGGTAGCGCCAGCGCCTTCGCGACCATCTTCGTGGACGCCAACGGCGAGCGCGCTATCTACATGGCGCGCGGCGCGACCGGCGAGCTCACTCCCACCGAGGTCCGCAACCGCCACGGCGCGTTCATCCGCCGCGCCAATCTCGTTTCGACCGAGATTTCGCAGCTCCCGATTCGCACCGTGCTCGCAATTCTGCTCTTCGCGCGCACCCATTCCATTCCCACCGTTCTCGACGTTGACGTGCCGCCCTCCGACGCGATCGGATCGCTCGGCACGCGCGCCGAACTCGAACGGGCGTTGAAACTCGCGACTTATCTCAAGCCCGCCAAAGCCGCCGCACGCGAAATCGTCACCGGCAACGGCCGCGATCCCCTGAAAATGGCCGAAGCGATTCGCACCCGCTACGGAAATCGCGCGGTCATGATCACCGACGGCGACAAGGGATGCGCGATCGCCGCGCGCGAGACTTCCATTCGCGTGCCCGCCTTCAAGGTCAAGCAGATCGACTCCACCGGCGCCGGCGACGCATTCCTTGCCGGCGTCTTCGCGGGCCTGCGGTTCGGGATACCGTGGGACAAGATCGGGCGGCTCGCCAATGCCGCCGGAGCGGTCGCGGTCACGCGCCTTGGCGCGTTTCCGTCGGGATTCGAAGTGCGCGAGGAAATTCTCGACTTGTATGGCGAGACGATCGCGCTGCCCACGCCGCACCTCGATAGCGAGCCGCGCGAAGCGGCCATCGGCGATTCGACCGGAGAAGTCGAAAAATTCTTCGACCTCGCGCTTGCCGAACTTGCCAAGATGCGCGCCGGATTGAACCTCGCCGCCATCTCGCGCACCGTCGAGGTTATTCGCACCGCGCTCGGCCGCGGCGGCCGCGTCCACGTCACCGGTGTCGGCAAGCCCGAGCACGTTGCACGTTACGCGGCCAGCCTGTTCTGCTCGGTCGGCACGCCCGCCACTTTTCTGCACGCGACCGAAACCCTCCACGGCAGCCTCGGACAGGTCAATCCGCGCGACATCGTCATCGCGATTTCAAACAGCGGCAACACCGACGAATTGCTCTCCACCGCAAGCGCCATTCGCGAACAGGGCGCGCAGTTGATCGCGATCACCGGCAACAAGGATTCCGCCCTCGCCCAACTCGCCGACCTCGTCATCCACGTCCCCGTCCCCAACGAAGGCGGCGGACTCGGGCTCGTGCCGCGCATCAGCGTGCTCGGCGAAGTCTTCGTGCTCGCGGGATTGTCGGTCGCCCTGGAACTCGCCCACGGCCTCACCGTCGAAGAGTACTCGCGATGGCATCGAGCGGGCACAATCGGCGAAGCCGCCCGCCGCCTGGCCAAGACCCGCGCCTCCCGCCGCCGCGCCTGAGCGCGCGCCAGCCCCCTGCCCTTCTAACAGGGCGAAGCCCGCATCTTTGTTTTAATATTGGGTGCAGGGGTCACCCCTGCTACTTGCCGTGGAACTTTGGCGAGCGTTTTTGCTGAAAGGCCGCGATGCCTTCCTTGTAGTCGGCCGTCCGCTCTGCTGCGCCTTGCGCCTGAGCCTCGCAATTCAGAACCGCGAACAGGCCCATCGCCTCCTCGTCTATCCTGCGTACCAAATGCTTCGATTGCATAAACGCCGCGGTCGGACCGAGCGCCACCTGCGCGGCAACTTTCCTGGTCTCCGCGACGAGAGAATCCTTCGCGATGCTGCGATTGACGAGTCCGAGCTGGGCCGCTTCGGCGCCCGAGAGCAGTCGTCCCGTGTAGATGAGTTCGAGCGCGCGATGGGCTCCCAGGCGCGAGACGAAAAACGAATGGCCGCCCGAGTCCAGCACTGCGCCGACACGCGCGAACGGCGAACCGATCTTCGTCTCGTTGTCGTCGGCGACATAGACCACGTCGCATGCCAGCGCCAGCCCCAGTCCGACTCCCAGGCACGCGCCGTGAACCGCGGCAAAGGTTGGCGCCGGGAACGCGACGATTCGCTTGATCAGCGGATTGAAGGTGTTCTCGATTATCGCTGCGGCGTCTTCGATGCTCGGGTCGGCATCCGCGAGCTCCCGTCCCATCGAGAACGCCGGCCCTTCACCGCGGATCATCATCGCGCGCACGCCCTGCGACGCCGCGCGCTCCAGGCACTCGGTCAGCTCGCCCGCCATCGCGTCGTTCAACGCGTTCATCTTCTCAGGCCGGTTTAGGACAATCTCCGCAAGACCGCTTTCGACCGACAAATCGACGCTCATATTCGTCGTCGGCTCACAAGCATCACGATTAGGATGATTAAAATAACGCCGCCGATCCCGATTCCGCCTGCGGGTCCGTAGGCGTAATAACCGCCGCCACCGCCAAACAGCAACAACAGGATTAGTATCAATAGCAATGGTGACATGGGGGGCCTCCTCGCGGGTCGGGGTAATGTCCTCGGCGGTGATATCGCCGACCGTCAACCCCTTCAATATCAAGTTCGGGAATCGCGGGGAACCGGGTGCCCCGTCGCTCGACCGTCGAAGGCGCGCCGTTTGCGCAGAGCGTTTTCCACCGACCCGCTGCGGGCTATGATATTTCTAACTTTTTCACTTTTTCACTGGATGCGTATGCCGGGGACGGCGTGAATTCACCTCTAGCTCTACTCAAAAGCGACTCTCTGAACCGGCGCGAACTGACGTTCAAGGCCCTTGCGGGCCTGGTTGGCGGCGCGATCGGATGGCTCCCCGTCGAGCTGGCCTCGCACAACTCTCATCTCGGCCAAGCACAGACGACGGGCGAAATGGTCGCGTACTACATTTCGGCGGCGTTTGCTGCGGGCGCGATCGGTGCGTTCATCACGGCCGTGGATACCTCCGACGTTCGCGTAACGCCGGAGGCCAAGCGCCGCTTCATTCGCGGCTTCGCGATATGCGCGCTGCTCTCGCTGGTCTCCACTTACTTCGGAAATTATGTGTTCAACTTGGTTCTCACGGCAGGCGGAGTCGGCTTCAGCCCAAATGGCGAGCTGGTTTCGGGCTCGATCGTAACTCTCGTCATCGCAAGACTCCTGGGATGGGCAATCGACGGAGCGCTGGTGGGCGCCGGCGTGGGATTGGCGACGCTCACGATGGAAAATGTTCCCAAGGGAGCGCTGGGCGGACTGCTAGGCGGAGCGGTCGGTGGAATCGGCTTCGATTTGATCGGCGCGATCGGCGGCGGCGGCCTGCCTTCGCGGTTCTTCGGCGAAGCGGTCACCGGTCTTGCGATCGGATTGTTCATCGGGCTGGTACAGGAGCTCACCAAGGCCGCGTGGGTCACGGTCGAGCAGGGCCGGCTGCGCGGACGCCAGTACC